>Ga0115547_1000104_pt1 | contig 57354 bp, 60 predicted proteins | sample COGITO_mtgs_1004_3_FD_87185 | JGI IMG/M metagenome (GOLD analysis project Ga0115547, IMG submission 87185) | Pelagic marine microbial communities from North Sea - COGITO_mtgs_100420 | ecosystem: Environmental > Aquatic > Marine > Epipelagic | place: Germany:Helgoland, sampling site Kabeltonne...
CATCATCTCCGAAGCCGAAACCGACCAAGCCGTCCAGCTCTATGCCCACGGTCTCTCCAGTGCCCGGATCGCCGACCAGGTTGGCTACGACCAAGCCACTATCTATCGTGCCCTCAAGAAACGTGGTGTCGTGATGCGGAGTCCGAACGATCGATCTCATCGCGGGCGGTGAGCGCCCACTGGATGAGTACCCGTACCAACCGCTTGGTGTCCGGCGATGTTCGACGAACTCCACGGACCTGCACGCTACGCACTGGGAGACCAGGAGCTCGTACGCCGGATCACGGACGAGGCTGCGGGACCGAACAGAGCAGACGACACGTTCGGTGACGGCATCATCATCCGATCTCGGCGCGAGTAACGGCCACACCTTGCAGTTCGGCAGTGGCTCTGGTTGCCGGACCAAGAGAAACGCTCGCGCGAAATGGTGCTGCGCGCTCAGCCGTCTGTGTGGTCGTCTGCGCCGTCCGAGCTGTCCGAGCCGTACAGAAGACTCAGAATGCTCGCCGACAGCTGCGGCGGAACCGCGTTGCCGATCATCGTGGCGAGGTCCGATTTGCGTTCGATATCGGAAAAATCAAAGTAGTCCGGGAAGCCCTGAATCCGTGCCGCTTCGTGCGCCGTTAAGGCGCGCTTCTCCGACGGATGCATGTACCTTCCCTGGCCGATGCTCCCGAACCCGCTCGTGATCGTCTGGGCGGGATCCGACCACGTCAGGCGGCCGTACATCGAGACGTACGAGTGGACTCCCTGATGGCATTTCGGCCGCAGGGCATTCGGTAGGTCAACGACTTCCTTCTCGACGAGGTATTGCATTCGCGTCTCGTTTGTCTCGCTAGCCGAGGGAGGCTTGTCCCAACCTGTCCCGTCCGACCTTGCCAAATCTCCGATTGCCCACCGAAGGGTTCGGTGCTTCGGCTTCTCGGCGCCCAGGTTCTCGAATACGGCAGACGGCGCGGCCAGGCTGGCGCTGGTGGCCAACAAGATGTGTCTCTTCCGTTTCTGGGCGACGCCAAGGTCGACGAGAGACACCACAGTGTCCGCGACTTCGTAGCCGAGTGCCTTCAGCTCGTGACGAGCCACCTCGACCACGTTGGCACCGCTGAAGGTGTCATGTAGCACGGCCGGCACGTTCTCGATCAGAACGACATCGGGCTGGAGTAGGGCCGCCGCGCGCACCATGTAGAGGTAGAGCGCGTTCTTTGGATCGTTGCGGCGCGTGTGATTGTTGAGGTTGCTGTGTCCTTGACATGGTGGCCCGCCCATCAGGATGTCGACCACGCCGGTTTTCGTCACGAGCGCGGACTCCGTCTCGGTCACCGGTGCACGCAACGAACTTGAGAACAGAGACTCCACGCTTTCCGTGCGTACCGAAGCGGCCTTTGGGAAGTTGGCCGAGTAGACGGTCGTGGCAGCTTCCTCGTAGTCGACCGCAAGTCGCAGATCGATGCCCCGCCCAAGTTCGCGTGCAGCCATGCCAGCGCCGAGCGACAGGCCACCACATCCCGCGAACAGGTCAACGACGCGCAAGCGGTTGTCACCGGCTTCGAACGCAGGCCGACGCTTGAGGCGGAGCGGGTAACGAGAGCCCGCCTGTTCTGCCACGACGCGACGCTACTCGAGCACGTAGCCTTGTAGCAATTCGCAGCATGAGCTAGACCGCGCCTGCATCGCCACCCTCCTTGAGATGGCGCAGGAGACTGTGTCGGTCAGCGGCGCTGAGCCGAGCCGACGGCTGATCGTCGGCACCTGGAAGGGCCAACCTCCGAAGAGTGGGGTCTTCGAGGACATCGTTCATCCGGATCAACTTTGCGGTGAGCGAAGCATGAACGTTCTCGTCGATGGTCCCCTTTGCCACGAGCAGAGTTACCCGAGCGTGCGTGCCAGCAGGCATCCCGACTCGGTGCGTCCTATCCAACGCTTGAAGAAACAACCCCGCGTTGTAGGAACGATCCAGGTGGATCTGCGACTGACACACCTTGTGCAGACTGACCCCCTCCCCCAAGGTCTGCGGAGTGGCGATCAAGACCCTGCACTCGGGATCGGTGCGGAATCGCTTCAGCTCACGCTCCCGATCCCGCGGAGCGCGGCCGTCATGGAGAGGAAGCATGCCCGTCACCGTTGCCGGGTTGTGGGGAGCCAGCACCCGCTCCAGCTCGCGGACGTTGCCTAGGAAGTTGGTCCAGACGAGAAGCTTGTCGCCACGCAACCGGTGCTCCTCTGCTGCGCGAGCAACATGTAGGAGCTTCCTGGGATGGGCGACATTGGCCAAGTCATCCAGGAGCTCCCGAAGTGCTACGTCTTGCCCAGGAAGCTCGTCCGGCCAGCCAAGTACTTGATCCCCCGATTCCAGTAGAAGCACTGGATTGGACGCGGCGGCGATCATCCGGGCAGTGGCCCGTGCCGCAAGTCCTGGGTGCAGATCGAGAAGCGACGCGTGACGGGCGAATCCCGACGCCACCGCTTGGTAAATCTGCTGGTGCGCAGGGTCTAGCTCGACGGTCTCGACGGTTACTTCCGCCTCGTCCAACCCGAGGTCCTGCTTAGCGATGCGCACCCATGCACGGTCTCCATTGGGCGTGTTGGGGTCCGCTAGGCGTTCACCCTGACCCGGCCAGGCAAGATCGAGGATCGAGGCTAAGTCCGTGCGTCGGTTCGGCATCGGAGTCCCGGTCAGTGCGAACCGGACCTGCGCGAGTCGCGCCACGTCACGAGCGCCAGCGCCATATGCGCCTGACTCACCGCGCTTAGCTCGGTGCGCCTCATCAAAGGCGACCATGAACCGACGCCCGTGGCCCCAAGCATCGATAGCTGCGCGTGTGGTGCCCATCGCAACGCGCTCATAGTTGAAGACGACAACGTCGGTCGACCGACGGGGCGACGTCGGCGTGATCTCGACCGACGGCGCCCGACCCTCGGAGAAGCAGTCCGCAGCTTCACCGGTCCATGCCTCGTAAGCGCTCTGCGGGGCGACCACAAGCATTCGATCAACGAGCCCCCGACTCCGGAGAAGTGCGAACAGCGCGTAGGTCATCGTCGTCTTGCCGCTGCCGGGAACTGAGAAATTGCCACCGCTACCCGCCAAGAGCAACTCGGTCACCGCGGCCATCTGCGCCGGAAGAAGCGTCCGACTGAATGCAGTCGCCTCCAGTTCAGCTCGCACCGCATCGATCGCAGCCGCGTCAGGAGGTGCACTGGCGAGAAGCTCAACGAGTGCGGCGTCGAGGCCCGCAGCACTCTCGGCAGCATCGGCGGCCGCTCGCGTCCAGGTCCAAGGCCACATTCCGCCCGGCCACGGCTGCAACAGGATGCGGCGAACCTCGCCAGCCTGGTCGGTCGGCACGGACACCATCGTCGGCGAAGCCACGATCGCGGACGCAAACTGCATCAGTTCTTGCGCCAATACTGCCCATGCGTTGGGCGTCATCCCGGAGGGCGACTCAATGATGAGCCGCCCTCCGAGACGATCGACTGAACCTGCGGGGCGTTCGCTCTGGCTCGTCACCGCGACGCGCGGGCGGCCATCCGCGCATACGCCTTGCCTGTGGTGAAGAAATCGTTGAGCGCTAGGAGAAGAGGAAGAACCTCGTCTGCCGTCGCCTCGTTCACGCCGATCACCTCGTACAGGGGCTCCTCCGCGAAGTCGATCTCGTCAGGCTGATCGTCCAAGTCGTAGATCGTCTGAGGCGTGACAGTCTTCAATCCCTCCGACTGCTCGAAGCAAGCCTTGAGCTGGTCGGCCACGATCTTGATCTGACGTGCGAATTCGGCCTGCGGACTTTCGTTGGGATCGCGACCATCGCCAAGCCACATCGCGCGCAGCTCAAGGTCACCCAGAATCTCGCCGGTCTCAGGGTCGCTCGGAATGGTCTGCTCTGCGTTCAGCGTGAGGGCAGCGATCGCCACGCGGAGCTGCTCAATGCCACGCTCGTCAAGAACCATGCGCTCCATGAGGACGTTGGGGTCACTCGCCTTAACGTCGGCATTCTTGCCGCCACCACCACGACCCGTCCGCGTGAGCGCCTTGCCTGAACCGATCAGTCCGGGATTGGCGATCAGCGCCACGGCTCCGAGCGCTGCGATCGCTCGCTGATGCGGCCCGGCAGGGAGGTTGGGGTCGCCGGCCGCCTTCTCACGCTCGCGCTGCGCGCCGTCGGCCAACGTCGCCAGGGGCGACGTCAAAAGGTCCGGCCAGGTCTCAGCACCCTGCTCGCTGGTCTTCCAGAACCACGTGGCCTGAAAAGTTCCGGCCAGCGCTGCGGCCACGGTGCCCTCGTCTGCGCTCGCATGAAGGCCGAGCGCAGCAACCGCCTGTGCGGCGGCGACTCGCGCTCGGTCCACAGAGTGAACCCGCTTACTGTTCTGCGTGAGGAAGCGGTTCACGATCTTGAGTGACGGCTCGTCCTCTGGGTCGGTCGGAACATCCTCGGTCGTCATGATCGCCAGAAGCTTCGTGGCTGACACAAGCCGATTGCCGGGAGAACCGTCCGACTGCCCGGCGGACCCATTCCAGTCGAGCGGCCTCTCCCCGAGCCATGCGGAGCGCTCCGCAGCCGAAATGCGCCCAGCGTCAAGGAGCTCGTCGATGACGCCGATGGCAACGAGCCCGTGGACATCGGCCTCGTGCCACGGGTCCTTCATCTTGCCCGGCACGTGGTAGCTGCGGATGAGTTCCTGAATGGTGGCCGCGACCGGGTGCCTCTCGTGCGACGTCGTGACCGGGTCAGGCTCAACGCGGATCGTCAGGTTGATGACCATCGTCCGCATGAGCTGGAAAGCCACGGCGGCAGGAACGCTCGACGCCGTGTTGTCAATCCAGCCCTGCTCGTCAGCCCCGGGGAAATACCCCGCCGCTGCACTCGACTTGAAGCGCAGCTCCTCCTCGAGCGCTTCCAGGTCGGCGGGACGAAAATCGCGAAGGAGCGGTTCGGGACCGCTAAACCAGTGGGCGCTCGCGATCGAGTGGACGTTCCGGATCGCCAGCGCGTCCAGCCCGACCAGCGAGGAAAAGAGACGCTGCGCACCTTCTGCTGCCTCAGCAACCCAAGCGCTGCCGTCGTCAGAAATCAGCTGCGTCAGCACCACATCCGGCGCCTCAAGCACGCCAAATTGCACGATGCTGTCGATCCGATCGCGCTTCTTCGCGGCCGAGGTGTAGTTGGAGAGCTCAAGCAGGCGGCGCTGCGCCGCCGTGATCTCTAGCACCGACTCCACGCCCTCGACCGCCATTGTCGGAAGCCCGTAACGGGGGTGATCGGTTGCGCTCGTGAGCAGCTTCGTGTGCCCACCTGCGAGCGCCGCACCCAGACGACGAAGTGCGCGGCCATTGGTGAGCCACGGAAGGATGACCGGAGTGTTCGCTACAAACCGGACCTGGTGGAGCACTCCCTGCTCAGTCCGCTTGACCTGCAATGAGGACAGGGCAGCGAGATTGCGGTCAGTGTCGGCGTTCAGCGCCTCGACCAGTCGCACCAGGCCGAGGTCGACGTCATCGGGAGAGATCCCGTGCTCGGCGGCGATGACCTCGCGGACGCGGGCACCGAGCTTGGTCAGCCCAGCGCCGTCTACTTGCTGTGCACTGCCGCGCTCGGGACGGAACGGGATCGGGCGAAGGGGTCGGCCATCGAGACGACTGGCCGGTGGAGCGAGGTCGGGATCCTGGAGCGGACGAAGGACCGCGCTGCTGGTCTTGCTCACGGACTGAGCCTGAGCGGAACGGGTTGTACGGGGCACGAGAACTCCTCAGTTCTACGGGCCCGTGCCGGATGAACGGCGGGGTAAATGCTTCTGAAGCGCGTCCAGATACACAAAAGCCCCTCCGGTCGAACCGTGACCAGAGGCTTAGCGCATCAAGACAGCCGGTGCTGCCGCGAAACGCTCTGAGCCTGGTACGACACGAGCAGATGGATAACTACAGCCATGTTAGCCCACGCGCGATGCCAGATGTCAAGAGCCAGCCTTCACCCCGCCGACATCAGGCATCAGGCGTCAAGCACCTCGACGACCAGCTTCACGCCCTGGTCAAGGATGGCGCGTGCCAGCGCGATCATCTGCACGGCCGACGGCGCTTCGACACCGATGAGTACGCCGTTACCGGAGCCATCCACAAAGCCGCAACCAGTTGAAACGACCATCGGCTGGAGCAGTCGCGCTGCTTCATCGGTTGACGCGAAGAGGACGACGGGCCGAGTTGACCAGGCCGTGGCCGTAGCGTGTCCGCGGCAGCTTGCGGCCGGATAGAAACCGGCCGCGGCGAGCGTGTAGACCAGACCAGCCACGCCAAGATCGAGCCCTAGCAGCGAAGCCTCGTATGTCATTTCATCATCGATGCGTTGCCCAACTTCCGCATCGGGAGGCGCATCCCCCCACTCAAGTCCAGCGTCGGAGTTGTAGTACTCCGCCCACGATGCCCACTCCTCGAATTCCTCTGCGTCATTCGATGCTGCCGCTACAAGCTGAAATACGGCCTCTTCCTGGTCCAGGATCGCGCTGGCATTCTCAAACGTGCCGCCAACGATGGGCCAAACACCGATGAAGAACCCGAAGCCTTCGTCATGGACGTCATCCGGATCTGGCAAGCCGAAGCAGTAGGCGGGCGGCAACTTGGTCGAGAGCTCATGGGTATCGACTGGGATGAACATGGAGGGAGCGTGTCACGCACCGCCGACGCCGTCCCGGTCGGTCCGGACCCCAACTGGGGAAGGCGGCGCAGCGAGTCGGTCCGACGCGCCCAAGGCTCGCGGTCTCAAGCAGAACTAGCATGTCGTCGCCAACCCATAGAGTCAGGCTCGTGGCCTATCCGTCGTGGAGCTATTTCCCTCGCAATTCGCGTCCGCCCCAGTGGGCGTTCGATCTCGTGAGCGAGACCGCCAGTGTCGAAGACTTTATCCATACGCGTGAACCTGGAAAGCCAAAGGGAGAGACCAGTAGTGACGCTGTTCTCGCACAACTGACTCCGGGACTACAGCGACTCGGATTCCAGGTCGAAACTGGTAAGACGCAAGATCAAAGATTCGACGCCCGGTTCTCTTTGGCGACGACGGGCAGGCCCAGCTGACGTACGAAGTGGATGCCTTCCAAGACGAGGTAGGTATCGCGGTCGAGGTCGAAGCTGGCCGGGGCGCACAGAACGGCGCGGACTATCGCAACATCGTTCGTACATCCCTGCTTCTTGACGCCGACTTCCTCGCCATGTGGTTGCCGGCCATCTACCACTACAAGCAGGCGGGGCGACCGATGAAGACGGCCGCCTACAGCAGCACACGCAGCACGCTTGGGACTGCTGCACGATCAGGTGACAGGTGGGGTCACGCAGCCTGAGTGGCTGGCGTGGTCTCGTGCGTGGTCATGATGGTCTCGTACTCGATGGGGGTCAACCGGCCCAGAGCGTCTTGGCGGCGGCGTCGGTGGTAGGTCCTTTCGATCCACTTCACGATCGCGATCCGCAGGTCCTCGCGGGTGTCCCAGGAGCCGCGGTTCAGGACGTTCTTCTGCAGGAGCGCGAAGAACGACTCCATGGCCGCGTTGTCGCCAGCGGCGCCGACGCGGCCCATCGATCCGACCATCTCGTGACGGTTGATGGCGTGGACGAACTTCCGGCTACGGAACTGGCTGCCTCTGTCGCTGTGGATCACGCAGCCGGCAACCTCACCGCCCTCGATCCCTCGCCTGGCGACGGCGTTGTTCAGCGCAGCGACCGCCAGCCTGGACTTCATCCGTGAGTCGATCGAGTAGCCGACGATCCGGTTGGAGTAGGCGTCCTTGATCGCGCAGAGGTAGAGCTTGCCCTCACCGGTGCGGTGCTCGGTGTAGGGGTCGGACCAGGGCGCCCTGTCAGCCTTTCGGCTGGTGGGTTTCCCTGGCCCGCCCTCCGAACCGGACGTGCGACTTTCATCGCATCCGGCTCTCCACGTGTTCATGCCGCTGGTGCGGGTGATCCCTTTGTCGGCGCACTCGACCATGGGGTCGGGATCTTGGTGCCCCGGTAGCGGTAGCGCTCGATAGCGAACGCGTTGGCCCGGAACATCTCGATTCCTCCGGCGCGGATCTGCCACCCGGGCAGGTAGCGCCGGACCAGGGTGTGCATGTTCAGCCCGACGTGTCGTTTGCGGAGCCAGCCCACGATCCGCCAGAAGGCGTAGTGATCGAGGTAGCCGAAGGTCCGCGAGGACACGCCATGACGGAAGTAGGTGCACCAGCCCCGCAGCGTCGGGTTCAACCGGCGCAGCAGGTCAGCAAGCGTTCGATGTTTCGCACGGCGCGTCAGCGTCCTGACCTTGGCCATCACCGAAGCCAGTGACTTCTTCGACGGGTAGGTGTAGATCGCTGTCTTGCCTGTCCGGCTCCGCCAGGCACGGCGCTGGATGCGCCAGCCGAGGAAGTCGAACCCCTCATCGATGTGGCAGACCCTCGTTTTCTCGACCGATAGGCGTAGGCCTATCGGTGCGAGTACCGACCCGACCTCGTCCCAGAGCGCTTCGGCATCGGCGCGTTGTCCGTGGATGAGGACCACGAAGTCGTCGGCGTACCGAACGAGTTTCATGACCGCACCCCCGGCGCGTCGGTGCTTGGCGCGTGTCCATTCCGGTCCGAGCGCCTCCCACTTGGCGGCGAAGTGCTCGTCCAGCACGGACAGGGCGATGTTGGCCAGTAGCGGTGAGAGGATCCCGCCTTGAGGTGTGCCGGTGATCGTCTCGCGGTTCAGTCCGTCCTCGGTGAGGACCCCGGCCCGCAAGAACGCCTTGACCCAGCCCAGGACCCGTTTATCCCCGACGCGACGACGCACCCTGCCCATGAGGGCGGTGTGGTCGATCTCGTCGAAGCACGCCTTGATGTCGGCCTCGAACACCCACTCATAGTTGCGAGTAGGTGATGCGAGGTAGTGAATCTCAGCGATCGCGTCCTGTGCCCGGCGACGAGGACGGAAGCCATAGGAACATGGTTTGAAGTCCGCCTCGAAGATCGGCTCGAGCACCAGTTTCAACGCGGCCTGCACGACTCGGTCACGGGTAGTCGGGATCCCCAGGCTTCGGACCTTGCCCGACGCTTTCGGGATCGTCTTCTCCCGTACCCGTTGCGGCACGAACCGGCCAGCCTTCAGGTCCTCACGGACCCCAGCCAGCAGGTCCGCAGCCCCTCCACCGATGCCGCGGGGCGTGACCCCGTCGACACCGGCGGTTCGTGCGCCCTTCTTGCCCCGCACCCTGTGCCACGCCACGACCAAGAACGCCGGGTCGTAGACAAGGTTGGCGAGGTCATCGAAGCGACGGCCAGGATCGGCCACCGCCCATCGGTGCAGCTTCTTCTGCATCCTCAGTACCCGCCACTCGGCTGCCTCCCGCTCGGGGAAGCCATCGAGTATCGGTTCGCCGGTATTCACCAGCGACCTCCTGAGGATGCGTCGTTGCTGCGAACACGCTGGACCCCTTCGCCATGTGGCCGGCTTTCCCGACCTCGGACTACTACGGGTCCTCCGCCCCACCACGGCGGCATCAGCCGACGACGTGCCTTCCCGCCGACCAGCAGGATGCTGGCCAGTGAGGGGACCGCCGCGATGGTTCCCACGTTCACTGTCGAACCGTTCGACGGGGTCGGCGCCCAACTATGCCCCTGCAGCATCGCCACGGCTACGCCGCAGGCATTCACCGTGGCCTCCCGACCGGCGACATCACCCAGTCCAGAAGTTCCCCCGACCATCACACCGACACCACGGTTGAGCCGAGGCTCGGCGGTGTCGTGATCGGGGTGCGCGCTGCTAACCGGCCCTGATCCACCAGGTTCGAGCCGGAGGCTCTCTTGAGGGGCGTTCAGCCGTTGGTTCCTCACGTACGCCTTCCCGTCTTGCTAGCCGGACCCAGACCATCTGGCAGTGCCGGCCTGTCCCGTCGTTGTCAGGGCCGCTTCCGCCCTCGCCCCCGTCTCGGGGGTCAGGCTGCCCTCAGCTTCACCACGCTGCTGCGACAGCGCGGCGGTGCAGGTCTTTCACCTCCACTCGATTCAACAGCGCCTCGTGGCGCTCGATGTCGGTCAGCCACAGCTCGTTCGGTGCCTCGGCGCTGAACTCGTGACGGATCACGCCGTGCTTGTCGACCGCGGCACACCGGTCGTCATGAACCGGTGGGCCGGGCCGTTTGGCCTTGCCTCGCTTGGGTTTGCCGAACGCGCTGAACCAGCCGAGGTCAGAGCAGATGCGCCACGCGGTCCGCGCAGCCATCGGCTCGCCGGCTTCGTGGGCCTCGTCGAGCAGGAACCGGTAGCCGAACTCCGGGTCGTCACGGTGGGCGTCGAACAGGGCGTTGGTCCGGTAGGCCTCGAGGAGGTCGGCGTCGGTGACCGGCGCCGCGAGCCAGCGGTAGTAGGGCTGGCGTGCGATCCTCAGTACCCGGCACGTCACCGTCACGGGCACCCGGATCGGGGCATCCACAGCGGCCAGCTCGCGGACGAGCGGGTACATCATTTTCCCGGCAGGTTCGCCTGCGACAGGTAAGCCGCGGCACGGCGCAGGACCTCGTTCTCCTGCTCCAGGAGCCGGATCCGCTTCCTGGCCTCACGCAGCTCGGCGTTGTCGGCGCTCGTGGTCCCGGGCTTGGTCCCGTCCTCCACATCAGCGGACTTCATCCAGCTCGTCAGACACGACTCGCTGATCCCGAAGTCAGCAGCGATGGTCTTGAGCAGCTGACCTGGCTCACGGTTCCTCGCGACACGAACCACGTCGTCGCGGAACTCCTTGGGGTAAGGCTTGGGCACGGTGTACATCCTTCCAGCGGTGCTCCTCAGCACCACAGATCAGATGTCACCCAGCCGTGCAGCAGTCCCCTTGAGGCGATCTACAGCTCCCGTCGCCTCACCCTGCCATTTGCCGTTGTTCTGCTAATCGGCTACTGAGGCCGTGCTCAGGCAGGGCTTGACTACGCTCATCAGATGGATCGGGAGTCCTCATGGGCGACGTCTGAGACTGCGCGCAACACGATGCGTGCCAACAAGAGTCGGGACACCAAGCCCGAGCTAGCGCTCAGATCGGAACTACACCGACGCGGCCTGCGCTTCCGTGTCATGCTCGTCCGATCAAGCAGGTCCGTCGAACTGCGGACGTCCTCTTCACCCGGCAACATCTCGCGGTCTTCGTTGATGGGTGCTTCTGGCACGGCTGTCCGGACCATTACACGGCACCTGTCCAAAACGCCGGGTTCTGGGCTGGCAAGGTTCAGGCCAACCGAACCCGTGATGCGGAGACGAACGATCTCCTAGCCGCAGCCGGCTGGCACGTACTGAGGGTCTGGGAACACATTCCTGCCGGCGCGGCGGCAGACTTGGTGGTCGAAGCACACCAGACGCTCAGCGCCGACGCCGGATGACGTCGTGCGGCGGGCGTGTTTGCCCGGTCAAGTCCTGTGGCGTGGTGTACGAAACGAATCCCTCGTCGGGCGTGTCGTTAGGCGCTGATGGCGACCTCCTCGTTGGTCGGTGATTGATCGGTGGGGTTGGCGATGAGGCTCATCCGGGAGCGGGCGAGGACGTCGAGTCCGAGGTAGCGGCGCCCTTCGGCCCATTCGTCGTGCTGTTCGGCCAGGACGGCGCCGACGAGTCGGATGATGGCGTTGCGGTCGGGGAAGATCCCCACGACGTCGGTGCGCCGACGGATCTCGCGGTTGAGGCGCTCGTTGGGGTTGTTGGACCAGATCTGTCGCCAGATCTCTTTGGGGAACCCGGTGAAGGCCAGGATCTCCTCGCGGGCACCGTCGAGGTGCTCGGCCACTGCTGGCAAAGAGGTGACGAGCTCGGAGTCGAGGAGCTTGTCGAACTGCGCGTGGACCGCGACGGCGTCGGGCTGGTCGTAGACGCTGTGCAGCATCGCCTTCACACCGGGCCACGCCGCCTTGGGTGTCACCGCCATCAGGTTCGCGGCGTAGTGGGTGCGGCACCGCTGCCAGCCCGCCCCAGGCAACGTGGCCGCGATGGCCTCGACCAGGCCAGCATGGGCATCTGAGGTCACCAGCGCGACGCCGGACAGGCCGCGGGCGACGAGGTCGCCGAAGTTCCCCAGCCAGCCGGCGTGGGTCTCACCGGTCGCGACCTGGACCCCGAGGATCTCCCTGTGGCCATCGGCGTTGACGCCGGTGGCGACCATGACCGAGACGTTGCGGACCCGCCCACCTTCACGCACTTTCATGGTCAGCGCATCAGCGGCGACGAACGTGTACGGCCCGGCCTCGCTGAGGGGTCGGGTGCGGAAGTCCTCGACGTGGGCGTCGAGATCGGCGGCCATCACCGAGACCTGCGACTTCGACAGCCCAGTGATCCCGAGCGACTGCACGAGCTTGTCCATCCGCCGCGTCGAGACACCCAGGAGGTAGCAGGTCGCCACGACGCTCGTCAGCGCTGCCTCAGCGCGGCGGCGTCGCTCGAGGAGCCACTCCGGGAAGTACGTCCCCGCACGGAGCTTGGGGATCGCGACGTCGATCGTGCCGACGCGGGTGTCGAGATCGCGGTGACGGTAGCCGTTGCGGGAGTTGACCCGCTCCGGGCTCTTCGAGCCGTAGGCGGCACCGCACACCGCGTCGGCCTCAGCGCCCAAGAGTGCGTTGACGAACGTCGCGAGCAGCTCACGCATCAGGTCAGGCGACGCCTGGGCGAGTTGCTCGTGGAGGAACTCGCCCGGCTCGAGCGTCTTGATCAGGGCAGGGTCGATCTGGTTGATACTGGGTCCAGCGGTCATCGATGTGACTCCGTTCGAGAGTGCTTTGGAAGGTTCACTCGAAGGATTCACCCGGTGGCCGCGCCTACGTTGGAGGCACGCGCTCACTCAGGTCGTCGTACACCACTCTGCTGGACTCAACTGTTTGCCCGAGACCGTCGGTGACCACTTGTACGTTTGGCTCATGCCCAAGCCGTCTCGAAGCGTCGACATCTCGCCCCTCCAGTCTGAGGTGCGACGGACCGCTTCGATGGCAGTCGGCCCCCATCACCAACCGCGCATGTTGACGGATGGCGAGCGCGAGGTTTGGCGTCAGCGATCGGAGGCCTCTCGGGTTGCGAAGAGCGCTGCACTCCGTGGCGAACTTGAGCCTCTTCATGAGCTGAACGTTCCGAAGCTGAACCCGTACGACCTGATGCCTCAGGTCGAGCCGCGCGACGGTGGTGCGATTTCACTCTTCAGCGGCGGCGGCGGCCTCGACCTGGGGTTCTCTCGAGCTGGATTCATCCACAACGCAAGCTTCGAGATTCTTCGCCCAGCCGCCGAGACTCTTCGGCTCGCGATGTCAGAGGGAGAAGTCTTCGGGGGTTCCGACGGCGACGTCACCGACGTTGACTGGCGCTTGTGGAAGGGAGCGGAAGTCGTTCACGGGGGACCTCCATGTCAACCGTTCTCGGTGGCCGGTCGTCAACAGGGCATCGACGACGAGCGCAACATGTGGCCGGCGTTTGTTGACTGCGTCCTCAAGGTCCGGCCCCGCGCCTTCATCGCCGAGAACGTGCCCGCACTGGCCTCCAACAAGTTCAAGCAGTACGTGAGCGAGCACATCATCGAGCCGCTCAGCGCTCACTACTACGTGAAGCAGTTCGTGCTGAAGGCCGAGGACTTCGGAATCCCTCAGACGCGCCGACGCGTGTTCTTCGTCGGGTTCTCGCGCAAGAAAGACGCCGATCGATTCCGGGCGCCGAGTGCTACGCATTACTGGGGCCGAGACAATGCCCAGGGCGGCCTCGCACCGTGCATGGGCGTCCGGGAAGCACTCGGACTCCCCGACATCGACTTCGATGCACTGTCGCCAACGATCCGTAGCACCCTGACCGGGCCACGCCACACCACTAGCATCCTGAATAGCGTCGCGGCACAGCGCACGTTCGCGGCCCTTGAGGTCTGGCCCAACGGAGTCGCTCCCACCCGGGAGAAGGCACGCGCGTTCCCGGCCGCAAATGGGCACTTCCGATTGTCTGTGCCTGACGTGGCTATCTTGCAGGGATTCCCCGAAGACTGGCCGTTTGCGGGCGCCTGAGCGCCGACTGCCGGGTCCAGTGGGTCCACATGCTGCGGGTGGGCGCGGTATTCGCGAACGGTTGCGGCGTGATCGTCTGTGACTTTTCGCAACCCCCGATCGACGAAGTAGCTCTCGGGGATGTGCGGGTTGTTGAGCGTGGCACCCCTGCGGATCACGTACGCCAGCCGCTCCTGGAGTAGGCCAATCATCCTTGCCCTGCTGTAGCGGCCGTCGGCCAAATCACCATTCGCGCGGTAGTCCGCTGCCTTCCACTGGTTCTTCATAACGAGACGTGCGTCGGCGATGCTGAAGTCCTCAGCATCCGACAAGACAGATGTCAGCGTCGGGTCCGTCACGAGACTCCGAACGTGCTCAGCCAAGACCATGTCAGGGCGGATGTAGGACTCTTTGTCGGAGATCCAGTCATGCATGTCGCCGGGCGAGGCGTAGTAGCAGTACTTGAGCGTCGTGCCATCTGACTCGTAGAACGCGAACAGCCAGTGGAGGTCTTGCCACTTTGCGATGTGCTCAGGTCCAAAGTCACGGACAGTAGAAACGGAGTTGCCGGTTGTCGACTTGAGCTCGAACGGCAGGGACTCCTCCAACTCCGGCAGCTTTAGCCGAGCGTCTACGTCCGAGCGAGCGCGATCCGCGGGGACAGTCAGGTTGAAGAGCGCAACCATCTGCTGTTCTCGGCTGTCGTCTTGCACGGGCACCGCACAAGAATGCTGCCGGCAGCCGACTGTGGCCAGCTGCCACGCCGCAGATGCCAGCGGACAGAGCCGGGCAGAGACTTGGGTCTCTGACATCAGTGCGCACTTCGCAAATCCAAGGCGCTCGTTAGATGCGCTCAAGGTCGTCACTGGCGGCGATCATCCATACGCCGTCCTCGAACATGATCTCGAAGGTTTGCTCCGGCCCCGAGCTGCTCAGTTCGTTGATCAGGACGAACGTCTGACCATCTCGCCGCCGGGCCTCGCCGTCCCTTGTGCGTCGCGCATGGAACGTTCCCCGTGGACGGACGGACTTGATCGACACGGGTCCATCGTGCCAGCGCATCTAACTCGAAGGACAGCCTTCGCGACGTCCCGGCGACGGAACCGCAAACGAGTGCTCAACAGAAGAACTCTGCTGGGGCTCTTGACGACAGTAACTTCCTGGTACATCCTAGCTTACAGGATGTACCAGGTAGTTCCATTGAGAGGCAGGCACGACCATGAAGGTTGGCGGACGAGACTTCAGCGAAGACAAGTGCAGCGTAGAGCTAGTCATGCGTGGCGAGACGCCCGAGCTGATCCAGAAGTACGTCGTGGAGGTCAACGGCACTGTGTTCCCACCCAAGCAGGTGCTGGCCACTGTGACCGGCTGGGAACGCCAGTCGTTCACCACGATGGAGGCGCAGCGGGTTCTGAATAAGATCGGCTTCATCTGCCGGGCAGCCGGAACGCTCCCCGATGGGCGGGCTGGTTGGGTCCAGTCGACAGGCGAGGAACCCGAGCCGGCCGAGACCGATAGAGGCCGTGTCGCCGCTCTGGAGGCTGCTGTAGCAACCGCCCAGGAGGCAATCGCTGGCCTAGCTGCTCGCGTGCGCATCCTAGAGAGCGCCAACTAATCGTCGACTGCTCTCGTGTCAGCGGGGCGCGTGGAGCCACGCGCCATTCGTGTCGCCTGTGTCGTGGACTCGTCATTTTCGGCCACGCGATCGAGACCCCATGCAGCGCCGCACCAGACCGGTCACGCTGCAACCACTCAAGACGCTCCCGGTCCCCATCGCGCAGTACCAGAGCCGTCGCAGGTCGATTCGACATGCCCACATGATTTCAGATTCTGAAACGTAATGCTATTTCCCTCGCGGACCACTAGGAGTCGCTCTCGGCATGCTGCAATCCCGGGATCGCTGACCCGTCGAGGTCCGGTCGGATCTCGCCCACGCCTGGCCTAGCCTTGTTCGCCTTTGACTGAGCCGAGGACCTCTGGCGATGTCTCGGAATCATCTATGGCGCTTCGCTCACTATGACGGGAAATGCGGAGATTGGTATCCCGTCAACGGTGAACCATGCACCGCTGTAGCGGGTTCCTGGTGCGTGTGAGGTTACGTGGCCGTCATTCGATTCCAGCCTGTAGACAATGCCGGGCTCGGTGACGTCTGCGCCGGGTATTTCGGCGTTGTAGAGGGTGCTGGTTCCGATCAGTTCGTTCACCAGAGGGAGTTCACCCGTGGGAAGTGATGATGTGGGAGACATTGGCATTGTCTTCCATGTAGCCGATCCGATTAGACCGTTGGCGTCCAGCGGGGCCCAATGCAGGGTCATGTTGCATGTGCCGGTGACGCAGGTGCCCATGGCTTCCACTAGCAGGGGCTCCCCCGCGGTCGCGATCGGCGTCGTGGTCGGGACGATGAGTGGTGGTTCGCTGATGTGGGTGTGGTGGTACCCGACACGGACGCCTTCGATGGGGACGTAGCCTTGTTGCTGTCCGGTCCCTGGTGCCCAGGTCGTGGTGGTCCCGTCGTCGACACGGAAGAAGTAGTCCACCCCATCGGTGGTGGCGATTGCCGCGGGAATGGTAGCGGAGATCGAGATCTGCCGGTTTCCAGACAGGATGAGTTCGAGTGGCACAGTCGCTTCGTTGACCTGCATGTCCACGTCGTCGAATGTCTCTAGGTCGTCCAGAACGGTGCCGTCTTCCGGGGTGGTTCGATAGTAGAGCCGCGCGGTGCAGGTGCGCTGCTCCGGACAGTTGCTGAGCGCCTCGATCTTGATGGGTTCTCGATAGTTCGATCGGACCACTGGCACATGTTGGATATGAGGCGGCTCCGTGACGTGAAGCGTGTGATAGCCAAGCCGTAGGCCGTCCATCGGGATGTAGTAACCATTGTAAGGAGTCCCGGGCCAGTACGTTTCTACTTCCCCGTCGGTGACTTGGAAGAAGTAATCGATCCCGACCGTGTCGACATCGGCGCCTGGGATGGTTGCTTCGTACGTGTGGACGTCGCCGATACCGCCGATCCCCAGAGGGTCGTTCTGTTCTTTGAGCGGAAGCTGGGTCCATCCATCAGCGCCGATCTGGACTTTGACTCCTGCACCTTGCAGGTCCACGGCACCGTTCGTGACACCAGCGGAATCACGGTAGTACAGAGAACCTGAGCAGTCCCCCGTCGAACAGGTCGCCTGAACTGTGAGCGAGATGTCGCGGTCGGCGGGGGCGAAGCCTGGCGTCACGTGTACCAAGAGGGGCGGGGAAAGAGTGGCGATGTGCCAGTAAGGCTGGCTTGCCACTGGAGCGGCGCCGCCGGTGGATTCGTTGACACCGCCCGCAATGGCCGGCGGGTCGGCGGGGAATTGGTTGGTGTCCGTCGCGTCGTCGGCTTCGATGTAATAGTCGATACCCGTGATATTTGCCGCCGTCCCGGGAATGACAGCTTGCCAGGCGCGGGCCGGGATGCCTTCTTGTGGGGGCAGTGTCCCGTTCGCCGTCATCGCGATGGATGTCCAAGGGTTGTTTGGAAGATTCACGCTGCTGGTGTCGAGTTCGGTAGTTCGGTAGAAGAGGGTCGCCTGACATGGGCCGGTTGAGCAAGAGGTGACGGCATCGACGACGACGGGGGTCTGATACTCGGTCGTCAACACCGGGCTGTGGATGATCATTGGCGTGCCTGGGGTGGTGGCACTCACCGTCAGATCGTATGAGACGGGCCGTCCGATGGCTGTCACGGAAAGGGTGTAGTCGCCCTCTGTGGCGATGACGTTGACATGCCCTGATTCGCAGGATCCATCTGCGATGGTGATGTCGTTGGTGTCGCGCAGAGTCCACTTCAGCGCTCCGTCGCGCGAGCACGTGGCGGCGGTGACGTCGAGTTCGGTGGCGTCGTCAGGAACATTGAAGGTGTACTCATCGACCGATGCTTTGGTTTCTAGCGTCCCAGCCCCAGGAACGGGATCGCTGTTGACGTGTCCCGGGCTGACGTTGAGGTCCAATGATGTCGGGAACACCTCAGCGTCTAGGGGTGTGGCCCAGATCTGGAACGAATAGGGACCGATCCCTTGGTCGCTCGAAGAGGTGTTGTCACTGGTTACGTCGAGGCGGTAGTCCCCTGGACCTGCAGCGCTGAGGTCGAGGTCGATACAGTTCCCGGTTGCGAGTTCGATGTCGTTGTCGTCGTAGACCGCCCAGTGGGTGTTGCCGTCCGGGCAGTCGATCGTGCCGACCATGAAGCCCTCATCCTCTGGCTCGACAGAGAATGTGTAGCGGTCGGTCGACTGTATGGTTTCCAGGTTGCCGACGCCGCCAGCCGGCGCCCGAGGGTCACCCACTGTCAGCGTCAGATCGGCAGCGGTGGTGTGGGTGAGGTCCGTGGGTGTGAAAAGCATGAACGAGTAGGCGCCGAACTTGTTGCCGTTGGTGTAGGTGACCCATTCGTAGTCACCGTCAGCCAGGCCGGGTATCGAGGCGTTATTACAGCTATCGCCTCGCGCACGAACCACTACTTCTCCTGACCGGCGCAGCTCCCATTGCTGGTCCTCCACGCATGACTGCGCGTCGTAGACCAGCGTTCCGCCGCTCAGGTTGAACTCGTAGATGTCGGTCGATGCGATCGTTTCCAGACGCGCTGATCCTTCCCCGAGGTCGCCCCTTGCAACTGGTGTGCGCAGCGTGTAGTCGAATCGTTGGGGGTCGGGGACGGGGAGGATGTCCAGGCCGTACGTTGCGGGTCCGCTGTTGTTGATCCCGCTTACGCTCAGTTCGTAGGCTCCCGATGCCAGCGGCGAAGTGTCGACACGCCCGCACCTTTGACGCCACTGATCGATCTGAGTGCCGTCCAACTTGGTGAGGTTGATTGTGAGTGCAGTCCCGCACCCGGAAGTCGTAATGGCGTGCTTTGCGCCAGCGGCTTCCGCCCCGACGTTGAACCTGTAGAGGTCCGCAGCGCCGGGCGATTCAAGTCGGCCGGCACCGTCTGCCTGGGTCGCCTGCGCACTGGGCACCGTTGCAGGATTGCTGATCGGGAACACTTGCGCTGCCGGGGTATCGATAGCCATGTCAATGTTGTCGACACCGAAAGAGGTGCCGTAGATTCCGCGGAACCCTGTGGCCTGCAGCACCATCGAGACTGCGTCGTATCTGGCGGGAGGCAGCTCCATGTTCAGGTGGAACCGCACGTACGCGTGCCCGCCAGCAGCCACACCCCTCCCTGTTTCGGTCAGGCTGGCCGTCGTCGCTTCGGGAAGGTTGGTGATCATGGGCTCGTCGTCCAACAGGATCCTGCCCGAAGGGGCGCCGTTGATCTGCAGGTCGATCATTTGATCGTGCGAATCCGACGCGACCGGTCCGAACACGTACAGGTCCGCTGCTAGCTGAAAGGAGTCGTGACGGGCCACGTCGCCGACAGAGAACCGGTAGCCGGTATCGTCGAAGAGCGGTCCCGCCAGACGGGTCGTCGCCGGTTCCCCTGAGTACCGCACAGCCGCGAAGTTGGACGGAACGGACGCCTCGAAGTCGACGCCAAGGTGCCCACTGCCGTCGAACCCTGCTGAGTCGCTGGCGACAACATTGCCCGTCACGAGCGCGGCACCTTCTGCGTACTGTGCGTCACCGGTCAACAGCAGATCGAGCACACAGCCGTCGAACTGCGGGCCTGGCTCGACTCCAGCATCTGCGCAAATCTCGGTCGCCGCAGCGACCTCGGCTTCGGTGTAATCGTCGATGTTGGCATTGAACTGTGCCGGGAAAGACGGGTCGGTGAACGAACCCGTCGTTTCCCCTGGCCCGTAGCTGAACAGCGAGTCGGTCTGATCGATGCTCCACGAATCGGCAAACGGCCCGTGCAGAACCTCGGGTTCGGCATCTTCCGGCAGGGTCGTCCCGTTCTTCAGTCGCAGGTCATCGACCCGTGTTCCGTTGTTGTTCCCAAGGAGCCCTTCGGTCTCCCAGGAACTGGGCAAACTGATCTTGAAGGTGCTGCCACGGACCATCAGGATGGGCCTATCGGCGTCCAACCCTGGCCAGAAAACCACGATCTGGTCGTTCAGGCGCCACGCGAAGGCGCCAGCGTTCATGTAGGCCATGCCGCCGTTGACCAGGGTGATCTTGTCACCGTCGACATATAACTTGCCGTCGCGGGTGATCTCGGTTCGAAAGCCGTTGAGATCGAAGGCGATCCGGTCGGTGACAGAGACTCGACTATTGACCGGGACGAAACGTGCCTGGATGTCGAACCCGTGCTCCAGCGCGCTGACGAGGTGGAACTCGCCTGCGGTTTGCAGGTCGTATGCCAGGCCATCGAGGGTGTAGATGTGCGGGTCGCCAGAAACCGCGGCGAGCGTTCTACCGAGCGGACAATCGGAGGCCATGGCGGCAATGGCAACATCGCCGAGCTCAGTCCCCTGGATCAGCAGACTCACATAGTTCGAGAGGAGCGCCGCCTGCTGGGTTGGTAGTGGATTTCCTTTAGGTCGTGGCTTGAGGATTTGAGCGACTTGGCTCACCACAACACCTGACTTGATCAAGTGGTTGGCGACGCCGGTCAATAGGAGTTGGTAGTTCTCTGCGTCGATGCCAGCACACGGAGGACCGAGATCGGGGTCATCAACGATGTCAGGCTCATCGACCACCACAGGATCTTCGATCTCATCCTCACCAGGCGCCGTCTCCTGATCTGGATCGTCATCGGGGCAACCGGTGTCCTCGACCAAGTAGATCTCAAGTACCCCGAGCGCGACATCCTGAGACGGCGTTTCAACCTCGAACGTCCGATTCCGGAACGTGCCACCGCGGCAAGACGTACGAAGCACATAGGAGTCCTCGTATGCAGGGACGTCCGCTCCCAGCACGACTCGACTCTCGCCCTCGCGAGGAAAGGTCTCCGTGTAGCGTCGAACCTGTTCCGCGGCGTTTCGACGAATTTTCGCTGCGGTTTCGGTGTCGCATTCGCTCCGCACGCGATACTTGCACTGGACCTTTAACTCGATGATGCGAACCGGACTCGGCTCGTCTTGGGGTTCGCTCGCGTCGTAGATGACCACGTCGGGACGTTGCCCCTCAGTCTTCGTGTACTCGCGGCCGGAAGGATCTTTACGCGTGACCTCGGCGATGTAGCGTGTTTCATACTGGATGTCCGGAGAGATCGATGTCCCCGATGATGCGCCCTGAGCCGTCGGATGAATCGCGCCCAGCAACGACGGGTCGTTGTTCAAGCGATAGATGAACCGGGATTGCGCGATGAACTCGATCGGTGCGCTGTAGCGACCGCAATCGCTCGGGAAGTAGACATGACCCGGCGCTTGCTTTGCGGCATCGAAGCACCCCGGATTGGTGATGCCGCCGCGAGTGCTCATCTCGTACCCGGCAATACACGCCTCCCTTGCGCTGGCCGGTATCGACGGGTCCTGGTCGTTCGGATCACACGTAGCCATCAGCGGCTCGCTAGAGCCGCGGACGAACGGGTCACGAGAGTCGGCCACGGCAGGAACCACTGCCGCTGCTAGTCCACCGACGACTATGGTTGCGGCCACTACCGCACGAACAAGAACTCCCATGACCTAGCCTCCGGTTGCCTCCCACACCTGGATTGCGGCGTGTCATAGTCGTCAACGAAAGAAGGCAATCCGAGTTACGGCCCACGGGCGGGGAGGACACAATTTGTCTAGTCAGCAGAAGGTAACGACCGACTGGGACCACCAAGAGTTCGCCTACTACTTCGGCGAGGGTGGCGACGTCATGGTGTGGTTCATCACAGCTAAAGGGATCAACGTGCTGGATGCCGAGCGTGCGTGCCAACAGGCGGTCCGGGACACCCAGGACGCACACCAAGAACAGCATCCGGCCAATGACTGCTACGAGGTCAACACCGTCATCGAACAAGACGGCGCGGTGATGATCTCGTTGAACAACGTCGCCACCGCCGAGACCGCGACCGCCGCGGTCACCGCTATCATCGGCCGGCTCGCCGATGCTGGGATGAGAGGACACCTCACGACGAACAGCCCCGCCGCGCCGGCCATGCTGAGGAGGTGGGACGAGATCAATGAAGCGACAAGGATCGACGACCTCTTCCCGGCAGGGTTCCTGTACTGGAAAGGCTATACCTACCCCCATGGTGAGACCAAGCGTCTTGTTCCGGCCTGGCATACCGACGAAGCGTTCCGCAGCGAACTCATCGAATGGGCGCTGGAGTGGACCCAACAGTCCGCCCGCCCCGAGGACCGCTTCGCCGGGCACGTACAGATCACCCTGCGCGGCACCGCGGTCGTCCTACCCCTCACCGCAGCTGCCGCCTACCTCGAACGGCACCTGACCAGCAGCATCGCCCCCCAGGTGCACTGGATCTGCGATGAGAGCGGACAACGCGAACGCACCGTCGGCTTCGACCCCCGTGGTCGGATGGTCTTCAACGCCATCGACCACACCACCAGCGCACTCGACCAAGCCGCCCTGATCCGCGATGTCTTGATCGAGCACGCACCGCGCATCGAGCTCGGATTCATCCGCACCGGACCACAACGCCCCGACGGCGACGTGAATCGCACCATCGATAGCCCCCGCTACCCACCCCAGCTGATCGGCTACCCGCACCACCCCAAACTAGGTGGGTATCACCAGTTCGGCCGTCACCACGACCACCACCAGATCCCCGACGCCTACCCGATCAGCATCGTCACCAACGCCCACCTCGCCAACGCCCATGACCTTTCGGCTTGGGCCATCACCGACATTGGCGACGGCAAACACCTCCTCGAACACCCAGACCCCCACGTCTGGTTCACCAACGAGGGACCCGATGATCGGACCCTGGCCGTGGCCCGCGCCGACTTCGGCACCATGATCGTCACCGACCACCGCCGCTGATCCAAAGGTCACCTGACGCGCTTGCCAGCCACCAAGAAGCACGCAGGCCGACACCACTGCGAGACGCTGGACCCCTCAGCACCGACGAGCAAAGTGGCATCCGCGCCTTCATCACGGGTTGCACTGCCCGCCTGCACACCAGCCCGCGGCCGCGCGCAGACCAGTTGAGTCCCCAAATCGCCAGAATGGCTCGCGGACCAGCCACTGTCACTGAGTCGGAGGCAGGGCCCTAGGGGTCACAACACCGACCATGGGGCTCCACGGCATCAACGCCGAGCAGGCCAACTCGTCGACACGTTGGTGGACTCGATGGTCACACAGTGGGGCGCAGACGACCCATCTGGGCGACGTTCCGTTACCTTTGCCGACCCCCGGCGTTGTCAGGGTGAACGCTGGGCAACGAGGCCCACTCCACCCGCTGCCCGCCCGATCGGTCTCGCATTGTGCACCCCCCAAGTCCACTCGACGGCGAGCACGTCTACGACGCCGCAACTTTCGGGGACGCGACCATCGTCGTTGCGATGCTGAACCACCACCAGATCGATTGCCGCGTCCTTCCAGAAGGCGATGGACGACGGTTCGCGTTCGTGCCTGTCGATGATCAGGAGGAAACCGCGGTCGGGCTGATCGAGCGCTGGGCTCCGGATGCTGTTCGGGTGCAGGCATAGAACAACTCCGCCCTGGCCGTTGACACTGACACGGGGTGAGTAGCGCGGCTCCTGACTCCGGAGGTCTCAGGGATACCCAGGGCCTCGGGTCAGGTGTCGAGGGCTTCGAGACGAATGAACCGACCCGGCGTCGACAGGGAGGAAGACGCTGGGCCGGTTCCAGACCGAGGGGTATGGGTGGGTCGGTCCTTTGTCGTGCAACACGAAGATACGTCCGCATAGCTTCGGGCGTTGGGCATTTCGATCAGCTGCCCGGGGAACGATTCGGGGCGCTGCACGGGCTCATGGGCTGTTCGCAGGTCGGCACCGGGGTGTGGGGGGGGATCCGCCGTTGGGGACGGGCCGGTCCCTTGCCTACTCCTCGTATGTCGAGATTGCCCGCGCGTGTTCGGGTTCGCCGGTCTCAACTAGGCGTCGCGCAGCTAAGTGTTGCCGGGGAAGGTGGCATGGGTGAGTTCGAGGTGGTCGTCGGTGATCGCGACATTGTCCCAGAACTGGCCCCCGGGGTACTGCTTCGGTGAAGGGAGACCGTCTGCCTGCAGGTAAGTCAACATTCGTCCGGCCAGCGAGGGACGGGGAAGCCGCGGGCCGTTTCGGCGAAGGGCACAGCATCCAAAGGGTAGTGGCGAAGTGTGCTCGTTCAGTCCCTTTCCGCTTGGGCGCTCATGGCGATCGCGTTGTAGATGAACTGCCAGCGCTCTGTTGTTCGTGGCGCTTCGCCGCGGAACTTGATCCCGGCGAGCATCAGGACGTCGGACTCGGGTAGTCCGGCGTCGTTGGCGAATTCGATGAGTGATGCGGGTACCTCGTTTGTCGTTGTTGGTCGGATTGTGCGTCCGAGGATGTCTGCGAGGGTGAGCCCGAGGGCGATGCCGATTTTGTGCAGGACGGCGGCTCCGGGTCTGCTGCCCGTGCCGTTCTCAATGGTCGACAGGTAGGACTTGCTGACTCCGGAGCGTTGGGCCAGCTGAGTCAGCGTGAGGTGCTGCTCGGTGCGCATCACTCGTATCCGCGTCCCGATGGTCTTCGCGTCGTCGGGGCCGGGTGCATCTTGGTCCTGCGCATTCATTCGCGCAGGGTCCGGATCTGTTGGATGCCAATGAGAAGGACTCGCATAGTGGTCTCGCCTTCGGAGTTGTTGATGGGGTAGGGCCGCGCGTTGATTCGGTATGGTCCGGGAGCGCGGAGTGCAGTCATGTCGACCACGGTGTCAACGTCCTCACCGAGGCTGGCGTTGAACGCCGGGTGGTCACGCGGAATGGACTTGTTGATGGGGATGAACGCCTCGAGTCTCGGCGAGGTCGCGCTGCTCGCAACTCGGAGCTCGGGAATCGGGTTGGCTCGGCTGGTGGCGAATGTGAGGCTGGCGAAGATGGCGTTGCTGGGTGACAGGCGTACGAAGCGTCGAGCGGTCGCCTCCAGGCTCGCTTCGAACGTTGCGGCGATGTGTTCGATGCTGTCCCATCCGAAGGGCGCGTCGGCGAAGGCCGGGCCCGCGAAGCGTCTCGGCAGCAGCAACTCGCTGGCTCCCACGTCAGCCAGCCACTCGATGTTGAGCCCTCTGCCGGCACCAGGAGATGAGCGACCAGGGGTGCAGCGAAAATTTCGCTGCATCGTGAATCCCGGCAGCATGGTGTGGCAGATCTCGTGACCGATGGTGAACCGTTGCCGTTCACGCCGGTCGAGTGCCGAGACTTCGATTCGCAGGCGACCCCTGTCGTTGATCAGGCAGCCTGAGTGCCCGCCCGTTAGGCACTCATCGATCTCACCAATCGACTGCAGACTGGCCAGCAGCGGCAGGTCTACCGGCGGGCTGACTTCACCAAGAAGGCTGAGCTCCTCGGCTAGGTCTTCCATCACGACGTCGTCAGGCACTCCGGGACGCTGGCGCGTGGCCTCGGCGTGAGTTGACAACTCCTCAATCGGTCTCATCCGTAGTAACGATAGCTCGTTCGCGTTGACGGACTCAGTACCCGCGTGTCATGCTAGTCCTCAATTCCGAACGCATGACACTTATTCGAGAACAGCCGTGAGCCGACTGTCTGCGCATCTACTGACCTAAGGAGTTACCACCATGACTGATAGCACTGCCGCCGAGGCGGTCTCGCCTCCTCCCCCGCAACCCGCTGGCCACGGCGCTACACCGACTCGCGGAGTCGGAAACGTGCCCCGCTCCTCGACCGAGACTGGCAAGTTTGGGCGACTTTTCCGCGGCCTGACGCCACTCGTGCTCGACGATCCCCAGGTCGAGGCTGTGGTGGCCACCATGATCGACGACGGCACTGCCGCTGGGCCAGGCGGCGGTTGGAGCGCCGAGCCCACCGCGGCTGACGCCGGCATTGCTGCGGGTTGGACCTACTTCGCGCAGTTCGTCGACCACGACATCACCTTCGATCCGACCTCGATGCTGGATCAGGCCAACGATCCCGACGCCCTGGAGAACTTCCGAACGCCACGCTTCGATCTCGACAGCGTCTATGGTCTCGGCCCGAGCGCCAACCCTTGGCTCTACGATCAAACCGACCCCGACAAGCTGCTGGTCGGGGTGAACTCGCCCGAGTTCCTGCAGCACGACCTCAGCCGCAACCACCAGGGCCGGGCACTGATCGGCGACCCTCGCAACGATGTTCACGTCATCCTTGCCCAGCTACATCTCGCGTTCGTCGAGTTCCACAATCACGTCGTTGACCTTGTCCGGGCCAACCCCGAGCTCGTGACCGGCGTGCCAGCGACTCCCCTAGGTGGGAGCTGGGGCGGTGCAGCGCAACCAACCGACCAGCCAAGCTTCGCCCAGATCGTCACCTTGGTGCGATGGCACTACCAGTGGCTCGTCCTGACCGAGTTTCTGCCAAATGTAGCTGGCGAAGCAACAGCGAATGCGGTACTCAGCCGGACCAGCACCGGACGCCTCGAGACCCACCTCAAGCTCTACAGCGTTCGGCGCAAACCCTGGATGCCCGTGGAGTTCTCGGCAGCCGCCTACCGCTTCGGGCACAGCCTCGTACGAGACGCCTACCTACTCAACGGCAACGGCATTCCGGTTCTGCCGGTGTTCTCTCCCGCCGGTGACACCGATCCGCTGGCAGACCTGCGCGGCTTCCGGCGACTACCGGCCGGGTGGGAGATCGAATGGCACCGCTTCTTCGATGGCCTCCCCGCATCGGGACCTGACACCCAGCGGGCGCGCCTATTCGATACCCGGATGGCTGCTCCGCTGCACAACCTGCCGCCGTCGGTCGACCAGATGCGGCGCTCCCTGGCCCTGCTCAACATCAAGCGCGGTATCGCACTCGAGCTGCCCAGCGGAGAAGACTTCGCCACCGCAGTCACCGGCAAGCTGCAAACGAGCACTCCCGCCATCGACACGGGCCTCCCCCACCCGGCACCCCTGTGGTTCTGGCTGCTCAAGGAATCAGAAGTCACCACGGGCGGACAATCTCTGGGCCCCGTCGGTGGGCGCGTCATCGCCGAAGTCCTCGTCGGGCTGGCCAAGAACGACCCGTCGTCCTTCCTGAAGGCACAACCAGAATGGGTTCCCACCCTCGGCGCAACGCAGGGAGCGTTCACTATCGCTGACGTGCTCACCATCGCCCAAGTCACGCTGTGAGCACCAGTTCCGGAGTCGCCGCTTTTAGTACGTGCGCGGTGACTCCGGGGCTCATTGCCATGCAGACAACTGGGTGCGGGCAGCAAATGGACTCTACTGATTCGGCGGATTCAAGCGGCTCCGAGCCTCACCACGAGACCCTCGCCCGGTCAGGACTCCGTGCTCGTCCTCAACGCCGGCGACATGCCATCCATAGACGGGCAACAGAGCCCGGTGGCGCAGGTGCACGCCGACCACGGAGTCCAGTGCACATCTTGGGCCTTCGGCGAGCGCGTCCACGCCGCCGGACTGCTCCTGCTACCGCAGAAAGAGGAAGACGGGTCGAGCGGGCGAACGCACGCTTCGACCTCACGAGTGCCACCGGGGTGAGTCGCTGAAGGCTGGCGCTGATGGAGTCGAGGAGCGCCTGGGCGTCTGGGGTTTGGGTCCTCGGCGGCGTGGTCGTGACCGGGAGATTCGCCGAGCGCTTATAGCGCAATGACGCCGAGCGTAAGGTAGCACACGAAAGCAACAAAGGAGGCCCAGGCCCAGCCGTTGTTGGTATAGAGCACGCGCCGAACCACAGGGCGCGGCATCCAGAAAACCCAGAGGTGCTTGGGATGGAAGACGCGCGCGTAGTTGACGTCCGACATTATGATCGTGAGCGTAAACCAGATCATCGAGAGGGAGCCGAAAACGATCCCTGCAACGATATTGAGCTTGGTGTTTGAGTCGCCCAGACTGACGATAGCCATCACCAAAGACAGTGCGACCGTCAGACACTGAGCACCGTCGAACGCGCGGGTAATTTTCAGCACCATGAAAGGCGGCTGCATGTTACTCGGCAAGAAGATCTTAATCGGGTCCTGCGCCCGATTAGGCAGATTGAGTGCCGGCTGGAGGATTTGACGCTCTAACTCTCTCGAGACCGTCTCGCTCATAATTGCCTGCGAGCAGACAGCTACTAGCACCACTGCCGCGGAAGCGAAGAACGGCAACGCAAGGTCATAGTGCACGGCGTCGGCCTACGGACAGCTCGCGCACTGGAAGTCGACCTCGTCCGTCTCGATCTCCCCAGGACTTCCGTAGAACTCGGTGACGGCCACACGGATCTTCCACCGATGGGCGGCGACCGTACATGGAACGCCAGGTGCCGGCGTCATTGAGCACTCAGCCATCTTGCTAATCGCGTTGAGTTCAATACCGCTCTTCAAGCGGAAGTGCTCGACCCACCGACGACGGGTAGCGCCAGGTGGAACGACGTAGGAGAACCCAGCGTCCACCAAGCGCGCGTCCACATCGAACTCCGCAGCTGTGCCGACGAGCAGCCGCGCCTCGTGAAACTGTTTGCTCGCTTTCTGGTCGAAGCGAGTGTCCAACTTTACGATTTCGGGCGAGTACACCCTTGACCAACGCACCGCGACCACCTCCGGGAATCGCGGGCAACGTTAGCCCATTCAGTTCAGACAGACGGCGCCGGGTAGTCCTGCAGCAAGTCATCGAGACGGTCAACGACCTGCGTCGACGACGCGCCGACGCTTGGGGTGCCGGTGAGCCTGAGCAGGTTGCCAAGAAGTTCCCGATCGTCAACGCTGCAGACGATGAAGCACTCGTGCAGCTTTAGCTTCCCGTCGTCGGACGCTCCGGCATCTGACCTCCAAGCGATTGCCAGGCGGTCGCCGTTAAGGCGCGCGAAACTGATCTCGTCGAAGCCCGTGCGGATGTGACCGATCATGTCGCCCGCAGGCCCTTGCACCCACTCGTCGCGCTCTACGAGTCCGCCCTCGGACGGCGCATAGGACTCGCCGGCACACGACAGGAGTGCGTCGACAGCTGGCTGCAGGGGCAATGCGCACGTCCACGAAACGGAGAAGAAGCCCTCACCCTTTTCAAAAGAGACGTACTCACCGTTGTCGAACGGGATGCGGCGGGCCTCGTTCCCTACATTCATGTAGTTCTCCGGGGACTTCATCGTGCCCAGCTCGTAGTAGACGGCGAGGTTGGTATCGAGGAGTCGCTGGTGAGCCGGATTGGTGAGTGGGATGCACTCGACCCAGTCGTCCAACTTGCCAAGCTGCCCCGAGAAGACGGGGTCTTCGAGGTTGCCGTACGAGACATCGCCAAGCCCGTGCAGCGCGAGCGACCGGAATACTCGGTACTGCTTTGTTGCGGTGCCGACGTCGCCCTTGATTCGACGTGCGACAGTGTCGCCGACCAAACCGTTTTTCCGGACTCCGGGCGGCTTCTCGCGAGGCTGCGAGCGCTCCTCATCATTCGCAGCAGGGACTCGCTCGCGTTCCATGAGCCCCACTCAGTCCACCCTCTCATTGCCAGCGGCAGCGCCGGCTTCGCCCTTGACTGTGATGGGAGGACATTACGCATGATCTGCCCCTCACTGTGAGGATTCGGTCGTTCCTCGTCAAAGTAAAATAGACAACATCGGTTCGGCATTCGCCGGGATCGGCTACCGAACGACCCGTCTGTACGTCGGCGGTAGAAGCGGCTCGTCTGCCCACCCCCACTCGTCGGGAGTAGGACGAACGACGGTAGCCGACCCTTCCCAAAGGCGCCTAGCCGTATCTGGTTACGACTGCGTGACGTCCGCAGTGCGGCACGGGTGGAATCGGCGACGGGGACGGCTGCAACTCCGGCCACTTCGAGCTCCTCAGTAGTATTGGCACTCACGGCGAAGTATTACGCGGGATTCGACGATAACGTGGGATACTAGCCGCGTGTCCGCGACTGACGAGGCTTCACCGAACGAGGCGTTCGGGAGCGCTCGCGAACGCCTCGAGCCGGGAGCATTCGAGCCAGGCGCCTTGCTCGATCTGTTCCGAGACTTCGGCATCACACGGCACGACGTCCTCCACCGTGTCCATCAACTCGTACGAGCGTCCGCTGGAGACGACCAGCTACCGCCCCACGAAACGGCACGGGTCAGCTACCGAGATTTTGCTGGCATCATCGAGGCCTTTCGCATCCTCATCGAGCGAGATGCGCCAGCCGCCGCGACCCGGCGCATGGACACCGCAAAGCTCTCCCGCGACCTGCTTGACCTGCGACGCCTGGGCTTTACTCATCCACTCCTGCAAGCCCGGTTGGGGTACGACGGTGGCGCGCTCGCAGTTGTTGCTGGCGGCGGGCACTTCGAATCCACCGGACAGCTGTTCCTCACGGCGCCGAGCGGACAGGTACCCCAGTTCATGCGAGCCGTGTATGGACAGTTTGATCACTGGCTTGTCGGGCGGCTGCGAGCAGAGTACGAGCGCGCCGGCCGTCCCGACTTCGGCACGTTCGAGGATCGGTTCACTGACCCGCAGTAGTTGCTGCTGCCGGTTCGCGGAACCGGACACCCCAAAGGGCGGAAGCCGCGCATCAGGTCGCTGGGCAATCGGCCCCGCTCGCCAGGAGCTCCAACGAGCTCACTCCGACTGGAGAAGCACGTCGCACCTGAGTTGGATCATTTGGCTTAGTGCCTTGCGTGAGGGTTTGGAGGGCGTTGAGGATCTCGGTCTCGTGGTCGCCGAGTGCGGGCGGGATCGTGGTGATGACGCAATTGACCTCGCCGCGCGGCCCATCTTCCATCACACCCGTGATGCGATCGAGGCGCACCTCACGATTGTGTTTGCCCCCCTCGCGATCGCCCGGCACCTGCAGAACACGACCGGGCTTAGCACCCGAAAAGATCGTCCAGGCCGCACCAGCCCCTGATCGCCGGGTTGAGCCGGCGCAGGAGGTCTGCGAGCGTTCGATGGGCTGCTCGACGCGTCAACAGCCGGATCTTCGCCTTGATCGAAGCAAGTGACTTCTTCGATGGGTAGGTGTAGACCGTTTGCTTGCGCCCGCCTCGTCCTTGCCAGGTCCGGCGCTGGATGCGCCAGCCGAGAAAGTCGAAGCCGTCCTCGATGTGGGTCAGGTGAGTCTTCTTGCGACAGGCTCAAGCCCATCGGTGTAATCACTGCGGCCACTTCGCCGAATAGCGCTTCTGCACTTGCGCGTGGTCCACGGACGAGAACAACGAAGTCGTCGGCGTACCGGACGAGTTTCATCGTTGCGCCCCCGGCGCGTAGATGCTTGGCGCGTGTCCATGACGGACCGAGCGCTTCCCACTTGGTGGTGAAGTGCTCATCCAGCACGGACAAGGCGATGTTGGCCAACAGCGGCGAGAGAATCCCACCCTGTGGGGTGCCAGTGCGGGTGTCCCTGTTCAGGCCGTCCTCGGTGAGGACGCCCGACTTCAGGAACGCGCGGACCAGCCCCAGGACCCGCTTGTCAGCGACTCGACCACGGACCCGCTCCATCAGAGCGGAGTGGTCGATCTCGTCGAAGCACGCCTTGATGTCACCCTCGAACACCCACTCATAAGAGCGGTTGCCCGTTGTGTAGAAGTGAATCTCAGCGACCGCGTCCTGGGCTCGTCTTCTTGGTCGGAACCCGTAAGAGCTGGGTTCGAAATCGGCATCGAAGATCGGCTCCAGCACCAGCTTCAAGGACGCCTGGATGATCCGATCGAGCATCGTCGGAATCCCCAACGAGCGGAACTTCCCGCCCGCTTTCGGGATCCGACGCTGCCGTACCGGCATCGGCGCGAACTCGCCGGACTTCACCTGATCGCGAAGCCCAGCGAGCATCTCGGTCACCTCCTCGGCGGGAACGAATCGAGGAACGACTCCGTCCACGCCAGCGGTGCGACCGCCCTTGTTGCCCCGGACCCGGTCCCACGCTGCCAAGAGGAACGCGGGATCATGCACGAGGTTGAACAGATCATCAAAGCGACGGTCTGGATCGGCCGTCGCCCATCGGTGCAGCTTCGTTTGCATCGCAAGTACTCGGTGCCACGCCACGGTCGTTTCCACGACGTCGCCCGGCCACGAAACACTGGTATTCACCGGTGACTCCTTCTCATGCATCAGTTGCTGCTGAACCACACTGAGCCCCTTCGCCATGTAGTCGGCTTTCCCGACCTCGGACTACTACGAGCTCTCCGCCCCCTGCCGAGGACATCAATCGGCGACGGACCTTCCCCCACGTCCCGGCTGGCTGCGCGGGTACGTTCGGGGTCCCCGGCAGGGTTCCCACGTTCACTGCTGACCGTTCGACGGGACCGGCACCCAGCTATGCCCCTGCACCATCGCCATGGCTACGCCGCAGGCCTTCACCATGGCCTCCCGGGGCGACGACATTCTCCGCCCGAGGAGTTCCCCACCGGCCGACCAAGAACCGGACAAGCCGATCGCTGGCCACCACAACCGATGGGTACGCGGTGCGACCCAGCCCATGTCCGCCAGGTTCCGGGCTGGTGGGTGCGCTTGAGGGGCGTTCAGACACTGGTTCCTCACGTATGCCTCTCCGTCTTGCTAGCCGAGCCCGCACCATCTGGCAGTACTGGTACGTCTCGTCGTTGTCAGGGCCGCTGTCCACCCTCACCCCCGTCCCAGGGATCGGGCTGCCCTCAGCTTCACCGCACTGCTGCGACAGCACGGCCGTGCAGGTCTTTCACCTCCACTCGGTCAAACAGCGCCTCGTGGCGCACCAGATCGGCGACCCACAACTGATTCGGGGCGCTCGCGACGAACTTGCGGTCCACGAGGTCCTCGGGCCGATCGGTCTCGGCACCGTCCCCGATGGTGGTCTTGCGGGTCTTCTCGCGCGGTATCCCGCGAAGCCGCTCGGCGCGCATGAGGCGCTCGACGGTGCATCGCGCCACACAGACGTCTCGACGGTTCAGCGCAGCGTGGACCTTGCGCGCGCCGTAGACACCGAGGTTGGCCTTGTGCGCGACCAAGATGTCGGTGACGAGTTCGGCGTCCCTGACGGCGCGTGCTGAGGGCGGCCGGGCCCTTGCGGCGTAGTAGGTGCTCGGGGCGATCTGAACGCCGGCCTCTTTCAGCGCGGTGCAGATCGGCTCGACCCCGAACCCCTCGCGGTGCTGGTCGATGTAGTCGACCAGCACCGCCGTGGGCACTGCTACTTGATCTTGCGGTCGAGCTCCGCGGCGGCGAAAAACGCTGCGCTCGTGCGGAGGATCTCATTGGTCCGACGGAGCTCTCGGACCTCACGCTCGAGCTGGATGATCCGCTCTGCCTCGACCGACGTGGTGCCTGGACGGACCCCACCGTCGATCTCGGCCTGGCGGACCCAGTTACGCAACGTCTCGGGGTGCATCCCAAGCTGCTCGGCCACCCTGGCGATCGCGCCCTGCTTCGTCGACGGATCACTACGCAGCTCGACCGCCAACCTCGTGGCCCGCTCACGCAACTCGTCTGGGTACTTCCTCGGTGCTGCCATGACTCTCATCCTCCATCGGTTGAGAGCCTCCATCAGACCCGGGGCGATTCAAGTCTTTCCACGGCGGACTTCACGTCGACCGCGACGTTGTCGCCCTTGCCCAAGTAGAGATCAAGAAGGACCACGTCAGGAACAACTGGGCTCGTCGCAATGAGTTCGTCGACGGATTCGGCCGTCGCCACCACGGCCATGGGTCGGGAGAGGGCCATGGCAGTGATCGAATTGCGCACGTGGTAGTCATTATCGATGACGCCGACAGTGACTGGGCGTGCGGGGATGGCCTTGGGCGTCGTCATATCTCTTCTCTATCTTCTTTAGGGGGTCCATGACCATGCCCCGTACGGGGAATAGGCCTAAAGTGCGCCAATTTTGGAGACGGCCGCAGAACCTGACGTCTCTCTCTGACGGGTGATGCACCAATCAGCGAGCGGGCAATCGCCACAAGCGCGTCGTTCGACTCGACAACGCGTGCTAGCAAGGACTCGAATGGCTGCCATGCGAGTGGCAGCATCATCACCGCTACCCACAATGCGCGCGAGGTCCATGCGACCGTCTGTCAGCCGATTCTTGGTGTCTGACTCACTGCCTGCAACGCGTGCCGCAACGCGCAGGACACCCTGGGATCGAAGGAGGACATGGTCGCCTCGGAGCATGTCGTACACGCGCCGCTCGGACTCCCTGAGGCGAATGCGGTCCGGGACCTGGTCAGGATCATCCCAGATCGCTCGTTTGCGCGCCAACGGAAGCAGCCGTCCGAGTGCGAGCTTGCTCTTGGTCGAGATCTCGCCCAAGGCTTTCTCTATGGGGCCAGTGTTGAAGTAAGTGAGCCCTCGGAAGTGACGAACGGCAGCACCAACTTCAGCAAGGTTGGCGGTCCTGCCGGTGAGTGCCGCAGCCGCTAGCGCTGCCGGTGGCGTCATCATGGGTCCCGGAACCATGTGCCAAAATTCAGTCTCGCGCTGCGCCCTACCCCACTTTCCCAGAGCCTCGCGTGCTGACAGCCAATCGGTGAGTTCGTCGTGGTTGGAATCTTTTCGCGGCGCGACCGCAGCAGCGGCCTGCTCTCCGAGCATGGGAGGTACAGCGTTGCCGATCTGTCGGAAGGCGTCGCTGCGGGTGCCACTGAAGCGAAAGAGGTCGGGAAAGGTCTGAATGCGCGCGGCCTCGCGCACCGTCAGGGTGCGATGCTCTTCTGGGTGGATGTACCAGTACCCGTCCTTCGCGATGTGCGCAGTGATTGAGCGACTCAGTTCGTTCCAGTCGAGCCGCTTGTACTTGTCGGTGAAGGAGTCGGCGGCGTAGCGGCGTAGGCGCGATGGGACCTGCGAGTACAGCGTCTTGGAGTTCATCAACTTGAAGATCTCGCGGTCGTCGCTGCGTACGCCCCTGGTCATATGGTCATGGATGACTTCACTCGGCGCGCTGTCCGCCCGGCAGCAGGCACCACCTCTTGAACCCTCCGGCGTCCTGATGCCACCTCGGCGTCCCATCCTTTTTCGTATCGGTGCTCGCCAGTGAGCCTATGACGCTCTGCCGACAGAGTCCTGGGTATGACCCGACCGGCGCCACGCCCCTGATGGCTCTTCCAGCGCGACGACCGGCCGTAGAGGCTTGTTTCTGACATCGAATCGCGGCCGAACCGGCGACCGCCGATCCTAGGCAACGGCGGCAACCGAACGTGTCAAGCCAGTTGCCGGAGGTCGACCTTTGACTATGGGTCGATTCCCGCTAACATAGTGGAATGAGTTCTTCGTCGTGCGCACGGGAGGGTAGCTATGCTCACCCAGCCTGCGTCGGCGGGTGCGCCGTTTAAAGGTGGCGCGGGTCGCCTCTCGGTGGCCAAGGATGTGCGACGGCTCGGAGTCGTCGCGACACCAATCGGTAGTGCGGCGACTTGGTGTGCCGAGGACGGGTGTCGAACCTTGTTCGCGATTCCGCGTTTTGGCAACCCTTCGGCGGGTAGAACGTCTAGGCTGCGCTCGGGCACTGTGGCCGGCAACGCACCAATAAAGCGCCGTGCGGTTGAGACGGCAACTTCTGGTAGGAGGCAAGAATCATGACGTCCGTCACCGTTCCCAAGGTGCAGGAGATCGATCGTGATACACGCACAGCAGGGCTCGAGCCCCGGAAGGCCCGCGATCGTGGGGCCATGGCCCTGCTCGACACAATGGCAGACATCCAAGACGAGGTTCTGGAGCGCCAGCGGGCGTGGCTTTCATCGCTGGACTTGCCGCAGGACGTGCGCGAAAGGCTTTACAAGCAATTCTGTGTTGCCACAGGGCAAATGATACACGAACTGGTCGCCAAGGTCGCGGCTTAACCTCTCATTGTCATTGAACTAATGAATGACGCCCAATCCCTATTGACTGCAAATCAGGCGTTTTACGCGGCGTTTGAGGCACGCGACACGGACTCGATGTCAGAGGTGTGGGACCAAACAGACGATGCCTACTGCGTTCACCCCGGCTGGCCACCGCTCTACGGCTGGGCGAAGATTGCGGCGTCGTGGTACATGCTGTTCACCAACCCGGAGAACTTGCAATTCGTTGTAGCTCGTGCGGATCCGATCATCGTTGGACAAGTGGGCTGGGTGCTTTGTGAGGAAAACCTGCTTGACAGCGACGTGGTCGGGCGGGTTGTTTCGATGAACTTGTTCGTCCTCAGGAAATCCTCATGGAAACTGGTCGCCCACATTGCGGGGTCTACTCACGCGTAAAAACCAAATTGCCCGAAGTTGGCCTAGTGACGCGGATTTGAAGTTGTTGGACGGTTGGCTTTCCTGAGGATCTCTTTGGCGGTCTTGGTCCAGACGAAGGGGTGACTTCGTTCGTTCCAGCCGTCGAGGAAGGCCGGATCTTGGTGTTGAGGTCCTTGACGGACTTTAAGACACCACGGCGGATGGCTTGGCGTTCGACGATGCTGAAGAAGACCTCGACGAGGTTCATCCACGCGGTGTTGGGTCGAAGTGAAGTGCACGACGAACCGTGGGTTCTTGGCCAACCAGGTCCGGACGTTGGCGAGTTTGTGGGCTGCGTTGTGTCCATCACCAAGTGCAGCTCGACCGGCTCGTCATCGAATACATGGCGGTAGGCCCGCGCGACGAACTCCTGGTTGCGGTGCTTGGGCTTGAGCGCGGCGGTGATGTGGCCGGCGGCGATGTCGAGTGCGGCGAACAGGGTCGTGGTGCCGTGGCGGTAGTAGTCGTGCGACCGGCGTTCGATCCGGCCTTCTTGCATGGGCAAGATCGGCACCGTGCGGTCCCGGGCCTGGATTGGGACTTCTTATCAACGCACAGCACGATCGCGGACTCGGGCACGATCTCGCCCACGCCGAGGGTAGAGCCCGCAGATCTCGGTGACCTTCCCGACGAGTTCGGGGTCGTTGGAGAACCGGAATGACTCGGCCTTCCATGGCTTGATGCCATACGAGCGCCACGCACGCTGGATCGTCGAGGCGCTGACCTTGATCCGATTGTCGGCGTACGGCCTCACGTGTCGGTTGGGGTACGACCTGACGTGTTGGTCTCGCCGGGGTGATCATGGCATGGCATCACCGGTTCCGGCTACGAGTTGCATGCGGTCTTTGAGCCGGTAGGACGGTCCGTTGATCGTGAGGACGTCGCAGTGGTGCAGGAGGCGGTCGAGGATCGCGGTGGCGAGGTCGTCGAGGGTGGTGAAGTAGATCGAGAACCCGGCTTGGCAGGCTGCCACGGCGAGCGTGACGGCGAGCATGGTCTTCCCGACGCCGGGTGGTCCGAGCAGGGCGACGTTGGCTTTCGCGGAGACGAACTCCAGGGCCGCTAGGTCGCGGACCTTGCGGGGCTCGAGGTCGGGTTGGAAGGTGAAGTCGAACTCCTCGAGGCTCTTGTGGTGCGGTAGCCCGGACAGCTTGAGCGCGTTGCGGAACCGGCGGCCCTCGCGCAGACCGAGTTCTTCCTCGAGCAGGAGGTCGACGAAGTCGAGGTAGCCCATCTGGGCGGCCTCGGCACGGGCGGTGAGGTCACCGATGGTGTCGGCGACGTGGTTCAGGCCGAGCTTGGTGGCGGTCTCGCGGATCCGTCGGTCGTCAGGCTCGACACGATGGAACTCCTCTCGTCCCAGCGCCCTGGTGGGTCTGCTGGTGGGCGTAGCGGTACAACTCGACGGCGCGGTTGCCGAGGAGGTCGATCAGCTCTTCGCGTTCGATGGCGAGCAGGGGGGCAGGATTCACCCGGCAGCGACAGTAGTCGCGTTCCTTGGCTTTGTTGCCCGGTTTCGAGGGCGACAGCGCACCGAGTGCCCCGTCTTTGGCGACCTGCTTGATCCGCATGATCGTGGAGCGGTCGACCTGCTGGGTCGAGGCGACCTCGGCGACCGTGGCCTCCTAGCGGACCAGCTGCAACCAGATCTCGTACTTCTGCGAGGGCGAAAGGAACCGCTTCGCACGACGCTTCCCGCTCGTCGACTTCGACTCGTTCTCCGACATGTCCTGATCCTCCTGTGTGCTGTGGAGGACCCGCCAGATGTGGTCTGAACAAACCGGCAATCTCTATCGCAAACTCAGACGCAAACCAGCATCGATCGCTTCGCGGTCTGAGTGTCCGTACAGCGCCTGCAGCACTATCACCGAGGCGATCACTTCCCCAGGGATTGAGGGCCGCCAACGCCCTGAGGGGAACAGGTCGACGAACAACTCCGCCGGCAACAGCCGATGCTCGGCCAGCAACGCGAGCACGCTGCCTGGCTCGAGAAGATGCCCAGCCACTGACTCAACGTCCAACAGCCCACGCTGCCGATCCGACTCACCCTGCATAAGCACAGGGCTTCAGATCACCGCCATCCGGCGCCCGCTGCAGGCAGATTGTTCAGCAGTCTCCTAGACACTTCGGCGGGCCGCTCCTAGAATCTCGACCGTGGCCAACGTACCGTTCTGTACTCTGCCGGTCCGCTCTCTTTCGCATATTTCGCACTCCACTAAGTACGGCGGGGCGGCGAACCTATTCCACCATGCGGCTCAATGGGTGAGTAATGAGTGCGAGGGTGCGGCCAGCCTCCGCAGCTATATTGATTCAGTCCTGCTTCCCAAACTCGTGTTGGAAGTTAGCAACATTGAGTCTGTAGACATTCCGAAGTTGAGTTCGTCGGAGTCGGTTCTTGGTGAAACCTTGGCGGCAGAATTCGGAATGAGCGATGCGGCCGTTGACGTTTTTAAGCGCTACGACCGCTACTTCGGCCTGCGGAGGGTAGTCGCTGCCGACTCAGACTCTGTACTAGCGCAGTTGATGACCACATCCAAACTCGTGGTTGCTGATATCCGCGACGCTCCGATCGACCTAGCCGAGCATAGAGCTATCTATCGTGCGCTGGCGGTGTCCTTCGGCTCAGTTGGCGTCGCGGACGCGACATCGGGAATTGTGAGTTCGCCGCACGAAGACGGACGAACCTACAACTTGGACATCCCGGCTGTTGGCTCGGAACGACGAGCCGCCGCACTCTATCGGTGGAAATTATCCCATCATCTATTCAATCTGCTTACGACTATGGCTACAGGGTACTTGCACACGGCTTCGCAAAGCGCTGATGAGTTAGTAGTTTCTGAGGGTTTTGACAGAGCGGCCGACCTACTTCGAGGAACGACCGCAGCGATGTGGTACGGCGAAGCTTGGGCGCCGACGCTTTACGCAGACTACATTCGCCCGACCATGGCGCTCGCTCGCGGTGGAACGTCAGGGTTTAGCGGCCGAGATAATCTTGAGTTTACACACTTCAGAACCGCTGCGGATGACTCCGTCCAGACGGTCGTGGACCGCTTCGGTGACTCCTCGGATCGGCCGGAGGTGATTACCGAAGCTGTCCTACGCTTTTTAGATGCCCGAGTATTGGATCTCGAGCATCACACCATCTTGGCCGAGAAAGTTGTTGGCAACAAAGCTTCTCTCAAACAGGAAGCTATTCAGGCAGCAATGCAAGCAAGGTCTAGGGCCGCGGCCGATCTACCTGCTGTGGAAAGTCTGCGTGGATTGGCAGCTAGGGCGCGCGATCAAAAAGATGCCTTTCTTGACGGATGACCGCGAAGTGAGCGCAACTCCACTGCGCGTTCTTGTCCCGAAAATGCACTATCGAAAGGGCGTGCCGACGAACTTATACAAAATTAGTCTTCCAAACGACAATCTGGTTCTGCTGATCGCCGCTACAAGTGACGGGTATGTCCAAATTCCGGTCAGATGCCCGCACAGAAATACCCAACTCGCCAACACGGGAACTGTCGATCCGGGCACCAATTCGCTCTTTTGTCAGACTGATGCAATAACCTATTCGCTGCTGGATGGCTCCTGCATCGAAAATCTGACCTCACCACAAGAAGATCCGGGCGTTCTTAAGACTCGTCGCATTGAACGAGATGGCGATTATTTCAATATCTACATGTAGTCCGCTTGTGTAACGACCGTGGTCGGTGATATCATTAAAGCATGTGGATAGTGCCCTCCGAGCAGAAATTCGCGATCGAGTCTTCACTTTTTAAAGTCGTGCCGAACTATGAGCGGCACGTCCTGTGTGCTCTTCCCTCGGTCGAGACCAGCGCCAGCGCGGTCCGTGAGTTGGGCCGTTTGTTCTCCGATGCAGTGGATCGGTTGCCCTCGATCGTCACGTCGGAAAATCCGGCAGACGATCCTCGTATTTTGGCTTGGAGAGAGGCGTTCCGAGAAGTCGGGGTGAGTCCGTCGAAGTTCCGAAGTTCGGTCGAGGCGCTCGTCAGACGAGCCCTACGTCGAGAGCTGTCTCCTCTTGATTCATATCTAGTAGATCTCGGTACCGTCGCCACTCTCGACTTCGTGGCTCCAATTGGGGTCCATACACTTGATGGCTTGCCTGCTAAGACACTAACTCTGAAGTACGCATCAGGACTGGAGACATTTGTTGATTTCTCCGGAGCCAGTGAAGAAGTTGATCCTGGCGAGGTGATCTACACCGCCGGTGACGTAGTTCTGACTCGTCGCTGGGTATGGCGACAGGGCCAAAACGGATCGGTTGGTCCCTCCCCAAGGGCGCTGGCCGTGAACATCGATGTCATCGACTCCGCGCTTGTCGACGGTGCGGCGGCGATCGAGTTGGTTAAGAGTTTACTCGAATTAGGTGGATTTGTAGTTACAGACTCGGGGACAATTAGCTCCGCAACTCCGTCAATTACACTTGGGCTCGGTGTTTAGGCAGTGTCGCGAATATCGATGCGGTGCGGATTGTGCGTCTCGACCAAGCTTTAATAACTCAGAGGGTCGAGTTATTGACGCTTGGTCGTCGCACCGCGGTCGACTTGGACAACGGTGGCATACGCCCGCTGAGTCTTACGGGTAATGTTTCTCCTCCAGCGGAATGGCACTCGTCTGAAAACCCGTGGGTTTTATGGCGAGATTTTCCCATGTCGATCAACGGTGTTGTTTCTTTCAGGCACCACGTTGCTGTCCTGATGACCAATACCGGGGAGTTGAGGAGTCGCGTGAACGAATGCGATCGCATCTTGCACAGTGATCCGAGGCGGGATGCGACTACTGGCTACTCTAGATTCGACTATTTCAGCGATACGAAGTTTGATGTCTCACTCTGCATTGCACACGATAAGTGGATTCTGTCGCTTGTGCAGAGGTTTCGGCGTTTTTGCCGCCCCTTTGATTGACGATGAGTTTGGGCGACTCGCTTCATTGATTAGTTGAGCGCTACGGTTCTCTCTGTCTGCTATGCGCTGGGAACGCCAACTAATGCCGAGAGGTCAAAAGCTCGACCCGCGAGCCGAAATACCGGGTGAACCTGAACGCGGTCGCACTTGGGGCGTCGACGGAAGTTTCAAAGTGCGGCCAGAGTTCTCCGCGCCAAAGAATTGAGATCGCTACCGGCGTGAAGTCAGGATTGATCGCTTGACCATAATGGGCAAACCCCGTCCGCAAGATCCCAACTTCTCTGCAATTCCATTTAAGGTTTAACGAATCTCGGCCACCTTCGTGTGAGATGATCTGAACCCTTGGTGGGTCCATCTCGATGAACTCAAACCTCTCAGTGCTGATAGCAAGTTCGAGTTCGTTATTGTTGTGAAACAGGCTAAGTCGCAGCTTTGGTGAGGCCTCCAAAGTCCACTGTGTTGAAACGAATCGAGCGATCTCGCGAATGCCACGGTCGCTGTAACGGCGTGCCTGCCGCTGGTCGTAACCGTAGTCGGCGCCAAATTCGGTGAGACGATCGAGGTGAGTGTGCCCGTAGCTTGCGAGACCTAGCGAATAGCAAGCAGCCAGTACGGCCAAGCCGCCCTCGAGCGCGAGCGCGCTGTGCTTCAGGGCGTTGTACGCGGCCGCGGGATCGCCGCCACCTAACACGGTGCGCAATACTTCGAACGACCCCATAGCGGTTGTCGTCAACCCGTCAGGCATCTTGCGGGCAGCCAGCAGTTCTGCTTGGACCTGGTCCTCGAGCCCCATGCGCATATTATCCCAGGCTGCGTGTCACTTTCGTGTCATGACGTGCGGTTCGCCGGCGTTGTTGGCTTATCCCAATCAACCGCCAGCAGCTACGGAGGAAGTACAAGTGAGCGGAATCGACAAGTGGGAAAGTGGCGGAGCGGTCACTCGGAGCGTTCGCCGTGCTTCGCGTGCCGTCGACCACAGTAAGTCTGTCTCGCAGATGCGAGTGGCACGGATCGCGGACGAGGCTGACGTCGCCAGTGAGAAGGTTGAGCAGGTCAGCCACACCACGGCGAATGCCATGATGGCCGTTGCCCGCGTCAACGGCGTCCTTAAGCAGCTCGAGCAATCGTCGCCAGAGTTGGCCGGTCGGCTCAGCCGACTCGCCGACTTCCACGAACTGGCTATGTGCGAGGTAGTCGAAGATCTTCGCCGCGACTTCCGCCGGAAGTGACGGCCGACATGGCCTTCACCTACCCGCAGACGTTCCCGACGGCTGACACGGTGGTCGTGATCGAGTTGGCGCAAGAGTTGGTGCGGCGCCACCCCGATGCTAGGTCCGTAGTCGCGGTGGTCGTGCTTGCCTACACCGAGGCTTTGGCCTCGCTGCTCGACGATTACAGGCAATACGGTGGCCGCTCTTCCTGCTGGAGCTCATGCCACTGGCGATGAAGATGGTCAAGTCCTGTGGCGTGGTGTACGAAATGAATCCCTTGTCGGGCGTGTCGTTTAGGTGGGGTTAACAAAATCCATCCAATGATTCATAATGCTAGTGGTAATGAATCCATCACCACTGCAACGAATATACAAACTGAAGACCATTATTTTGAGCCTGACTTCACTCGGCGTCGGCATTGCCTTGCTGATCGCCGCGAGATCCGTGGATCGCTCCGCGGATCTGGAATGGGTGCAACTGTGGCCGATTGGTGAAGTCGGCGGCACTCTCGTTGCTGCCGGCATCTTTGGCATCGCGTGGGACTACCTCGACGGTCGCGACCGCGAACTTCGTGAAGACGAACGGATCCGCCGGCTGCTGCGCGACTCAGCACCTGACTTCCGCGACGCAGTCGTACGCGGCTTCGCCGTTCAGCCTGAGGACCTGGCTCGCGTCGCGACCCCTGAGCTGCTCGACTCGATCGCCAGCAACGTGCTGGCCCTGCGCCTGGGCGACCGGGCGTTCGCGTCGGAGTTGTATGCCGACCTCCGTGATCAGGCCATCCGGGCACCCGAGCGCTGGCAGGACGTCCAGGTCCGGGCCAGACTCTCTAGCGCCCTAGAGAGGAGCGCCACGGGCGCTCCTCTCTTCGATGTACTCGTCGAGTGGGAGTACACCGTGGTCCCAACTCATCCCGTGCAGCGCTTCGCCTGCGTCTCCGACCGCAGCGAGTTGCAGGAACTGCTCAGCGACCTGCCAGCCACCATCCCGCACTACGTCACCCCAGGAAACGGTCTTGCCGCCAGTGAGCGCTCGACCTACGAACTGCTGTCATTTTCGGTCGACGGGGAAGAGCGGACGATCCGCCGGGCCGCCCGCCGCGGCGGCCAGACCTACAGCGCCGCGATTGGGGAAGACGTCGTCCGTGCTGGTGAACCGGTGCGCATTCGGAGTCTCTATCGAACCGTCACCCCACAAAACGGACACCGCCTCTACTTCGAGGCCGTGCAACCAACCCGCGGCTTCTCGCTCGAGGTGGACTATACCGACACTGCGATCGCGCATATGAGCGTTACCGACCTGATCAGTAGTAGCCACCGCTCCCAGGTCTCAACCATGCCACAACAGGTCGACGCCCACGTGCTCGGCGTCGACCTGCCTGGTTGGATGCTGCCGAAGGCCGGATTCGCCTTCGTGTGGACGCTGGCTAGCGAGCAACCCCGAGCCACGAACGCACCCGACCACGGGTCCGTTCCAGCCAAGACGGCTTGATCTCGGTCGGTGCAAGGTCTCCGGACATGATGTCTCCCCTCGATCTGAATATCTCGAGTCCAATGCTACTTATAAGTCTGTAGATCCTCAAGTAGCGGAACGGAACCGTTCTCTTTGTGGCCGAGGGGGATCTGCAACGGACGGTAGGCCAGAATTTGCGGCGCTACCGCGTTCGGCGGGGACTCTCCCAGGAAGCCTTTGCCGACCTTCTCGGGTACCACCGGACCTACGTCGGGGGTCTCGAGCGCGGCGAGCGGAACCTGTCGCTTCAGTCGCTCGAGAGGATCGCCGAAGCCCTCGACCTGGACGTGCTGTCACTTATCCAGCCTCCGCTCTAGCAGGGCGCAGCCGTTCACGGACGCGATCCGCGGACTCTTGGATCGCGGCTCCAGTCATAACGCCACATCGCGGAGTAGCCCATCGGAGAACGCGGATTTGGGCAGGCCGCGCGGACGCGGGTGACCATGGCACCGTCCGCGGCAGGGCTTCACCGCGCCGGTGGAGACCATGTCCAAGGGGGCTGACATGGCCCAGCCAGTGCCGGGCTCAGGCGCCCAAGTAGATTGGTCACGCGACATCCCGACGGATCGCAGCCCTTAGCGATCTGGAGCCGGTCTTTCGTCTTCATCCCCGTCGACGAGAGGCCGGCTCGCCCGTTGATCCACTTCGGCGGCGTCGGGTGCCCATCGCTCGAGGATCCGATCGGCTGTGCCCAACTGGGCAGGCAGTACTGCCACGGTGAAGCGACTCTGGTCGTCGTCCTGGACTTCGGCCTCGATACCAGAGGTGACCAGTATCAGGACGGCTAGGCGCGCGTCGAAGGGGTCGGCGACGTCGTAGACGCGCCGTTCCCCGCGCTTGTTCGGGGGTATCACCGAAACAGCTCGATCCGGGGGTGGGGGTGAAGCTTCGGGGAGTGGAGGAAGGGCAGACTACTTTGGCTACCTGCCTTGCCTAACGAGTCCGGCGCTCATGAGTTAGGGCTGAAGAACCATCGCGTGCTCACAAAGGCTCCGCAAGAGTGCCGCGGTCACCTGCGTTGAGGATGGTCTCCTCCGGCGAGACGTTGGGCGGCATCTTCCCAGTCCTTGATCGCTTGCGTGTCCCCGTCGAACCAGCACCACAGGAGTCCGTAGCGGCGACGGCCCTGCGTTTGAGCAGTCGTCCAGGTGTGCGCGGCGGAGCGGCTTGTGTGCAAGTCGGTGAGGTTGGCGAGCGTGGCGGGTCCGACTTCGTTGAGGTCGGTGGCGGGTTCGTGGTCGAACCACCAGCACTGGTCGGGCAGTTCGGCGTCGTCGGTGAAGGTGACTGTCATGGTGAGTTCGTAGTGGTCGTTGGTGATCGCGACGCTGGCCCAGAATCGGCCCCAGTCGGGTGCTTGGTCGGTGAAGGTCGCCGTCTGCTTCCAGGCGAAGGTGAGCATTTCACCGGTGAGATAGGGGCGCGGGAGTTGCAGGGCGAGTCGTCGGTATCCGGGCAGTGTGGGGTCTCGCACAGTTTCGGTGAGGACGGGTGGCGGTGCGTCAACGAGTTTCTGGATGCTGAAGTCGCAGCTGACGAGTCCCTCTGGGTCGGGTTCGGCTTCGACGAGTTCGAGTTCTTGAACTCCGTCGCGGAGGATACGGTAGCCGGCGGTCTCGCGGAGTTCGATGACTTGTCGGGCGGCGTCGACGAGGTAGGTGCGTTGGACGCGGGCGATGTCGTAGTCCTGCTCGTCGTCTTCGAACCGTCGGTGGAGGCAGTCGAGGACGAGGCGGAGGGCGGCTGGCTGGTGGCGGCGTTGGAAGGTACCGGCTGGGTCACTGGGTGGGTGGTCGGCCCAGTCGGGGATGAGGTACTCGGCCGCTGCTGTGCGGCGTTGCACCGGTGAGGTGACGGTGCGGTAGGTGGCGTGGACGCCGAGCAGGATGCGGCATCCGGTGGCGTCGTCTTCGCTGAGGGTTTCGGGGTCGGCTTGTCGCAGGGCTTCGTCGAGGATGCCGAGGAGCCGTTGGGCTGCTTGTGCTGGGCGGAGACTGTCGCCGGGTGCGGCGAGCAGCAGGAGGTGCCGAACCTCGGGGAGGCGTGGGGCTCGTGAGGGGAGGTCCCACCCAGTACTGACGATGACACTCAGCTCGGCGAGGAGTACGTCGTCGGGACAGTCCGGCCACACGCGCCTAGTCAAGCACCCGTGTGGCCCGACCGATGCCGACGAGCCCCTGGGGATTGCGGGAGTCCGCATCCGCGGCCACTCGCCGCGGGGTTGTCGGGGTGTCGGGGTGTCCAGGTTCTGTCCAGGTGTGTCCCTTTCATGGGTCCTGACCGAAGCAGGAGCCTTTGCAAGGGAGATTGATGTGGACAAGAAGTTGATGCGCTACAGCCAGGGGGTGCAGCCGGTGGCGCCGCGTGACCGGTTGGTGGCCCGGCGCGCGAAGCGGCTAGTGGATGGGGTGCAGTTGAGTGCGCTCGAGGCCGATGGGGTGATGGCGTTGGCCAATCACCTGATGGTGGGCCTGATGGATCTCGACGAGCGGCGTCAGAGCTTGGCGGCGGGCGATCCGATGCGGAATTCGATCCTGACCGAGATCGAGGCGACCGCGATCCGCAAGTGCAAGGCGATCCAGAACGAGCAGGGGTCCTCATGGGGCCTGTAGTCGCCTGCCTCCAGGCGGTTTTCACGTTGCTGTTCGCCGCCGTCGTAGGCCTTGTCGTGCTGAGTACGCTGAGCCGCCTGCGTCACCTCGATGGCCGGACATCTCGCTCGTGGATGGCCGTGGTCGTGGATCCGGTGTCCAGCTGGGTGCGGTCCCGGCCGTGGCAGCGGGCACGGTATCGACGCCGCCGCCGGGTGGTTGCGGCCCGGTTGGATCGGATCGATGCGGTGCTGAGTGCTGCGGAGCAGGAGATGGCACGGATTGCGGGTGATCGCGATGGCTGGCAGTCCTGGTAGCGGCTTGGGCGGGCGCATGGTCGAGCTGATCGTGGTCTGTGTGGTGGTCGGTGTGCTGGTTCAGGTGTTGGTCACCGTCGCCTACCAGTTGGCCCCGTACCTGCTCGTCGGCGTCGTGGTCGGTCTCGTGGTTACGGCGGTTGTCGCAGCGCTACGTCGTGGTCAGGGGTGGTGAGTCGTGCCGTGTGTGGTGATCAGCGCGCAGGCGGCCCGGGTGGCCCGGCTGCTGGCGGCCGAGTCAGAGACACGCGAGATCCTGTTGCGGATCTGGGGCCAGGAGCCGGGAGCGTGGGAGCACCAGGCGCAGCACTTCTTGATGCGCCGCGCCCACGACCCGCTGGCGATCGTTCTGCCCACCTCGCGGGCCACCGCGCCGACCGGGTTCTGGAGTCAACCCGCTCACCATCTGCTGGCCCTGGAGCCAGCCCGTCGCGAGGAAGACGTCTTGACCGCGTTCCTGCGCGAGCACGGCGAACAGGTACGCGCGAGGACCCGGTGACCTTCCTCGCCGCCTGACGCTGCGCAACCCACAGCTCTGGGGACCACCGGGCGTTGGGTTGGATGGCGCGATGACCGGGCGGGGCTCGGGCCCCGTCCGGATGGCGGGCAGACGCAGCTCACCCGGATCACAGGGCATCGCCGCGTGCCATTCCCCCGCAGATCGCGAGGCCGTTGGATCGGTCGGCTCGCTGCGGAATTCGGCCACGTCCCTGTGAGTGCCGCAGTTTATCTGTTTCTTTCGTTCCGCTCGTTGTTGCGGAATACACAATCTGCTTGATGTTGAATTCATTCATCACTATAACTAAACGCATTAACAAGCGTTGAATTGAATCAACATTAGGTAATGGAAGGAGGCGCGTTATGAGTAATAGGAAACCACGAAATGGTGGCCGTCAACCGCGGCGCGTCTCGGTGCGCGGGGTACGCCGCGACGAGCCCGATGCCCGCCGCCTCGGCCGGGCCCTGATCGCCTACGCCTTGCAAGAGGCAGCTGCCGAGGCTGCCGCTGAGGCCGAAACCAAGCAACGGATGAAGACCGCCAAGCTCGCGAAGCGTGACGGGTCGAGCCCCGTTACGGGCCCGGCTGCGGAACCCGGTCCGGGGAGTGCTCAGTGAGCAGGCCTGCTGTGGTGTGGCGTCAGCTCGACTGGCAGCGCCCGCTGGACCCGGCGCGGGTTGGCGATGCGCTGCGTCATTGGGCTGCCGATGGCCGCAGTCCGGTGGTGGTCCTCGAGACCAGGTGGAGCGTGCAAGGTGTGGCCCACCTGTTGGGCTCCACCGCATCCTCTTCTACGGCGGTGACGACCCCGTTGCGGTCCTTCGCCAACCTCACCGTCCGCGGCCTGGCCACCGACCGGGTTCCAGTCACAACGACCGGCCGGTTGCGGGCAACGACCCGGCACCGGCCGCTGCGGCTCCATGACCCCGAGAGCCTGACCCGGGCCCTGTTCGCAGCCGGGGTACGACCCGGCAAGGACGAGCTGCTGGTCCTCCAACTGGTGCTCGGTCCACGGCGGATCCCCATAGCGGTCCCGACCACCAGCCCCTCCAGTACTGTCCAACCGTGGTGGTCGATCGCCTGGACCGGTAACGGCAGGCAACTCGACGGCGAGAAGCGGGCAGCGTTGCGGACCAAGGTCAGCGACCACGGCTTCGCCTGCACCATCCGTCTCGGGGTCCGCGCCGAGGACCCGGCCCGGGCCCGCACCCTGCTGCTCGGTCTGCTCGCGGCCCTGCGGGTCGCTGAGGCCCCCGGCCTGCAGCTGCGGCTGCGCCGCGAAACCCCGACCCGGCTCAACCAGGTGCGGTTGCCATGGTTCTGGCCCATGCGCCTCGGGGTCGCCGAACTGACCCCGCTGACCGGGTGGCCTCTGGGTGAGTCCGACCTGCCCGGACTGCCCAGCCCCCACCCGAAGGTCTTGCCAGCCCCGAAGGCCACCACCGGCACCGAGCGGGTCATCGCCGAGGCCACTGCCCCGGGCAGCAGCGTCGCGTTGTCGTTGCCGATCCACAATGCGTTGCACCACCTGCATGTCGTCGGCCCGACCGGGGTCGGCAAGTCAACTTTGTTGACGCACCTGATCACTCAAGACATCGCCGCCGGGTACAACGTGGTCGTCATCGAACCCAAGGGCGACCTCGTGACTGACGTGTTGGCCCGGCTCCCCCGCGACCGCCTCGACGACGCGGTCATCCTCGACCCGACTGAGGAGACCCCGGTCGGCCTCAACCCGCTGCACGCTGCTGGCCGGCGGGCCGAACTGGTCGCTGACGGCCTGCTGAGTGTCCTCAAGCAGCTCTACGGCAAGAGCATCGGCGCCCGCAGTGCCGACATCCTTTACGCCGGCCTGCTGACCCTGGCCCAACGGCCCGACGCGTCGTTGACGATGTTGCCGTTGCTGCTGACTAACGACGGCCTGCGCCGCAGCCTGACCACCGGTCTGCGCGACCCGCTGGTGCTGGAACCGTTTTGGGCCGGGTTCGACCGCTGGAGCGACGCCGAACGCGCCAACGCGGTGGCACCGGTTCTGAACAAGCTCCGCCCGCTGCTGCGCCCCGGGTTGCGCGGCGTGCTCGGGCAACGCTCTCCCCGCTTCGACCTGCGCGGCGTGTTCAACGGCACCTCGTTGCTGTTCGTCCCCTTGCAGCGCGGCGTCATCGGGGCCGAGGCCAGCGAACTGCTCGGCTCGATCGTGGTCGCCGAGCTGTGGCAGGCCATTCAGGCCCGCGCCACCGTCCCCGCTCACCGGCGCCGACCGGTGATCATCTACATCGACGAGGCCCAGAACTACCTGCGTCTACCGACCGACCTGGCCGACGCCTTGGCCCAGTCGCGAGGCTACAGAGCAGGCTTCGTGTTGGCTCACCAATTTCTTGATCAGTTCTCCCGCGAACTGCGCTCAGCGGTCCTGGCCAATGCCCGGTCCCGGGTCGTGTTCCAGACCGCCCACGACGACGCTCGCACCCTCGAGAAGGGTCACCCCGAGCTGACTCATGCCGACCTGACCGCGCTCGGCAAGTACGAGCTCTACGCCAGCCTCTTCGCCGCCGGACGAGTCCAGCCCTATGCCTCGGGCCGCAGCCGCCCCCTGGGACCGCCCACCACCGACCCCCAGACAGTGCGGGCCCGCAGCCGCGCCCGCTACGGCCAACCCCTCGACGCCGTCGAAGCGGGCTTCGCCGATCTCCTCAGCAGCCAGGCGGCAACCAACCCAGCCTCGAGCGCACCGACCGGCCGTCGGAGGAGAACCCCATGAACGACCACCCACCAACACCCCCGTCCGAGTCGGGGAGCGAACAGCGGGTCGAGACAACACAACGGCCCAACCGTGCCACGACATCGGACCCGTCGCGTGAGTCGGCCCCGTGGTCTGTTCGCTGGTCCGATCGCGTCGAGGCACCCCTGGGAATCCTGCCTGGTCAAGACGTTGCGGGGCCGGGTAGGGGGCCAGAAAGTAGGGATACCTCCGCGCTGGGGAACCTGCGCTCCGAACGCCGAGGGCGGCGAGTGCCCCAGACGGAGCTGGCCCGGATCGCACAGTCCCTCAGCGACCGTGACCGAGCGATCCTGCAGTCGCTGGCCGACTATGGGCTCCTCCAGACCGGGCACCTGCGTCAGTTGCACTTCACCGACCACGCCACCACCGAAGCAGCAGCCAGCATCTGCCGACGAACGCTGCGGCGCCTGAGTCAGCCGCGTCTCGTCGAGGCCATCGAGCACCGCGTTGGTGGGATCCGTGCCGGCAGCGACGCCATCGTGTGGCGCCTCGGCCCCGCCGGGGACCGGCTGCTGCGCGCAGGTGACCCCGACGCCCCGCGGTCGCGGCGCCGCGAACCATCGCTGCGGTTCCTGCAACACCGGCTCATGGTCGCCGACGTCGCCTGCATCCTGACCACCACCGCACCCACCGACGGTTTCGAGCTCGTACGGGTCGACCCTGAGCCTGCCAGTTGGCGCACCTACACCGGCGTGCACGGTGCCCGCGAGACTCTCAAACCGGACCTGTACGCCATCACCGCTGCCGGTGAGTACGAAGACCACTGGTTCATCGAAGTAGACCGCGGCACCGAGAGCATCCCCACCCTCCTCAAACAGTGCCGGGCCTACCAGACCTATCACCGCAGCGGCCGCGAACAGAGCACCGTCGGCATCTTCCCCCGCATCTTGTGGCTGCTGCCCGACACCCACCGTCGCGACCGACTCCGCACCGCTATCGCGGCCGCTGATGGCATCGACGCCGACCTGCACCGCACTCACACCTACACCGACCTGCTTGCCGTCATCACCGGGGGCGCTACATGACCACCCCCACCCGCGAACCCCAACCAGTTGAGCCAGCCCCACCAGCTCACGACCAAGGGCCAACGTGGCCGGGACCCCACCCGGGCCGAGGGCTCCTGCCGCGCCGACAGTTCCTGCTCGGCGATGCCACCGACCGGCTCCAGGGCCTGCCCCGCGGATCGGTCGACACCGTGCTCACCTCACCGCCATACTTCCGGCTCCGCAACTACGACACCCCCACCCAGATTGGCACCGAACCCGCCATCGGAGACTGGGTCGACAACCTGCGCGAGATCCTGGCCGAGGTGGCACGAGTCCTCGTCCCGACCGGCACCGTGTGGCTCAACCTCGGCGACGCCTACGCCACCCACCCCCACCAAGGCGCCGGGCGCAAGAGCCTGCTCCTCGGCCCCGAACGACTCGCCCTCGTCCTGGTCCAAGACGGGTGGCTGCTGCGGAACAAGATCATCTGGCACAAGACGAACCCGATGCCGATGTCGGTCACCGACCGGTTCACCAGCACCTACGAAGTGGTCTACCTCCTGACCCGCCGACCCGACTACTTCTTCGACCTCGACGCCACCCGCATCCCCCACACCGGCCACGCCAAACCCCGGCGCCAACCGAGCGTCCAAGACGACACCGCCCGCGGACCGAACGCGGCAGGGACGAGCGGGCTGAGCCACCTCAAAGACCTCGGCCTCCCCGGACACCGGCTCGGCAAGAACCCCGGCGACCTCTGGCACCTGGCCACCAGCGCCTACCGCGGCAAACACCCCGCCATGTTCCCCCAAGGCCTGGCCGAACACGCCATCACCGCCGGATGCCCCGAGCGACGCTGCCAGACCTGCCGAGCCCCCCATACACGGCACATCATGCACGCGATCGGCGCAACCGCCACCCGCGGGAACCTCACCCCCACCTGCGACTGCGACGCCGACACCGAACCCGGCATCGTGCTCGACCCCTTCATGGGTGCCGGGACCACCGCCCTGGCCGCCGAACACCTCAATCGAGACTGGCTCGGCATCGAGCTCAACCCCGACTACCTCAACCTCGCCACCCAACGCCTGCACCACACCCGCGCCGGACCCCCACCCCACCAGCAGGACGCAGCCTGACCCGTCCTCGCGCCACATGCGAAACACAGGGCAGAGGGAAGGGTGCGGCTGACCCCCACCAATGTCTCAAACCCATCACGTAACCGAAAGGAGGTGCACCCATGCACGAACAACAACCAAGACGACCAGAGAACGCAAGGCAAGCGGTGTGATGTCGCTGGAAGGCGCCAACTGCGCCGACCTACCCGCGGTCGCGATCGACAAGTACTTCGACTGCAACGTGGCCCGTGAACCCTTCCGCGCCAAGGTCGCCAAGATGATCTGCGCCCGCTGCATCGTCCGGACCGAGTGCCTCGAAGAAGCCCTCGTCATGCCCAATCTGCAGACCCGCGGCGTCATCGCCGGCGTCAACGCCGCCCAGGTCCACGACGCCCGCCGCTGGCGCATCTACGAACAAGGCATCACCGACAAAGTGCCCATAGCCAGCCGCCCCGACTGGCTCCCGATGACCGAGGCCACCCACCACGTCGAACAACTCCGCCTCGAACGCGACCACGACGAACCCCACGACAATCCCGACCTCCGCCGAGAGGAGGAACACCAGTGAGCGAAACGACCCCACCCCAACCACCCGAGCACCACCCCAGCGTCCCCGCTACCTCGACAGGGGAGAAGCCGGGCGCGACCCGACCGGCGATCTATGTCGCCAGCCTGGCCGACTACAACGCCGGACGCCTGCACGGCACCTGGCTCGCAGCCGACCAAGACCCTGAGGAGTTGCAGGCCGCTACCGAGGCCATGCTGGCCACCTCACCAGAGCCCGACGCCGAAGAGTGGGCCATCCACGACCACGACAACTTCTCCGGCCTCCAGATCGACGAGCACACCTCATTCGCCACCGTCTCCCACCTCGCCTACGGGCTGCGGACCTACGGCCCAGCCTTCGCCGCCTACGCGAACTGGCTCGACGACCACGACATCAGCTACGCCAGCTTCGAGCAGTCCTACGCCGGGCACTGGGAACAAGCAGAGGACTACGTCACCGAAAGCATCGACGCCGACGCCATCCACGACCGCCTCGCCCTGGTCCTGCCCGACTGGGTCACCGGCTACGTCCGACTCGACCTCACCGCCCTAGCCCGCGACCTCGAACTAGCCGGCGACCTCCACATCGTCCCAGACAACGACGGGGTCCACGTCTTCGAACGCCCCGATGACTAACCCACAGCGGTCGCCTCGTCGGCGGCATGCGGTTGATCCCCGTGACCCACACCCGTGGCTCAGGTCAACCGCACCCGCACCGAGGAGGTGCCCCATGTCCACCATGGACAACGACACCAGTCGCAACGGCAACGTCAAGACGCTCGCCATCCGACTGGACCCCGAGCTGCACGCCCAGCTCACCCTCGTCGCGCAACTGCGCGGCAAGACCATCACCGATGAAATCCGGACCGCGATCGAGACTCACATCGAGACCCTCAAGACCGCCCCGGAACTGACCTCCCAAGCCGACACCGTGCTCGCCGAGATCGAACGTGACGCCGCAGCCCGACGAGCCGCGATCGCGACCCTCTTCGGCACCCCCAACGAGCCGAAGCCAGCACCGACAGCTAAGGCAGCCCGGACCCGCACCACCGGCGGGAAGGGCACAGCATCGGACACCTGATGGTCTAACCACTCCCGCAGCCCCATGTGGCTGCACCCTCGGCGGAACGTGTAGTTAGCTGTGACGGCTACCGCCTCCACTAACTACACGTTCCGCCACAATCCACACCCCCGAATTCACCATCCCGAGAATTACCAAAGAATAGGCTTGCCTCACCATTGTGGAATTTACGACACGCGTTGAATTTGATCAACAAAAGACAGATAATAGAAGGGCCAAGTAATCTGGGGAGATTAGCAATGACCGAATTAGAACGACACGCCCTGGCGGAACTACTCACGCGCAGGCGTAACGAACTGGGACTCTCAGCGCGAGAACTGGCCCGCCGGGCCGGAATCGACAACGCAACGATCACGCTGCTCGAACAAGCCAAAATCGCCCACCCGAGAGTCGAGACAGTCCGCGCGCTGGCCGAAGCGATGGAACTGCCGTTGGCCGACCTCTACGCAGCCACCAACTGGCTACCCGAAGGATCACTGCCCAGCCTGCGGCCCTACATGCGAGCCAAGTACGGCTCACTATCCGACAGCGACCTAGCCGACGTCGAACACTTCATCGACCAACTCGACCGCCGCACGACCGGACCAAGGCCCGGCGAAGACGAATAGCACTACTACAGGAAGGAGGAACCCCCACCCATGACCAGAACCCACACCCACGACCACACCGGCACCGAGACCCGCAGCGTGCTCGCCCGCCTGCGCCTACTACCCAGGGGGAGCTTCCACGACCGCCGCAGCCAGCGACTGCTGGCCGAACGCCAAGCAGCCCTGCTTCGCTACCTCACCGCAACCACCGGTACCCCGATCGACGACACCATCCGTCAACAACCCCACCTGCGCGTGCAATACGGCAACATCCCAACCTCGGGACTCAGCCACTGGAACGGCCACGAGTGGGTCATCACCCTCAACCGCTACGAACCCCGCACTCGCCAACGCCTGACCCTGCTCCACGAGTACAAGCACATTATCGACCACCACGACGCAACCGAGCTCTACCGCGACCGCCACGACGCCACCGCCGAAGAACAGGCCGAACAAGCCGCCGACTACTTCGCCGGCTGCGCCCTCGTACCAACCCCACTGCTCACCGACGCCTACACCAGCGGCACCACCAACCCCGAGACACTCGCGCGACTCTTCGACGTCTCCGTACCCGCTATCAACGTCCGGCTCATGCAAACAGGGCTGGAGAAAGGGCGCAAACGCTGCGGAGTCGTCCGTTCGGCAACCAGCAGCCCAGAGAGGATCACGACATGAGTGCCCAGCCAGAGTCGTGGACACGAGCTGTCCTCTACTTGCGCGTCTCCACGAAGGAACAAGCAGAGCGTGGTGGGGAGTCCGAGGGCTTTTCCATACCCGCCCAGCGCGAGGCTGGGCTTCGCAAGGCTCAATCACTTGAGGCCCATGTCGTCAGCGAGTTCATCGACGCCGGACAGTCAGCACGCTCAGCCGATCGTCCAGAGCTCCAACGGATGCTGGACTACCTGAATGCCAATCGCGACGTCCGCTACGTCATCGTGCACAAGGTCGACCGACTCGCGCGATCTCGAAGCGACGACGTCGCGATCAACTTGGCCATCCGACAATCCGGCGCCAGCCTCGTTTCCTGCACTGAGAACATCGATGAGACACCCAACGGCATGCTCTTGCACGGCATCATGAGTTCGATCGCGGAGTTCTATAGTCAGAACTTGGCGAACGAAGTCGTGAAAGGCACACAGCAGAAAGTGCGTGCCGGTGGGACACCGACACGCGCCCCAATCGGGTACCAAAACACGCGACAGTTGATAGACGGCTACGAGGTTCGGACGGTCGAACTAGATGCGGAACGTGCCAACCTCATCACCTGGGCATTCGATGCATATGCAACCGGGGACTGGTCGCTCCGCTCGCTTGCAGACGAGCTTGCCGAGCAAGGACTGACCTTTCGCCCCGGCCCCAAGACGTCAGCTCGACCCGTACCAGCCAACAAGCTGCATGCGATCTTGAAGAATCGGTACTACCTCGGATACGTCAGTTGGCGTGGCGTCGAGTACGACGGCAAACACCCACCGCTTACCGACGCTGAAACCTTCGAAACAGTACAAGCCGTACTCGCTGACCACCGGGCCTCAGGCGAACGAAACTACAGGCAAGACCACTACCTCGTCGGCAGCCTTCGCTGCGGCCTGTGCAACATGCGCATGCTTTACACCGTCTCAAGAGGACGCAACAGCCAGGAGTACGGCTACTTCTACTGCGCCTCACGCGTACGAAAATCTCACTGCGGCCAGCGCTACCTACCCGCACACCTGATTGAGCAAGCTGTCGAGACGCAATGGTCTCGCGAACTTCTCACGCCGAGCGACCTCACAGTCATTCACGAAGACCTTCTACTGCAACTGGCCGAGCGGGAAGAGCAGGTAGCCGGGGAATTGAAGGCTCTGGGTCAGCAGGCACACCGCATCCGGAGAGACCGCTTCAAGTGGGCAGAGAAATCGATGGACGGGGTGGTGCCCGACGACGTGGCGGCCGCCAAACAGCATCAACTGGCCAAGCAACTACTCAAAGTGGAGAAGGACATAGCGCAGCGACGCTCTCTCGCTACCGTCGACCGCGAAACCCTCAACAGCCTCTTCGGATTGATGGAGAATCTCGGCCTCACCTATCCCAAGGTTGCCGCACCGGTACGAAGAAGCATGAACCAAGCGTGGTTCAAACATCTTGTCGTCACCGAAGACGAAGACGGCGTCCTAGTCACCGACGCTGAACACCAGCCACTCACCGCAGCAGTGCGAGGTGCTATCGCTAGACAGCACGCGGCCCAGGGCCAGGCAGCAAAATGCCGCCGGAAGGATTCCGGCGGCATTGAGGATGCCCGCGTTTCGAACGTCGATCTTTTGGTGGAGCTGAGGGGATTCGAACCCCTGACCTTCTCATTGCGAACGAGACGCGCTACCAACTGCGCCACAGCCCCAGTGCGCCGTCCGAGCATCCGGGTGGCGCGGGCGAAACGTTAGCACCAGCCGGCCAGCCCGTCCGAATCGGACGGTCGTGTGTCCGAGCACGGTGCGGGGACCGTCGTCAGGCACACGACCCGGTGGCGCCGGGTGGGCCAGGCGACTGGACGGTCAGGAGCCCGACGCGCGGCGGCGCTCGGCCTCGGCTGCTCGCGCCTTGGCGCTGCGCTCGGCCTCGTCGGCCTCGCGGGCCAACTCGGAGTCGGAGGCGAGGGGGCCGGAGGTCCACACGCCGGTGGAGTCCAGGTCGATGGTGCGCACGGTGCGCTTGGCGGCCGGCTCCTTGGCGACGTACGTCGGGAGGGTGACGGGCACCGGGTCCCAGTCGCCGGGGCGCTTGGCCGGCTCGTTGTCCGACGATGGCTCCGACTCGGCATGGGCTGCGAGCGCGCCCGTCGGGACCACGAGGTCGGCCTCGACGTGGACGACGGCGATCTCCTCGGTGAGGGGGTCGGCCTCGCCGGCCTCCCCGGCGTCCGCGGCGTCCTCGGGCTGCGGCACGGAGGGCCGGCGCATGACGAGGTCGTCCGAGGCACGCTCGGAGCGCACCATCAGGCGGCAGGCGACCAGCCAGGCGACCAGCAGCCCGACCGGGATGAACGTGAAGGCGGGGCGCACGAAGCCCAGGGCGGCCAGGGTGCCGACCACGGCGATGCCCAGCAGGATCGTGCAGACCACGCGCAGGCGGCGTTGGG
>Ga0115547_1000117_pt1 | contig 54554 bp, 51 predicted proteins | sample COGITO_mtgs_1004_3_FD_87185 | JGI IMG/M metagenome (GOLD analysis project Ga0115547, IMG submission 87185) | Pelagic marine microbial communities from North Sea - COGITO_mtgs_100420 | ecosystem: Environmental > Aquatic > Marine > Epipelagic | place: Germany:Helgoland, sampling site Kabeltonne...
CAGTCACACGCAAATAGCACCTATTCAATTCGTGATGCATCACGGTTAACTGGTTTACCTTCATCAACTCTTCGCTACTACGAGAGCATAGGTATCGTTAAATCTGTGGACCGCGGAGAAACTAGCAAACACCGTGTCTATAATCAATCAGATATTGACGTTTTAGATACAGTCGCCTGCCTGAATGCTACCGGTATGAAACTTGAGGATATGAAGAAGTACATTTCAAATGCTTCGCAAAGTGATGTTGATGCCTATGACCAGGTGTCATTACTCAAAGCTCAGAAAGAAAGATTAGACGAAGAAGAGCGTCATATATTACTGCGCAGAGAGTATGTAAATCTTAAAATTGAGTATTGGAAAGCATATGAGCGTGGCGACAAAAAGCAGGTTAAGGAAATAGCCGATCAGGCAAAGAGCCTGGCAGATGATTTAAAAAAAGCATAACGGAGGAATTATGAAAGAAGTAAATGCACGAGCAGTATTTGAGCCGACAGGATCATTTCAGCAAACGACAATTAAGCGCCGAGAGGTTGGACCAAAAGACATCCTAATTGACATTAAATACGCTGGTATATGCCACTCCGATATCCATACAGCAAACGGCGATTGGGGTGATATTGAATACCCGCTCGTACCTGGACACGAGATTGCTGGAATTGTAGCGGAAGTTGGATCTGAAGTAACCAAACATAAAGTCGGTGACCGCGTAGGTGTTGGTTGTATGGTCAACTCTTGCGGAGAGTGTAAGAATTGTAAGCAAGGTCTAGAGCAATACTGTCTGAATGGTATGGTTGGCACTTACGGCGATCCTGATACATATGGCGATGGTGAACGAACCCAAGGCGGCTATTCTACACACGTTGTCGTTACCGAGAAGTTCGTTCTTCGTATTCCTGAAAGTGTCCCATTAGATAAAGCTGCCCCACTGCTTTGTGCTGGCATAACAACCTACTCCCCGCTTCGTCATTGGAATACTGGTCCAGGTAAGAAGGTAGCTATTGTTGGTATGGGTGGATTAGGGCATATGGCTGTTAAGTTGGGTCACGCGATGGGCGCTGAAATTACTGTGCTTTCACGAACACTCAGCAAAAAGGACGAAGGATTGAAGCTGGGTGCGGACCATTACTATGCAACCGAAGACCCAGAGACCTTTGAGCAATTAGCAGGTAACTTTGACCTCATTATTAACACTGTGAGCGCCGTGATTGATTTAGATGCATTTCTTGGGCTACTCGCGACCGACGGCACACTTGTAAATGTAGGAGCGCCTGCAGACCCATTGTCTATCGAGGCATTTAGCCTAATCCCGGGTCGTAAATCATTTGCCGGTTCAATGATTGGTGGCATTTCTGAAACTCAAGAGATGTTAGACTTTTGCGCTGAGCACGGCATTGGTGCTGAAATCGAATTAATTTCTGCCAATGATATAGATAATGCGTGGGAACGGGTACTTGCGTCCGATGTTCGATATCGCTTCGTAATTGATGCGGCAACTATCTAAGGAGGAACTATGAAACTTACACATAACACACGATCAACAAATAAAGGACCTGCAGACTGGTTCACTGGTGACGTATACATTGAACCTATTAAAGATGCAGATGAGCAGTCTGCGGTCGGTGCAGCACACGTCAGGTTCACACCTGGCGCTCGTACAGCCTGGCATACCCATCCTAAAGGTCAGACACTCTACGTAACCGATGGAGTTGGATATGTCTGCAGTCGGGGTGGTGAGATTAAAACAATAAAGCCAGGCGACACAGTGTTTATTGAGCCTGGCGAGGAACACTGGCACGGAGCGACTGCGGAGCGCTTTATGTCACACGTTGCCATACAAGAGGCGGATGAAAATGGTGTTCCAGTCAGATGGCTCGAACACATTACTGATGAGGAGTACAGTAACATTCAATTAGGAAAATAAATATGAAACATAGTGGTACAAAGATTGCGATCATAGTTTTCGTCATCGCGTTAGTAGGATCTATAGCGGCATTTGCTATGGAGAGTAACCGAACCGAACAAGCGCAGCCAAATGTTCAAGCGCCTCAATCAACAAATAATAGTGAGGACCAACAATCAGGTACTAATATTAAGCAAGGAGGGGCAATGAGTGAAAAAAGCTTTGATAAAAACATAACTATCAGCGTAGGGTCGGAAAGATACGAGGCTACCTTAGTAGACAATGAAACGGCACGAACTTTTCACGATCGGCTACCGCTTACTTTAACTATGAATGATGTAAATAGTAATGAAAAAGCATATGACTTGCCAGATGCACTGCCGAGTAATCACGCTAATCCAGGTACAATTCACAATGGTGATTTGATGCTCTACGGCTCAAGAACTCTAGTTCTGTTTTATGAAACATTTTCTACCTCATATACATATACTCGGATCGGACAAGTAGACGATCCTGCCAGCCTTGCCGATACACTTGGTTCAGGAAATATAGAAGTTACCTTTCAACCCTAACTAGTAAATAATCTGCTCGGTATTTGAAAGTGCTGCAGGTATGGTCGGAACGCTACTCAATCGACCGTCAACAAGCGCTCCAAAAAGTTTAAGTAAATTCTGTAGATCCGCACCACGGATGAAACCAATAAAGACGCTCTAATCGAGCGTCTTTTGTTATAGTAAAGCTATGTCTACTATGCAATTCAATGAGTTCCAAGACGAAGCGACTCGAAAGCGATTATTAGATATTGCCGAAGCCCGTACAACACCTCGAGATACAGTTGCTGACATCATTAGGAGTAGTGTAGGCGAAGATATCGAAAGTATAGAGCGTATTGTTCGTGGTGAATCAAACGAAGTTTATAGTATAAAGACTAGGCATAAAAACGATGTTATTCTCCGCATTGGTCACTGGGCTAAAAAAACATTTGAGCGTGAAGCATGGGCCATAGAACAAGCAGCAAGTATAGGCGTACCTGTACCTAAAATAATTGCAGTCGGCGATGTGCCTAATGTGACAGCTCAAACCTATTACTGCGTACAAGAAAAATTACGTGGCACAGCATTAGATACATTGCTTCTCTCAGATGGATTATCTAAAGAGCGTGCTAAGTCCATAGTTGAAAAGGCAGGCGAAGCATTGGCTAAGATTCATAGTATAAAAACTTCTGGTTGGGGCTATTTGACTGAGTCTAACCGTGGTGAAAACTCAACGCTCGATGATAGATTTGCAAAGGTAATTGTAAAGAGAGACCGCATCAATGCAGCACTTCAAAAGGCAGGTGTTTCCTCAACTGACATAGAGACTGTTCTTAGCCAGTTGAAATCTGGCTTGTCGGTTTTTGAAGGCAATCAACGGCTCGTGCATGGAGATTTTGGCCCAAAGCATGTATTTGTAGATGAACACGATGATATAACTGGCATTATAGACTGGGAGCAAGCAGAGAGTGCTGACCCAGTAGTTGAATTCGCACGTTGGAATTATTGGTTTGATAAATCATCCCCTACAGAATGGCTAAAAACAGGACATGAAAGAATTACAAAACTTGGTGATGACTATGATGAACGTTTTCGAATCGCTAAATTAGAATCAGCCATTTGGACACTAATGTATTTTACTTATGACAGTCCCGTAGAAGACTACGCTGCCCGAGCTGTACAAGCTATTGTGGAAGCAACTATATAAAAGTGCAAGTGTGCACTAGTAACAATTTACTTTTCGCATATCTTTAAGCAATAATGTTTTAACTACGTAGCTCATGGCGCACCACAAATGAAGCATTAGAGACGTCATAGCTGGCGTATTTTAATTTGCTATCATGAATAAATGAGAGAGATCGCCTCAGAACAAGATATATCTAAAATTATTGAAGCAGACGACTGGATGATGGATGTATTGCGTGCAGCCGAGAAGCTACAGCTTCCTGATTGGTGGATTGGTGCTGGTTTTTTGCGGAATAAAATATGGGACTAAATAGAAAATAAAGACTCAAAGCCCACAAGAGACGTTGACTTCGTTTACTTTAATGAAGACGACGTGAAGCCTGAAACAGATTGGGCTTATGACGAAAAGATGAAGTCGAAATATCCATACGCTAAATGGGAGGTCAGGAATCAAGCAAGAATGCACTACGTAAGTAACGTTCAGCCGTTTACATCCACGGAGGATGGAATATCACATTGGGTTGAAACGGCTACGTGTGTAGCAGTAAAACTTGAAGATGGCGTATTAGAGTATCTCTTCTGTTATGGCACAGAAGACCTATTTAGTCTCATTGCCCGACCTGTCCCATTCTTTAACAATACAGAAAAAATTGGAACGTTTTATAATCGAATAGAAAAGAAACAATGGAAACAGAAATGGTCCAATTTGAAAGTTATTGTTGACGAGTAGTCTTTTAACCTTGTAGCTTATGCTGCACCAGACAATAGAAACGAGAATGAAAGCTCGTGTTTTTCGATTTTATGTCTACAAAAATCGTAAAAACAGTTATAATACAATCTAGCTACAAAACGTAATCAACTCAAGGGAGATCGATATGGCTACAGCATACTGCATGAAATGCAAAGAAAAAGGTGTCGAAGTAACTAGCCCAGAAATTCATCAAACAAAGACCGGCGGCTTTATGGCTAAAGGCACACACGAAAAATGTGGCACGAAAGTTAACGCGATGCTGTCGAAAGAAAATGCTGAAAAAGCAGTCGAAGACGGCGCAAAAAAAGCCTACTAGCACTTTCGAGGCTAAATCTGATCAAAAAAGGCGAGAACGACTCTCGTCTTTTTATTATTAAGATATATTTTTTGCGAAAACATGTATAGTCAGCTCATGAAACGTTATCTTATCAGCTCGATATCATTCCAACTGGTCGCATTAATAGCACTCAGCCCCACCGCACATGCGGCAAGTATGGGTTTTTCGTATAGTAAGATATCTTCGAGTAACCCCTGCCAGAACTCGTCGGTAACGTATGCGGCAAAAGTGCTCATATGCATATTATTCGAATCACAAAAGCCTGCTCTTTAGTGCTTCTGCACCAACGCCGCTCAATTTATCTATCGATACTTTCCTACCAACCACCGCTAATAGTATGTCGTGAGCTGAGCCGATAACTGTAGCTCCATCTCCTCGAGATATCTCTAAATCCGTGATAGTGAATTGCAACCCCTTGACCCGTCCAGCAAGTCCAGTCAGTTTCTCGCCAATATTATATTCTTCTGGCCTCCACTGCGTATATATTAGTTTTAGCGAATCGCTATTCATGACCTTTGGATGGCCTAGCGCCATGCGAATGTCCTGCTCATGCACCAGCGTATCAACAAGCACGTTTACTGCGGGAACGTTTCCAGGTATTCTTTTTAAATCAATAATCCCTCGAAATTGCTCTAATAAATCGCCGGATGGACACTTTCCTAATTCGATAGCAGTATTCTCGAAAAATTTATTCACTCTTAGCCCGCTTTTAATGAAATCCTTCCAAGAATTTTTGGCCGAATACTGACAAATAAGTATTAGATGCGCTACCACATCGCGATTACGCCAGCCGTCGCATAGCGATTGCCTGTTCCATTCATCTTCAGACAGCGTCTCCAAATAATCTGCCAATTCAGCTCTCGCGTGACTGATGTGCTGCCATGCTATTTTTTCATTTGATTTTATAAACATTTCTTATAGCATAAGGTAGCGCCAAGGATCCGTCTGTATTATAGGTCACGGAAGAGCTTTTGACAGCCAGGATGATGCGAGAGCGTCTGATATAATTGAATGTTGGGGGAATATAACAAAATCATTGTGAATTTTACGAAATTTAAACGTCGGATAAAGAAGTGGCTTCAGCGACACAAAAATGTACTTCGATCGGCGGGCATTGTGTTCGCTGGCTTAGCTTTTATCCTTTATACTATAGCGATGGCCGACTCCCAACGCTCAGTCGATATGGCAACGATGAGACCGCTCTTAAATATAATCGCTAAGGCTGAAAGTAACGGCAATTACAACGCATACTTTGGCAATGCTTCAAACAATTCCATAAAGCTCAGCGAAATGCCAATACATAAGGTGATGCAATGGCAGGAATCGTATATTGAAAAAGGTAATGCGAGCAGTGCCGTGGGGCGATATCAAATTATTGACTCGACGCTCGCTGGACTCGTTGAGCAGCTAAATCTAGACAAGCGACAATCGTTTAATAGAGCAACCCAAGACAAGCTAGCCGTCGCACTTATCGAACGCCGCGGGGCAACTGACTACGTTAACAAAAATTTATCCGCAGAGGAATTTGCCGCTAACCTTGCAAAGGAATGGGCGGGACTCCCAAAAACGCTTGGCAAATACCCCGATAGAAGCTATTACGCTGGAGACGGACTAAATAAGTCACAAGTTGAGATCAAATCAGTTCTTGCGGCAATCGATAAAATAAAGCCTTTGACACATTAATTGACAAGGAACATTATTTGCATTTGGACGTAAACACGATATATCTGTTCAACGACAACTTGCATATTGTGCCGAATCCTGTCGAGTAACTTCTTAACGTATACAATATTAGAACTGCCGGACAGAGATTCGGCTTTTTTTATTCATTACTTTTATGTCATAAGGAAAAACCATGGAATCAATCTACATGACAAAAGGCAATAAAGATCAGTTAGTCGACTGGCTAACGCAAAATGAATATAACGTTTCGGAAATCACTGTGAGAAGACTTCATCTATCCCGGCAACCCGTCTATATACATTAAGCGTGGCGGTCACGTGTTACGTAGTGTTCTTGAAAACGCAAATAGCTTTGGGATTGTCGGCAGCGATGCAGCGGAAGAGTGTGAGTTTACCGGGAGTATCGAGCCTATTGATGTTGTCAAAAATCAATCAAATCAACCCTTACGATCTGGTTTAATCGCTCGACGCAATCGCTCAGTATCAGCGCCTTCGATATCGTCAACTCATATCCTAAAATCTGCACTCGACTGTGCGGCGAGCTTGATCTTGTACTCTCATCGGTTACGTACGTGCCCGGATGCGTAGAAGCTGAGGTTTATGTGCAAGACGTTGTTGGGTTTGAATTGATTCAGTCAGGAGAGTCTATTGGTCAGAAGGACTTAATTGTTCTAGAAGATAACATTGAAGGTGTTTTGCTCGTTCGGGTGCAGCATTCTTAGAGATGGCACCGTGGCACGACTGATTCGGCCATCGCTGCGGGTAATGGAGCCTTGAATAACTTAGTATTTTTTAGTAAGATATATCAGTAGTGTGGCTCTTTAGCTCAGTTGGTAGAGCATCGGATTGAAGCTCCGTGTGTCCCCAGTTCGAGTCTGGGAGGAGCCACCAACAAAAAATACTCTGGGAATCTAGAGTATTTTTTGTTGGGTTGAGTAGCTATTTATTAACGACTTTACTGACGATATCAGTAAGCTCAGCCGGAAGCACAAATAACGTCTTCTGGCTTGGCTCGACAGCTATCTTTTCTAGTGTCTGGAGTGTTCGTATACTGATTCCGCCAGGAATCGACGATAGTGTCTTTGCTGCATCAGCCACAGCAGCAGCGGCAGATTTTTCACCCTCAGCTGTAATAATTACGGCGCGGCGTTCCCGCTCCGCCTCTGCTTGCTTGGCCATCGCTCGTTTCATATCTTGTGGCAACTCAATGTTCTGAATCTTTACGTTCTCGATATCAATTCCCCATTTTTCAGTTTGAACATCGACAATTTCTTTGATTTGGGCGCTGACTTCGTCGCGCTTTCCTAGCAACGAATCCAGATCAACGTTGCCGGTTACGTCACGCAGCGCAGCTTCGGCAAATTGGCTCGATGCATAAATGTAGTTTGCAACTTCCAAAATAGCTTTTTTTGAATCCTTAACACGGAAGTAAACAACTGCATCGACCTTTACTGTGACGTTGTCCTGCGTGATGACCTCCTGCTTTGGAATATCTATGGTGTTTGTCCGAACATCGACTTTCCGCATCATTTGGAAAACAGGCACAATGACGCGCAAACCTGGCTCACGAATACCAGTAAACTTACCGAGCGTTAAAACGACGCCTCGCTCATATTGATTGACGACCTTAATACCGCTCAATACAAAGATAGCAATCGCGACAATAACAACAATTAAAAATTCCATATCTACTCCTTTAGTTACGTATGATTATGGCTGATGTCGAGAAATTACACAAGACTACAGACAATATGTATCGGCGCTTTGCCTCTTTGCTTCATTGTCGGCAATAATCGTCTTCTTGTAAGCACCTGCATCCTCTTCTCCTGCTGGTCTGTATGCACTAATGGCTGCTTGGTCACAATTACGATAGACTAAGAGTTTTTGCCTATTCTGCATTGCTCCCCTTTGGCTGGTTAAGTTATTCTTTAAATCAGCGCCTAGATTTAGTCCCTGGTCTGCGCTATTGTCGTCTGGCGAACCTGGAATTCTGTTATTTACCAGCTCATCATACGTAGGATATCTATCATATAGAGATCGGTATGTTTTGGATTTTGTCATAAGTTCTTCTGTAAGTACATCAGCCTGTGTGTTTTTTGCACGATTTTGTATGCCGTTATACGCGACCGTCACAATTGCTGCCAAAATGCCAATGATGACAATAACGATCAAAAGTTCGACTATTGTAAATCCATTTTGTATTTGTTTTTTTGTAAGCATAATTACTTTCAGTGTAACTTCAGAACGTCCAATGCGCAAGGTAAGCACTTATGCAATGTGCTTGTTTAGGGCAGCCTCGACCAATGTATCGAGAAGTTTCTCATACGATAGACCTTCGTGTTGCCACAATTTTGGGTACATACTGATATTCGTAAAGCCTGGCATCGTATTAATTTCGTTCATGTATATTTCATTCTGTTTTGTAAGAAAAAAATCGACGCGCGCAAGTCCTATACATCCCATCCGTTCATAAATATCGCATGCTTGCCGCCTCAGGCTATCATTGATATCAGTTGGTAAATCTGGAGCAATAACAACTCTCGATTCGCTTGAATCTGAGTATTTATCGTCGTAATCGTAGAAATCAGCCCCAGAAATTACTTCACCAATTGCACTCGCTGTATGATGCGGTGGATTTCCTAAAATTGCAACTTCTAGCTCTCGACCTTCAATCGCCTCTTCAATGAGAGCAATTGCGTCATGCTGATGCGCGAGCGATAGTGCCGACTCCATATTGCGAATATCAGTCACTTTCGTAACGCCGACTGAGCTTCCAGCTCGGCTCGGTTTTACGAACCACGGGCCAGCGCCAAGAGTCTCTAAAATTTGATCATTCAACGTTTTATTTTCGTCTAGTTGTGACTCGGAAATCTCCATCCACTTGGCTGTTTTAGCTCTTGAGATTCGCTTCGTTGCAGCTTTATCCATGCACAATGCGCCAGCCTCCACGCCGCATCCAACGTACGGAATATCAACAAGATTGAGAAGACCTTGTATCGCACCATCCTCGCCATTTTTACCATGAAGCATAGGAATAACGACGTCGATGCCAATCTCCCGACCATCAGCTGTAAATTTTGACTTCCCAAGCAGCGGCTGCAGCACAGGACCATCTGATGAGTCAATCGAATCGACAAGATTCCACGTACCAGCTGAACGCGAAATGTAGCACAGAATTACGTCGTATTTTTGCTTGTTGAGCGCTTCATAGACATTGCGAGCACTCATAACAGATACGCCATGCTCGGATGATTTTCCGCCGTAGATAAGAAGTATTGTTTGCTTAGTCATGCCACACCTCAGTATACTATAGCTATGGAGAGAATACCGTTAGCCGAGAGAATGCGCCCAAAGACGCTTGATGAAGTGATTGGGCAAGGTCATCTTCTTGGTGACGGTGAAATTTTGCGTCAAATTATTAAGAGCAAAGAACCAGTCAGTCTTATTTTATGGGGACCTCCAGGAAGCGGCAAAACGACACTCGCACGAATTGTTGCGACTGAGGTGGCGGCAGAATTTATTGAATTGTCTGCTGTCACAAGCGGTAAAAAAGACGTTGAACGCGTTGTCGAGCATGCTCGTCAAAATTGGAATCTGCAGCTACGGACAATTCTTTTTGTCGACGAAATTCATCGATTCAATAAAGCACAACAAGATGCGTTCTTGCCTCACGTCGAAAGTGGTCTCATTACACTTATTGGTGCAACGACTGAGAATCCAAGTTTTGAAATTATAAGTCCATTGCTTTCACGGAGTCGTGTTCTTGTAATGCAACCACTTTCAAAAGACGACGTCGTAGAGCTTATCAAAAGAACGCTCAAACGAGAGAAAAAGCTCAAGCAAGTTAGTTCAGAAGCAATTGGTTATATAGCAGAACTTTCTGGGGGCGATGGTCGTGTTGCACTCGGTAACCTCGAGTTAGCGCTATCGATGAGCGATTCTGTAACCCCAGAGATTGTAAAAGTAGCAGCTCAAAAGCGCATTCCAGGCTACGACAAAAAAGGCGATATGCACTATAACGTTATATCTGCTTTCATCAAAAGTATGCGCGGAAGTGATGTTACGGCAACATTGTACTACTTGGCTCGCATGATTGATGCTGGCGAAGATGCGAAGTTCATCGCTCGGCGAATGGTAATTTTCGCTAGTGAAGATATTGGACTAGCCGGCAATGGAGCGCTCGGACTTGCCGTCGATGCATTTGCTGCTATTGAGCGAATTGGCATGCCCGAAGGAAATTATATTCTGTTCCATGTGGCTGCGGCGCTAGCGAAGAGTAAGAAATCACGGAGCAGTAGTGATGCTATGTATAACGCCAAGCAATTGGCTAAGCAATTTCCAGATTCGGCCGTTCCATTGCATCTTCGCAATGCCCCAACAAAACTCATGAAAGACCTCGGATACAACCAAGATTACAAATGGGAAGCTGGATTTTCTAATACGAAAGGTTTTTTGCCCGATGATCTCAAAGGTCAAAAAATAGACTTGTAGTCTATTTCTCGTCTTCTTCGAGTAGCGCCGCGAGAACTCCGTTCGTCCACCCAAAGCCATCCTGCAGTGGATACTCACCGCCTCCACCACCACCATTACCTTCAACATCATACTTCTCGACGAGCTTACGATTTTCATTGAATACTTCCATGTTCGTTTCTATCCAACGACGCTTAATAGTATCGGCGAGTTGATGATAGCCATAGTTGCGCAGTGCCTCAATTGTAATCCACTGCAATGGCGCCCACCCGTTTGGCGCATCCCACTGTTGCCCGGTTTTCTCGAGCGTAGTGACGACACCGCCAGCTTTAAGAAAGTCTTTTTCGATTCTTTGCGCAACGACAGCGGCTTGCTTAGACGTAGCAATTTTTGCATACAACGGAAAGACGCCAGCAAGTGTAATCTTACCAGTCGGCTTGTGGTGATGGTAATTGTAATCAACGAAAAATTGCTCTTGTTCATCCCAGCAATATTCTTGAATAGCGCGCTTTCGAGTGTCGGCGGCCTTCTGAAACTTGCGAGCAAGCAGCGGCTGCAAAAGCAGTCGATAGGCCTCAGCAATTGTTTCTTCAAGCTGCACCAATAGACAGTTCAAATCTACAGGAACAATATCAGCGGCGTGAATACTTTTGATGTCGTGCGAATCAATAAACCAACGAGAGCTGAAATCCCAGCCAGACTCAGCACCGGCGCGCAGATGTAAGTATAATCGATTTGGTTCCCGCTCGACGGCTTCGCTCGCAGTTTCAACATCTTCGCGCATAGACTCGGGTCGCGGTGTCGATTTATTGTCATAATAACGGTTAAGGAGCAAGCCGTTCGGCATTTCAACAACGCGCCGATATGCTTTATGGTCGCGCGGTGTCAGTGCTTTACTGCCGCGCATCCAAAATCGATATTCTTGGACTAAATACGGTAAATATTCAATCATCGTGCGTTTACGGCCGCGCTTTTTAGCGAGCAGCTTTACCATGTGCGCGAAAAACGGTGGCTGCGAGCGACTCAAAAAATAGGTTCGGTTGGCAGTTGGTATATAGCCAAACTTTCGTAGCATATACGTATAATTTTTTAACATTCCCTCGATTGTGCTCCACCGGTTGTCTGCCGCTAAGCCGAGCATAATAAAGTAACTATCCCAGTAAAATTGCTCACTAAACCGCCCGCCCGGCACGACATACGGATTTGGCAAAGGCAGAAGCGAGCCGCGCTCTCGACGATTCTTTCGTTCAAGCACGCCCCAAAGTTCTCGTATATGCTCGCGAATAGTCATTGTCGGGTCGGTATGATACGTACTATCGTAGGCACCGTACTCATAGAAATGTCGAGATACAAAATCTCGGAGATCAAAGTGTGGATCTTTGCGAGCCAAATTATATTCAGCTTGAATTTCCCTCATTCGATAGCGTGGGATTAAGTCGACAAATGTTTTGCCGTCATCATACACTTGATGCTTTTGAACATCACTGAAAAGATCACCGAGAGCTTCATCGGGACTTTTCGAAGGACGCAACAACGTTCCCGTCGCTGCAACAATTGCTGCTTTGACTTTCTGCTCCTTCGGGATACGAAGTATTTTTTTTGGATTAATTTTTGGCACTATATCTAGTATAGGGCGAGAGTTTGCTAGGCGTCAACAGATGAAACAAAAAGTAGAAAATATTCTAGTTTTTTGAATTACGCTTGCGCTGATTAGGGTCAAGGTAGCGCTTACGAAGGCGAAGCGACTTTGGTGTAACTTCAAGCAACTCATCGTCTTCGATGAAATCAATCGATTGCTCAAGGCTAAGGTCGGTGAACGGCGTCAATTGAACCGTGCCATCGCTTGAACTGGTGCGCATATTTGTTAGTTGCTTTCCACGGCACACATTTACGTCGAGGTCGCCCTGGCGGTTGTACATACCGACAATCATTCCTTGGTAGACAGTCGTGCCTGGACCGACAAACAATTCACCACGCGAAGCTGAGTTATCGAGTGCATAAGCTGTCGTACTACCGGCTTCAGTAGCAATGAGGGCACCATTTCGGACTTGTTGGAGCTTGGCGCCAACTGGTTGATAACCGTGCGGCAAGCTATTCATAATCACCGTACCTTTGGTAGCGGTCAATAGTAAGTTTCGTAGACCAATCATGGCACGAGTCGGTAGAATATATGTTGCTCGAGTTGTGCCGCTACTGGTTTGTTCTTGTTTTGTCATAGCAGCTCGGCGTGTACCAAGTTCTTGACTTACTGCACCAAGAAATTCTGACGACACTTCGACAAGTAGCTCTTCGACTGGCTCTTTTGTTTGGCCATCTTCTTCAATCGTAACAACTTGCGGCCGTCCGACTTCAAACTCAAAGCCTTCGCGGCGCAGTGTTTCAATCAACACAGACAAGTGAAGTTCACCACGGCCAGAGACGGTGAAGCCAATTCCATCATCTTCAACACGTAGCGATACGTTGGTCTCAAGTTCTTTTTTCAAGCGATCACCGATTTGTCGACTCGTATTAAATTCGGCTTCTTTTCCCTTCATTGGGCTCGTGTTTGGTCCAAGGTACATGCTCAGCGTCGGTGCTTCAACGTCAATGACTGGCAGGGCTTCTGGATTTTCCTTATCAGCAATCGTCTCACCGATATGAGCATCAGAAATACCAGTTAAAGCAACGATATCACCAGCACCTGCTTCAGAAATTTCTTCACGGTTAAGACCACGGTACCCGAAAAGTTTATCAATCTTACTGTTCACAATACTACCGTCGCGCTTGATGAGCACAACTTGCTGAGCTTTTTTAATATTACCGCGCGTAATACGACCGATCGAATATTTTCCAAGGAAATTATCGTATTGAAGTGACGTCACGAGTAGCTGAAATGGCTTATCGGCTTCTACAGTGGGCGCAGGAATGTCATTGATGATTGCGTCAAAAATTGGTGAAAGGTCGGCATCTTTCGTCGCGTCATCTGGGAGCTCTTTCCATGCTTTCCCCTCGCGACCAATCGCGTAATACACTGGGTAGTGCAGTTGCGAGTCGTCGATAGCAAGTTCGAGAAACAGGTCAGAAACTTCGTCAATCACTTCGTCAATTCGACGTGATGGCTTATCAATTTTGTTGATTATAACTACTGGCTTTAGGCCGAGCTCAAGAGCTTTTGAGAGCACAAACTTTGTTTGAGGCATTGGGCCTTCTTGTGCATCGACTACAAGTAGCACGCCGTCGGCCATGTTTAATGTGCGCTCTACTTCGCCAGAAAAGTCAGCGTGACCTGGCGTGTCTATAATATTTATCTTGTAATCATCGTGGTAAATCGATGTCTGCTTGGCGGTGATGGTAATTCCACGCTCGTGCTCTTGATCGCCGCTGTCCATAATAAGCTCTTGGCTCATTTCGGCTTGATTGTCGCGAAATGTATTACTCTGCTTTAATAGTCCATCGACCATCGTTGTCTTGCCATGGTCGACGTGTGCGATAATCGCGATATTTCGAATAAATTTTGCGTCTTTCATAAAAATATGCCCTTTTCGCAGGGCTTCCTCTTGGTAGAGTGTAACATAAATTGCCTATTCTATCCAACATAGCGGTAGCGCCACTACATGGCCCAAATCTGTTAACGATAATATCACTCAGCCCCACAATCTATGCACACTCAGTCGCATTTGCTATATTGCTAGTAGAATGAAAGAAATAAAGCATTTTAATCTCGCCATCACACTCGCAATAATCAGCGGTATTTTGCTGCTTCTGTCATACGTTTTCGTCGACACCTACACAGTCACGATTATTCCACTTGTTGTAAGAATTATAGAGATAATCGTCCTTTTCCTGTCGTTGGCGTACATTTTTAGGCGTCACGACTCCAAACTGCGTAATTATATAATTGCTTACGGCGGCGGATTCGCACTGTTTCTTAGCCTTCGATTTGCCGATTACATTTTAAACTCAGCGAGTACGGAAGTAGCATTTCTCGCAACATTTATCTTCGTCCCCCTTATACCGCTTTCACTACTTTCAATTGCGTACGGAGGAACAATGTTGCTCGTTTATCGTTTTAGAAAATTTTCGAAAAAGTAAGTATTGATGTGGTGGAGCATATCGGATTTGAACCGATGACCTCTTCCATGCCATGGAAGCGCGCTAGCCAACTGCGCCAATGCCCCAAAAATTCCACTTCGACAATCATAGCAAAAACTCGCCCTAGCATCTAGTGGCGAGTTATTTGCGAGCTGTTACGCGCCCACCCTGGGGCACGCGCTGTTTGTTTTTGAAATGTTTATTTTATTTCTATACTTATCAGAGTTGCCCCTGAAGCGTACCAGCTTGCACTCTATTATGCATAAATAGTCTTTGAATTTCAAGCTTATGCTAGTATTGAATATAAAATTATGCTTAAATAGCATAGTTCAGAAGCATACGCATAGTAGTTCACGAAGCGGGTTTCCTCTTATAAGGTTTCTCTATCTTCAACTATCGACGCATGGTCGATCTGGCAATACATCAGTAAGAAGAAAAGAGTACCTACTTTATGGCACAGCAAAATCTTTTCATCGGTAGTCTTGCATATGCAACAACCGATGATGGTTTGAAAGCTCATTTTGAGCAAATCGGTCCAGTCGCTAGCGCCCGCGTTATCACTGACCGTGACAGTGGCCGCAGTAAAGGCTTTGGGTTTGTCGAGTTCGAAAGCGATGACGACAACCAAAAAGCAGTAGACCAACTTGATGGCAAAGACCTTGACGGTCGAACTATCAGCGTTGGCCTCGCCCGACCAAAAGAAGATCGACCTCGTCGTGATTCCAATGGTGGTGGTGACCGCGGTGGCAACGGTGGCGGTTCATTCCGACAACGTAGCTGGTAATCTTCATTACCCATCTTAAAACTCCTCCATTTTGGAGGAGTTTTTTATTATAACGTAGACGTATCGACTGAATCTTTGGACGGTATCACGGCCCACAGAACAATGTAGGGAATAAATCCCGGTAATCCTCCTGGTAGCAATAGAATAACAAAGATTACTCGAACAATAGTTGGGTCAATATTGAAATAATTGGCGAGTCCAGCGCTAACGCCGCCAATTTTCTTGTCTTTTACTGAACGGTACAATTTCTTGTGGCTTGCCATAGTATTTTTTCTTCCGGTTGAATCTTGATCTTATTATACAGGAATTCCTAAATAACGACCTTGGAGTGAATACGTATTTATTTATTTATTTGTTTGTTCAATCTTCTCAGTTTCATGAAGTTGGGATTCAAACATTGTGTAATACGGACCCTTGTTCGCGATGATCTCTTTGTGCGATCCTTGCTCAACAATCTTGCCTTCAGACATCATGTAAATCACATCTGCTTTTTCTACAGTTGTGAGGCGATGGCTAATCGTTATAATTGTTCGAGAACGATCGGACAAGAGTTTCGAGAATATTCGTGATTCCGCCAACGCATCTATCGCCGATGTTGGCTCATCGAGAATAATAATCGGACTATCTCGATAAAAGTTTCGAGCTAAAGCGAGTCGTTGCCATTGCCCGCCCGAAAGATCAACGCCTGATGTGCCATCACTGTGCTCCATCCACTGATTGACATAGTTATCAAAACCATGCGGCAATTTTTCTAAAAATGCTTTTGCCTCCGCTCGATCGAGTGCAGCTTCGAATCGCGTGTCGCTGTGCGGTACATCGACGTCACCGTAGTGTATATTGTCGCGCGCGGTCGCAAATGAATATTTTATAAAGTTTTGCTGCAAGACACCCAAGTATTTGTGCCAGCTCGATTGCTGGACGGTTGCTAAGTTATGTTCATCCAACAAAACACGACCTTGCGTTGGCTCGTACAATCCGAGAATGATCTTAATAAGCGTCGATTTTCCAGCACCATTTTCTCCGACAATTGCAATGTGTTGGCCTTGTTTTATCTTCATCGAAACAGAATCTAAGACCGCCGCATCAGCCGCTGGATAATGAAACGAAACATCCTCTAAAGTAATGTTTTTTGGTTGACTAGTGAGTGTACGAGAACGCTTTTTTCCAACCGGAAGATCCATAAATTCTTGATAGTCGAACAAATTGGCAATGTCTTCGTCTATTCCATTTAGTTGAGTAACAACCGAGCTGACGCCTCCAAGTGCCCTTGATACGACTTGCTGGACATAAAGAAATTGCCCAATCGGCTGAGCGCGGTTTATGATTTGCACCACCACATAAATAAGTGCTGCAACTTCGGCGAGTGCTTGCAAGAAATCAGCCGACAATTGTTTAAAAATAAATTGTCGCTCAAAATCAATACGGTCTTTTTGGTCTTTGTTGCGTAGATCTTTTCGTAAATTAAGTAGATTTTTAACAACGCCGTAAATTCGTAATTCGGCAATGGTCTCAATCCTAAGCATATTCCACTCAATCATATCGATAGATCGCCGAGTTTCGACATTCTCGCTCCAATGAGCAGTCTGGGCGCGAGATAATTTAACTTGAAAATATATACTTGGTAGAATTGCAATAATCAATATCAGACCCAGCCACCAGCTAACGATAAACATCGCAATAAGCCCAGCGCTCATTGTGATAATACTTGTAACAATTCTAGCTAGGCTATCGAAAACATAGCCGAAGAAATTTGCGAATTGACGTGCTTTATCGAATAAATCAGCCGTGTGTTTGTCGTCGTAGTGCCAAAATTCTAAGCTCAAAAAGTGCTCATACATATCATCGCTGATGGCGGCATCTATTTTATAACGTACGAATTGATTGATGTATTGCTCAAGGCTGTTCCAAGCTGTTAAAGCAACGCCGAGGCCGGCAGTAATAAGTACGAATTCAATAGCTCGTTCGCCCGCCGCAGCTTCACCGGCATAGGCAGCCGCTAGCGCAGTTGTCGTCTGAGCAGCAAAATAGGTTGTTATTAATGGCAACAATCCTGTCACCAAAGCGCCGGCTAGCTTTACAAATACCGCTGACGGCGCAGCGCGATACGTAGATTTTGCGACGCGCCATAAGCCTTTTCTGCGCTGTGCATTTGTTAATTTTTTAGATTTTTTTGCCATCAGAGTTTATTCTACAGGAAAAAACGGCGAGTGTAGCCAATCTTGATTCAAAGACAATGCATTATCAATAATACCGTAGCCATTAAGGAGATAGATTGTTGCAATAACGACAAGTGCTGTCCCCGACCAAATTGCAGCTTTAACTGTTTTATTTTGGCGAGCTATCCATGCCTGAAAAGCGTCATACCGAGCTCTTGCATAATCAAGTAGTCGTTGCGCCCACTCAAATTCGGTTGCCAGCACGCCGAGTCCCGCAAATACGATCAGCCACCCAGGTCCTGGGTATGGAATAGCGATAACACCAACAATCAGAATGGCCCCACCGACGATTCCTGTTCCTATCCGCTTCGCTTTGCGTTTAATTTCAGCCACGAGCTTTGCCCTTTCCTGAATTTGTTGTTGGTTTTTTTATTCCAACCGCTTCCTGCGAAGCATCGTAGTGAGGCATCACAAAAAAGCCGATTATCAAAGCAAGTATAACAGCAAAGCCGCACATAATTGATGGAATACCCGAAATAACAGAAGGGTCGGCAATAACCGCAGCCGTGGTTGGGAGTATAAAAGAAAGGTATCCGATGCCGAGTGCACGAAGTGCTGTGCGCTTATGTGCATCGGTTAGCTTATTTGCATACCCAAGTGTTGCAACTGTTCCGGCAAGTAGCCAGCCGTAGTAGTAGAATGTGTACGGCCACACCGACCATCGTGCGATTTCGAAAATAACGTAATTTCCTAAACATTGCTGTGCGCCCATACCTTGGCTAGAAAATAAAAAAACACCAGCGAATATTGCTGCGGTTCCATACGCGGCCGCAATCAATCGAGGCTTTTTTTGTCCACGAATTTCGAGTGCCATATGTAGCCCAAGCGGCGGAAGAAGTGTAATTGCCGCATAGCCGACACGTGCCCAGTCCAAACTACTTATACCCCACGCGCCTTCGCAGACATTGTATTCAGCAATCTGAAATACGGCTAAAGACACCAAAATTCCAGTTCCAAGACGTAAAACAGAATTCATTTTAAACCGAATCACAACGTACACTGCTAGCCCAAGCTCAATTAGAATCGTCACCAACATTACAGCTGGCGAGAAGCAATACAAGCGATTAGTTTTAAGATAGCGAAAGCGCATGATGCTATTAGTATAGCAAACTCGTGTTAAATTATGACTTTTCAATTTTTTGAAAACGTTTTTGCATAATTCCGTTGATTACTACACTTTCTTCGAACATAGCGAGTGGCCGAGCAAACATACTGCGCTCACTCTCGTAGAGAGGTCGGTAAATAACCATTTCAACCTCCGTCTCTGTGTCTAGCGCAACGCCAATAACCTCGTATTCTTGGCTAGATTTTGTATGGCGATAACGACCGCATTCTATTTCACCACCATTACTCACCAAGAATCTCCACTAATTCTGCTTCGTCAATGACTTTCGTACCATAAGCTTCGGCTTTTTTTAGCTTGCTTGCGCCAGCATTTCCACCCGCGACAAGATAATTCGTATCTTTCGTGATGCTCGCTTGAAAAATACCGCCAAGCGCACGAATATTATCAGCGGCAGCGTCACGGCTCATGGTTGTAAGTGTTCCTGTGATAACAAAATTATTCCCTTCTAGCCGGCCGGTTTTTTTGTAAAACATCGGTACTACTCCACAGCTTTTGAGCTTTTCAAGCAATGATACATTATCCTCATCGGAAAACCACGCTGCAATGCTTTCGGCAACTACCGTACCTACGCCATCAATTGACTCGAGCTGGTCGATTGTTGCGTGACGGAGGTTTTCAATACTCTCAAAATTATTTGCGAGATCAATCGCCGTCTGAACACCAACGTGACGTATGCCTAAACTTAAAATAAACCGTTCCAATGGTGGTTGCTTTTTGTCATTAATTGCAGCGACCAGCTTTTCGGCAGAAATTTTTGCGAACCTATCGAGCTTTACTAATTCATCTACCGTAAGCGTATATATATCGGCAATATCCTTCACAAGACCGCTCGAAACTAACGCAGCCACATTTTTTTCACCGAGTGTGTCGATATCAAGCGCAGATTTTGACGCATAATACTGCACCCCTCGAGTTAGAATTAACTTTCCGCTCAACCCTTTCGCACGGTAAACAATGTCAGCACCATTTCGTTCAAACTCAAGTTCAGGATATTGCCGTTTTAGCTCAATTTCAAAGTCAAACGCCGTGGCTTCTTTTGGGCGCAGCTCCAAAACTACTGAATCAACCTGCGGAATAATATCGCCAGCCTTAAATATAATGACCGTGTCGCCGATTCGAATATCTTTTCGATTGATTTCATCGGCATTGTGCAGACTGGCATGCTGCACTGTCGTTCCAGCAACCGAAATCGGATTAAACACCGCAACTGGCGTCGCAGCTCCCGTCCGACCAATCGAAATAACAATATCCTTAACGATAGTCGTAGCCTGCTCCGCGGCATATTTATACGCAACCGCGCCACGAGGATTTTTGCCAACGGTTCCAAGTTCATCATATCGCTCTCGGTCGTTTATTTTAATCACCAAGCCATCAGTTTCATACGGTAAATCGTGACGATTTTTATCCCATGCATCAACAAAGTTCATGACACCGTCGAGCGTCGTAAAAACCGTAGCTTCTGGTGAACGTATAACTCCAAGCGACGACAGTATTTCGTACGCCTGCATGTTCGTCGTCACCTCCTCGTTTGAATCTCGAAGCAGATCATAACCAAGAAATGTCAGTGGTCTTGCTGCAACAAGCTTTGGGTCAAGCTGACGAATTGTACCAGCTGCAAGATTGCGTGGATTTTTGAAAGATGACTGACCAGATTTTTCACGCTGCTGATTTAGTTTCTGGAAGTCGGCTTTATACATGACTATTTCGCCACGAATTTCCGTGCGGCCTTTTAAAAATACTTTGTTCGAATTGTCTCCGCGCAATCGTAATGGCACGCTCTTAATTGTTCGCACGTTCGCAGTAACGTCCTCACCAATCTTGCTATCGCCTCTCGTAATTGCTTGGGTCAGGACGCCATCATAGTAGATCAATGCGCAAGCTAAGCCATCTTTTTTTATGTCACAGAAAAATTCGCGCCTACTACCTGGTAGCATCTTGTCAATCCGCTTCACCCATGCCTCGACTTCTGTCCGATCAAATACATCGTGTAATGAGATCATCGGCTTTGAATGTTGGACTTTCTTAAACGTATCAAGTGGCTTGTTTCCGACGCGCTGTGTTAAGCTATCGGCAGTTACAAGTTCTGGATGGATAGATTCAAGTTTCTTTAATTCACTGAACAAGCTATCATAAACGCCGTCTTCGACAGACGGTTGATCGTTGACGTGATATTCGTAGCTGTAACGATTGAGTAGTTCACGCAATTCATTGATACGGCTTTCAGGCTGGTGATACGTCATCTTCAACAATCTTTCTATATAGTAAATATATGTAACTTGCAGTCCACAATACAGTAAATGCGCCAACGGCAGCTAAGGCTAGCGGGACAAATGGAACCCGTGTAATTATCGGAAATACATCTTTAATCGCGGCATCAAAGACGATGACCGGAATCATGATAACACCCCAAATAACAACGACACTTAGTGCCAACCAGGCTACACGCAGTAAAATTCGAAACCTACGTCCTATAGCCAAATCTCCAGCTGTACGAATTGCATCAGCCGGATACTTACCCGGAAGTGTGACAACAACCATCGCAAGCACAGTACTGGTCACCCAGTATAGCGAAAGAATACCTAATAAGAACGCAGCTGCCCAGAATACTATCGACTGATACCCGACATCAAGAAACCCAGTAGCTTGCGCTGCGCTATACGCAATCAAGGCCAATGCTAGTGGCAGAAGCTGCACAACAAGCAACAAACTAACAAGTAATGTCGGAATAAATGGTGATCCTGAATTATACAAGCCATCGCGGAAACGTGGACGCTGACCGGCTAATAGAGATCGAAGTAGCCATACAGTCGTCAGCCATGCAAATAAAGCAAGCAACGATGCAAATATTCGTTGAACATCTGTCAAATTGCCACTTAGCGATCCAGTAAGAGCTGTTGTTAAGAGCAGAGTTGCTTTACTAAGCTCACCAAAATTGCCATCGAAAATGTTTGAACCAGTGGTTGTTAATGTGTCTGATAGCTGCTGATAAGTATCTTGCGATGCCAGCCCTACGAACAAACCCGTCAAGACTCCATATACAATCATGAATACCAGAAATATTTTTCTGTTCTCCCACAATATTGCTCGCACGGAGTTTGTAAAACTCCAATAGCCTGGCATGACTAAGCTACGTTTGTAATCTCGGCGACGCGTTCTCCTAAAGCTGCGATGAGGACGGCGTTCTTTGTAGTTACGCGCACTAGTAACATTGCGGGCGTACAGTGACTTCACTCTCTGTGTTAGCTTAGATGAGGATGCTTTTTTTGAAGCTGTTTTTACCGCGGATGAAGACTTTTTGTGGCGCTTCATGATAGTTTATTTTAGAATTTGTCCGAGTTATTTCGTAATCTTGCAATTCGATCCTCTAGCGGTGGATGTGTGCTGAAAAGCTTACTCATAAAGCCCTTCCTCAGTGGATTTGAAAGAAATAAATGTGCAGTAGAGCTGCTTTGACGCTGCATTGGACGGCCGTACTGACCTAATTTATCAAGTGCACTCGCAAGACCTTCGGGATCGCGGGTTGTAAGCGAACCGCTGGCATCAGCTAAGTACTCACGTTGGCGGCTAATCGCCGCCTGGATCAAAAGTGCAATAATCGGCGCTAATATTATTAAAATTATTCCTACTACTAAAACAATTGGACTATTGCCATTTTCGCGCCGATCGCCACCAAAAATAAACATACGAAGCGCAATATCAGACAGTAAACCAATCGCGCTAACTAGACCAAAAGCAATCATACTTACACGAATATCGTAATTTTTAACATGGCTCATTTCATGGGCCATCACCGCCTCGAGCTCGCGGTCGTCCATCACGTCAAGAATGCCAGTTGTTGCCGCAACAAGCGCGTGCTTAGGGTCACGACCGGTTGCAAATGCATTTGGTGCAGGATCATCAATGATGTAAACTTGAGGCATATCCATGCCGGTTGCGATAGAAAGATTTTCGACAATTCGATACAATCGCGGGTTGTCGCGTTTTTGGATTTCTTTAGCGCCAGTCGTCATAACAGCCAGTTTACTGGCAGCAAAGTATTGAAATAATGCATACGCTGCCGCGACTACAATTACACCGTAACTAATTAGGGAATTCCCATAAAAATATCCGACCCCCCACCCAATCGCGCCAACAACACCAACAAACACTGCCATGATGATGACAGTGTTTCGTTTGTTGGCGGCAACGGCATTATACATAAACTAAATGTTTATCCGTAATTAAAACTGGACGTCAACTGGATTTTCAGCAGTTGCACGGTCTTCTACTTCAAAGAATTCGCGTTGTGTGAAACCTAGCATTCCAGCAAACACGTTGTTAGGGAATACCTGAATCTTAGTATTCAAATCTCTAACACCACCGTTATAAAAGCGCCGTGATGCTTGAATCTTGTCTTCAGTGTCGACAAGCTCTTGCTGCAACTGTAGGAAATTTTGGTTTGCCTTAAGGTCTGGGTAGGCCTCAGCAACAGCGAACAAGCTTTTTAGCGCTCCTGAAAATTCATTTTCAGCTTCAGCAGTCTCTTTGACTCCCTGAGCATTCAGCGCGTTTGCACGAGCTTCGGTAACTCGCTCAAAAACACCGGACTCGTGGGCTGCGTATCCTTTTACGCTATTGACCAGATTTGGGATGAGGTCGAGTCGTCGCTTTAATTGAACGGTAATGTCGCTCCACGCTTCATCAACGCGAACTTTTAGTTTTACGAGTCCGTTGTATGTAACCACCAGAAAAATCGCGGCAATAACGACAACAGCAAGTAGAATCCAAACAAATATCATTTTGTACTCCTTATAGTGAACTTATTTATATGTACTATTATAGCAGTTATTAACAAAAAACTCGACGTTATGTCGAGTCATTTGTGGTGCGCAGAGCGGGACTTGAACCCGCACGGCCGTTATGGCCAAGAGATTTTAAGTCTCTCGTGTCTACCGATTCCACCATCCGCGCATTACATTGAATTATACGCTACAATGAGCCAATGAGACAAATCCTTATCATCCATGGCGGTTCGACTTTTGCAAATCACGACGAATATCTTGAATCACTCCGTTCAACAACACTAGAGTACGACCGCCTCCTCTACTCGTCAAGCTGGAAAACGTGGCTAGCGCAACAACTTCATGATGACGACGTACTACTACCGACCATGCCAAATAGCGCATGCGCCCAGTACGAAGAATGGAAAATATACTTTGATAAAATTGTCCCGTTCCTCACGAAAGAAACTGTCGTCATCGGTCATTCCCTCGGCGGTATCTTTTTATCCAAATACCTAGGAGAGCACAGCGAGCTATTTTTCAAAAAAATTATACTGGTTGCTGCGCCGTACAATGATGAGACAGCAGAAAGCTTATCCAATTTTTCTATTAACTCTGCTGCTCATTTGCATGAACGCACCGATGAGTTGCATTTCTTTCACAGTACGGATGATCCTGTCGTTCCGTATGCTGAGGTAAAAAAATACCTGCGAGACAATCCACAGGCGCAAATTCATACGTTTTCAGATAAGCACCACTTTATTAGCGAAATGTTCGACGAACTAAAGCAACTTATCGAAGAATAATTTCGTGGAGGCACGTACGGGAGTTGCACCCGTCTACGCGGTTTTGCAGACCGCTGCGTAACTGCTCCGCCAACGCGCCATTCCTAATCTAGTATATCAGATGTAAAATTAAACTTGTCAGCCCTCGTTTAGCATTTTTTGAATATTATTTGCGTACGTTTCCGTAAATTCTGGCACGAGAAGGTGGAGTCTAGCAGCGACCAGACTTTCAATACGCCGCAAACGCCTGCTCTTTGGCATGACGCTAAAAATAGAATTGACAATAGTTTCGTCGCTCACGACGCGTTGCCTAGCTTCGTCGGTATAGGGATTATATGTCATTCCTACTTTCAAATAAGAATCAAAATCTGGGTTTTTACCAACAATCGCTATACCCCGACTTGGACTACACGCCGTCACGCGCATGTCTGTTGCGAGTACAAGGCCGAGAACTCCTATCATAAGCTTAACGTACATGCCCTCTTCAAGCATCGTGCCATCTGCATCAAGTGCTATATGATCACTACGAGGGAAGTTATCAGTTTTTATGCCTTCAGCAAAAACCTCGCTTCTGGTCGATTCTGATATTATATGACGACTCGGAATATCCGCACGGTGAACGTTCATTTAATTACTATACAACTAGTGAAAAAAATAAACAGCAGCTCGCAGGCTACTGCTTATGATCTAAATTCGTGGTGCGCCGGAGAAGACTTGAACTTCCACGTCCCGAAGGACACCAGCCCCTCAAGCTGACGCGTCTACCAATTCCGCCACCGGCGCGCAAATTGTATCGTGTAAATACAAACGAGGGAGTGTAACTTGAATGATTATAGCGATATTATGGCGTCTTGTAAACTGATTTTGTGCGGACACTCCAGTCTGTAATATTGGCAAATCGATCCGTCGCAGAATCAAAACGTGAGCTGCTTGATAGCGTTCTACTACTTGTACCACTGACGTATGTATAAACCGGCTGATACAATCCGATGGCCGGAGCGTCGCGAACCCACTCTTTAGCAAACGATATGTACTTTGCATTACGTAATTCTGGCTCTAATCGCGAGCGGGCGCTTGCGAGTGCGGTATCGGCGACCGGATTTGAATAGTTGGAGAAGTTATATCCTGTTGTTCCTGACTGAGAAGAGTGCCAGTAGGCATAAATATCTGGGTCCGCACCAATAAGTAGTTCGTAGAGCAACACATCGTAGTTGCGTGGCTGTAACGTATTTTGAACGAAGTTAGATGTCGGCTCATTCACATCTATAACGTTAGTTTTCACAGTAATGCCAAGATCGCGCCACTGTTTTGATAACGACTCGGCAGCTTTTTCGTACTGGTCACTCTTTGTTGTTGTAATAGTCAACGCAAGTTCTTGACCGCCTTTTTTACGGACATCACCTACCCGATTCCAACCAGCTTTGTCGAGAATAGCGTTTGCTTTGGCTGCATTTGGCAGTGGCACCTTCGGCACGTTTGGACCTGTGAGCTGGCCACTGATAAACGGTAGATCGATGGCAGGAGCATTGCTCTGAAATGACTGCCTCAATGTTTTCGTATCGGTCGCAGCTTGCAATGCTAAACGTACTGATTTGTCTTTTAGGATTGGACTGATGGTATTGAATAGCGCATAGACGCCACTATCAACCGGCTTTGTATAGATGTTGAATTTATCGTTCTTCAGCTGCGAAGCGGAACTGGGTGGCACGCTGCCGCCATTCACTTCGCCAGTCTTAAGAGCGGATGTGATTTCATCTTGTGATTGATACGTGTGAATTTCGAATCGAGCTAATTTTGGAGCTCCCTCATAGTATTTCTCATTGGCATTTAGTTTAACAACTTTTTTTACACCATCATTATTCGCGCTCTGCAGCAAACTAAACTTAAACGGCCCACTCCCTATCGGCGAACGACTGTAGGTATTTTCGCGTATAGCCGCTGGTGTGACATTTTTTAGGACATGCTGTGGTAACACGGCAAATGTTAATGCATATGGAAAAGCAGCGTATACAGCAGGTAGCGTGAATTTGAGTGTCGTGCGATCGACAGCTTTAACCGTAACATCTTCCCACGTTGCTTGCAGCGATCGCTTGGCACGCGTCTCGGAATTTTTCATAAGATTGACTGTAAAAACGACATCTTCGGCAGTCAACTGCCGACCGTCGTGCCAACGAGCGTCCGGACGAAGCTTAACAGAGTAAATCCTGCCAGTCTTATCTGGCGTAGCACTCTCCGCGAGGTCTCCATGAAGCTTACCTGCTGTATCGTATGTGTACAAAGAAGAAAAAAGTAGCTCTGATGCAGTCGCCTCTGAATCAGAGCTAGCAAACAAAGGATTGAGGGTATCGAGTGAACCGAGTGTCGCCTCGGCATAGGAACCGCCGCTATCAGCAGCCGTAACCTGATAGCTTTTTTGATACCACAAAAGTTGAGCACCAGAAGCTGCAATTAGGACGCCAACAAGCACCAGCCAGCCGACAATGTGTCGGCGGGCACTGCGCACGCTGTCCATTCGGTGCACAATAAATCGTTGGGCATGTCGAGTTGTAGCACCTTCCGCTTTTTTGACGCGCTTTGAAATAGTGCGACGATCAATCTTCACCTTCTGAAATTGACGCCATTTTGCTTTTTCTTTAGCCAAGAGATTACCCTGCTACGTTAAAGACGGAAGCAAAAGCCCGACTAATATAGAAAGAACGAAGATGACAGCCAGTACGACTGAAGCTTCAAATAAGTTTTTGTCGAGGCCGCGTCGAGTTGTGAATAGCTCACCCGAGCTTCCAAATCCAGCTCCAAGACTAGCACCACGTTGTTGTAAGAGGATAGCGAGCACCAGCAGAACGGCTGAGCCGATAGTCACAAGTTGGAGTAGTGTATCAATTGTCATATTTTTCCTCTTGGCGCTTAATTCGCTGTAAATCTAGTGCGCTACTTACTATATAGTTTATCAGACTCAGCACAATTCCGGCGAGAACTGAGTACCAAAATGTCATATTTAATCCCGGAGCAAGTTTTAAGGATATATACACCATAAAGCCATTCACGATGATCGTGAAAAGTCCGAGCGTCAAAAGTATGGCCGGAAGGGATAAAATAACGACGATTGGTCGCAGTATGCTGTTGATAATCGAGAACAGTAAGCCAGCTAGCAGAAATGTTGCCGGACTGGCCGCCATTTCAACGCCATACCCCGTACCGAACAAACGAATCGCAACCCAGATGCCGAATGAATTCAATATCCAGCGAACAACAAAAATTAAAAACTGACGTCTCATGGTGTTCCCTTTACTATACCGACAGTCTATAGATCTGTCGAGAGTTTTCCGCTTAAGTTAGTGTGGCCTTTTTCAGTGACTAAGATATCGTCCTCAAGCCGAACGCCAATTTTTTCTTCAGGAATGTAGATACCTGGCTCAACAGTCAGCACCATGCCACTCTTAAAGTGCATTGGCGCGCCGAGGTTGTCGTGTACATCAACTCCTAATCCATGACTAATCGCGTGTGGAAAATATCTCCGATACGCATCCTTATCATCGTTTTTAATAAGCCCCAATTCAAGCAATGCCCGGCGCATTATCGTATCGACGAGATGATGGTATTCCTTGACGCTTCCATTAGGTTTTATTGATGCAATTATCTGCTGTTGTGCACGTTGAACAGCTGCGTGAACCTGAATGATTCGCTTAGTCGGCTGAACGCTATAGGTTCGAGTAATGTCAGCGCAATAGCCATCAACACTTGCGCCAATGTCTATCAGAACTGACTGTTTCGATGATAAGCGACTGCTATTTTTCGTGTAGTGGAGCGTGCAGGCATTTTTACTACCCGCAACTATTGGATCGTACGCGTGGCCAGACGCACCTCGACTTCTAAAATAATGACTAAACGCGGCCTCAATTTCATATTCATAAATATAGGTTGCTAGGTTATCTTTGACGTGGCTAAATGCCGCATTTGTAAGCGATATGGCTTTTTTGATCGCGACAATTTCTTCAGGCTGCTTAATTGAACGCAATGACGTAAGATCTGAACGGCAATCTTGAACCGAATTAAACATCCGGTCAAGCATATCGTAATTTTTCTTGATTGCTGGATTAAACGTAAAATCGAGATACCCTGCATATGGATGTTCGCCAAGAGTGTAGACCATACTGTGGTGTCGCGCTAAATCGCGCAAGAGCGTCTTCGCCTCATCCTGGCTAATGATGTCGGTTATTCCAGATAATTTTGCTGCCTCAGTCGCAGATAAACTACCATCAAAAATTTCTTGATTGCTACTCAATGTGGCCGCAACCAGCCACGTTTTGTTTTTATTTCCGTCGATGATAACCGACCAATCGGACGTCTCGATACCAGTCAACCACCAAAAATTTGATTCCTGCCGGAACGGTGCTGCCATATCATTTGTAAGTTGCATAGCAGTGTAGCCAGATACAACAATCAACCCACCCTGTAGCGCGCGTGTCAATCGTTGACGATTACCACTAAAAAATGCTGGTTTCATTCATCTCAATTATAGTACACTATTTAATTATTGTTGATTAGTTTTTTCAGATTTTACTAAGTACTTTTGTAGTGTTTGCGCCTTGACCTCACCAACAACCGATATCAACTCATCGCTTGTTGCTTCGTGGATACCGCGCACACTACCAAATTTCTTAATTAAATTGCGACGAGTGACAGGACCAATCCCTGGAATTTCCTCTAGACTCGATGCAGTCTGCTTGGCGCGCTTTAGAACCGTGTGATAGCTGACAGCAAAGCGATGCGACTCATCACGCACGCGTTGCAGTAACTTCACGATATGAGTACTATGCGGAAGATTAATCAACGTAAAATCTTCGGTCGTCGTCAGTCGACCCTCAAGCTGCTCGAGTTTTTCAGAATTGATTGTGACACCCGATTTTCTGTGATGCACGACAATTTGCTCTTCGCGTTTTGCGAGACCAATAAAGATAAGATTATTTTTCTCACGAGCGTCGCGAGCTTGCAGCGCTGCATCAAGCTGACCTTTTCCGCCATCAATCAACACCACATCGGGCTGCCCCCACGCCGTCAGATTCTTGTCGCTTAGTCGCCGCACAATCGTTTCATTCATGTTATAAAAATCATTATTGTGATCAAGTTTGGTTTTGAACTTTCGATAATTCGCACGATCGCTCACGCCATTACTAAACACCACCATACTTGCTACAACGTTGGTGCCGCTCATATGAGAAATATCGTAGCCTTCGATTCGTACTGGTAATTTTGGCAAACTGAGTAGATCGCGTAGATCGCTCAGCGCTTTATCTTTACTAATATCAAGAAATTCTTTGTCACCAAACATTATTCGACGCTGTAATTCTCGGAGGTTATTCAGTTTATTTCGCTCTTGAGCAGCTGCTTCGAAATTGTGATCACGTGCAGCGCGTTTCATATCTCGCTCAATCTCATTCATGATAGCTTTTCGACCACCCTCTATATAACGAATAAGTTTGCGAATCACTATCTTATAGTCGGAGCTCGACATTTCAGCAGCAGGACTCAGTCCAAGGTGAACGTCAAGATCTGGTCTATTACCGCGCTTGGGTAGCTTAGTGTAATGAGGAAATACTTTTCGTAAGTAGCGGAGTGCCTTTCTCACGGCAAGACCGTTAAAATACGGCCCAAAATAGTCAGCGCCGTCGTCAGCTGGGTTCCGAGTGACACACACGTACGGCCAGTCACTTTTACTATCAATCCGAATAAACATTTGCGACTTATCATCGCGCAAAAGAATATTAAACCGTGGCATGTAGCGCTTAACCATTTCACTTTCGAGAAATAGTGCGTCGATTTCACTTTCAGTCTCAATCCAGTCGGTGTCATCAATTTCTGCAACCAGCGCACGAGTTTTCACATCCATATCGCGCGTATTTTGAAAATATTGCCGCACTCGATTTTTCAGTACAGCAGCTTTACCAACGTAAATTATCTCTCCAGCTTCAGATTTATGAAAATAAACGCCAGAACTGCGCGGTAATGTCTTCAATTTTGCTTCAAGTTTTGTATTCACATCTCTTAGTATAGTCAACTAAACTGCTACGCTGCAACTTGTAATCGTGAGTTGCTGTTTCTCTCGACTTTTCGAACGACTGTCGAAACGATTGCCGCCTTGCCGATAGAACGGCTCATCGCAAACATATCTTCGATATTTTCAGGAGTACAACTGTCGAGATCGAAAGGCTGAAACTCTACAGGCAAGCGTTTCGCGGCTTCAAGATTCTTATTAAATTCATCAAAATGCTGAATCAACTTGCCAGCGACAACATCATCGCTTACGAGTTTATTGCGACTTATTTGTTTACCTTGCCTGACCGACCTAAAAAGTGCTTGTACGACTCGTTGTGTTTCAATGCGGTACTGCATGACATCTTCGCTCGGCACAGGGGGAGGTTCGGTGATCTGATGGATCCAATTATGAAATATTCGTGGTGTTTGTATTTTACTAATGTCTAAGTTTCGAAATTCTTGAGGATTAACCTGCATGCCAAATCGAAAATCATAATACCGGGAGGCCCAGTGAAGATGATGGATGTCATTCATAGATGACTTCCACGAGAAAGAAGAGTCAACTGTTCCATTCACAACATCGATTAGTGCGTCTACGTCTACTAAGCCCCTTTCGTCGATAGGCGTTGGAATCTTTCCTTCTACTTTAGGATCGTATAAACGAAATTCGAGGGGCGGCAAGCTCGGTCGTCCACAAAATGCATCCAACCTATTCTCCATCCTAGAATCGCGCTCTACTGTATTGATTTTTCATCATCTATACTATTATTTATAGCTCTACAGATTTGTTTTGGCAAGACACTTAGCGTTTAGAAACGAATGGGTTATTCGTTTCATAAAAGCGAAGTGGCGCGCCTTGAGACTTAGATATGCCGATGCGAGTCGTCGTTGTGATTTTACTCTCGTCAAGTGGCGGCTGAATAATAAGACGGAGCGGTGCATCTTTTAGATCATGGCCATTGAATGCCGTATCTATTTGTAACGCCTGACACAATTTCGCTGGTCCGTTTGTAAGTTCAATTTCGCTTTTTGCCGTGCGATTACGTTGGGCAACGCCGACACCTTTGATAATCTCGACTGCGCGAATCAATACAGCTGAGCCAGTGCCACTTTCACCGCAAACTATATTGAAGCAGTAATGCATACCATATGTAAAATATACGTAGGCATATCCTGGCGCTCCGAACATTACCTGCGTTCGTGGCGTCGGTCCGTTATAACTGTGACTCGCGACGTCACTTTGATCGTAACTTTCGGTTTCGATAATTCGCGCACGGATTATTGTATCGCCCCACGAGCGCTCTACGATACAGCCCAGCAATTGCGGCGCGACTCTTTCTGACTTGTCAGATAAAAAATCTGTCGCAGCAAGCATCGCGACTATTCTTTTTTCTTACGCGCTAAATCTTCACCTTCAATCGCAACGCGTGGGATAACTTTATCGAGCCATTTTGGGAGGAACCATGCACTCCTTCCGAGAAGCACCATAACAGCAGGAACAATTGTCATGCGCACGATAAACGCATCGACTAAAATTCCGATTGCTAAGCCAAACCCGATCGCTTGAATCGTCGTGTCGTGGTTGAATACGAAGCCTGCAAACACCGATACCATAATTATTGCTGCAGCTGTGACAACTTTTGAACCAACTCCAAATCCTTCGACGACTGACTTTTTCGCATCACCAGTTTCTTTGTACGACTCGTGCATACTTGAGACCAAGAAAAACTCGTAGTCCATCGCAAGACCAAATAATATACCGATCGCGAGAATTGGAATGAAGCTCACGATAGGCCCTGGGACATCAGCAATGCCAAACCAACCCCACTGGAATACTGCGACAATAGCGCCAAACATCGCCGCGACGGACAGTAGAAAACCAAGTGTCGCTTTAATCGGTATCAAAATTGAACGAAAGGCAACGAGCAGCAAAATTAAGGAAAGACTAATCACCACTGCCAGATAAACCGGAAGCGCGTCGGCCAACTTCTTATTTATATCACTCTGAATCGCGGTACTGCCAGTAACTGAAAATGCGTAGCTGCTATTTCCAGTTATTTCGTTCACCTTTTTAGAATCTCTCAATAAAGCGACTAGGTCGTCGGTCTCAGGACTCGATGGGTCTGTCGTTGGAATAATCTGAATAAGACCTTTAGTTCCGTCGGGTGAAAGTGAGGCCGGAGACGACATAGCGACACCATCGATGTCTGAAATTTTTTCAGCTATCATGTCAACATTCGTGAACGGCAGGCTTTGAACTGCTTGTTTTTGAAGTTTTTGTAGCCTGTAGCTGTCTAAGATCGGCAAAGGTTTATCTTTTGGATAATTTATTTTTTGTCGATATTGATTCTCGACTTGCCGTGCAACTTGCATTTTTTTAGCTTCGCCCGCATCGACAGGCTTGATCCCTTCGGCGAGTAGAATGATCGGCCCATTGTAACCTGGACCAAAATTATCTTTAATCAGCTCATACGCTTTTCGATCAGTACTTGATGGCAAAGATGTTGCATCGCTCGGTAGCCCGATTGTTAAATCTCGAGCGGGAACCGCCAGTACACCAACAATTGCAAAACCGAAGACAAGACTAACGATCGGCTTTCTCGTCACCAGTTCACCCCATTTATGCCAAAGCGACGAAGTAACCGTTTTGTCTTTTTTTGCTCTTACTTTACGACTGCTACGTTTTGAAAATATTCTACCACCAGCAAGGCTGAGTAACGCGGGTAAAAGCGTCAATGATACGATTGCTGCAACAGCAATCGTTGCAGCAGCCGCAAGGCCCATTGTCGTGATAAAAGGAATCCCGACAACTGTGAGTGCGCTAAGTGCAATTACGACAGTGAGAGCAGCAAATACAACCGCACTTCCCGCCGTCGACACGGCCCGCGAGGCCGCCTCTTCTGCATCGATACCTGCCAGCAAGTACTTCCTATACTTTGAGACGATAAATAGCGAGTAATCAATTCCGACCGCAAGACCAAGCATAACCGCGAGCACGGGCGTCGTTGATGAGATCGTAATAAGATCGCCAAGTGCAAAAAGCCCACCCATACTCACTCCAATTGCAATAAGTGCGATAACAAGCGGCATGCCAGCCGCGATCAGTGAGCCGAGCGTAAGAACCAAAACCAAGAGTGCGATAAATACACCAACGACCTCACCAATACCTAAAATATTCTCTGGCGCACGATTGATGACATCACCATTTGTTTCTGCAGTTAAGCCAGCGTCTCGTAGTTTTTGAGCTTGTGCAAGCACCCCCTCTGTGGTTTCTTTCGGAGCTTCACCATTTCCATCTATAAGCTGAATCGAGATAAAGGCCGCTTTTCCATTTTCTGAGACCAAGCCTGGCTGCGTGAGCGGTGAACCGACGTCGGCAAGTCCCGGCACCTTTCCTAAATCAAATATTGCTCGGTTGATTGGCACACCGTAGTCTTTAATAGTTTTATTCTCTGGTGCTTCGATAACAATTTTTGCAGAACCTTTTCCGCCACCGGGGAATAATTCATTCACGCGCTCAAGCGCATTTTGGGCAGGGGTGTTTGGAATGGAAATCGCCGAACTAACCGGTTGTTTGAATGCGATTGCGGCCGCCCCCAAAAGAGACAACAAGATTGCCCAGCCAATAATAATTTTCCACTTTTTTTCAAAACAATACGAGCCAAGTCGATATAGAAAATTACCCATAACGCTCCTTTTTATTTATCTAATATTATCGCTACGTTTATCGTATCACCTTTGCTTTGTCACGGCATTGATTTGTGTGAAAAAGTAAATCTGGATTTTGCTTGCACGACAAGCATATCAATACCAAGTCATTACAGCTTACTTCGGCGCAATTTTCGTAGTTATTGGTTGGGCCAGCGCAGTGGCTGCATGCTCCGATTACTTTTGCGTGATCAGAAAAATCAATCGTCATGCGGTCATCAAATACACGTAGACTACCTTCCCATAATCCATCATCGCCGTAGGCTTCACCGTATTTCACAATACCACCGTCAATCTGATAGACTTCAGAAAATCCGCGATTTTTCATTAAGCTCGACAATACTTCACAGCGAATTCCACCCGTGCAGTACGTTACGATCGGTTTATCTTTTATGTCATCATACTTGCCGCTTTCCAGCTCTGAAATGAAATCGTGCGTCGTGCGCGTGTCGGGTACGACTGCATTTTTGAACTTACCGATTGCAGCTTCGTGTGCATTTCGACCATCGAAAAACACTACATCATCACCTTTTTCTTCAATCAAATTGTGAAGTGCGGCTGGTTTCAAATGTTTACCGCCACCCATAACACCATTCTTCGACACTACTAATTCATCTGGTGCTCCAAACGATACAATTTCATCACGTGCTTTAACACTGAGACGTGGAAAATCTTCGCGCGACCCGTCGCTCCACTTGAAAGTCGTTTTTGCAAATGCCGAATAGCTTTTCATTTTGTGCGCATATTTTTTAAGATCATTTACATCACCACCGAGCGTGCCGTTTATACCATGCTTGCTCACGATAATTCGTCCATGCAAATTAAGATTTTCACAGAGTGATTTTTGCCACAAACGCACTGACTCCGGATCGGCAACGGGTGCGAATTTATAGAATAAAATAATTTTTTGCATGATACATAGTATATCGTGCTGACTACATGTTTTCAAAGCATTATAAAAACAGTCGACTTATTAAATCTATAGTGATGTGGAAATTGTTACCTTTGTATACGTATCACTACGGTGTCATGCTATAATATTTACACTTAATGATTGCAGCGCCGCAGCAATCCACTTACGAAAACATATCTGTACACACAAGGAGTCTGCCTGTGGCAAAACTATTTACGCGTGCCGACACATCGACCGCGAAGAAAACACTACAACTATTCAAACAAGAGATCTTTAAAGATCGCTCACTATTCCTGCAATATTCGATTTTAATACCAATTAATCGATTACTTTACCTGGTTATTTTGCCGCTATTATTTAGCTTAATTATCCAGTCACTAATTGCACACCCCAGCGATCTCTATTATCCGCTGCTTCTACTTGGAATAGCTGCAGCTGTATCCGTTCTGTCACTAGTTACATCGAGTGTGTCATTCCGTAAGTTGTTCAATCATCAAGAAAAGCTTCAAACATCGTTAATCGACAAGGCGATGGCTGGCTTGTTTGCGCACAGCGATCAGTTTTTTGGTAACCGAAAAGTCGGAGCTTTGGCTGGTGATGTCGCAAAATTTGGCCACTCTATTTTAGATTTTTTAAATATTATATTTTTACAAGCTGCGGGAATCATCATAAACTTTACGTTTAGCCTCATCATTATTGCTATTCTTTCGCCACTTCTTCTTTTACCGCTTGCAACCGTGACCGGCCTTCTTATATGGCGAAGTATTGTTGGCGTGAAAAAACGGAATCCGTTGCGTTATAAACGACGCACAATGACTTCAAAGCTTAACGGTACAATTGCTGATGTTCTTGGTAATCAACAAGCAGTACGCTATTTTGCGACAGAAGCTCGCGAAGCAGAGCGCATTCATAACGATCGATTTGCTATCGAAAATATTTCTGAAAAAGAAATTGATATTTTAGAAAACGAAAACACAATTCGTCAGGCAACATTATTCACGTTCCAAATCATTACCATGCTAGTTGCGGTCGTGTTGTACACAAATCAGCTCGCATCAATTGCGGCACTCGTTTTTGCAACAACATATCTAAGTCGGCTCACAGCATCACTATATGACATTTCACCAATTATCCGCGGGGTTGAGCAAGTATTTATCGACAGTGCTGATATTACTGAAATTCTGAGTGCCGATATTGAAATTGTCGATACCTTGAATTCTAAAAAACTACATGTGGCCCACGGCGCTATCGCCTTTGATGAAATTGATTTCTCATACGCGGACGCGCTTGGTGATTCAGTCATTAAAAAACTATCACTAAAAATACCATCCGGTCAACGAGTCGGATTGGTCGGTACGAGCGGCGGTGGCAAGACGACGCTGACAAAACTTATTCTGCGCTTTGCTGATCCGACGAACGGTACAATTCTTATTGACGATCAAGACATCTCGGCTGTGACACAAGCGTCATTGCGCGAAAATATTTCGTATGTTCCGCAAGAAACGCATCTATTCCATCGGAGTCTTTTTGACAATATAGCGTATGCGGTGCCACATGCGAATGAAGATGACGTATGGCAGGCACTCAAAAAAGCAAATGCTTACGAATTTGTAGCAAAACTACCCAATGGACTCGATACAACAGTTGGTGAACGAGGAGTTAAGCTAAGTGGAGGGCAAAGGCAGCGTATTGCCATTGCCCGCGCGATACTGAAAGACGCGCCAATTCTCATACTTGATGAAGCGACCAGCGCGCTCGACAGTGAAAGCGAGAAACTCATTCAGGCATCGCTGAAGACACTCATGAAAAATCGCACAAGTATCGTTATAGCACATCGCTTGTCGACAATTGCAAAATTAGATCGCATTCTTGTGCTTGATAAGGGTTCGATTGTCGAAGATGGTACTCATAGCGAATTACTTGCTCGCGGTTCTACTTACGCCAGGCTTTGGCAACATCAAAGCGGCGGTTTTATCGAAGAATAGTTGACAAATTTGATGAGCGAGCGTTATATGTAATCAGGTTTATTCGTGTCCATACACGAAGCTGCGGTTTTTTTGCGCAGTGCCAGTACATTAACGCGAGAGGTGTGTCTCGTGAGACGAGAAAAGCAGCGGTCACGTATACGAGATGAAGCTGCATACGAGAAAAGACAGGCAGCAGAACAGAAGCGCGACGAAGCGCTTGTTGACGACGTTGCGACGAAAATCGCCGGAGCAATCCGGAAGAAGTTCGACTACCACCTGGAAGGTTGCGAGACTCAGGTATTGGTTTGCCTGAGCGAAGCTGGCGTCCTTGGAAGGCAACGGAACAGAATATCTGAAGGTAAACGGCTTGAGCTTTTAAAAAAGGGGCTCAACTTCGCAGCAGTGCACCTAATCGAGTACTCCATTCACAATGATGGCATGGTCTCCCTTCGTGTAGACGAGCCGGCTAAGACTGAGGAAGAAGATATGGAGATCCACTGGATGTCAGAACCCTGCATGAGGCTCACGCCCAGCAGCGCCTCGATACTGCGAGAGGAATTCTCACACTACTGACACTCATCGACCACCACCCGCGTCTCGAGATCGGGGCTAGTACGGGCACTCCAGCCTGGAACGCCCCGATCTCGGATAATTTCTAGCGAATTTTTCGAGTAGTATATGTTTTTTTAGGTATTGTCACGCCTCTGCTCCCGGCAAGTCTTGGAAATCTTCTCTTTGACTTTGCATTCATCATTTTTTGATAACTATCATCGATACCTGGAACCTCGGAATCACCGTTACGCCACTCTGCACGGTTAGCGTACTTCGATCGATCCCTAGCATCATCAATTGAATATAGCTTAGCTCGTGTACCAACCCATATCATCACATCGTGCATTGCGAGCAAAGGAAAAGAGTCTGGTAACAGCGCAAGATACTCGTATGGAACATGGATTTGAGCTTGGTTATTCCAATATTCTACGGGACATTCTATCTTTTCTTCCTCATTATAGACACAAACAATATCTGGAGCATTTTTATCAATTTCAGCTTTCAATTCTTGATCAATAAGTCCGTCCACCAGCGACGGTACAATCCACTCGTCCAAATCGAATAAATTTTCAATTGTTGCAGGTATATGAGAAATCATCCTAACTTCTAGCGATTGTAGTAAAGCTGGAATCTCAAGGTCAACCGCAGTCTTGTGCTGCCGATAGTTAAGTTCTGCTACTTTTTTAAGGAACGAGCACGTATTTGGTGGTATTTCCTGGATATCCTCAATTGTTCCGTCAAACATTGCGCCGACGAGAAAACGCGTTAACTCAGAACTTGCTTCGGCTGCAGAGGAACCATTATTACCTATAAATTGCTCATCAAAGTACAACGCCTCCTTAACCCTAACGTCACCCGATTCGTCGATACTATATCCGTTCTTAGCGTAACTACAGCGGTGTGGTGCATACTTAATCAATAGTTTGCCACTAACGACGCTTGGACTTTTTATGAAGCAGTCTGTGCGAATCGCTTCATTGCTTGCAGTCTGAAGATCCCACGGAGAACCAATCACAATTCCTGAGGGTTCGATCGAACTCGTCTTTTGAAGAACTCTTCGATCGCCACGACTATCAGTGTACGTTCCGCCACCAGATCGACAAAAAACCTCATCTGCTCCAGCGATTAAGCAAGCGAGAAGATCCCTAATGTTGTCTTTATTGCTCGACATCGCAATTTCTACAGGGTCGACATCCTGGTTTTCGCAAACTTTTCGATAGATTTCAATCGCTCTTCGATACTTTGATTCAGCAACATATGCTGGCAAATCGCTCTCGGACTTCTGATTGAACTGCATCAACCAAATAAATTCGTTCATCTCAAATATGCAGTCTGAACAACCATCATTGCTTACGAATTTTTTATGCTCTCCTGCCGTGTGTCCTGATCTAATAATTCCGCCGACCTGTTGAACGGCCGCCATTGCTATCGCTTGAGCCTGAAGCAAAGAATCTTTAGATATTCGTTTCGCTTCAACAACCGCTCGCGCGAAATGAGTATCGAGTGGCAACTCAGCCATCGCAAATCCAATTTCTGTTGGCTTGTTATGCTCGTTGAAGGCACCTATCTTTTTGAGCCGACTCAATGCAAGCTCAATGCTAGAGTTTTCGGGGTAATCTGGCAATGTTAAGTTCTGAATATCGCCACCCGTAGTAGCAAGCGTTAGTATAGTATTGTCCAAACGGGTGCGTAATATAGCCGGAATGTCGTATTGCTCAATCTCGCTCTCGGGTGGCAGGGGTGGATAATCTTCAATTTTTGAACCGAATATTACTTTGCCAGGCGCCGTTCTGCCGGTGCGTCCAGCGCGCTGATCGTTGGTTGCTTTTGAAGCGGGCCGTAATGCAAGCGTCGGGACATCGCGGTCGAGAACCATTATACGCTCATATCCAGGATTAATTACAATGTCAACCGATGGTGTGATACCCATTTCTCCAACATTCGTACTGTAGATATTTCTTGGTCTCGTTACTCGATGAAACACTTTTTGCTGCTCTGATCTTGGTAAGTCTCCATGTAGTTCCATCTTCTCAACTGGATATTTCTGCAGTGTTGATGCACGACCCATTGCGCTGCGTATATCTCGCTTTCCTGGAAGAAATATCATTGCATCCTCACTGCCGTTTCTTGTTATGTCTTCAGTAAGATCTTTGCCTCGTATAGTTTCAATATCGAAAGCTCGACCATCAAGCGACACAATCGGTGCTGGAATTCCGTCAATTGTAGCGTACGTTGCCGCAATCTTTTCACTATCCATAGTTGCACTTGCTATAACTGCGCGAAGTCCCATCTGAGCACAACGAGCCATGAAAATGTCCGCCTCGACATCGCGCAAATGGTACTCATCTGCCATATAGATAGTATTTTGCAGCTCTTCCTCCGACCGAGCAAGCCAGCCCAGCGCCTTACCATGAGTTGCAAGAATAATTTTATTACTTGGCGCCAAGTCCGATTCTGTCGACGTTGCGTATCCAACAAGATGATCGGCTGAACCCTGTTCTCGATTGGCATACGCCATTTCCATACGAACTCGCTCGCAGATATTTCGAGCAATCATGATTCTTGGTTGGGTTTGAATAATTTTTTCTGCGATTCCACTTTCAAAAAGTACCTGGCTACTTCCAGTTGTTTTGCCACTGCCAGTTGCACCGATTAGAATTGTGACAGGATTATCTTGAACTGTAGCAACAAGCTCTTCGCGCTTCCGCGCTATTGGCAAGCTACGATTGCCATACTGATAATTTTGGACAGCTGGCGTCGATATAGATACTCCATCAATTACCTTGACTTGGTCTGGCCACTGTAATGACGGATTAAAATTTTCTAAATCGTCACCCGGCATGACCCAAGATTCGCCTTTCATTGACGTGACCAGCAACTCTCTGTAATTGCATTTATCATCTATTATGAATATACGGCACAACCACCATTGCTGACAACAGGTGACGCTCATAAAAACTACGACCCGGATAAAGGTCGTAGTTTTTATTAATACTGTGTCAAATCAGTTTACTGATTTGCGTCGACGTTTGACTGTTTTGGCTCATCTTGGTTTTTACCACCAGGCTTAGTTTCCTCAGCTTGCGTATCTTGTGGCGTATCTTCACCATTTTCAGATGGGACCTCGTCGTCTCCTTCGGCGTCACCGCCAGTTGCGTCGTTTGCGGCCTGTAGAGCGCTCGGCTCGTACACGTTCGCAATAACCAACTCTGTGTGTTGCTCAGCATCAGCAAATTCGACACCTTCGGGCAGTGCTATATCAGCAACAGTTAATTTGTCGTCAGTACTTACCAAATAAGCAATAGATAGCTCAAGTGATTCAGGCAAGTTAGCTGGAATTGCACGGACTTCGAGGTGCTCGATCGCTTGGAGCACAACAAGTCCTTGTTTCTCAGCTTCGCTTTCGCCTTCGCCGGTCAGGACGATTGGAACTTCTGTAACAATTTTTTCGTTCTGCTTGATTGTGTGAAACGCCACGTGCCGAACGACATGCTTAACTGGGTCAATATCAATACTTTTAATAATTGCAAGTTTCTTCTTACCGGCAACAGTTAAATCAATTGCGCTGTGGCGTCCTGCAGAGTGCACGACTTTTGTTGTTTCAACCAATGGTGACTGGGTTGATACTGGATCAGCTTTACCGCCGTATACTACACTTGGGACAAAACCTTCGCGTCGCAATTTGGCTACCTGTTTACCGGCGGCTGTTCGTTCGTCTAATTTTAATGAATTTTTACTCATATGTCTCCTACTAATGTCACTATTATATCATTAATAGAGGCCACATGCTAAAATTAAGGAAGATGATTCCTGGATTCGACTTCGCTCAGTTCGCCGAAACTGCTGGCCCAATCGCCGCCGTGCTTATTCTGATGGCAATTATTTTCGCTGAGTCTGGCTTATTAATTGGTTTCTTCTTGCCTGGGGATAGTATTTTATTTACCGCCGGTTTTTTGGTGTTTGCTGGTGTTTTAAAATTTGATATTCACCTTCTAGTTTTGTTGGTTTTTATTGCAGCCGTGGTCGGTGACGGAGTAGGGTATGCATTTGGTCGTAGAGTAGGCCGCAAACTCTTCACTCGACCTAATTCGCTTCTATTTCGCAAAGAAAATATTGTGCACGCTGAAAAATTTTACGAAAAGCATGGCAGCATCACAATCGTGATTGCTCGATTTATTCCTATCATCCGAACATTTGCACCAATTGTCGCTGGTATCGGCAAAATGACCTACCGAAAATTTTTAGCGTTCAACGTCATCGGCGCATTCGTCTGGGCGGTTGGCGTGACATACCTTGGCTTTTACGCTGGTGCCGCGCTTGATAAATTAGGCATTGAAATTGACACAATCATACTTCCAATCGTTATCGTAATCGTTTTATTATCAGTTCTGCCCCCAGCCATACATATATTACGTAGCAAAGAGCGACGAGAAAAAATAATTGCCGAAATAAAAAATTACATCGGCCAGCAAAAAAATAAGGCAAAAAAGTGACACAATCGGGCCGCGGAGCTCGTTTTAGCTGCTCAGTGTGGTCACCTCATCGACTAACGATCGCATCAGCTTTGTTACTTATTGGAACGACAGCTTTTATTGTTATCTACCTCAATATTCAAAACCACAATGGACTCGCTGCCTACGATCAACCCGTCTTGGAGTGGATGATAAATCATCGTAGCGATTCAATAACTACAATCATGAAGCTGTTGACGAACACTTTTTCGCCGATCGGTATCACCCTGATGGTCATTTTCACCAGTGGACTAATTTTTTATCGAACACGTCAACGATGGGAACCGTTGATTCTGGTAGGATCTTTAGCCTTTACCTACATTATTTCAACAGCAATCAAACTCATCACTATGAATCCTCGACCGCCTTTATCAGCTGCCGTGCCACCGCCAGCAATTAGTTTCTCGTTTCCATCCGGGCATGTTATAGGGATTGCTGTCGTGATCCTTGTCGCGGGTTATTTGCTGTGGTCGCACACAAAAAATCGCCGCGATATGGCAATTTGGATCAGTTCTTTTATAATTGGCGTCGGTATAATCGGATTTAGCCGAGTTTATCTCGGTTATCATTGGCTGACCGATGTAAGTGCATCAGTCGCTTTAGCAATAGCAATTTTCGGGAGCATACTACTCATTGAACCTTTGGAGAGATATACCGCTACTCGATCATCGACTTCAAGTAAGAACCGGTAAACGAATCCTTAGCTTTGACAACTTGCTCTGGCGTACCAGATACAACGACAACACCACCGCCGGCGCCACCCTCTGGGCCCATATCGACGACATGATCGGCTGATTTGATAACGTCTAAGTTGTGCTCAATAATCACCATGCTATTGCCACCTTCAACGAGTTTTTGCAGAATTCCCAGTAGCCGCTTCACGTCGGCACTGTGCAGTCCAGTTGTTGGCTCATCAAGAATGTAGAGCGTTTTGCCCGTCGAGCGGCGTGAGAGCTCTGTCGCGAGCTTGATACGCTGCGCCTCACCACCGCTAAACGTTGTAGCGGGTTGGCCAAGCCGAATGTACCCAAGGCCCACTTCAACAAGCGTCGTCATTTTTCGCGCAATTGCCGGGACATTTTCAAAAAAGACCGATGCTTGCTCGACAGTCATTTCCAGCACATCGCTAACTGTTTTATCTTTGTACTTTATTTCCAAAGCTTCACGGTTGTATCGTTTTCCACCACACACATCGCACGTCACGTAGACATCTGGAAGAAAATGCATTTCGATTTTTATCACACCATCGCCCTGACAGTTTTCGCAGCGTCCACCTTTGACGTTAAAACTAAAGCGTCCTGCTTTATATCCACGAATATTTGCTTCAGGCGTTCCGGCAAAAAGCTCACGAATTGGCGTAAACACGCCGGTGTACGTCGCGGGATTCGAACGCGGCGTTCGGCCGATAGCCGACTGATCGATGACGATAACTTTATCGAGGTAATTGATACCCTCTATGTTTTCGTGTGCGCCCGGCACCACGTGCGAACGGTGCAATCGAGCAGACAACTCTTTCGCCAGAATATCGTTAACCAGTGTCGATTTACCACTACCGCTTACGCCACTTACAACAGTAAGGACGCCGAGAGGAAAACTTACATCAATATTTTTAAGATTATTTTCGCGCGCACCACGAATAACTAATTGTCGGTCTTTCATCACTTTTCGGCGCTTTTTTGGCACAGCAATACTTTCCGTACCTGCTAAAAATTTCCCAGTAATACTTGCTTTATTTTTAGCGACTTCTTCAGGCGTTCCAGCCGCAATAACTTCACCTCCAGCAATGCCAGCACCGGGTCCAATATCAAGAACATAGTCTGCCTGGCGGATTGTGTCTTCGTCGTGCTCAACGACAAGAACTGTGTTGCCAAGATCGCGCAGGCGCTTGAGCGTTGCGATCAAGCGATCGTTGTCGCGCTGATGCAATCCAATTGACGGCTCATCAAGAACGTACAAAACACCTTGCAATCCGGAACCGATTTGTGTCGCTAAGCGAATTCGCTGCGCTTCACCACCAGAAAGCGTATTTGCCGCACGCGATAACTCGAGATAATTAAGTCCGACGTTACTCATAAAGCCAAGTCGCGCTGTGATTTCTTTCATGATTTGCCGCGCAATAAATAATTCTTGCTCACTTAATTTCAATGAATTACAAAAAAGATCGTAAGCTGCATCGACACCTAAGTTGGTAATATCAACAATACTTTTACCGTGAATTGTCACCGCCAAAACCACTGGCTTCAGCCGCGCACCTTTACATGAATGACATTGGCGCTCACGCATAAATCGCTCAATATCTTTGCGCATAAATTCGCTATCAGTTTCTTTATGGCGACGTTCAAGATTTGGAATCACACCTTCGTAAGTTGACTCGTAGCGACGTCCAGCGCCAAGCTCAACCGTGTATTTTTGCTTCCCAGTACCGTAGAGCACTTTTTCGATATCGTCAGCTTTTAATGTACCAACTGGAACTTGAGTACTAAAGCCATGCGCCTCAGCGACTTTACTTAGGCGCTTCATGTACCAAGCATCGCTATTCACACGATTATACGGACGAATTGCACCTTCAGAAATAGTTAAATTTGGGTTAAACACAAGATCTGGATCAACTTCAAGCCGGCTTCCGAGACCAGTGCACACTGGGCAGGCTCCTTGCGGCGCGTTGAAGCTAAAGAGTCGAGGCTCGAGCTCCGGAATATCTTCATTCGGGTGATCCGGACACGCGTACCGCTGCGAGAAAGTTTGCAGTTCATTGGTATCTGCATCCAGAAGTTCAACGACACCTTCAGCGAGCTCGAGTGATTGCTCGACCGATTGCGTAATACGGCTCACAATATCGGCCTTCACGACAATGCGGTCGACGACAATCTCGATGGTATGCTTGTAGCTTTTCGCAAGCTCAGGGAATTCATCGAGCGCATAAATCACACCGTCAACACGCGCACGGGCAAACCCGAGACGACGATATTGCTCCGGAATATGTGCAAACTCACCTTTTTTCTCTTTGACAATTGGCGCAAGAATCGATAGTTTTGTACCTTCATCAATTTTCATAATTTCGTCAATAATTGCTTGCGGCGTGCGTCGAAAAACTTCTTTGCCACAAATTGGGCAGTGCGGAATACCAATGCGAGCAAATAGAAGACGCAAATAGTCATAGATTTCCGTCACAGTAGCGACAGTAGAGCGAGGATTACGGCTAGTCGATTTTTGATCAATAGAGATTGCAGGGCTCAGGCCGTCGATTGAATCAACATCTGGTTTATCCATAATACCGAGAAACTGACGAGCGTAGCTACTCAGGCTTTCCACATATCGCCGTTGCCCTTCGGCGTAAATCGTATCGAAAGCGAGGCTGGATTTACCGCTCCCCGAAAGTCCAGTAATAATAACAAGCTTATCGCGTGGAATCTCCACGGTGACATTTTTTAGATTGTGCTCGCGGGCACCAACAACACGAATAACCTCTGGCATATCGGCTTATTATACCACGAACGATGCCACTAGCTCTAGACTATAAAACATGAAGGAGCCCCGACCATCACCTCCTTGGAGATCTAGTTGGCTAGTGGCGAAATGTATCCACAGGGGTTCTGTGAGGTGAAACCGATTCCGGATGCCACGTTCGGGCTAGCCGACTGGAGCGGGTGGTGTTAGCTTGCTACCGGTAAGCGGCAGACCATCCGAGGTCTCGGGTAGAACTGAAAAATTGCTGCCTACAGGCTGGCGTAACGAATCAACGATCTCCATGCAGAACACATCAGAGTACCGGAAGTACTCGATGTCGTAGGAAGAGCTGTACGCCCGACTTGAGTTGCCTTGCAGTGATGTGGTCTGATTTGGCACCATGCCCCTTCCGTAGCAGTCCGTCAGAGACAGCTCAGACTGGAGGCTTGACTGACGATCACCGAGGCTTGTGCTCCAGTATGTTGATCCTGTCGTTGCGGTTGCTAACCTGGACGTATCAGGTGATCCCGCCGCCGATGAAGACGAGCAAGAGCACAACCGCAAGCAAGTCGAACAGCGAGTTCTTCTCTTTCTCGATGAAGGGGTGGGGTCGCGTCGTAACGTCGGACATCTAGCTCCTAAGAGGTGGTGTGATGTGAGGAACGGTCGGAGTACTTATGTTACTCACGATTACATCTATTTTTGTCAATACTATGATGATTATAGTTGCATATGTTTGACGCTAGTGCTACATTAATATATAAGATATTTACAAAAAGGGTGTTCTTATGAAAAAGTTAATTGTTGCCATCGTTGTCGCCGCCGGTCTCATCGGTATAGTGCGGCTTAGTGCAATCGACTTCTTCTTTAATTTTTTGCTCACCGGCGCTATTCCAGGCACAGAATATACCGTCGCACCGCAGACAATGCTGGGTATTGCAATTGGAGGAATGTTGCTCGCCGTATTTTACCTAATTCCTTTTAGCTTTTTACCGAAGCCATCTCAGAAAAAGACCAAGAAGACTATTGTAAGCAAAAAAAAGAAATCAGCTAAATCCAACCTCCCCCGTCGCCGCTACAGCGAAATCTAGTCCGGCTCGCTACTATCCGACGTATCAACTGGCGTAATATTCTCGAGCCACAGTCGTAACTCTTGCAGCACAAATTGATCGTTCTCTGACTCAGCCGTACGCGCACGTCGTTCTAGCGACTTCACAAATTCTGGAAGTTGCCGCGATAAGCGGTCCTCTCGCCACGCCTCCCACTGCGCGGCTTCATCGCTTGATAGCGTTCGCGGGTAACCGCGCGCTTTGTAGTGTAGAAGTAGCGGCTGTAGTCGTTCATCAGTAAAGTCTGGATGAAAATCACTTAAGCTGCGCTCATCTGCATTTCTCACCGTTTCAGCACGCAGCTTATCTCGATCTGACACAAAGCCATCATACAGCTGCGCTTCGGGGTCCGGCGATGGCGCAAACTCAGGTCTTACCTCAACAATTGTTCGCATAATTTCGGCAAAATGTGGTGCGCTCAGTAGCGTTTTTGCATGCTTTTCAATGGCTTCTGCGCTTAGCTGTAACCGATTCCATCCATCGGCTTGTTCAAGGACGCCAAGCGGCGCAACGGCCGGGGCACGATTATATTGCAGTTCCTTGACTGGTATTGCGACAAAATCATCAGACTGTCGCTCTTTCCACGATGCAAAAAGTCTTTTTTTTATTTCATCAGCCGATAAGTTAATAAACTGCGCGGGATCGTACCGCAAGTCGTACACAAGCACATTGCCATTTCGGCCAGCAGACAACGGAAAAGCAACAGTAGTCTTATGAAAATTAGCGTCGTAGCGACCGCTGGTATACACAAAAGGTTTTTTCTCGTCCAGATTAACCAGCTGTTTTACCTGCTTTTTATCACGCATTTTTAGCAAATAGCCAAAAAGCTGCGGATTTGTGTCGCGAATTAATTTTGTTATTGAAATAAGTGCTTCAACATCGCTCAAGGCGTCATGAGCATTTTCATGAGTAATATCATTGGCACTCGCCAACAATTCTAGCTTATTGACTTCTTTGCCATCCACTTCTGGCCAATTTACACCGTCAGGTCGTAGTGCTCGCGTCAAACGCACGACATCGAGCATATCCCAGCGTGAACGGCCGTCTTTCCAAGCCCATTCGTACGGATCGTGAAAATTTCGCCATAGCAGATGCCGAATAAACTCATCGTCAAAGCGAATATTATTAAAACCAACTACCGTTGTCTCAGGTGTAAAAACAGTCTCTTGAAGCAGCTGAGCAAATTGTGCTTCCGTGTAGCCGTCAGCGACTGTTTGTTGCGGTGTAATTCCTGTCACGAGCAATGCGTCGGGACTGGGAAGCGTATCGTCATTGAGCGCAACAAGTTCATTAATTGAATCACCAATCGGCTGCAAATTTTCATCCGTCCTAATGCCCGCAAACTGCATAATCCTATCGTCGCGCGGGCTGAGTCCACTTGTTTCAAGATCGTAAAAGAAAAATGTCTTAGTCATTCCTTTCATGATAGCGCACTTTCCTACAAATAAAAAAACACCTCAGTACGAGGCGTAGAGAGAACAAGGATTGTTCGACAAGTTGAAAGAATTAATGTCCAGGAGGGGCAAGCGAAGTGCTCGCCCCTCCTGGAAAATGTAGTGCAATCGCCAGCCAACGGCTAGCTAGAGGCCGAGGCCAAAGCCTCGTACACCTAGTAGGGGCACTGTGGCCGGTTTATTCCTGACGGAACAACCGCACACGCCAGTGCCCCCTTCAGAAGCCCGGCCTTAGCCGGGCCACCGACTCTCGTAGAGCAGCATGACGACCATCTCATTACCTCCTAACTTATCTAGTCCGATTTGGATTGTCGTCGAGTGCTGTAGTGCGCAATTGCACACTACTCGTAGAACACGAGCACCATCATTTCTCCCCTGCTTGTAGTGGACACACACTCGGACGAGTGCATGTTTTGATGGCGCTCTCACGTTTGCGCTCGGGTAGCGCTATGGTGAGAGCTAGAGCTTGAGGTGCATATCTTCCTTTCAACTTGTCGATGTACTCTAAGCTTCAGCTTGCTTTCCTGCGTTGCAGTACTAACCGCGCTTAGGTATTTTTATATTAGCACACTAATTACAATAAGTCAATAGTATTTTCTAAAATTGCTCAATTAATGTGAATTCATTGTCGGCTATTGAAATAACACTGTCCGGCTGAGCCTTTTTGCGAGTCAAATCACGAGTGATTCCCAGCTTGTGCATAATATCTCGTAAGCGATTAACTCCCTCGTGACTATCAAAATTCGTCCGTCGAGCAAACTTTTCAATTTTCTCACCCGTCACAACGTAGAAGCCCTCGTCATTTTGCTCAATTGCCCATGAATCTGAAATCTGCTTATTGCTCAATCGAATAACCATCTCGTCTTCACCTTCCACCGCTTGAATCTCATTTTCAGCAATCCGTGCTTTCACAACACGACGACGAAGTTCTCTTAAAATATCTTGTAACCCTTGATGCGCAGTTGAAGATCCAGTCAATACAACGGCGCCCTTACCTGCGACTTTCTGTACTTCTTGGCGCTGCATTTCTATGATGTCGTCATCGAGCCCATCACATTTACTCAGCATTACGACTTCTGGTCGCGTCGCTAGTTCGGCGCTATAATCCGAGAGTTCGTGGCGAATAGTTTTATAGGCTTTGCTAATGTCGTCAGTATATACATCAATCATATGGAGCAACACAGCCGTACGCTCAACGTGACGCAAAAAGGCATCACCAAGACCCTTTCCCTTGCTTGCGCCTTCAATAAGACCTGGAATGTCGGCGATGAGCAAGCTTCCATCGTCGATGTCGGCCACACCTAAGTTTGGAGTTAAAGTGGTAAATGCGTAGTCGGCAATTTCCGGTCGTGCATTACTGACCACCGATAATAGCGTAGACTTGCCGGCATTTGGAAATCCTACAAGTCCAACATCAGCAAGCAGCTTCAGCTCGAGTTGCGACTCAAACACGTCGCCGGCCTCACCGAGTTCAGCAACACGTGGGGTTTGACGTACAGAAGATTTAAAGTGTGCATTGCCAAAACCGCCGTCGCCACCCATGGCAACAACCACACGCTCGCCGTCAGTTGTCATATCGGCGAGTACAACGCCGTCTCGCTTCACAACTGTGCCGACAGGAACTTTGACAACTAAAGGTTCACCAGATCGCCCTCGCTTATTTTGCTTACTGCCGTTCTGGCCGGACTGTGCTTTGAGCTCGGGTTTGTAACGGAAGTCGATTAGGGTATTAAGACTTTCGGTCGCCAGAAAAACAACATCACCACCGCGACCGCCATCGCCACCATCTGGCCCGCCTTTGTCGACGTAAATTTCATGGCGAAAACTAACATTGCCGCTTCCACCGGTTCCAGCTTGAATAAAGACTTTTGCAGTATCGACAAACATATTTAGCTATTATAGCAAAGACACCTCTGTTATAACAGAGGTGTCTTCCACACTAACATATATCTTAGTGAATGTAGTTGTATTGAGATGCAAGTCCAGCTTCGATAGTGCGAGTTGTAATGGTATTGAAGTTGCCAGCGTAATTCATATCAGAGACGTAAACGCTGCCATCAGGGTTAACAGATTCAACAATTCCGACGTGTCCATAACCGCCAGTGCCAGCTGCGTAAGCTTTCATTTGGTAAATTGCACCCGGCTCTGGTGAACGATCCACTTTAAAACCAGCGGCTCGAGCAAAGATGTCCCATGTCGTTGCATTTCCCCAGAAGCTTCCGATCGGTCGCCCAAGCTCCATTCGCCGCTCAAAGGCGTACGACGTACAATTACCGAACGCATATCGATTTCCAGCAGAACTCCCGGCAAGTGTCGTATTGACACTAGAGCCGTATGAATTAACCGTCGCTGGTTGTTGTTGCTGATAACCGCCGTAGATAGTAGGCGCCTGTGGCTCTTCATAACCTGGCCTATCGACTTTCGGAAGATTACCACCAGGAATCATAAGCTTTTTTCCGCTAGAAAGGCCGCCTAGCTCGAGATCGTTAAATGCTATTAGCTGCTCTGCATCGGCTTTATACTTGCTGGCAATCGACTTAACCGTGTCGCCCTTTTTGGCTGTATACACAACACCATCGATTGGGGGAATCGATAACGTTTGCTTTGGCTTGAGCGCGTCACTATCAAGATTGTTTGCCCATTTTATTGTTTGAGCGCTTATTCCGAATTGGCTTGCGACTTTTTCGGTTGAGTCACCGGCTTTGGTGACATACTTTTTCATTTCTCGACTGTCGGCTGACGGTTTAACAATTTTAGGCTTAGAAATGACGTCGTTATCAGTCTGAGCGAGTGCACTTTCGGCCGAAAGTGAAACCGAAAGGTTGGCAACATTACTAGCAATCGGTAGCTCAGCTCGTTCTGCAACACCAGCTGCAACTCTCGTTGCAACAAGTTGGTCTACAGATGGCGCATCAGACGATTTGTCGATAGTAGGCTTTTCGGTGGAAGCAACACTAGCAAGATTGCTTATTTTTTGAGGAGGTTGATAGCCAATTGCGACAATTGACATCACCAACAGGAAAACACCGCTGTACGCAGCAATGGTGGTTTTTTTAGCTCCACTTCGACTTTTCTTCGAAGGTGAGCGGCGAGCAGCAAATACTTGTTGCTTCAACTCAGCAGTTTTTGTATGAGACGAACTCATAGATGATTTTGGTACACGAATTATCGTTCTCCTGCCGCTCATATTGCCATGAGGGCGACTACCTTACTTTGTCTTTCTTCTCGCAAATAGAACAGGGTATGTCTGTCGACCGATTTCATTAATTAATATGGGTGAAAATGTTCTTTAATCGATACCCGTAGCGACATTTGTTGGTAGGCGCAATTATGTTATGGATATAACTCGCAAAAGAATTATTAGGTGGTAAAACGCTAAGTAACCTCTTAGTAGCCATAAACATAAATGTGCTAATAATAATTGTAACAACCGTTGCTACAAATGTCAATATATTTTATAGAATATACTATTTGTCAAATGTTAGTTCGCTAGAAGACCGAGCACTTAACTGCGCAGTGATCCTTAATGTTCTGTTCGTGTTCCGCATCAGTTTTTGAGAAATACGTCACGTCGTCATCGCCGCTCAGGAAGAACAGATCGTTGGTCGATGTCGGTGTCGCAACAGCTCTCAAAGCCGTAACTCCTGGTGACGCAATTGGTCCCGGCGGCAAGCCCTTGAATCGGCGAGTATTGTACGGCGAGTTAAGATCAGGCGTTGGTGGCAGTCCCAGCTTTTTTGCAGCATATTGATACGTGACGTCTGATCCTAATGATATTTCTTGCTTCAAACGCGTCAAGAAAACCTGCGCGACATGAGACTGGTCAGGATATCCGTTCACCTCACGCTGAATGATTGAGGCGAGGGTGATGCCCTGATATAACGACAAGCCCTGTTTTTTGTACCCTTCGACAAGGTCATACTTCTTTATCTGAGCATAGTATTCATCAAATGTACGCTGCAAAATCTCTTTCACAGACACGCCGCCGTTGAAGCTATATGTCTCACCGTACACGTACCCCTCAAGATCGGCATCATCAGGTTTGCCGGCAAAAAGCGGCGAATCGTATGTGCTGCTAAATGCTTGGTCAATTTCTTCCTGGGAGTAGCCCGACTGTAAAAGTACCGCTTCAACAGATGTTGCTTTCTCTTTTGTTCCATCAGTTTTAGCCCTTAACGTGCCTCCTGGATAAAACGTAAGCTTAAATGCGTCAACTTTACCGGACGCCAGATGCTCGACAATCTGCTGCGTCGAATCAGAAGGTGATAATTGATATGAGCCGGCTTGTAGTTTGCTTCTATTTCCCGATAAGCGGGTGTATATCTCAAACGCTTTTTGATTCTTAATCAAATCTTTCTGCTTCAATAGCGCGGCAATCTGGGCTGGCGTACTGCCAGGCTCGACAGTCACACTTTGCTTGGTGGCTGACTTGCTACTGTCGACTGGCTGAAGTGATGCATTATAGAACACAATTGTCGCTAACAGTGCAATGAAAGAAACCACAATGAATGCGATGGCAGCAATAGACACCTTTTTGCGGCGTGAGTGACGCGGGCGTTTATCTGTATCTCCCAACGCAGCGCTTTCAGCAGACGTCGTTGCAGGTGGCCGCTCCGGTACGTGCTGCTGTGGCACATCTATAGATTGAGTTTTATTTTCGAGTGGCCGTTGTCGTTTCGGTGGTAAAAAATCATTCATCCGTAGGTCTCCAAATAATCTTGCAAAATTATAGCTGCGGCCAACGCGTCAATATCGCTTTTTTGATATGGCTTTTTTTGTGACTTTAGTCGCTCTTCAGCTAGCACGCTGGTCAGCGATTCATCCTGGAAAATTATTTTTGGCGCTATGTCACGAATCGTTTTAGCAAAGCTCTCAACATATGTTGTTTGTGCAGTTGCTTCGCCTAATTGATTGCGTGGGTAACCAATAATGACTGCAGCCGGCTCCTGTTGAACGATGATCTCGCCTAATCGTCGCAATTCCTTGCCGTCCACAGCCACGGTTTCATAAGCAATCGCCAATCTCACCCCATCATCACCAACCGCCACTCCGATTCGTTTTTCGCCAACATCGAGCGCAACGTAGTTTTTACTTGCCATTCAGCTTGAATTCTATCGTAATACGTGATGTATCTTTTGGCGCTGTACTGACCCAAAATGGACTGTACTTAACATCAACGCTATCAACACCGTCGATAACTTCAATACTTGACTGTATTTCACCGAGCTTTTTGCCGACAGCTTCTTTTTTCACTTGCTGATCGTCAATCTCTGGACCAGATTTGGCTGCCGTAGATAGCGTTGCACTCACGCCTGCGTCATTCGATTCGACGTCATCAAAGCTAGCCTCCGACGCGCCATTTTCGTAAATTCTTTGATTTTTCTTGTCCTGAATCTTAGATTTGAGAAGATTGTCTAGGAATTGGTTTATTTCATTTTGATCAACGCCAATCATACTGTACGTTGTGTTACTAGATAATTTTGCTTTACCGTCCGAAGCTTCATCACCCACAGCTGGAGACGGTATCGTGTCGCCGGTCGATACTTCGAAGCTCTGGTCTATGACAACGACGTTTTCATCAAATTGCTTCACCAATTGGTTTTTCACTTCGTCGACATTTTGCTTTTTCAATTGATCGTTCGCTTTGTTCACGTCATTCTGGCTAACAATTTTAATTTTTCTCTTGCTTCCGCCATCAACATCACTTGCCGCTTCGGCGTTGAAATAAACGCCTGAACTTCCGCTTGGATGACCAGAAACGTTGAACGACGTGCCGTTTGAGGCATTATAATCTTCACCAATCGCTGCAGCCACAATTGTGACTGGTTCTGAGCGGCCCGGAGCAGCACATCCGCCAAAACCACCTCGTCCCCCTGGTACTTCAACAGATTCTTGCGTCACATAATCCTGACCATTCGTCGAGATACCTGTGCCAGAAGGGATTGTCTGTGAACGTTGCGTTTCACAATTATTGAACACGATCTGGCCCTTGGCTTTTTCTCCCACCTCTTTACTGCCAGTCGCATCAAAGGTGACTGAAGTGTCTTTTTTGATTTGCTCGGTCGTTGATTTAATCGTCTTTTCCGAAGCATCGGTGGATACGCTATCTGCGATCGTCACTTTTGCATCAGCTGTAATATCATTTGTCCGCGCCGTGATAAGAATCGTCGCTTTAGCCGAGAAGAAAATTGCCCATACCAAAAATGCGATGAGCAAAATAAATGCAATAATCGCGATTACGAGCTTTTTGCGGAATG
>Ga0115547_1000129_pt1 | contig 51619 bp, 58 predicted proteins | sample COGITO_mtgs_1004_3_FD_87185 | JGI IMG/M metagenome (GOLD analysis project Ga0115547, IMG submission 87185) | Pelagic marine microbial communities from North Sea - COGITO_mtgs_100420 | ecosystem: Environmental > Aquatic > Marine > Epipelagic | place: Germany:Helgoland, sampling site Kabeltonne...
CCGCTGGAGCCGAGCTTATCGTGACGGTCGACTGCGGGAGCCTAAGTGAAAAAGAAATCATTCTTGCAAAAGAAAAAGGCGTTGATGTGATCGTGACTGACCATCACAATGTTGCGCCAGTGCAGCCGCCAGCAGTAGCGGTTGTCAATCCGAAGCGGATTGATCACACATATCCTTTTATAGATCTTGCGGGTGTGGGAGTGGCGTTCAAATTGGTACAGGCGCTCCAAACTCGACTGCCGGGACTCGATGAAGGACAAGAAAAATGGCTCCTCGATCTTGTGGCCCTGGGGACAGTGTGCGACGTAGTCACGCTTGTCGGTGAGAATCGGACAAATGTTTTTTGGGGCTTGAAGGTTCTTTCAAAGACCAGACGTCCAGGGTTAAAAGCACTGATGGCGGTCGCAAAAATTGAGCCAGAAATGGTGAATGCCCGTAGCCTCGGCTTTGGGCTTGGGCCACGTATGAATGCATCGGGACGACTCGAGACAGCAGAGCATGCATTAGAAATGCTAAGAGCGACAGATGGATTAGTGGCGCTTGAAAAGGCGCAGCAACTTGATGCGCTAAATGTTTCTCGGCGGACTGATCAAGATAGAATTTTCAAAAGTGCAATTGAACAAGCAAAAATATACGAAAACGATAGCGTACTCGTGGTGAGCGCGCCGGAATGGAACCACGGAATTATTGGGATTGTTGCGGCAAAACTTCTTGAAAAATACAAAAAGCCAACCTATGTTTTGCAGGAAATGGGCGAGGAAAGTAAGGGTTCTGCGAGAAGCTACGGCGATTTTTCGGCTGCGGATGCGATTCGGGCGAGCGACGATATTATTACGAAAGGCGGCGGACATAAGTTGGCGGCTGGCGTAACTATGCCGACTAAGAATATTCCCGCGTTTCGTACGCGAGTAAATGAATACTATTCTAGTTTGAAACTATTTAACCAGCCTGCGTTATTACTGCCAAAAAGCGATGTGACTATTAACAACTTTTCTGAGGTAAATGAGCTGTTGCTCGAAAAAATAGCGATGCTCGAACCTTTTGGAAATGGAAATCCTGAGCCAATTTTGAAAATTGAGAATTGTATAGTCGTACACCTGCGCCGTATGGGGTCTGATGGCCAGCATGTAAAAATTGAGGTGCAGGACGAAGAAGAAAAACGACTTCAGATGCTAGCATTCAACGCGCCAGAAGCTTGGTTCGTTGAGCCGGGCGATACGATAGGCGCGTGGTTTGTGGTGACGATGAACGAATGGCAAGGCAAGCGAGATGTCGAGGGGCGATTGTTGCATCTGGAGTCTAGATACTAAGGACAGGCCGTTCGACTTTCATTTACCGATCTTATACCACGACGTGCCAATTGAAGGTGAAGCTGAGCTCTTATGAGTGGATCGAGCTTTAATTTTTGCCAAGCACTTTATCGTTGATTCAGCTTGTGGTAAAATCGCACTCAAGATGATAGCAAATAATAAACTACCAGTTCGAGGGTTTACTATCGTAGAACTTCTTATTGTCATAGTGATTATTGGAATTCTCGCGGCCATCACTGTTGTTGCGTATAATGGCATTCAGAACAGAGCATACGATACGACAGTTCAAAGCGATCTGAAAAGTCTTTATAAAAAAATTTCACTATACCGCATACAGGAAGACAAGTATCCACGTTATGTAAATGAATTCACCGACATGGGAGTAGCTTTGTCGAAGTCATCCTACAGTAGAGGATTATATAATGCCGTAAGTTGGTACAATGTACTCTATTGTTGGCCCAATGCGGCTAATCCTGAGAAATTTTCGATTACCGCTCAATCAAAGTCCGGCAAGGTCTATACTGCTGTAAATGGATCAGTAAAAGAAGCTACTTATATACTCAGCGGTAGTAACCAAACTTGCAGCGATGCCGGAACGTCTATGGATCGTGGTGACTATAGAACCTGGTTTTATGATGCAGACGCATGGCAACCATATGTAGCTGGCTAATTGAGAGCGGAGTGATTTCAATAGAACTAAAATCGGTAGAATCAGTTGCATTATAACGCCCCTATCTGTTATAGTAAGCATCATATGGTACAAGTAACACGTAAAGACGAACGAGAAGCGAACGAGAACATTATTCGCCGCTTCAACCGCAAAATGCTGCAAAGTGGTGTATTAGCAGATGCTAAGGCCTCAATGCGATTTAGCAAGCCACTCAGCAAAACTGAGCGACGCAGTAAAGCGATTATCCGAAAAGAGCGTAAGGCCGACAAATTGGCTAAAGCTCGTCTAGGAATCCGCTAGTTTATGGCGCTGAAGCAGCGCTTGCAGGACGATATAAAAGCCGCTCTTTTGGGCGGTAATCGTTTTGAAGCGGAAACATTAAAAGGCCTCAAGGCTGCGATTTTGAATGAAGAAGTAGCGACAGGAAAGCGCGATACTGGAATCGAAGATAGTGAAATTGAGAAGATTATTGCTCGTGAAGTAAAAAAGCGCAACGAAGCTGCCGCACTGTACGACCAAAATATGCGCGAAGATTCAGCCGTAGATGAGCGAAACGAAGCCAAAATCCTTAGTCTTTATTTGCCCGAGCAACTCAGTGAAGCTGAAATAAAAACCATTGTTGATGCTAAAATTTCGGAGCTCGACGCGACAAATATGAAAATGATGGGTCAAGTTATTGCTGCGGTCAAAGCCGATGCCGGAAATACAGCCGACGGATCTACTATTGCTCGACTTGTCAAAAACGCACTTGCATAAAAAAGAAAAGGGAAAACAAATCATGATTGTATTTTTTGGACCAGCTGGAGCCGGTAAAAGTGTTCAAGGCCAAATGTTGGCAGCTCGTAATAATTGGCGTTGGGTCTCAGCCGGGCAAATGCTTCGCGATACGCATGACATGGAACTAATTCAGCAAATGCAGTCTGGTGGACTTGTTACGACCGACCGCGTTAATCAGCTGATGGGTGACGCTATTAAGCGCGCAACTAATATCGATCGAGTTATCCTTGACGGATTTCCGCGTGAGCTTTCGCAGGCGCATTGGCTGGTTGAGAGTCAGTCGCACCATGGCCGCGATGTTCAGCTTGTTGTGGTGCTTGAGGTTCCAAAAAGTGAACTTCTAAAGCGACTGGAAGTTCGCGGACGCGTGGATGACACGCCAGAGGCGATTGATGCTCGGCTACAAATCTATCGAACGGAAATGTACCCGATTTTAAGTTATCTGACAGAACAATCTGTCAAAGTGGCGCACATCGATGGAACAGGTTCTGTCGGGCAGGTTCATGACCGGATTATGGAAGAACTGACAGCGCATAATTTAGCATGAGTCAGCCACGTAAAACTACAGAGCAAATTGCGGCAATGCGCGAAGGCGGCAAGATCCTCGCGACAATTTATGATGGACTCAAAAAAAATGTCGTCCCTGGCATGAGTGAGCTTGAAGCTGATGCGTGGGTAGAAAAAGAAATTATTAAGCATGGCGCGACAGCGACGTACAAAACGCCAGAAGTTAACTTTCCTAATGCGATTTGCATCAGCGTTAACGAGCAGATCGTCCACAGTATCCCGACGGAATATGTGTTCGAAAAGGGCGACATCGTTAGCTTTGATCTTGTCATTACCTATAAGGGCATGAAGACGGATAGCGCGTTTACGATGGTTGTTGGCGAAACTCCGAGTGGTGCAAAAAAGCACCTTTTGCAGTACACGGAGCGAAGTTTATTGGCTGGGATTGAAGCTATAAAAGGTCCAGTCTATACCGGAGATATCGGTGCGGCAATAGAGAAAGTTTTGAACGACGGAAAGCTCGGAATTATTCGACAGCTTGTTGGGCATGGGATTGGGCAAGAGATGCATATGGATCCAGAAGTGCCGAACTATGGTCTGAAAGGTAGTGGAGTCTTACTTCGCGTTGGCGATACGATTGCAATCGAACCAATGGCGACGCTCGGAAAAGAAAAGATTGTCACGGAAAGCGATGGTTGGACGATTTCAACGAAAGATGGAAGTTTGGCGGCGCACTTTGAACATACTGTTTTGGTGACAGAAGATGGCGCTGAGATCTTGACAATTTTGTAAGTTTCGCAACCGCAATTCTAAAAATAAACTTTGAGAACTGAGGTTGCGGGAGACAGAGGAGATGAGCTCTGGCCCGCGGTTGACTTTCTTACATCCAATCATCCCGGATCATCTGTTCAGAAGAGGTCCGCGCTGCTTTGAAGCGGCCGTTGCGTATGGCTTCCGCTGGTGATGATTCGCCGCCATCGATGCTTGATCCGATCAGCCACGCTTTCGCAACGCCCATGCTTTCTGAACTAGCGACTGCAGTCAGTAGATCATAAGCGAATTTCAGCCGTTTGTATTGCGCTGAGTCTGGCGTCGCTCCATTGATCCAGCGCTGTACGTCTTTCTCTGACCGAGTACCTGCGATGTATGCGACTAGCGTTCGACCGAGATTTCCCCTGAGATGAAGCACGATCCGCTGAGTTGACGTTTTGTCGGCCATACTAAACTCCTCTGTCTCCATGTCGAGTGCACATTTGTGCTCAACAAGCCCAATAGGATTTCTATTGGATGTTAGTTATAATAGTATTTAATCGATTAAATAGCAAACCTATGAATTTATTAGTGTACGGATGCGGCGAGTAATCGCATCACTCGGATCTAAAACCGTCATAGCAGAGCCGGCTTCATCGATGATAACTTTTTTTATCCAGTGATAATGCGTGCAGGCGAGTACAATCACGTCGACGCTTTGCTTACAAAGACCGCTGATCGTTTTTCGAATAATAATTTCATTAATCGCGTTATCTTCGATCATTTTTGCCCATGTGCTGCAATCTGGCTCCGTAATCGTAGCTTTTGATCCAAACGTTTCTTTTAGATTTTTGTAACGCTGGCTTGCGAGTGTTGCTGGCGTGGCGCAAATCGCCACAACGCCAGTATTTGAAAGTGCCGCCGCTGGTTTTATCATTGGCTCAAGCCCAATAAATTTTTGCTCGGGATATTTTGCTCGTAAATATTCAATTGCGGCTGCGGTTGCGGTATTGCAAGCGAGAATAATAATGTCACACCTAGCGAGGAGTAGCGGTTGAATGGCAATGTCGGTTAACTTCCGCACCTCCTCAAGCGATTTATCGCCGTACGGCAAATTTTCATGGTCATCGACACGTAAAATTGAAGCGGCGGGAAATTCGCGCACTAACGATTCTTCAACCGCCTTGCCGCCAATTCCGCTATCAAAAATTCCTAGTTTCATCCTCCTAGTATAATCTATACAAACCATCCCATAAGCGGTATACTGTAACACATGCAAGAAAATTCTCGATACGCCGTCGGTATAGACATCGGAACGACGACTGTGCGATGTGTGGTAGCACATGTTGACTCGACGTCAGGCACTCCAACAATTGTCGGTGTTGGGCAGGCGCCAAATAGTGGTATGCGAAAAGGTGTTGTTGCCAATTTAACAGGACCAGCTCAGGCGATTGACGATGCACTTGGTGAAGCGGAGCGCATGAGTGGATATCAGGTAAACGGCGCAAGTGTAAGTATCAACGGTGCTCATATCCTAAGTACTAAGGCTGATGGCATGATTGCTGTCGGCTCAATGGACCACGAGATTGTCGGCTCCGACATGCAGCGCATTGAAGAAGTTGCAACGATGGGGAAGATTCCGGCAAACCGCGAGATTCTTGACGTCGTGCCGCACAGCTATCGTCTCGATGGCCAAGATAATATCAAAGATCCTATTGGCATGACAGGTACAAGGCTAGAAATTAGCGCTAATGTGGTTTCAGCATTGGCTCCGCACCTAGCTAATCTACGTAAAGTATCAGATATGGTCAAAGTTGATGCACACGATATTATTCCATCAGTTATAGCCGCGGCACGTTCTGTTTTGAGTGAGCAGCAGATTGAAAATGGCGTCGCAGTAATCGACCTCGGAGGTTCAACGACTAGCTTAGCTATTTTTGAAGAAGGTGATCTTCAATTTGTCTCAGTGACGCCAGCTGGCGGCGTCAATATTACGAACGACTTAGCAATTGGCCTGAAAACCGATCCAGAAGTTGCCGAAAAAGTGAAATTAGCGCACGCGGTTGCGGCTGGCCGTAGTAGTTCGTCGGATGATAGCGTAACGATTTCTCGCGACAATGAGTCTCACGAATTTAATACATCAGATATTGATGAAATCGTGGAAGCACGGCTCGACGAAATCTTTGAAGCGCTACAAAAAGAGCTCAAAAAAGCCGGCCGCGCCGGACAACTGCCGAGCGGCGTTGTGCTAACTGGTGGAACAGCTAATCTTAAGGGGATTGCTGACTACACGAAGAAGAAGCTTGGATTAGCGGCCCGTATTGGTCACCCAAGCGGGTACGGCGGCGTAGCTGAGAATATTGAAGAGCCGCAATTTGCAACAGTTATGGGATTAATGCTGAGCGACGTGCGCGGTAACGATCAACAGCGTGATAAGCCGTCAAAGAAGCAATCTGGCGGCGGCGGTGCAGTCAAAAGTGCCGGCGGACTAATCAGCCGAGTGATTGACAAGTTCAAAGTATAAAAGTGATCGAGTAATAGTGGTATACTAAACAAGAATAGAATATCAAGGGAGTGTGTTGATGCCTGAAGTGAAACCGAGTGAGATACAAACATTTGCCAGTATAAAAGTGGTTGGTGTTGGTGGTGCGGGTGGCTCAGCGGTAAACCGCATGAAAGATGCTGGCCTTAGTGGCGTGCAATTCATTGCAATGAATACTGACGCGCAAGCGCTCCATAATTCGCGTGCTGATATCAAAATTCACCTTGGTCATGCCACGACAAATGGACTTGGTGCTGGCGCTGATCCGCTGACGGGTGAAGCAGCAGCCAACGAATCTCGCGAAGAAATTCGTGATGCCATCAAGGGTGCCGATATGGTGTTTGTGACAATTGGTGCTGGTGGTGGTACAGGCAGTGGCGCTGGCCATGTTGTCGCCGAGATAGCCCGAGAAGAGGGTATACTTGCTGTCGGTGTTGCGACAAAGCCATTCAGCTTTGAAGGTGAAAAACGACGACAAAATGCGGAATGGGCGATTACACAGCTTGGTCGTCAGGTAGATACACTGATTACGATTCCAAATGACCGACTACTTCAGACAATTGATCGTCGAACTCCGCTTCTCGAGACATTTAAGATCGCTGACGACGTATTGCGACAAGGCGTGCAGGGGATTTCAGAGCTTATTACTGAGCACGGTTTAATTAATTTAGACTTTGCCGATGTGAAAGCTATTATGAGTAACGCCGGTTCGGCACTTATGGGAATTGGCCGTGCAAGTGGCGACGACCGCGCCGTTCAAGCTGCCCAGCAGGCTATCGAATCACCGCTTATTGAGGTATCAATTGACGGTGCGAAAGGCGTGCTCTTTAACGTCACTGGTGGCTACGACATGAGTATGAGCGAAATTCAAGAAGCAGCTGAAATCATTACGAGTGCTGTTTCACCTGATGCAAACATCATATTTGGTGCAACATTGAAGCCAGATCTTGACGATGAACTGATTATTACTGTCATCGCTACTGGGTTTGACAGTGCCTACTTCCGCGAAGATGTTCCAGAGACCGTTCATCACGCTCCAGTACCACTTGTCGATGATGAAGCTGTTGAAGCGATCGATCTTGACCTTGATAAAACTGATTCTGCAGCCAGCTTTGCAGAAGAACCGACCCACGACATCTGGGGCACGCCCGATGAAGACGAAGACGATACGCCAGCATTTCTCCGTCGTCGTAAGAAGAATAAAAAATCTGACGACGAATCGTAGGATCAAGACCTGATGTGCGCGAAATATAAAATTGGCGATAGCCGCGTGATCGAATCACGAGAGTCGGCCGATGGCGTCACGATTCGACGTCGCAGAGAATCACTCGATGGCAAATATCGCTATACGACGTACGAACGAATAGAGCGACCAAACCTCGCTGTTGTTAAGAAAGATGGCTCACGCGAATTATTTGACCGAAACAAACTCGAAAAAGCCATCGAAATCTCAGTTGGAAAATTTTTCACTTCTGAAGTAGAAGTTCAGGGAATCATCAACAGCGTCGAAGACAAATTATACGATTTAGCCGAGAGCGAAATTGGCTCTGGTCGAATCGGAGATTTTGTGATGGACGAACTTGCTGGGCGCAACGAAGTTGCATACGTGCGCTTCGCTAGCGTCTACCATGAATTCAAAACGCTCGACGAGTTTGAAGAGATCCTACAAGCCAAACGAAAGAGGCGAGACTGATGAAAGCAAGTATTATTTACAAAGATAATAGTGAACACGCCCGTGAGGTTATCGACTATCTGCGTGATTTTAAACGTCAAACCGGTCATGACCTAGGGACGATGGATCCAGAAACTAAGGACGGTGCCGACTTCTGCCGAACCCATGATATTGTTGAATACCCATCTATTGTGGCGTTAAGTGACGATGGACAGCTGCAAAATATGTGGCGAGGCACGCCGCTCCCGACCATTAACGAGGTAAGTTACTATATTTAATGTCGCGCGAGGCTTCTTTCGCCACGACAATAAAAATCTAGCAGATAATCGCTGGATTTTTGCGAGCATGTTGATTGGTGGATTGCTAAGCTTGCTCGCCTCATTTGTTCTTTCCGTGGAAGCATTCCAGCTTCTTAAAAACCCCGATGCAGCCCTGAGTTGTAGTGTTAACGCAATTATAAACTGTGCAAGTGTTGCGAAGCATCCGTCGGCTGAGCTACTTGGTTTTCCGAACAGTTTTTTTGGATTGATTGCTGAGCCTATTGTTGCGACGGTGGCGGTTGCAGGACTTGCGGGTGTCAAATTTCCTCGATGGTTTATGGCGACTGCACAAGTTTTTTACACACTTGGATTCCTATTCGCTTATTACTTACTATACACAAGCGTTTTTGTCATCGGGGCTTTGTGCCCATGGTGTCTACTTGTGACACTCACGACGACACTCGTCTTTTTCTCACTAACTCGCTACAATATACGGGAAGATAATTTGTGGCTCTCGAAACATGCCAGTAAAAAAGCCAACGCATTTATTTCAAAAGATTACGATAAATTTCTATTGGCGAGTATAATTGTTCTTATCATAGCTGGTATTATTGTGAAGTACGGCAGTGATTTGTTTGCATAAATAAAAGGAGGGCAGGGCATGAGTGATTTTTTAATTAGTTTTCTAGCATTCGGTATTATTTTTGCGGGTGTCGATTCGGTGTGGCTTGTTTCTAGTAGCAAGTTATACAAACGCGAGCTTGGCAGCCTTATGCTCGAAAAACCAAATTTCATTGCCGCTGTTATCTTTTATGTTATTTACGTATTCGGCGTAACCTACCTCGCGCTCTTGCCGTCGCTCGACGAAAAGGAAGCAATGCTCGCGGTAATGAACGCGGGCGTACTTGGTTTTGTAGCGTATGCAACGTACGATTTAACGAACCTAGCCACACTCAAAAAATGGTCTCAAAAGATTGTAGTGCTAGATATCATCTGGGGCACATTTGCGACGACGGTCTCAGCCGGTTTGACATATTTGCTCGTAACGAATGCCTTTGGACTGTAAAATGGACTTTTGGTTGTTTGTATACTGCACCGTTGCGTCATTGGTGCTACTGAGTTTAGTATTTTTATACGCGAGGCTACGAGATCGTTTCGATATCATAGACGTTTTCTGGGGAATCACGTTCATCGTTATTGCGCTGACAAGCTACTTTTTGCAGCCGGAAGATATTAAATTTTTGAGCCTTCAAACACTTGTCACAGCCTTAGTGATTGCGTGGGGAGCACGACTTGCTGGACATATTTTTCTTCGATGGAAATCGTCAGAGAAAGAAGATAAGCGCTACGTGAGTATGCGAAAAGATTATGAAAAAAAGCCAGGCGGCATGGTACTGAACATGTTTGGTCGTGTGTTTATGGTGCAAGCGCTGTTGGCTGTCGTTGTTTCAATGCCTGTTATTGTAGTAAACGCATCGACCGACGGTTCACTGGGAATCCTCGCGCTGGTTGGCTTTATTGTGTGGGCAACTGGGTTTTACTTCGAGGATGTGGGCGATTATCAGCTCAAGCAGTTTATTGCTGACCCAAAACGAGATGGACTCATGACATCTGGCCTCTGGAAGTATACTCGTCACCCAAATTACTTTGGTGAAGTGACGCAGTGGTGGGGGATTTTTATCATTGCACTCAGTGTTCCATTTTGGTGGATTTCGATTATTGGGCCGATTGTAATTACAATTCTCATTGTTTTCATTAGTGGTGTACCGATGACTGAAAAGCATTTTGAGGGCCGTGATGGCTGGAGTGAATATAAGAAAAAGACAAGTATTTTCTTTCCATTTCCACCGAAAAAGTAACGCTATATTGCTAAAAGTCATCGCGACGGTGTAAAATAGATGATAGAACGTTTGAGCGGTTATCACCCGCGAGTTTCTGGGAAGAAATCTAGCTAAAAATAGAAATTAGACCCCAGCGTGAAACTGCGTAAATGAACAAATAAGTGCTGAAAAGAATCTCTTTTTAGAAACTGGATGGTACCGTCCGGGGAAACCCGGATTCCAGTAACTAAATAGGGATTTTTTAATTGGAGAAAAAATGGAAACTGAGTCAACAATAACCTATGAAGTTTGTGAAGCTAAAAGAGATGATGTCGAAGCCATTCGTCGTATGCAGGCACGGTCGTGGCGTGATACCTACCGTAACGACAAGCTCGGCGTTACCGAGCAATGGCTGGAAGAAGAGACGGCTCGATGGTTGACTGTGAGTGAGCTTAATAAGTCGAAAAAATTCCTTGGAAGTTGTTTTGAAGATCCAAGCCAATTTTATAGAGTCGCAAAGCAGCTGGATGAAGTAGTTGGTTTAATACATGTATCAACGAAAAAGGATGGATTAAAGCATCTATGGGGACTTTATACTGCAAAAGAAACGCATGGAACTGGGCTTGCTCAGCAACTAATGTTACTTGCAGATAATTGGATTGATGGCGCAACAGTCGATCTTGGGGTAGCCGCTTACAACGAGCGGGCAAAAGCATTCTACCGCAAGCATGGATTCGAGGAGCTACCTGATAAAACAGAATTGTTTAGAAACAAAATACCTGCTATCACGATGATACGGAAAGGCCATAAGTAATGAAGTTTAAAGCAGGACAGCGTAGACGCGCACTTGACTACGAAAAAGATTGGGTGCAAAAATGGAAACAAGATAAAACATTTGAAAAGTCGGTTGATAATAGGTCCAAAGATAACGCATACGTGTTTTACGATGGGCCACCGTTTATTTCGGGTAATCCGCATCACGGAACGTTGCTGAGTTCAATCGTCAAAGACGCCGTGCCGCGCTACCAGACTATGAAAGGCAAGCGCGTGGAACGCGTTTGGGGTTGGGATTGTCACGGGTTGCCAGCGGAACGCTTTACCGAAAAGAAATTAAATATTCACTCACGCGAAGAAGTGCTTGAATACGGCATCGAAAAGTACATCAAGGCCTGCCGCGCCAACATGGTGCAAACCTCGAGCGAATGGAACGAGGTCGTCGACCGCGTCGGCCGCTGGGTCGATATGGATAACGCCTACAAAACCATGGACAAAGAATATATGGAAAGCGTGTGGTGGGCGTTTAAAGAGTTGTACGAAAAAAAGAAAATCTACGAAGGCGAAAAAGTATTGATGTACTGCACGCTAGACGCAACACCGCTTTCGAAAGCGGAAGTTACAATGGACGCCGGGGCGTATCAGGACGTGACCGACCCGAGTGTGTATGTCAAGTTTAAGCTAAACCCTGAATCTACAAAAATATTTTCTGAAAAAACTAAACTGCACCTCCGCGACGGACGAGCAAATGTTCTTGCTTGGACTACTACGCCGTGGACGCTGCCAGCAAATACGGCTTTAGCAGTGAACCCTGACATCCTCTACAAGGTTGTAGAGTTTGACTCGGATCTGTACATCGTTGCAGATGATCTTGTTGAGAAAGTGTTTTTAAATGAAAAACATCAACCTTTGAATATAAAAGTTGAAGGTACGTTCAATGGAAGCGATTTAGTTGGTCTAGAGTACGAGCCATTGCTCGGCTTAGAACGTGGTGAAAACGCTCATAAAATTTGGGCAGCAGAATACGTCACCACTGAATCTGGAACGGGAATTGTCCACCTTGCGCCAGCGTACGGCGAAGAAGATTATGTATTGGCCAAAGAAAAAGGTTTTCCATCGGTTCATGTGATTGATGAAAACGGAAATTATACCGAAAGCGACTGGGAAGGGCAGAACGTTTGGGAGGCAAATAAGCCAATTGCCAAAGAATTAAAAGAGCGCGGAATAGTTTGGAAAATAGATTATTATCGCCACAGTTATCCGCATTGCCATCGCTGCGGTACACGACTCATGTACCGTGCACACCCAAGTTGGTTTATGGATATCGCTGGGCAACGCGAAAAAATGCTCGAGAAAAACGGTGACATCAATTGGTTCCCAGGTCATGTAAAAGAAGGGCGATTTGCAAAAACTGTCCAACAAGCGCCGGATTGGAACTTGAGTCGCGACCGCTTTTGGGCGACGGCGATGCCGGTTTGGAAATCAGAAAGTGGCAAAATTCGAGTAGTTGGTAGTTACGCGGAACTGAAAGAATTATCAGGCGTAGAACTCGAAGATTATCATCGCCCATGGATTGACGACGTGAAATTTAAGATTGACGGCGAAGAATACACGCGAACCGACAAAGTCATGGATTCGTGGTTCGAAGCGGGAAGCATGCCCTTCGCGCAATTCCATTATCCGTTCGAAAATAAGCAAAAATTTGAAGAAAATTTCCCAGGTGATTTTATCGTGGAGTATATCGGGCAGGTCCGTGCATGGTTTTATTACATGCATTCCATGAGCGTCGCGTTATTTGGCGAAAATTCGTTTAAAAACGTAATTGTGACCGGAAATGTTGCTGGAAACGATGGCCGAAAAATGAGTAAAAGTTATGGCAACTTTACGGATCCAAATGAATTGATGGATAAATTTTCAGCAGATTCATTGCGGTTTTTGTTACTCAGTAGTCCGCTACTAAATGGCGAAGATTTTGCGCTGCAAGACAAAGAAGTCGGTGACGTGGCGCGCAAGCTTTCGATGATTTGGAATATGTTTGATTTCTTCACTATGTATGCCGAAGTCGATAAATGGGAATTTGACGGTGAACTCAAGGACCCGATTGACGAAGTAACAAATCCGCTCGATATCTGGATTATTTCTCGCTTGCACCAGCTCGTCTCAGATGTAGAAAAAGACATGGACGAATACAACATTCCTGATGCACTTTCACCAATTCTGCCGTTCTTGGATGACGCGAGCAACTGGTATGTCCGACGAAGTCGCCGCCGTTTCTGGAAATCTGGCGATGATAACGACAAACAGATGGCGTATAAAACGCTTCATTATGTATTGGTGCGATTAGCGTATGTTCTGGCGCCATTTACGCCGTTTCTTGCAGAAGAATTGTATAGCAAATTGACTGGCGATGAGGAGTCGATTCACTTGAAAGATTGGCTACCAGTAGGTCATGTCAACCAACTCGTGATGGACGACATGGAGACGGTGAGAGAATTCACGAATCAAGGATTGAGTTTGCGAGCTAAGCTTGGCTTGAAGGTTCGGCAGCCGCTTGCGTCAGTTACTGTAACAAAGCTGGGCGAACACATTGATTTCGCAACAATTTTAAAAGATGAACTTAATGTAAAAAAAGTTGAACTTGGAACAGAAGTTGCGCTTGATCAAACAATTACGCCAGAACTTAAACGTGAAGGTTTGATGCGTGAAATCGTACGACATGTTCAGTCAGCGCGCAAGAATGCCGGCTTGAACGTTGATGATAAAATTGAGCTTCATATTGCGTCTGAGGATAGCGAAATTACGATGGCGATCGAAAGCCATCGTCGAACGATTGCTGACGAAACGCTTGCGACATTTGGAGAAACGACTGAACACGAAACTTCTGTCAAAGTTGAAGGCAGCGATGTTACAATTTATCTCACGAAAAAGTAGTTTTGCTTGTGCAGGTGGAACGAACACGGTACTATTAAGCTAACTGGAGGCTTTATTTTGAATATCAAACGACGAGTTTTAATGGTAACAGCATTTGTGGCACTTGTAGGTGGAACGATCGGCGTAGCTGCTACGACAAACGCTGAATCGGCATTTGTTGGTAGTGACAGTGGAACTACCACACTTGAAAAAAGTAAAACACATACCGGCTCATACTACGTTGCAGGAAAAGATATTGTTATCGACGGTACTATCACTGGCGATCTTTATTGCGCTGGACAAACTGTACAGATCAATGGAACTGTCGACGGTGACGTGTTATGTGCTGCCCAAGATATTAAAATATCAGGCAATATCGGACAAGACGTGCGAGCTGCTGGGCAATTTGTCAGTGTTAGTGGAAAAGTCGGCGGAACGTTAACAAGCTTTGCTCAAAAAGTTGAAATCAGTAAAGGCGCTACAGTTGCTGGCGACGTCAATGGAGCTGCACAAGATTTTGTAATAGACGGTGTAGTTTCGCGCGACCTAGCGATTGGAAGCGACACGATATCAATCGCCGGTGTTGTTGATGGTGACGCGCGGATTGCCGCAAGCAACTATTTTTTAATGTCTACGCCTGCCGTTAAGGGTAACTTAGAATACGACGGTGAGACGAAACAGAATATACCAGCCAGTGCTGTGGCTGGGCAAATAAAGTTCAATAAAGTTGATTCACCAGAATCGAGAAGTGATGGCAACGCTGGCGCGGAAATTGCACAATTTTATATTTTCGTCGTTCTTGCATTTGTTGTGATGTCGGTTGTCATTGCACTGCTAGCGCCACAATTCCTAGAACGTTCAAATGGTTTGATGCGACAGAAAATAGGACAGATTATTTTAATCGGTATTGCTGTGAGTTTTGCCGGACCACTGCTGGGAATCCTATTCGCTATCACAGGGGTTGGTCTGCCGATTGCACTGCTTATATTTGCTGGACTATTTATTCTCAATATAGTGGCATTTCCGTTTGCAGCCTACTATTTGTCCCGCGCATTGTTTGGTCAAGTTGTACATAATGTTGTGCTTCTAATGCTAGCGGGTGCAGTACTACTTGCGATAGCTATGGCTATACCATTCGTAAATGTAGTAGCGTATTTCGTTATATTAATTATTGGTGTCGGCGGCGCGTTTAGTACACTCTTCAACGGCTATCGAAAGCCGCATTACGCGATTTCTGATGTATCCATCAAAGAAAAGCATAGCAAAAAATAATTCTACGAGGTGTTTTTGTGACGCTGCTCAGCCTGGCGAATAGCTAGTGACATACGCTGATTATTAGCAAATGTGTGCCGATTATCATACAGAAAATCCCAATATTTTTGAGCCATAATTGACTCTTTCGCTGACTGAGATGAGTCCCACCAGCTTCCCATCTTCTGGAGGTAATTACTGCCAGAAACGTATGGCTTAGAAGCTAACATTCTGCCATCAGCGTACTGGCTCATGCCCAAGACATTAGGAATCATTACCCATTCGTAGGCGTCCACATAGAGGCTCATGAACCATTCATAGACGCTGCGCGGGTCGTAGCTATCAAGTAAAAACCAATTCCCAAATACCATAAGTCGCTCGATATGGTGTGAGTATCCGTATATATGAACGCTTTTTAGGCAGCGCTCAACCGGCAAGGGAAGGTTAGCTTCTTTAGTTTTACCAGAGTACCACCAGCTTTCAAGAGGTTTATCAAATCCAAAAATATTTTTATGAAAGCTATCCTCTTTATGCCAATAGAGCCCAAACATAAATTCGCGCCAGCCAATAATTTGCCGAACGTAGCCTTCAACTGAATTGAGCGGAGCAGCACCGGACTCATATGATGCGACAATTTTTTTAATTATTTCGTTCGGTGTAAGAAGACCGAGATTGAGCAGCGGTGAGATTACAGAATGGTATAGGAACGGTTGATCTTCGCGCATCGCGTCTTCGTAATCACCAAATAGCTCTAATCGTTCGTCGATGAATGTATTGAGCCAGTGGAGAGATTCACCTCGCGTCGTCGGTAGCCAGAACGTGTCGGTTGAACCCGGGTTATCGTAAAAATGATAATTAATCAACTCGGTGACATCTTTTACGTGGGTTGTTCGCGCAATTGGCGGAAGACTAGGAATCATTGGTAGCTTTTTCGGTAGAGGCTTTCGGTTCTCTTTGTCGTAATTCCATTCACCACCAGCCGGTTGATTGCCGTCCATCAAAATATCCAGCCTTTTTCGTTGCCAATGGTAAAACGTCTCCATCCGTGGAGCATTACTTTTTTGATTGTCTAACCAAGAACCAAACTCACTTGGGCTGGTGAGGAATTGTGTCGAAGTTAGCATATCGTGCGTTATATTACTTTTTTCCGCTAAAAGACCAACCAGACGATTTGGACCACGGTCTGGTGTTTGCATCCAGACAACTTTTTTCGCATCGTTAAGCTGCTTAGTTAGCTCAGCCTTAAAGGTTGAATCTTTTTTATATTCGACGTAACTGACGGTTCTTCCGCGCTTAATTAACGAGTCACGATATTCACGCATGCTCGCTAGTACGAGGATTAGTTTATGCTTGTGATAGCGTCGTTTACGACACAAATCGTCAGCTTCAATCATTACAATCTCGGCCTCTGGATAAGCTTCAAGCGCTGGATGATCAGCGACGAGCTGATTGCCAAAGATAACGATTATTTGTTTTGCCATTGCTCAATATATTTTTTACTATTAAATTTTTTGGCAGCGCCATTAGCATTCATGTAGCGAATTTTTCCATAGACCGAGCGTTCGAACCACGCGCGATCATGTAAGCCAGCAATCGACCATAGAATTCCAACGTACCCGTTCGGATCACCGCCGTCGAGTGTATATGTATCGTTCAATTCTATTGCGATTTCAATTGCCTTTGCTGGCGACTCAGTCCACTCTAAGATTTTTTTTGCCCAGTACATTCGCATGTATCCATGAATTTTGCCGGATTGACGCAGTTGGTTTTGAGCAGCGTTCCATAAATTATCATGCGTGGTCGCTTCGTTAAGTTGTTTCAATGTGTAGATAAAATCGCGCGGATCATCTTCGTGCTTTGCCAGCGATTTTTTGGCCCATTCACGCGCACCATCAATCGACATATAGTTGCTTTGGTAGAAGCAAAAATTGTCAGATAGTTCTTTTCGCACAATAAGTTCTTCCAGTAAAGCGTCGATGCCGTCTTGCTCGGTTGGCGCTTCTTCAAAGTTCGGCATTTTGACGTAACGAAAAAGCAGTGGCGGCTCAGCGCTCTTTTTAAGGGATTCTAGCATAACTCGCAAACTTGAGAGCTGGCCGTAGTGAAGGTAGGGACTAAGATTACTTTGTGCGTCAACCGCGGCGTCATTTCGGTTTGCGGCATAGTCGACCAATCCGTCCTCAAGAAAGGTTGAAAGTTGTTCGCGGGCAGCCGCTTCGCCGCTTTCAAAGTTGTACATAACCCCACTTTTGGGTATTTTACTGACAAGTTTGTCAACATCTTTCCAAGAGAGAGAGCTGATTTTTGCAGAAAAATCGTGCGGGTGCCTTTTTAATTCGTCCGGCTCAACGCACCATGCCTCGAGTTGCTTGTGAACTTTGCGACGAAAGGTGTGCGCCGCGAACTCCTCTTTATCGGATGCGACCCACGTAGGGATGATATTGTGTGTATCGATGACAAATGCCGAGCAATCAATCGAATCTGCGACTTTCTTTTGCGTTACTCTCGGGCCATTCAGTGGACTGAAATCGAAGTACAATGAGCGCGGCTGAAAGTCATTTGCGATTTTAACTATTTCGCTCGTAGCGGTGCCGCTTCTCATGCAAAAACTGATATTTTTTTTCTTCAAATCTTTTTCTACATTTCGCAAACCATCGATCATAAATTGGAAATGCTCACGCTTACGAAAACCGGTCTTTGGCAGAAGCACGAAGGCGACAATCAGGGGTAATTTTTGCTCCAGAGCTTCAGTTTGAGCGGCTAAGAGTGCGTGGTTATCTTTTACTCGTTGGTCGCGACTCATAATGTAGACAATAGATTTTGCATTATCGCGGGACTGGTCTTTTAGGGTCAGTATGCGGCTTTTCATGTAATTATTCTACCAACAGTTACACGCATAGTTCTGTAAGAAAATACGCTATACTGACATTATGAAGATAGCAGTTATCGCGGCACACGGAAAAACGGGCAGGGCATTCGTGAAAGCGGCGCTCGCTGCTGGACACGACGTACGAGCGGGAATTCGCGGCGAAAATCCATTCGAGCCGCACGAGAAACTTGAAACAGTGCATTGCAACGCGCTGAATGAACGAGATGTTTCGGCACTTTTGCAGAACTGTGAGGCGGCCGTCTGTCTGATCGGACACGGAAAAAAATCTCCGGAAAATCTCCAAACTGACGCGATAAAAAACGTCCATGCTGCAATGCTCAAAAACGACATACAGCGCCTTGTAAGTTTGACAGGAACTGGCGCGCGAATAGCAGAAGACCAGTCTAATGCAATTGATAAAGTTATGAACTGGACGATTGCAAAAATTGATCCGGCGCGAATTGCTGACGGCGCTGCGCATATTGCGTATTTACAAACGACGGACATAGACTGGACGGTTATACGCGTATTGAAGCTGACCGATGGAGCGGCAAAGACGCCGCAGCTCAGCAGTCACGGTCCCGCAAAGACATTTACCTCACGAGCGACGGTTGCGCGCGCTATAATGCTGGTGTTGGAAGAAAATTCGTTTGTGAAATCAGCGCCAATTCTTTAACGATAAGTATTGACTTATCAATATATTTATGCTTAAATGTAAATACTAAAAACGAACGAAAACAAAAAAATGAGCCTATTTCACAAACACACATTAGCATTGAGTCCGATAGATCCACTTGGCGATGGCCTCGGCGACGATATCGCGGCTGAACAGCGCGAAGGCAATACAATGAACCTGAACGATATTCAATCGTCTGATCTCGAAAGCTTCTGGGGTCATGTCGTCGAAGATATTAAACACGATTCAACCTGGACTGATTTTAGTCATGACGACTAATTTGCTATATATTGTATAGCGAAACGTGATACACTGAGCAATATGAAAACACTGACCGACGAACAATTTGATCAGCTGATTACCCGAGCGATGGATGAACTACCACAAGAGTACATTACTGGCTTAAAAAATGTCGCGATTATAATGGAAGATGAACCAAGCGAAGAGCAGAAGGTGAAGATGAAGATAGATAATAACCATCTTTTGCTTGGACTTTACGAAGGCGTGCCGCTGCCAATGCGCGGTGGAAACGGCTCCGGATTTATGCCAGATAAAATCACGCTTTTCAAGAATTCTATTCTGCGCCTGGCGCACGACGATGAGAGCTTGCAAGAGCAAATCAAGAGAACATTGTGGCACGAAATTGCGCATTATTATGGTCTCAATCACGATCGCATAGATCAGCTAGAGAAAAATTAAGGGTACATGTACTTTTATGTGTGTGGCAACTCGTAGTACAATAGTTACAAATCTAATCGCTACAACGGAGGTCAGATTCGATGGGTAATATTACAAAAGCAATTATTCCTGTAGCTGGATGGGGAACGAGGTGGCTTCCGCTAACGCGTTCGATTGAAAAGTGTATGTTGCCAATTGGGAATCGTCCAATTGTTGATTATGTTGTTGAAGATTGTTTCAAGGCGGGGATTACTGATATCTATTTTGTAGTAGCCGAGGGAAGCACGCAATTGCAGCAATTTTATTCCGACAATGCCAAGCTGAACGCCTATCTTTCTTACAGCGGCAAAGAGGATATGCTGAAATACGCGACACCGCCACGTGCCAATTTTCATTACATCGAGCAACCTCAAAACAGCAAGTATGGCACAGCGATTCCGGTTGGTCTGGCTGCGGAATACATCAAAGAACAAGAATCTGTCGTAGTGTTGATGGGTGATGATTTTATCTACAATCATGACGGCAGCAGTGAAGTGGCGCGTCTCATCCAGTCGACACCAGAAAATGGTAACGCAATGCTCGGCGTTCATCGTCCGGCTCAAGAACTTAGTCGCTACGGTGTAATTGATCTGAACGATCTTGGGGAATTTGTGAGAATCGTTGAGAAGCCAGCGCCAGGATATGCGCCAAGTGATCTGATAAATGTCAGTAAATACGTGCTGAATCACGACCTGCTTATGGCGATTAAATATTATGCTGACGTTGATATTTCTGGAGAATACTTTATCACCGACCCGATCAATCAATACGTTGTCGGTGGGGGCTCAGTCAAAGTCGTCCCAGTCAACGGCCAATATCTTGATGGAGGCAGCGTCGACGGTTGGTTTGAGGCGAATAAGATAGTCTTACAAAAGTAAATGTGTTATAATATTAATTAGAACGCCTAGCATCCTGCAAAGCGTCGTACATTACGAGGTGAACCATGGCGAGACCAAAGCCAATCGACCTGATGGGTGGAAATCGCGACCTGACGGCTACGCCGCCGCCTTACTCGCTCATTACGCCGAGTGTCGTGCCGAAGAGCAGACGAGCTGAGGCGAGCAGGTGGCTGAAGGAGAAGTACGGCAAACGTGTTCAGTTCTTCGGACTCGAAGTCCGCACTGACGTGGAGGTCAGCGAGGAGGACGCGCAAGCGTTCATCGAGCGATTCACCGTCAGAATCTAACGCCTCATCCCTGAGCCCGCCCACGAAGTCGAGTCCACTCCTTCGGGGTGGGCTCGACGCATTCTTGGTATGGTTTCATAAAAGCTTATGTTTGCATTTGAGCTTGCAATCTAGTAATGTATCCATCATGTGTGGAGAAATTCTTCGCACGATCAGGGAGGTAGTATGACCCGTTCGATCGTTTCGCCGACCAAGTCCCGCGAGCCGCGTACGGCTCCGAGTAGGAAGGAGGTGCATGCTGCCCTACCAGAGCACTGCACTCCGAGGCACAAGGCAGTGCACCGAAGTCTCGGTGAGCGCATTCTGAGCCGTGACTGCTTCATCCGCGTTCGCCTGAGCGGCGGTCGCATCTACTGCAGCCTGGCTTATGACACCGACGTACGAGCGGCGCAGAAGCTGCTCGATGACATCATAAGCCGCTGCAGGGTGAACAAGATCTCCGCTACCTGATCATCCGCCCCCGGAGCAGAGCCTTAGTGCCGCTCCGGGGGCAACCCCTCATGTATCAAGCTTGAGAATTTGTCTCATCTCTGTTACAATCAGTCATCGATTACAACAAAATTATAAGGAAACAATATGAAAGCAGTCGTTAAGATCGGTGGCAAGCAATATCTTGTCAACGAAAAAGAGACCCTCCTGGTGGACCTCCTCCCGGAAGGAACTAAAGAGCTCACGCTTGACGCACTACTGGTTATCGACGGTGACAAAACTACTGTCGGAACACCGTTAGTGAAAGGTGTGAAAGTAACAGCCAGCGTGGTGGATGGTCTTGTCAAAGCTGACAAAATCCGTGTTATTCGCTACAAAGCCAAAAAGCGCGTCCATAAAGAAATGGGACATCGTCAGAAGCACACTCGTATTCAGATCAGCTCGATCAAATAATCATACGATTAAACCAACAAAACCTCGCAAACTTTCCTACGAAAGCGGCGAGGTTTTTATTATGCTCGTGCTACAATAGGGAAAAGAAGAAGAGGGACATAAAAACGTGGCAACAGTTATTTCGGTAACCAATCAAAAAGGTGGCGTCGGCAAGACGACAAGTGCGATTAATATTGCGTATTGTTTATCAAAAAAAGGTTTTAAGACGCTGTTGATTGACTTTGATCCACAGGGTAACGCTACGAGTGGACTTGGTGTTGATAAGCAAACACTTGACGGCACAATGAGTGATGTTATTAAAGAATCTAAATTGCTGATCGACATCATATTGCCAACTGAACACAAAAATTTATCGTTGGCGCCGGCGCTACCGCATTTGGCGAATAGTGAGGTTGAGCTTGCGCAGGCGAACCGCCGGTTTACTCGACTTAAGAACGCAATTGAGAATATATCTGGATTTGACTACGTAATTATTGATAGCCCACCGAGCCTAAGTCTCTTGACGGTTAATGGCTTGATTGCGGCGCGATATGTACTGCTACCGGTACAGGCTGAATTTTATGCGCTGGAAGGACTGAGCCAGCTTCTGGAAACCATGAAGTTGGTTCGAAAAAATATGAATCCCACACTTGATTTGATTGGCGTATTGCCAACGATGGTTGATGGACGGACGACACTATCTGGCCAAGTCCACGAAGAAATAAAAAAGCACTTTCCTGGTAAAGTGTTCAAGACAACGATTCCTCGCAATATTCGGCTCGCTGAAGCTCCGAGTCACGGCTTGCCGGTTGGGGTATACGACCGCTTTAGTAAAGGCGCACGAGCGTATAAATCTGTAACGAAAGAGGTAATTGAGCGTGTCGGCTAAGAAAATTGGTTTGGGTCGAAGCTTTGATTCGTTGGTTCCGACAGAATTTTTCGATGAGTCATTCGATCCAACGGCCAACCAAGATGAGCAAGTAAGTGATTTGCGATACGTCAAACTCGACGCTATTATTGCCGATCCAGATCAGCCTCGTCGTCATTTCGATGAAGAAGCACTCGTTGAATTAACGGCTTCAATTAAAGAGCATGGTGTGTTGCAGCCAATCGTCTTGGTCGTAAATAAAGATGGCTATATGATTGTGGCTGGGGAACGACGCTTCCGCGCTAGCAAGCGAGCTGGACTTGATAAAATTCCCGCACTCGTTCGCACGCTGAGCGACCAACACAAGTTGGAATTGTCGTTAATCGAAAACTTACAACGGCGGGATCTAAATATTCTAGAAACTGCTACGGCGTATGCGAAGCTACGCGATCAATTCAATCTGACACTTGAGCAAATTGGGCAACGTGTCGGTGGCAAAACTGCTAGCAGCGTGAGCAATACGTTGCGGCTTTTGCGGCTTGCTGAGCCTGTGCAGCAAGCTTTGAGTGAAGGTAGGCTTCACGCCGGACAAGCAAGGCCTCTTGTCGGCTGTGACGAAGAAACAGTTGCCGAGGTGTTGCCAAAGATTCTTGCTGAAGGCTGGAGTGCACGAGCAATTGAGATGTACATCGCTCGTCACAAGTCTACGGTAAAAACTGGCGAGGATAAGCCAAAGCGACAGAAGTATGACACTGCACCGCTCTATCAAAACGTCTCGAAAGATCTCACGAAACGCTTCAAGACCGATGTTCGCGTTAAGGGCAAAGCCGGCAGTGAATCGGGTCAACTTATTGTATCGTTTAAAAACCGCGATGAATTTGAGCGCATTCGCAACTTACTCTCTGATAAGTAGTTGATTTTTAAAACGTTCGTATGTCAGTAAACGGATAAATTCGCAAAGAAACTGGTCCGACGACATCGTAATAGGGGATCAAGCCAAGTCCGCTCCGTGAATCGTAAGAAAAACTTCCTTCACGGTGGTCACCAGCAACAAACAAACTTCCTTCCGCGACAACAGTATCGACGTCACCGCTAACTGGTTGTCCTGGCCCGCTTCCGTCAGGTTTGCGATTTTTAATGTCGGGGTTGAAGCCTTTAGGGTTTTCGTCGTTGTAAACCATCAATACGCCCTTTTTAACAGTAACGCGCTCACCTGGAAACGCGATAACACGCTTTACGATGAACTCATCGTCGTCGCTCGGGTTGTATTGTGGATTTTTGAAGACAATAACTTGGTCGCGCTTCGGGATGTATGGTTTATTCTGCAGTTGCTCCCAGGTGACTGGAAGGCGATTAACAATCAAGCGATCGCCGGTATATAGCGTTTTTTCCATACTCGGTCCGAGTACATTGAAGCTTCGAAAAATAAAAGCATTGATAAATAATGTACCGATAAGCACTGCAATAATGAATATAACGACACCAAAGCCGTCTTTAATAAGCGGGTGACGTTGCAAATAAGATGGTTCCATATCTTTTTACTATACACCACTGGCAGTAAGAAAAGTTACTAAAACAGTTATGATTTTTTCACAAAACAAGCATTTTCGTATATAGTAGTGATAGATTTATGGCACACAAAAACCACTCTATAGACGGATTCGTACCCCGTCGACAAAACAATAACCTCGGAGACACTGCGGCTCGTCAAAGCTCTTCACAAAATGGAGCTGACTTTAAGTCGCGACGTCCACGCGAAATGGCACAGCAAGCGCAGGGTACTCGAAGCGTTAGTAGCGGCACTATCGGGCTGTCACGCTCAGACATCGACGAATCACTGCGAGATATTGATACTCAAAACCCACCAACCACTAAGAGAAAATCGAAGAAGGGGCTCAGAGGCTTTTCTCATCTTACAAAAAAGCAAATTGCTAAACGGGTCACAATTGTTCTTGCAGCACTACTGCTTATCATCGGCGGCTGGATTGCTTATCGTGCTTTTAGCGCCAGCGGAAATGTTTTCAAGGGTAACTTGCTTGGTCTAGTCCAAACCAAACCTCTTAAAGAGGACGCTAATGGTCGCAGCAACATTTTGCTCCTTGGAACGTCCGAAGACGATCCTGGTCACCCAGGCGGCATGCTAACTGATTCAATGATGATTGTGAGTATTAATCAAAAGGACAAAAGTGTCTCGATGGTAAGTATTCCGCGTGACCTTTACGTCAAATACGGTCAAGCGTGCGACTCTGGCTACGAAGGAAAAATAAACGTCTATTTCATGTGTACAGAAACTGGCAAAACGCCAGAGAATGAACAGACGAGGCTAGCAAACAGTCAAAAGTTTGTTGGCGATATATTCGGCATGGATATTCAGTACGGCGTCCACGTAAATAACTCAGTCATAAAAGACGCAGTTAACGCCGTTGGAGGTATTGAAGTGGACATTGAGGGAAATGGTCCGGTGCCAGCTGGCGTAAAGCCAGGTAGTATTTTGGATCGTAATTTTGACTGGCGGTGCCAGTATAAGTGTAATCTTGTGAAGTACGAGCCTGGCGTTCATAAACTTGATGGCAAGCACGCACTCTTCCTTGCGATGGCTCGTGGCGATGCCGTGCCGACGTATGGCCTTGCCGATTCAAACTTTGATCGTGAGAAAAATCAGCAAAAAATCATCATTGCGCTTAAGCAAAAAGCCGCCAGCTCTGGCACGCTAACTGATATCGGAAAGGTGACAGGTCTGATTGACGCTTTCGGCAACAACCTCCGGACAAACTTCGAAACGAGCGAAATTCGTACTCTGGCGAATCTCGGCACAGACATTGAACCTGGAAACATTAAGACGATCAGCTTGTATGGCGACGAGAATCCAATCATGACTTCTGGAAACTATGGCGGGGCAAGTGTCGTCATGCCGTCAGCAGGAATTTTTGACTACAGTGAGCTTCGATCATTTTTAAACCAAAAGTTTAGCAAAAATCCAGTGACACGTGAAAATGCAGCAGTTGATGTCCTCAATGCAACTGGTGTAGCTGGTGTGGCACAAACTTCGGCTGACAAGCTTACCGAAGCTGGCTTTGTTGTCGGCTCAGTCGCGAACGCGCCTGCCGGCAAGTATGCCGCTATCGAAGTCTACCAGGTAGGTGAAGGCAACCCTGCTACTAAAGCTAAGCTTGAATCGACCTACAATGTAACCGTTAAGACAACAAGTCCACCAGCTTTACCGATAGCTGACGCAAAGTTCATTGTGATTATCGGCAAGCAGCCCGCACAGAACTAGTCCCGTAATGGTACAATAGGCAGAAGATATGGATTTTTTGAAACCGTCAAAAAGACGATCCCTCCTGAGTGAAGTGATCTATGTAGCACTCAACATCGCACTAGCCGTGGCGCTGTTGCTCGTAGTGCTGGCAACAGAATCGATTCTGCCAGCGATTGGCATATTTCTCTTAAGTAAGTGGCGCATCTTTGCAGTAAGACCACGATATTGGTTTGCTAATATTCAGACAAATCTTGTCGACAGTATTGTCGGAATCAGCTTTGTTGTGCTGCTCTATAGTGGTACAACAGCGCTGCCAGTGCAAATTGTGCTCACGTTGCTATATATCGGATGGCTGATATTTCTTAAGCCACGCTCGAAGCGGGCATATGTGGCAGTACAGGCCGGCGTATCGGTGTTCTTTGGCGTTACAGCTTTAATGATGATCTCCTACGCGTGGCCTTCATCGGCTGTTGTGCTGTCGATGTGGCTCATTGGCTTTAGCAGCGCGAGGCACGTACTTGGCAGCTACGAGGAGCCACACCGCTCGTTCTACAGTCTCACTTGGGGATTGGTTTTCGCAGAAATTGGTTGGTTAGCATATCATTGGACATTTGCGTACACCATACCAGGTTTAGCTGAAATCAAGTTGACCCAAGCAGCAATCATTAGCATAGCGATTAGCTTTTTGGCTGAGCGTGTTTACGCAAGCTACAAACATCACGATACAGTGCGGTCTGGCGATATCTTATTGCCTGGATTGTTGAGCGTGAGCGTCATAGTTATTATTATGGTGCTGTTTAATACAATTGAACAAGGTGCAATCTAAGCAAAAGCTCAGATGAAAGTAATATATTAGCAATATGAATGACAAAAACGACCGAACATCTCACGACGCAAGCACAAAGCCAGAAGCGGTGCATGGAGAAATTGTGCCTCCGAAAGCTAGCGCTACCCAAACAACATCCAGCAAACGGGGCATGAATTACCGTAAGTCTTTCATTGGGATACTCATCGTACTCTTTATAGCTTTTGTAGCCAGTTACGGTGGTATCGAGTATTTCTCGAATACTAACAGTAACAATCAGGTGACGACTCTACCTGAGCTCAAGAACGACGGTAACGAAGTCATAACTTCCCAGGAAGGAAACATTTCGAGCGTTGTCAAAAAAGTTTCACCAAGCGTAGTTTCAATCGTAACCCAAAGCCAAGGTGTCAGTGGGTTTAATGGGCGTCAAGTTGGACAAGTCGGCGCTGGTAGCGGGGTTATTGTTGGTAAGAACGGATATGTGCTGACGAACAAGCATGTCGTGGACAATGCCGATACGGTCGGTGTCGTTCTAGCCGATGGCACGAGCTACGACAAAGTAAAAGTCGTTGGGACTGATCCACTTAACGATATTGCAATCGTTAAAATTCCGAATGTCGATGACCTTCCCGCAGCTGAGCTAGGAAGCTCAACGACGATTCGCGTAGGCCAAAGTGTCGTCGCTATCGGTAACTCGCTTGGACAATACCAGAACACGGTCACGAGTGGTATTATTTCCGGGACCGGACGGCCTGTTTCGGCTAAAGCTGGAGATTCCGTCGAAAACTTAACCGACCTTCTACAGACGGACGCAGCGATTAACCCAGGCAACTCTGGCGGTCCACTCCTTAACCTTCAGGGACAAGTTATCGGCATCAACACTGCCGTCGCTCAAGACGCTCAAGGAATTGGTTTTGCAATTCCGATCAATGCGACAAAGGGAATTATTAAAGGTGTTTTGGCTGGCGGGCCTGTCGAAAGAGCATACCTAGGTTTGCAATATACTCCAATCACAGCTGATGTTGCGGCTCGTGAAAAACTTTCCGTTAAACAAGGGGCTTATATCTCGGGTGGCGACAATTCATCCGCAATTATCAACAATGGCCCAGCCGATAAAGCTGGCATAAAGGAAAATGATATTATCACGAAGGTGAATGATGTCGAAGTCGGATCGAAAGGTGGTCTAGCGAGCCTGATAGGTGAGTACGTACCAGGAGACACTGTTAAATTGACAATTCTACGAAATGGCGACATGAAAACGGTTAATGTAACGCTTGAAGCGTATAAAAAGCCTAACTAATCAAATAACTTAATAACTTGAGAAATAATCAGTCATCGCTGCGCTGTAGTGCCACAATAAACCCGCGAATTTCGCGCTGTACCAAATTGTAGTGTCGAGCCTTATCAACGATAGATCGATGTTGGCGCGGGTCTGCCTCGAGTAAAATGAATCCATTTTTCGCAAGCGATTTGGTCGTTTGACCGAGCAGTTTGTAGATAAGATAGAGGCCCTCGTCGTTAGCAAATAACGCTTCAGCTGGCTCATGATTAGTTTCTGGTGAACGCTGCCACGACGGGTCGACATATGGTAAATTTGCGATAATATAATCAGCTTGGCCAAGATAACCAGTGAGCAAGTTACTGTGGTAGATTGAAGTTTGTACACCAAGGATTTTTGAATTTTTCTTAGCCACTTGGATTGCATAACGGCTGGTATCCAAAAGAGTTACATCTAGCTCTCGTAGTTCGCACTTGGCCGTAATACCAAGGCAGCCAGAGCCGGTTCCGACGTCAACCAGCCGCGGCTGATCGCTCGAAAGTATTCCGTATCTCTTGTGTACGATTTCTTTGAGGATGGTAATTATATCTTCCGACTCTGGGCGTGGGATAAGCGTCGATGGGCTAACGTGGAAGTTCCGGCCGTAAAACTCTTTATGGCCAATAATGTAGGCAATTGGTGTGCGATCAACTCGCAGGTCGAGGCGTGCGTCAGCGATTTCTTGAGCGTGGATCGAAAGCGTGTCATCGAGATGAGCATGAAGATACGTGCGGCTTTTACGGAGCGTGTGCGCTAAAATTATCTCAGCATCAAGTCGTCCTGAGCCAATACCGATTTTTCGCAACGTAGCGGCTGAATCACGGAGCCAGTCGGTGATAGTTATTGACTTTTCTTTCATAGTATGCTATTAATAGTAACATAATTTCATAAATTCAAAAACTATGAGTATAGATAAACAACATCAGCTTTACGCAGGTAGCAGGTATGAGGAACCTACACTAGAACCTACACTAGAACCTATACTATATAATAGGTACACAATTGACAGGTTGATCGCTAGGACAGCCAACGAAATACCATGCTTCACGCCAGAAGTTTTGAACGGTCTTGATGCTTTAGACGAAATTGGAGCTTTTGCACGGAGTAGCAGAGCGACCATTCGCAATGTTGTCGGCGTTATTGGCGTATTCGACGGTATAAAACCAGCTACGATTGTAGACCGTGAACTAGTTGCATTATGTCGGGAAGGTGAATTCAGTGAATTGATAAAATCGTTAGAACTTGAGATCATAGATTTTGATGATGTAGGGACCGGTATACATAGAGCTGCCATATCCCGACATAGAAATTTAGCCGAGGAGCTGAGCAGAGTTTTTCAACATACGGGATCTGACAATCCTGAGTACGAATATCCTATTGGCGCTTTGCTTGGCTATCCAGTCACAGCAACAGATTATTATCTACAACGTAATCAAAAATTAAAAGAAATATTAAAAAAAATAGAAGAACAAAGTGAAAACGCCCTATCCGCTGACGAAAGAGCTCTAGTTTCAGAAGAAAATTATCCGCCTGTCAACCATGGCCGTAATCCAATGTATGTTCAATTTATTCTCTCGCCCGAAAATTGGCAGACCGAAGTCGCGTGCAGTGATCGAATAGAGGAGGCAGTGCGAGTGTTGACACCAAAGACGCATGAACGCATCAGCAAATTGGATAGTGTCAAATAGTCTCGGCATTTGCAGCCGCAAGTTCGCGCTCGTAGCTTTGAAGTTGCTCAATTAAATCGTCAATCACGCCGTTCATTGCTTGCGGAATACCACTTCTTGAATAGCCAATTCGATGATCAGTAATTCGATCTTGCGGGAAGTTGTATGTTCGAATTTTTTCCGAACGATCGCCAGAGCCAATTAAACTTCTTCGCTCAGCGGCTTCCTTTGCATTCTGTTCATCAATTTGCTGCTGGAGGAGGCGCGAACGGAGGACACTCATGGCTTTTTCTTTGTTTTTAATTTGCGATTTCTCGTCTTGATTTGTGACAACCAGGCCGCTAGGAAGGTGAGTGATGCGCACTGCTGAATCGGTTGTGTTGACGCTTTGACCACCATGGCCACCCGCTCGGTATACGTCGATTTTAAGATCGTTGGTGTTAATTTCTACATCGGTTTCTTGAGCTTCAGGAAGCACAGCGACGGTGACCGTACTGGTATGAACGCGACCTTGCGATTCTGTCGAAGGAATTCGCTGGACGCGGTGAACGCCGGATTCGAATTTTAGTTGAGCGTACGGCGCATCGCCTTTGATGCCAAAGACAACTTCTTTATAACCACCAGTGTCATTGGCGCTTTCGGATAGTTGCTCGGTTTTTAACGAATGAGATTCGCAATAACGAAGATACATCCGGTACAATTCTGCGGCGAACAACGATGCTTCGTCGCCACCAGCGCCAGCTCGGATCTCTATAATGACGTTCTTTTCGTCGTTGGGGTCTTTTGGCGCGAGCATTACAAAAAGCTCTTCTTCGAGAATCATTTGCCGTGATTCGATATCGCCGATTTCTAGCTTTGCTAGTTCAGCGATTTCGCCACCGTCACCAGCGAGCTTTTTTGCATCAGCAAGTTGCGATGCAAGCGAGCGGCGTAGCTCAGCTTTTTCGATAATATCTTCAAGTTCTGTGAATCGTTTATTCTTACCGCTAAAGTTTGGGTCAGAATAGGCATTTGGATTCGAAAGAAAATCAGCAAGCTCTTTTTTTTCAGCTGTTAATTTATCGATGTCGAGGTTGATGGTTGGCATGAGTTGTTTTCCGTATAGCTTTCATGAAGCGTAGTATTGCTACTAGTATAACAAAAATCGCCACCAGGGATGACGAATTTTGTAGATTAAAAGATAGTGAAGCGTCAGTGCTAAGCAGCTCTTCTTTTAACGAGTAAAACGAGTCCAACGATAAAGCTAATTGGCCCAGCTAGTACTGATAAACCACCTACGAGATATATTAATACGTTTACGACAGCTTTGACAGGTGATTGTGGCTCGAAAAGATCGCCGGTGTTCGCTGGCTCGCTCGGCAAAACATTTGCTACGAAGAAATAAAGGGCGATAGTAAAAATAATTGAAACAATAGGCCAGAGCATCAAAAAGAGTGGCAACTTCAAGCTTCTATTCTTTTGCGCGACAGGTGGTTGAGCGAGATTGTTTGTCGCTTCCGGTGAATTTTGGGTATAGGAACTGTTATTTTGATTTTCGTCCATGGCAAACTCCGATTGTTATGAGAAAATATTTTTACTTTTTCATTGTAATAAAAAAGCTTACATAGTCGTAAGCTTTTTTATGCGATTTATTATTTGCTAGATTTCGCAGCTTTTTTCGCGTTTTGTTTTTTAGCTTTTGCAGCAAGCTGTTCTTTGCGGGCCTCAGCTGCTGCGAACTTAGCTTTGAATCGATCAACACGACCTTCGGTGTCAATAATTTTCTCTTCGCCGGTGAAGAACGGGTGAGAGGCCGACGAAATGTGCGTCTTAATGAGCGGATATACGTTTCCGTCTTCCCATTTAATAGTGTCGTTTGTTTGCGCTGTGCTTTGTGTCAAAAACGCAAAACCCGCCACATCGTCGCTAAATACGACTGGGCGATAGGTTGTGGGGTGTAAACTGCTTTTCATAATGCTACTAATTATAGCGAATTACAGTGCTGATGTCAAAAGTTTAGAATTATCGCATCTTTTGATAATGAGTGGCGATGGCGTTTTGTGAAAGTTCGTAGTTGTAAACAGCTACTTTTCCAATTCCGCCTTTGAAGAATGAGTTGAAATCTCGCGTTCCTATTCGGAGTGGAGCAGAGCCATTTTCTGGACGAATTGAATATTGGCTAAGGCTATCTTGATCTCGCAGCGTGCCGTTTTGATAAATTTTCGTGTAGCCAGACGGATATTTGCCGCTCGTTGCTTTTGCATTAATGACCATTGTGACATGGATCCATTGTCCAACTACAACGTTATTTTGGAAATAACTTCCTGCACCGAGTCCACCGGAGCGGTTGAAGGCGTATGCCGATATGCGGTTTGGCCGGTTTTCTGAATTATTATAAGAATACATGCGCGCAGCGTACTCGTGCTGACCACTCGCGCCTTTACCGAGCCAGTGCACGTAGCCAGTTCCTTCTTGTCTTGAGAATTGTAATGTATCTGGGCGAATCCAGGCTTCGACAGTTAAAGCACCGGTGTCTGTGACGCTGAGACTGTTCGAATCTGGCACTTCGACGTATTGATTCGAACCGTTGAATACCGAAGCGATGTCACCATTTGGAAGTCGCGTTTTTGACGGCGAGTTTACAAATCGCGCGTTTCCACCGCCAGCAGAATTGGAGGCATTTTGGCCTCCGTCACTCAATGTATAGAAATGAGACGGACTATCGGCGAGAACACTTGAATCATACGAAGAAAGTGTCGGCGGTTTCGGCGTAGCTCCTGGATTAGTAGGCGACGGCGATTGGTTAGGCGATGGATCTGGTGGACGAGTCGTTGGTTTGCGAGTGTTTTTTGGGCTATTCGATGAGTACGGCGTAGTTGAGTTGGTTGGTTTTTCATTAGATGGCGACGGCTTTTGGGATTTTTTTGTTGTGGATCGCTCGGAACTTTTCTTCGAGGCGATGTTCTTGTCTGTGTTCTTGGCTTTGTTTTCAGATGGGCGAGAGGCTTTACCGGAAGAAGAATTTTTCGGCTCAGTCGCACCATTGTCGTCAGTCGTACGATCTGATGAAGGTTGGTTAACCCCAGCGGTGTTGCTATTTTTAGCAACGTAGAATGCTGCGGCTCCGGAGGCGAAGAGCAGGAGAGAAGCCGTACTTAAAACGATGATTTTTGTATTTCGTGGTATGCTTTGCATATTGTTTGTTTTTGAACTGTTGTAGTAATATTTTATCAACAAAAATTTTTTTGTCAATCCACTATGACGCTAATGCTATAATATTTCTAATGCACACAAAAAAAGCTGGTTTTACAATTGTTGAGCTTCTTATAGTTATCGTTATCATCGGTATTCTCGCTGCGATAACTACTGTGGCGTATAGCGGTGTTCAAGCTCGGGCGGAGAATACAAAAACTGTACATGCGGTTTCGACATGGGCAAAAGCACTACAGATGTATAAAGTTGACAAGGGTAATTACCCAACTATGCATTCGTGTTTGGGCGGTACAAATACGTACACGAGCTCGTTTAGCGGTAGGTGCTACGGATCTGAAACAGACGGCACATGGATAGTACAACAAACATTTCTTAATGAAATGACACCTTACATTAAAAGTTTTCCATCTCCTTCCGATAAAAATGCATATACTAATGTGAATCAACATAGAGGCGCAATATATTATCGCGAATCAGTAGGCACGGAGAAAATATTTGTCACACTGCTTAACGTGAGTACATGTCCAGACATAGGCGGACTCGGCGCAAGTTATGACAGGTCAAACCTTACAAATGGAAAAACCTGCTATTATAATTTGCCGCAGTAATTGAAAATAAGTTTCAATTTTGATATTATTGTGTAGTACTAATTTTTAACGAAGCACTACTTGGGAAAATCCTTCGAATAATCGAAAGCAGCAAGTAGGAAGGGATAAGGATATTATGGCAGTTGATGTCGACATAAAAGCTTTGCTCGAAGCTGGTGTTCATTTCGGACACAAAACGAGCCGCTGGCACCCAAAAATGGCGCCATACATTCACAGCAAACGACAAGAAAGTCACATTATTGACTTAACAAAGACAGTCGAAAAGCTTGATGTAGCATTAGATTTCGTTAGCAAAACTGCAGCAAGTGGCAAGCAAGTTCTTTTTGTGGGGACAAAGAAGCAAGCGAAAGACATTGTTCGTGAAGCAGCGGAATCAGTGAATCAGCCGTTCGTGACTGAGCGATGGGTTGGTGGAATGCTAACAAACGTTGGCACGATGACGCAGCAGATCAAAAAGCTCAAAGATCTTGAAAAGCGCATGGCAGCTGGTGATCTTGAAAAGCGCTACAATAAGCTTGAAGTGCAACGATTTCAAGAAGAAATTGATGAGTTGAACCATAAATACGGCGGTATTAAAGATTTGAACGGCAAGCCAGGTGTTGTAATTGTATTTGACATTATCACCGATGCAAACGCTGTGAAAGAAGCGAAAGCGCTCGGCTCTCCTGTTGTTGGTATTGCGGACACAAACGCAAACCCAACCGGCATTGACTACGTTGTTCCAGCGAACGACGACGCTATTAAAGGCGTTCAGCTGCTATTGGACTACTTCGTCGAAGCAGTTCGACAAGGCGCAGGCGCTGACAAGCCAGCCGATAAAACAGAGGAGAAATAAGCGATGGGCGTGACAATCGATGACATCAAGAAACTAAAAGAACTAACTGGCGTTGGGTTGACTGACGCAAAAACTGCATTGACGGAAGCCGATGGAGACTTTGACGCGGCGCTTCAGGCAATGCGCAAAAAAGGTCTGACGCGAGCCGAGAAAAAAGGTGACCGCGAAACTCGTGAAGGTCTTATCGAAAGCTACGTTCACAGTGATCGAATCGGCGTTATTGTGGAAGTGAACTGCGAGACGGACTTTGTGGCTCGTCTCCCAGAATTTAAAGAGTTAGCGCACCAGCTAGCTATGCAAATTGCAGCCATGAACCCACAATATTCTACCGAGGATGACATTCCAGCAGCAGATTATGAAGCGAAAAAGGCTGAATTTCTTGCAAGCGATTCTTTAAAAGAAAAGCCAGCTGAAATGGCCGGAAAAATTGTTGAAGGCCAACTTAAGAAGCATTTTGCTGAACAGGTACTTGCCAGCCAGACTTTTGTGCTTGACGACACAATGACGGTTGAAGATAGGATCAAACAGCAAATTGCCAAGAGTGGTGAAAACATCCGCGTCAGCCAATTTCGACGCATCGAACTTGGTATAAGCGAATAAATAGCTTTAGAATAGTAAAGTAGCCGCACTTAGCGGCTACTTTTTTTGTGAGAATGCAACTATCTTATTGACTTAATAGCAAAAATATGATAATTTGTGTACAAATAGCTCAACCCAAAATAAAAATGCAAAACATGAACACTTACAGTCCAAGCAATTATGAACAACCAGGAGCTGATCCATTTGGCTCTGGTCAGGTAGATTATAGTCCAAGTACTTACTCTTTACCAACAATCGAAGATCAAAAATCTGGCGAGCATCTTAGCCCGAAAATTAAGCGCTTAGCAAATTTTGTATTAGACAAAACTGTAAGACGCGGTGGTGCGAATGAGCAATATGTCAATTACAGTGCAAGCACCCGTTCAAATGAGATTAAGCTAAATCACCAACCCGTACAACAGTTTAATGAAATTGATCCATTTGGTTTAGGTTCAGGCTACGGCATAGAACCCATCGCAACAGATAGTTACATCGAACAGTCATTTCCTGATTCTAGATACGAGAAAGAGCAGCCAAACAGTGGATCTAGAGTCAGTAAATTTGGTGCCAATATGCTTCGCCTTGCTCGCCAAGTAGCCGATAATCCGCGGTCTAAAGCAGCTGGTAAAGCTGCTAAAAGGACTGTAGAAGATCATTACGGTGTCTCTTTCGGTAACGGCAAGCAAGAACGCTACATAACTGTCGATAAGAAGCTTAAATTTGGTCGAGAGGTCGTTAAGACGGCTCTTAGTCCAAGTACGACAGCAGCTTTTCTTGCTCGCGAAACGGCAATTGCATCGGGAAAAGCATTTTATAATGTGTAGCTATTGACAATCAAGCATAAGTGTAGTAGTATAAATATGAAATCAGCACTAATATAAAAAGCAGAAAAAGCAGAATAAAAATAATTATGAGCGAAACTCTAAATCAAACAGAAAAAAGCGATGAACTCGTAGCGTCACCATGGGACGTAGCGCCCGCAGACCTACCTGATGCACAACCAGACCCCTCCTTCGATTTCTCCGAATATACGAGCGATGAGGCTATAGAAAAAAGAGAAAAAGAGCTACGCAATGCGAATACAGTGCGCCATCAACAGTACGGAGAAGCTAGGGACCAAGAAGCATTTGAACGTGGCTTAAGCGGTGACTCGAAACCGCCCATCGATCCAGAAGTCAAAGACGCTAGAAAACAGATCGATGAAGCTTACGGATTAGATCTTGTCTCGCCAAATGTAGAAGTAGCCAAACCAGCCACGGGCGTGCCATTTGGGGAGGCTGCTCCCTCTAAGCCTCGTCAACCCACTGGTGATTTTGTGGTGTTGGGTGAAGACGGTAAGCCTAAGAGAAAAAAAATTACCGAAAAATTACAAGGTTTCTTTAAGCGCAAGAAATAAGGTGTACCTATAAAATCGCCTCAAGAAGTAGCAGCTCGGCTGCTACTTCTGTTATGATAGAAATATATGTTTGACACTGATCCCTACGAAAAAAAGATGACAAGCGCTGTGGCGCATTTTGAAGAAGAATTGAAGAAAGTCCGGACTGGTCGCTCGCACCCGAGTATGCTTGATGGAATTTCTGTTGAAGTTTACGGCACGAAAATGCCGCTCAACCAAGCCGCGAACATTACTGCCCCAGAACCGCAGTTGCTTCAAGTTACTCCATTCGACCCGAGCAACGTGACGCTTATTACTGCGGCAATTCGAGCTGACCAAGGTCTTGGTTTCAATCCAAGCGATGACGGAAGAATTATTCGCGTTCCTGTTCCGCCACTGACTGAAGAGCGACGCAAGCAAATGGTGAAGCAAACTGGCGAAAAAGTTGAAGACGCTAAGATTGCACTTCGTTCGATACGACAAGATGCATTCAAAGACGCGAAGCGCCGCAAAGAAGCCAAAGAGATGGGTGATGATGACGTAAAGCGTGTTGAAAAAGAAATTGATAAAGCTATGGCAGAATATAATCTGCAAATTGATACAGCTTTCAAGGCAAAAGAAAAAGACATTCTTACAATTTAGGTATTTTACCTGGCGCGTAATCATTCTTACGACGTAAACCGTCTGCATGGTGTATAGTTAACGCTACTATTATGTTTACGGTGTAGCGGGGAGAATTATACTATGGATGATGAGAGTTCACTGCCGCACCACATTGGCTTTATCGTCGATGGAAATCGTCGATGGGCGAAGCAACACGGCATTCCAAGTTACGAGGGTCACTTGGCCGGCTACAATAAACTGCAGGATATCGCCGCTGAAGTCTTTGACAAAGGCGTGCCGTACATGTCGATTTATATTTTTAGTACGGAAAATTGGAAGCGAAGTCAGAGCGAAGTCAGTAAGTTGATGGGGCTCGTGCTGCGATTATTGACATCCGACCTACATGTCTTTGATGAAAAGAATGTGAAGTTGCGAATTGTTGGTTCACGCATTGGTGTGAGCGAAAAGATTTGTAAGGCCATCGACAATGCAGAGGAGCGGACAAAAGAAAATACTCGAGGGACATTGGCGGTTTGTTTTAATTATGGCGGACATTTAGAAATCGTAGATAGCATGAAGTCGATTATTGCGGCTGGTACGAAAGCAGAAGACATCACGCCAGAGCTTATCGAACACCATTTGTATGCACCAGAAATTCCGCCGATTGATATTATTGTTCGATCGAGCGGGGAACAGCGACTGTCGAACTTCATGCTATGGCGCGCGGCCTATAGCGAATTTATGACTATCGATAAAATGTGGCCAGACATGACAAAAGACGATGTTCCGGTTATACTAGAAGAATATTTACGGCGCGGCCGACGATTTGGAGGATAGATGGAACTGCTGATTGGTGTCATTACAGGATTGCTAATTCTGGTTTTTTTGGTTGTAATTCACGAGCTTGGACATGCGATTGTTGCAAGACGTAACGGCGTTGTTGTCGAAGAATTTGGAATTGGATTTCCGCCGCGTGCTTGGGGTAAGAAATTAAAAAATGGCGTGTTATTCACGTTGAATTATTTGCCACTCGGTGGTTTTGTGAAGCTACAAGGCGAGCATGATGCTGCTGATCAAAAAGGTGATTATGGCGCGGCAAGCTTCTGGCAAAAGACAAAAATTTTGCTTGCTGGTGTATTCGTCAACTGGATTGCTGCGGCGATACTTCTAACAATTCTCGCGCTCGTTGGTCTACCGAAAATTTTACCAAATCAGTTTAGTGTAGCCAACGACACGGCGATAGTGAAGAAGCCAGTAGAGATTGCTAACATCAGCGCCGACTCACCAGCTGCTCGCGCTGGCCTTAAAGTCGGCGACACTATTGTGCGCTTTGCCGGCCAGCCTGTTGATACTTCGCAGGGATTGGTTGATAAAACAACCGCGCAAAAAGGAAACATGGTTGAGATTATCTATAACCGTAAAGGTGCTGAAAAGAGCACGTCGCTGACGCTAAACCAAACGAACGATAATAACCAGGGGTACCTTGGTGTCGGTCCAGCCCAGCGCGAGACCATTAAAGCAACATGGTCGGCACCAATCGTTGGCGTAGCGACAACGGCGCAATTTACATGGGTGACACTTCAGGGCTTGGGTGATTTGGTAGCAAATCTCGTAACAGGATTGGTGCTGCAACTTAGTCCAGATCAAGATACGCGTCAGCAGGCTAGTAAGGATCTATCGACGGCCGGAGCGAGCGTTGCTGGACCGGTTGGAATCTTAGGTGTTATATTTCCAGCTGCAGAGCAAGCTGGTGCAACGCAACTAGTATTTTTGACTGCTATTATTTCGCTGACACTAGCCGTAATGAATTTTTTACCGATTCCAGCACTTGATGGCGGCCGCTGGTTTACGATGGCGGTTTTCCGACTACTGAAAAAACCGCTCACGAAAGAACGCGAAGAAAAGATTCAGGGTGCGGGATTTTTAACACTAATGGCGCTGGTCGTCGTGGTAACAATTGCCGATGTCGGGAAACTTTTCTAAACCAACGCGGGCTGAGCCCGTTATAAACGAAAAAAAGCCGCTAAACAGATGGGTTAAAACTGCTGCGTATTCTTTTCTCGTACTCGGAAGTTTCGCCGTTGCTCAAGTTGTCCTTGTGGCGATATTGTCGCTCATGCGGCTTATCAACGCGGACCTAGTGGGAAATTTGCAACAACCAGCGTATCAAACACTTCTTAGTGTTATAATTTATGCGTTGACAATTGGTATTACAATTGCCGTACCATGGCTCGTCAGAAAAACTGGAGTGACGCTTGAAGAACTTGGTTTGACACGATTGCCAAGCTGGAAAGATATACTGCTTGCACCAGCGGGATTTGTTTTGTACGCGCTACTGGCGGCGATATTTGCATATCTTGCGGTAATTGTTTGGCCAGGATTCAATGGAACACAGGCGCAGGACGTTGGATTCGACAATCTTTCTGGCAGGTATCAATATTTGTTTGCCTTTTTGACACTGGTTGTAATTGCACCGATTGCCGAAGAGGTATTGTTGCGCGGATATCTGTATGGAAAGTTACGTAAATTGATTCCGTTTGCCGCGGCTGCCGTGATTACTAGCGTAATTTTTGGTATCATGCACTTACAGTGGAACGTTGGCATCAACGTATTCGCGCTCAGTTTAATCATGTGCGGACTTCGTGAAGTCACTGGAAGTATTTGGGCGGGGATTTTGCTTCATATGATGAAAAATGGCATTGCGTTCTACGTATTATTTGTAAACCCATCAATATTTAACATGGCAGGTATTTTATGAGACTCAGTAAAAATTTTACAAAAACAAGCAAGACGGCACCATCAAGCGAAGTCGCAAAAAATGCGCAACTACTCATTCGAGCGGGCTATGTCTACAAAGTGATGGCGGGCGTTTATGTCTACACGCCACTGGGCCTACGCGTTGTTGAGAATATTAAGCAAATTGTGCGCGAAGAAATGAACGCGATTGATAGCCAAGAGCTTATTATGACCAACCTTCAGTCAAAAGAAACGTGGGAAAAAACCGGCCGCTGGAGCGATGATGTTGTCGATGTGTGGTTTAAGACAAAACTTAAGGACAACACAGAGCTTGGCCTTGCCTGGACCCATGAAGAAGCGATTATGGAAATGATGCAGCAATTCGTTAAGAGCTATAAGGATTTGCCGGCGAGCGTTTACCAATTCCAAACAAAGCTTCGCAACGAACTGCGCGCTAAGAGCGGCATCATGCGTGGACGAGAGTTTGTTATGAAAGATATGTATTCACTACATATCTCAGCCGAAGAACTAGATGAGTACTATCAAAAGGTAATTCAAGCTTATAAAAAGGTCTACGATCGCCTTGGCATCGGCGAGGAAACGTATGTGACGTTTGCGAGTGGCGGGGCTTTCACGAAATTTAGCCATGAATTTCAGACAATCTGCGATGCTGGAGAGGATATTTTGTACATTCATCGCGAAAAAAATATTGCCGTCAACGAGGAAGTGCTTGATGAGGCAACTGCAGAACTCGGGATTGATAAAAGTGAGCTAGAGCGAGTGAAAAGTGCTGAAGTCGGAAACATTTTTAATTTCGGATCCGAAAAATCTGAGTCAATGGATATCACGGTGACTGGTCAAGACGGGCAGCAGCGACCAGTTTATTTGGCATCATATGGCATCGGCATTACTCGCGTTATGGGCGTTATTGTCGAAAAAATGGCTGATGATAAAGGACTAGTATGGCCACAAAATATAGCGCCAGCCAAGGTCTACCTAGTTCAGATTGGCAACGCCTCGCGCCAGCAAGCCGACGATTTGTATGACGGATTGCAAAGCCGGGGTACAGAAGTGCTATACGATGATCGCGATGAACGGCCGGGCGCTAAGTTCGCTGACGCTGAATTACTCGGCATTCCGTATCGTGTGACAGTGAGTGATCGTTTGATGGAAAAAAATCAGTATGAATTAACCACTCGTATCAGTGGTGAAACGACTCTATTGACACGTCAAGAACTGCTTGATAAACTGGGTTAACTGAAGAAGGTATCATCATTTAAGCACCACATATAGGGTGCTAATAGTATAATAAACACCAGATAATTGGTACGAAGAATGGAAAAATATGAAAAAAGTATATCAAATTACTGCAGATGGAAAAAAAGAGCTCGAAGCTGAGCTTGAAACATTGAAGAGCCGCCGCGGCGATATCGCCGACAAAATTGCTGAAGCTCGCGACTTTGGTGATCTTTCAGAAAACGCAGAGTATGACAGTGCTCGTGAAGAACAAGGACTGCTCGAAAGCCGAGTTGCTGAGATCGAAGACGTTTTGCTCAACGCTGACGTTATTAGCGCTAGCAAGGGCACTAAAGTGAGCTTAGGTAGCCGAGTAGATTTGAAAACAGGTAGTAAAGACGCTACATACATTATCGTTGGACCTGTTGAGGCTGATCCGATCGAAGGGAAGATTAGCAATGAATCACCAATTGGTCAGGCGTTGATGGGTAAAAAAGTTGGTGAAGAAGTCTCGATTACGACGCCAAAAGGCACGATTGTTTACGATATCGTAAAGATCAGCTAGCTTTCTAGTAGCTCAGCCATATCGATTCGTTTTGCGTCGTCTTTTGGATCGCGTGATTTACGCCGGGAATTGACAGTCTCGAGTGCTCCATCCACGGGTGCGGAAAAGTGGACTTTTCCGCTATCCACTGCCATGGCTTCCAGCCCACTGTCATTGAGCAGAATCGCTGCTCGCCCGAGTATATTAGCTTTAGAAAGATCTTCAAGTTCAGACAAGACTTCAATTGTCACTCTTCGCAGCTCATTTCGTAGTTCGTCGTCCTGGGACGGGGTTAATACCTGAGCTTTGGTTTCCTCAGTTATGATTTTTGTCAGTACATCTGTTGCGAGCGTTTTGTCTTCTATGAGGTGAAGAAGGCGGTTAGCCTCTTGGTAATTGCCGTCATATAGATTGTAAAGCGCAAGGTTGGAGAGCGCGTAATCCCTGTATGGGCTGCCTGCATGGAGAGATAAAGCGATAGACTCTGCGTGCTCAGGATTGGTGACATCGAGAGGAGAGTCGGGGTTGTTCGCGTGAAAATCTATGATCGTTTGAGCGGAGAACAAGCCGCTGAATCCATCAGGGAATTCGTAAAGTGCGGCCGGTTTTTTTGAAATATCGGATTTCTCATAATTGTCATATTCTTCGAAATCTTTGTAGCGACCATCAACAAGATACAGCTCACTGGCGCCAATTGGGTCGAGGAGGTGCTTATCGGTGGGTGGTTTCGGTTCAGGGATAAAGGAATATACTGATATTGGCTCTGTGTTTATTTTCACGATTAACCTTTATGCTGTAGATTTAATTTGTTTCGATATTATCACTTTACCAGTTAATATGCAAGCATTATACTGCCCCTATGATTGCAATATAGCAGCAGTACCTGTATAAATAAGCATAAGGGCACGAGAAACACAAAAAGGAGAAATAATGAGGGTTAAAAAAGTACAGATTAATAGTACCGTTGCAGCATTTGTGGTCGCTGCGCTATGCAACTTTGCGCAGCCACTTGTGGCGAGTGCTGCATCAAACATCCTAGCAACAATCCCGTTCAGCGAACCTGATATCGCCAATCCGATGCGCGGGCAATATAAAAACCTGGATACCGGCCTATTTCCACAGTCCAATGCTGCTCAGTTTGATTACCAAGACTGGCCAGATGCAAAAGATGCTAATCAGAGATTTGAGTGGAAGCAAGTTCAGCCAGTAGATCCTAGAACGCTACCTTCAGATGCATCTGATGATCAGAAGTATGATTTTTCGGTAATTTACGAATTTATCGCGAGAAACGCCAACGAAGCAAAGCGATCTGGTTTTCGCATGACATCGTTCAACTCTTGCTGCTCAACGTCGTATCCAGCAAATACCAATATCTCTGTACCGGCGTGGCTCAGGACGGTTAACGGTGCGACAAGTGACTATGTCTACGAGGGCAATACGCATGTTATTCCGAACTGGAATGATAGGGAATACCTTAACTACACGAAAGATTTGATCGCTGCAATGGGGCGTCGTTATAACAAGGATGAACGCGTTGCTGTGTATGAAATGTCGGGGTATGGCGACTTTAGCGAAAACCACAATACATTTATGCGTAATGAGCTGAACATGCCGGGACCAAGTCAAGAAAACTCGATGGCAGAGCTTGGCTACGTTAGCCAGTACGGCGATCAGTACATTACAAAGAGTTCTATTATTGAGCTAGTCGATGCAACGCTTAGAGCTTTTCCGGATACGCAAATAATTGCCGCACCCGGCAACGCCGAAATAGTGAAGCAATTATATCGCGACAGCAACGAGCTAGCTAACATTAAAAAGCCAGTTGGTAATAGATCAGATTGTGTTGGTGTCTATGGTGCAACACCGACATGGGCGGGCAATCAGTACTCATATTACGTCGAGAACAACGATCCTATTCTTTCTATCTTTAACGAGCGATCAAAGTCTGCGCCAATTATTACTGAATGGTGCAACTTTCTCAACGGCCAGACTGAACTGGAATATTACGAGAACGCATTGACGGATTCTGTTAATAAAGGTGTGTCGATGATGGCGAGTACTGGATTTACGTATCAAAACTCATCGACAAAAATGCCAGCTAACTTATATGGCCTATGGTCTCGAACGAACAAATATAGTGGCTATCGTTATGCACCAACTGCGGCAACTGTCACCGATCGAGTTGTTTCTGGTGCGGCGTTCAGACCATCAATAAGCTGGACAAATTTTGGTGTGGCGCCAACCTACGATAACTGGCAAGTGCTATACGACGTGGTAAATAGCGACGGCGACATCGTACGAACAGTCGATTCTGATCTCAACTTAAAGACGATCTATGCTGAGCAAAATATGCAATCACTGAGCGACGATCCAATGACAAAGACAGTGGGTGATTCGCCTACGATCGAAACCACAGGATTAGCTTCTGGCGTGTATAGCTTACGAACGAAAGTAGATTGGACAGAGCGTAAGACTGGAGCGACAAATACTTTTACCTACGCTCCAATGAATTTGGCCGTGCAAGACCGAGATGCCAACGGTTCATATAGGATTGGCAGCTTCACAGTTGAAGCAGCAGCCGACACCGAAGACCAAGATGATGCAGCTACGAGGGATACCGATGTATCTACAACGACTGCCAGCAAAATTGCAGGAGTGCCGGCCGTTGGTACGCCGAATACTGGATTCGCATCTGCAAGCTCCGCTCTGTCAGTTGCTTCGATTCTTATGACACTTCTTGCAACACTCGGCGCAATCGGTGGGGTTGTTCGATATATTTGCAACAGACGAACTGACGTATAGCAATCATCTACCGCCGGAGGGGTTGATAAGGTACAATAGACCGATATGGCAACACTTGAAGATTATAGAAACGAGCGATTACGTAAGCTAGATGGACTTACGGCGATTGGAATCGACGCGTATCCAGCAACTGCACAGCGTACGCATTCCTTGCGTAGTGTTACCGATGCGTTCGATGAACATGAAGGAAACCAAGTTACCGTTGTAGGGCGAATTGTGAGTTTGCGGAAATTTGGCAAGCTGGCTTTCATTGTGCTGCGTGATATGTCAGGGAACTTGCAGTTGTTTTTGCAGACAAGTGCAGTCGCTGATCTGGACGCGACGTTGAACAGAATTGGTATGAAAGAACTAAACCTGCTCGATAGTGGAGATTTTATCGAAGCAAGTGGCACGGTCATTCGAACAAAAACTGGTGAAATATCTGTTGGAGTGGAGTCGCTAAAGTTCCTCGGTAAAAGCTTGCGACCAATGCCGACCGAACTAACGAATAAAGAAGAGCGATTCCGTCGCCGCTACGTCGATATGAACGTCAATATTGAGGTTCGCAATCGATTCATCCGTCGCAGTAATTTTTGGAAAGCAACCAGAGAGTTTCTTGATACTCATGGATTTTATGAGGTCAATACACCAGTGCTTGAACACACGACAGGTGGCGCTGATGCGAACCCATTCGTGACGAAAATGTCGGCACTCGATGATCAAGATTTTTATCTGAGGATCAGTCACGAACTGCCGCTTAAGCGTTTGATAGGTGCTGGCTTTGAAAAAGTTTACGATCTTGGTCCACGATTCCGTAATGAGAATTTCTCTGATGAGCATCTCCCGGAGCATGTAGCGATGGAGTGGTACTGGGCATACGCCGATTGGGAAAAGGGAATCGTATTCCAGGAAGAACTGTTTAAGTTCGTGCTAGAGAAAACATTTGGAACGCTTCAGTTTACGCTTGGTGGTTTCGATGTTGATCTAACGGGCGACTGGCCACGTTGGGATTATGCGACGGTTATTGAGGAAAAGTATGGAGTCAATCCATTCGATTGCACGCTCGACGCGGTGAAGCAAGCGCTCAAAGATAACAATCTGGAAGTTGAGCAAACCGAAAATAAATCACGCGGGATCGATAAATTGTGGAAAAATATTCGCAAGGATGTTGCTGGGCCAATCTGGCTTATCAATACACCAACGTTTATTTCGCCGCTTGCAAAAGTCAATCGTGATCGACCTGAGACGACACAACGTGCGCAAGTTGTGATCGCGGGGTCTGAGCTATGCAATTTGTTCTCTGAGCTCAACGATCCCATCGATCAGCTCAACCGTTTCCAGGAACAACAGCAGCTTCGCGATAGTGGCGACGACGAGGCGATGATGCTCGATATTGATTACGTCGAGATGCTTGAATATGGGATGCCGCCGACATGCGGTATGGGGTTTTCAGAGCGAGTTTTTTGGATATTCGAAGGTGTAACAGCTCGAGAGGGTGTACCTTTTCCTCAGCTGAAAAGCGATATTGATGCAACAACCCGTGCGATTTACTCCAATACTATACTTGATTAGTTTTTAACACAGTAATTTTTTTGTATGGTGGTTGCGTTTGCGACGCTCGGGGTGACAATACGTAACTGAGGCGATATGTCTGCCACATCTTTCTTAATAGGAATCTCAAACTGGAATTTTATAACTTACCAGTTTGAGTCTGGTCATCTGCATCGTCGACGTCTTCCTCGCTAATTTCATCGAGAATTGCATCTATTTCGCTTTGAACAAGTTTTTGAAGATTCGGCACATTTTGTTCGAGCCACACACTCAGTTCATCATCGCTCGCATTTTCCTGCATGTCGATTAGTGTTTGAATTTGACTTTCGCTAAACGTATCAGTTATTTCCGCGCCGACTCGCTCTTGCAGCATGTCGTTGAGATGAATGAGTAAGGCGTCTACATCCTGGTCTATCAGATCGATATTGGCGTCAGTCAAAGTTTCTTCGGTAATGAATTGCTGGTGCATAGCTGGATCTCCGTATATTTTTTATACTACAATTTCAGTATACGCTAGTAGTTGCATTACGTACTTGCTAGTACTATACTAAGTATAGTAAAAAAAGGAGTTAAATATGAAAATTGCAGTACTTGTTGGAAGCTTACAGGAAAAATCGTTTAATAAAACATTAACGAACAATCTGGAGAAGGTAATTGGAGATCGAGCTACGTTTGAATACGTTGATATTTCGATGCCACTCTTTAATGAAGATTTAGAAAGTGATGTTCCGGAAATTGTCGAGAAAGCAAAAGCAGTTGTTGCCGAGTCTGACGGAGTATTAATTGTAACACCAGAGTACAACCGCAGCATTCCAGGTGTGCTCAAGAACGCGATTGATTGGTTATCAAGACCGTACGGCTCGCAACTCTTTGTAGGAAAACCAGTAGCTATGGCTGGGGCGTCACCAAGTCCTGTCGGCACAGCGGTTGCTCAGTCTGATTTGCGACACAGTATGGCGTATCTAGGGGCAAAAATAATGAGCCAGCCTGAACTATATCTTGCGTCTGCGCATCTAGCCTTTGATGAAGAGGGCAATCCGAACGAAGAAGTCGCGTCACTACTCGAAGGGTACGTAACGACACTTGTAGCCTGGGTAGAAAACGAAGGATAGTCGCACAGATTTTTAGAGATAGAGTGTTACCGCGAGGGCACTCTATTCTTATGTTGACATTACAAAGTACTATGTATAACATAGAACTATGCAAAAAAATAACACAGCTTCAGTATATGCCGACCTTGTGGCGACACAGCTCCGCAAGGGTTTTTTATCTTTTTGTGTTTTGAAGATTTGTAGAACAACCCCGGTGTACACGAGCGATATTGTTGCGGCGCTTCGCGATGCGGAATTGGTGGTCGTTGAAGGAACAATTTATCCTCTTCTGAATCGACTGCAACGTGATGGCCTCCTTGAGTACGAATGGCGAGAGTCGGAGCAGGGACCACCGCGTAAATACTACAAAACGACTGATTATGGTAATCGTGTTGAACTACTTTTACAGGCAGAAATAACTAAGCTGACGAAAACGGCGAGAGAGTTGTAAGGAGATTCCATGAAAGAAATAACCAGAATTCACATCGCTCGAGTTAGTTACGATAGCGAACTCGATGCCAAAGCTTCGCTCGAAGAGTATTTACAGACTGTAAAAACATACGCAGATGAAGAGCTTGAAGCTGATGTCGAAATACGAGTCACAGAACTTCTTGCTGAACGTGGCGTGCAAAAAGGCGGGGTTATTACTAGTGCGGATGTCTCGGCGATTCGTGGAATATTAGGCGAGCCAAAAGATTTTGCGATTGATGAGATCGAGTCGGCAAAACGTACATCTATTGATGACGGAACGCCTCTGCGTCGTCGTTTGTATCGCGATACACCGCGTGGTTTATTTGGTGGAGTGTCGAGCGGGATTGCCGCATATTACGGGATCAATGTTCTTTGGATTCGGCTGATTATGATCGTAGGGTTTTTTGTAACGAGCGGCACGCTGGCTTTTGCGTATATCGTTTTATGGATTGCGTTGCCGGTTGCAAAAACGTCCGCCCAGCAAGTAGAGCTACGCGGACAGTCAGTCACTGTCGACACAATTCGAAATTACAATGAGGAGGCAGATCAACGTCAACCAGTTGAAAACCAGTTGCGGGTTGTGAGGAGCGTCATGTTGGTTGTTAGTGGAATAGCCAGCGCTGGCGCGGCTATTGTAACGCTCGGATTGACGCTATTGTTTGTTATGCATCTATTAAACGACGGCATAGGCAGCGACTACGCTAATGATTTTGCGATTGAGCTTGCGATTTGGTTGATGGCCCTCTGTGGAGTACTACTGGCGTCTCTTTTCATGTTATTGTCGTACGCTTTCTTGAGTCGTAAAGTATCAAGAAGGTTGCTGGTTGCGGGAGGCGTCATTATATTCGCTGGTCTCACAACCTTTACAGCGGCTGGATTTGTCCCTTATTGGGGTGAAAGGTACACTCTCCCTGACGAATCAGCGCCACGGGTGAGACAGGACCAGCCGTATTACGATTCGATATAAGCTGATAGAATAAAAGTACAAAGTAGGATGGATAAAAAATGATTGAAGTAAAAAACATCAGTAAAGTGTACGGAAAAAAGAACGCCGCGTTTACGGCGCTTGACAGTGTGAGTCTCTCTATTCCAAGCGGTTCTAGCGTTGCCATTTTGGGTAAATCTGGTAGCGGCAAGTCTACGTTGATGCATGCGATGAGCGGTCTTGATATGCCAAATAGCGGTGAGGTAATCATTGATGGCGAAGATATCTTGAAAATGAAGACTAAAGCAGTCGATCGTTTTCGAGCGACGAAAATGAGTTTTATTTTTCAATCATTTTTTGTTCAGGCTAATGAGACCTGTTACGATAATGTCAGTTTGCCACTAGAAATCGCACAGTTGACCGCTAGCGAGCGTCGCAAAAAAGTCGAGAAAGCACTTCAGGAAGTTGAACTTAGCGATAAGATTAAATCGAAAGCCAAGAACCTGTCCGGCGGACAAAAGCAGCGACTCGCGGTGGCACGGGCAATTGTTAACGATCCGCAGGTGCTATTTGCCGACGAGCCAACGGGAAATCTTGATAGCGTGACGAGTGCAACGATTGAAGATTTGCTTTTTGGGTACGTCAAAGAAAATGGCACAACGCTTATTATTGTGACGCACGATGCAGAGCTTGCCGCAAAATGTGATATCGAAGTTCGGATTAAAGATGGAATTATTGAATCTGTAAAAAATAAAACGACACAGAAATCGGAGTCAAAAGCATGAAATCACGTGATATTATTCGACGCGCCGGCCGCAGCTTAAAGCAAGCGAAAGTCCGAACACTTTTGACAAGTTTTGCGATCGCTGTCGGTGCGTTTACGCTGACGCTAGCGATTGCTGCAGGCGAGGGCGCTCGTCAGTACGCTGATAATCTGATTGGCAGCAACATCAATCCACAAAGTATTTTTATTACCAAAGACGATAGTGCATTTAACGGACCGAATCAATCGTCAGGCTTAACTGAATACGATGAAAATTCAATCAATCAGGGTTTCGGCGACCTCAAGCAACTGACAGCAAGAGACATTAGCGCGTTGCAAGAGCGAGATGACTTAGAGAACGTCCAGCCACTGTATCAGTTGTCTATACAATATTTGCGGCTGAAAGGTTCAGATAAAAAATTATCGGGAAGTGTTTCGACGTATGATCCAACGTTGCGGAGCGAATCGCTGAATGGTGATCTGCCACCACTCGGCCAGGCAATAGGTGATACGCAAATCGTTGTACCAGAAGATTTCGCACAGTCATTTGTGAACCAAAAACTGGTTTCGTCAGTCGATGATCTAATTGGGAAAAAAATAATCCTGACTGCTGCAAAATCAAACTCTGCACCAACCGAAGATGAAATCAAGGAAATTATTGCCCGTGACGGCCCGGATGGACTCCTTAAACTCGCCGACGGCGAAACGAAGGATTTTGCCTATACTGTTTCGGCAATCTCCAAAAAATCGTCCACCACACTTGTCGATAACGCCAGTTTTCAGATTGCAAGCAGTCAAGCGAAAGCAATAAGTGAATATACGACAAAGGGAACCGACCAGTATCAAAAGTACCCGGCTGTTTCTGCGCTCGCAAAAGATGCTGAGCCTGAGGTTGTAAAAAATCGCCTTCAAGATGATGGTTTTTCTGCGCAAACTGCAAAAGATTTGCAGCAATTACTTTTTACAATTGTAAATATTTTGCAGGGTATTGTAGCAGGGTTTGGCATTCTGGCGTTATTCGCTAGCGTGTTCGGCATCATAAACACACAGTATATTAGTGTTCTTGAGCGAACGCAGCAAATAGGGCTAATGAAAGCGCTCGGTATGCGCGGACGCGAAGTTGCACGACTCTTTCGCTATGAGGCAGCATGGATTGGATTTTTGGGAGGTGTAATAGGTTCTGGCGCGGCGTTCATTACCGGAACAGCGCTTAACCCGTGGATAAGCGAAAAAATAAGTCTTGGTGAAGGAAATTCACTCCTGGTATTCCAGTGGCTTCCAATTATTATTTTGATTCTTGTATTGATGTTGATAGCGGTGCTTGCTGGTTATTTCCCAGCGAGAAAAGCTGCAAAACTTGATCCCATAGAAGCTCTGCGCACAGAATAATGTTGACAGAATTATAAAATGACATTATAATAGTAGTTTATGGAAAGACCAAGTGAAAGATCTCCTGGCAATACTGATATACCACTTACAGAATTAGCTCGATTATTCTTAGAAATATCAAAAAATAATGAAACTATATTAAGACTTTGCAGAGAGCGCGAAGATCTAGCGCGCCTACCGTTATCACCTGAATTTACCTGCGGGGATCGAGACGATGAACTTCAAGTTAGAGACTTAGAGATATTAAGCTTAAATAAGGTAAACAAAGGGCTTCTAGATAAATTTAACGGAATTGGCCGTATGGCAAAAGTCACTCGATTTGTACTTTCGACTATAGGCCGAGGAAAGCAATAATTGCTCTTTGAGTAGCGCCTCTGTAGAATAGGTGTATGTTAGATATTCGTTATATTCGTGAAAATCCCGAACTCGTTCAGCGCGCTTCTGAACAAAAAGGCTACTCAGTTGATATTAAAAAATTAATCGCTATTGATGACAATCGCCGTGAGCTGCAAAAGCAAGTTGACGATCTTAGAGAATCTCGAAACGCCAACGCCGCAAACATGAAAGGCGGCCGGCCAGATCAAGCGACAATTGATGAAGGCAAGCGGATTAAGCTTGAATTATCTGCGCGTGAGGCATATTTGAATAGTGCCATAGCAGAGTTTACGCTTCTTCATAAACTCGTGCCAAATATGCCACATAATGATGTTCCTGTTGGTGCGAGCGAAGATGAGAATGTGGAAGTTAAAGTTCTTGGCGGCGTGCCTATTTTTGAATTTACACCAAAAAACCACTATGAGATTGCCGAAAAAAAAGGTTGGCTTGATAAAGAGCGTGCTGCTAAAGTTACAGGCGCACGCTTTGCCTATGTTTTGGGTGACATGGTGCTTCTTCAAATGGCGATTCAACATTTCGTGATTTCGACGCTAGGTAATGAAGCTATATTGAAGTCGATTGCTTCAAGCGCAGGACTGGACGTTTCGACGAAGCCATTTGTTCCGGTACTGCCGCCACTTATGATCCGAACAGAATTGTATGATCAAATGGATCGGCTTGAGCCGCAAGAGGATCGTTATAAAATTGAGGGTGAAGAGCTATGGCTGCAGGGAAGCGCTGAACATGTTCTTGGAAGTATGCACGCCGGCGAAACATTCCGAGCAGATGAATTGCCACGGCGCTATGTCGGATTCGCGACGAGTTTTCGAAAAGAAGCTGGCACCTACGGAAAAGACATGGAAGGCATTATTCGGATGCATCAATTCGACAAACTTGAGATGGAGAGTTTTACTTCGCCTGATGATGGACTGCAAGAGCATTTATTTTTTGTAGCGATTCAGGAGTATTTGTTGCAGCAATTAAATTTGCCGTACCGCGTTTTGTTGAAATGCACCGCTGACATCGGTAAGCCAAATGCTCGTGGCGTTGATATGGAAGTCTATTTACCAGCGCAAGATAAATATCGTGAAACGCA
>Ga0115547_1000131_pt1 | contig 50935 bp, 76 predicted proteins | sample COGITO_mtgs_1004_3_FD_87185 | JGI IMG/M metagenome (GOLD analysis project Ga0115547, IMG submission 87185) | Pelagic marine microbial communities from North Sea - COGITO_mtgs_100420 | ecosystem: Environmental > Aquatic > Marine > Epipelagic | place: Germany:Helgoland, sampling site Kabeltonne...
GCCCTTAAGGGCCTATTCCGCATGACCACTCCGTATCTGGCGACGAAAGACATTCCGATGATCGCTATCAATCACATCTATCGTGAGATGGGGCTATTTCCAAAAGCTATCGTTTCTGGTGGTACCGGCATCTATTACTCTGCCGATAATATTTGGATTGTTGGTCGTCAGCAGAATAAAGACAGTAAGGGAATTAAAGGTTATCACTTCGTTATCGGTATTGAGAAATCCCGATATGTTAAAGAGAAATCAAAAATCCCAATCAGTGTAACTTGGGAAGAGGGCGTTAAGAAATATAGCGGTCTATTAGAAGTCGCGGTTGCTGGCAAATTCGTTCATAAGGGTAAAAAGGGTCAATCCCTAGGTTATGCCAAAATGAACAACGAGACTGGTGAAGTGGAAGAAGAGATCTATTACGAAAAAGATACCGATAATGGTGAATTCTGGCAAGAGATTCTGGACAATCCAGGATTCAAAGATTTCGTACAGAATCAATATCAAATGGGTAAAGCTTCATTGGTCGATTTTGATGAAATTGTGAAATCGGACGTGGAGGTAGAATAATGACTATTGAAATAGAAAGAGCTATGAAGGAGAACCAAGATTATGAATTAGTCCCCTCAGGATCTGACATTTGGAATGTCAGAATTCTGTCTGGGGATTTTGTCGAAACGGTAATCAAATTTGGTACAGTCAAGTTGACTGAGTCTGATGAACTGTCCTATAATTTTGAAATTGTTGATAGTCCGGACGGGACATTACATCCTGAAAATGGGGGTTTACAAAAGGCGGCAGGTGCGATACTATTAGATGTTATTGGTAATCAAGCGGGTTATATTGGAGATAAGAAGGATGGGTGATACCAGGAGCTGGGCTGCTGAAAAAGAGGATGAAACGAAAACCTGTAAATATGGAAAGGTGCGTAAATACTTCGACAAATGCACCTGTGATGGGTGCAGAGTAGAAAAAGCTGAGAGTGATAGATTGGAGCAGCTGATAAAGGATTTCAGTTACGATCTTAAAATAAAGCTAAAAGATATGCACCCATCCACTTGGGAAAAGCAATTAGAAGAGAGGTTGAATATTGAATGTAAATAATATCAATCTTGAGCAGGTAGTATTGAAAAATATCCTCACTAATGAGGACTATATGCGAAAGGTTTTACCTTATATTAGACCGGATTATTTTGAAGGTGTATATAAGAAACTGTTTATTGAAATAGGGCTCTATGTAGGAAAGTATAATAAACTGCCGTCATTAGAAACCTTTAAGGTATCAATTGACGATAAGAAGTGGACAGCAGAGCATTATGCTCATATCATGGAAATTGTCCCCTCGTTATTTAGTAAAGATAATGTGACTGATGAAACCTGGCTTCACGAGACAACAGAGAAATGGTGTCAGGATAGAGCATTACATAATGCTATCATGGAGTCGATTACTATTATTGACGGTAAACATTCGACTCTGACAAAAACCGCATTACCCGAGATATTACAAAAAGCATTAGGTGTGTCTTTCGACTCTATGATTGGCCACAACTACTTTGATAATGCTGAAGAGCGTTATGAGTTTTATCATACCGAAGAGCAGCGCATTCCTTTCGATATTGAGATGCTTAATAAGATTACTAAGGGTGGATTAGCCCTTAAAAGTCTTAATATTATACTTGCTGGTTGTGTGCATCCAGATACCAAGGTAACTGTTCGTATTAAACGTAAGCCCAATCTTTAAACTTTGGGGACTTTAACCAGTAACATATCTGAGCACTGGAGACCGAATATTCTTCCGAGGCTTTAGCCAAAGAATTGAATATTCGGGTTCCATCAGTAACGGCCTTTCGTTTTTTAGATGGCCCGAATTTTTTACCTTTATTGGGTTTAATAGGAGAACCTAATAAGTAACCCTTTTTTAGCTTATCATCAACTTCATCAATAGGAACCCTGATAAATGTAGTATCACCTTTTTTATACATGCACTTTTTGCCTTTATGAGAAGCACCGCCCAAGCTCGCTCTTTCTTTAAGACCTTCTTCAGAGCACCAATATTGAAATTCGGGGGAATTTAGATGTCCGATTAATCCACCCATACGGCCTCTTTCTTTAAGACCTTCTTCAGAGCACCAATATTGAAATACTGGGGAATTGGCAGCGCCCTTCTTAGACCATTCACTTTGGACTTCTTTACTATAGCTAAAAAAGCCTATATTATGGTCTCTACAAAATATGCCTATTTGTCTTCTATATTCTACAGACAAATTCGCACCTAGCATTTGCATACTTCTTAAGTCATTAGGATTTTTATATATGCGCCAAAGGAGATAATGAGCTATAATGTGCTCGCGAACAGTTAAATAAGTATAATTTTCTTTATTATCAGTACCACCTGAATGTTTAGGTATAATATGATGTCTATGCAGTCCAGATCCGGGCTTATATTGAGCATCTCGAGATTTTCTATCTTCGCATAGATTGTTATAGATATTTTGGCTATTCATGGATTTACATTCTTTCTTTAATGTGATATAATGTACTTATAATAACTGAAATTTAGGACAACGTTTAGGATAATATTAAGATGCATCAAACAAAAGTTATTAAAATTAGCGAAATAGAGAAGCTAATACAAGCCGGCTATGAGGTAGAAGTTGAATCTCCCGACGGGTTTGTGCCAGTTACGGATTTCGTTGATAAAGGTATGTGGGAAGAATATATACTGTCTTTTGAAGACCCCGACTTAACCCCCGTTAGATGCAATGAAAATCATCTCTTTGAAACTACGGTAGGATGGGTATCAGCGAAAGAGCTATTAGGTAAAGACCTTGTTAACTTTATAACAAAGCATGGGCTGAAGCAAGGTTCGGTGAATAGAACCTACGAGAAAATCCCTATTGTCGACATTCAAGTTGACCACGAAAATCATCGATATTACACTGAAGATGTCAGTTCACATAATACGGGCGTGGGTAAGTCCCTGGCAATGTGTCACTTTGCTGCCGCCGCAGTTGCAGCAGGACAGAATGTTCTATATATCACCATGGAGATGAGCGAAGAACGGATCGCGGAAAGAATCGATGCTAATCTGCTCGATATACCTATTGATCAGATTGACAAGCTTCCCAAAGATATGTTTAAATCTAAGATTGCCACCCTTAAGCGGAAGACCCAGGGTGAATTGATGATTAAAGAATATCCTACTGGTGCCGCTAGCGCAGCACATTTCAGGTCACTTTTAAATGAATATAAGCTCAAGAAGAACTTTGTTCCTGATATCATCTTTGTTGATTACTTAAACATTTGCGCGTCCTCTCGTCTTAAGATGGGCGGATCAATGAACAGTTATACCTATATCAAATCCATTGCCGAAGAACTGAGGGGATTAGCACAAGAGTTTAATCTGCCACTAGTGAGCGCAACTCAGACTACACGCTCAGGATTCGGTAATAGTGATATCGGGCTTGAAGACACCTCTGAGTCATTCGGTCTTCCCGCAACTGCAGATCTGATGTTTGCTCTTACTACTAATGACGAATTGGAAGCAATGGGGCAGATTGCAATCAAGCAACTTAAGAATAGATACAATGACCTTAACCAACATAAGCGATTCGTCCTTGGGGTAGATAAGTCTAAGATGAGATTATATGATGTTGATGACGGTGAACAAAACTTGGTTCAAGATATACCAATGTTTGATCGAGGCGAAATCGGAGACCGCGATAAATTCTCCGGCTTTAAAATGGAGTAATAGATGAAAATTTATAGAATAATACCTTTGTCAAAAGGGGGTGAATTTGGATTCGGTGTTCAATGTCGTAAGAAGGGTTGGGCACTATTTAATCCATGGCACGAGGTTAACAATATGCGCAGCCCTGATCCGAGAGAGTGGTCGGGGTTTTTCAAATACTCTAGTTTAGCGGAGGAAGAAATTAAATTTCGAATAGAAGAAGATGAAAAGCTCGCTCGCGAAGAAGATTTGAAACGAAATTGGGCCCGGTCAAATCCACCGAGAAGATATCCATGATGGAGTCTGTTCTTATTGCATATTTGATACTTGGTATTATCGTTATTATTTTGACACATTCTTTGGATGAGGAATTATTGTATAGTTTGCAATCAATTTCTCCTCTAGAATCTATTATATCATTATTGATATTAGTTCCAATCTGGCCCGTACATTTATTTATTAGATATGAATGTATTCCACGTAAATGGATAATTAGAAATTGGAGAAGAAAATGACAGTAAAAATATTAGCATACAGTCAACCTGTGAATGCTTTAAAGAAAAAAGATATTGAAACCGCCGCTGAATTTATTGCATATTGTGCAAGAGTGTCGAATCCCGCAAATCAGTATAATAATAAGACTGCTGACAAGCTTATCAATTATTTGGTTAAACATCGACATTGGTCTCCTCTCGAGATGGCGAGCGCGACTCTCGAAATTGAATCTACTCGTGATATTATCAGACAAATGCTCCGTCACCGTTCATTCTCTTTTCAAGAATTTTCTCAGCGATATGCTGACCCTAATAGCATGGATAATGCGTTTGTTGTTAGAGAAGCACGGCTCCAAGATCCTGACAATCGACAGAATTCCATCGATTTAGATTTTCTTAATCTGGGTCATGACCAACTAAATGCTGAATGGGCCATGAAACAGGAAATGATCATACATGAAGCAAAAATGGCTTATGACTGGGCAATATCAAAGGGTATTGCAAAGGAACAAGCGCGCTGCGTTCTTCCTGAAGGAAACACGGTCTCGCGCGTGATAATGAACGGTACTCTTCGCTCGTGGGTTCACTTTTGTGATGTTAGAACTGAAGAAGGTACCCAAAAAGAACATCGGATGATTGCTAGGGAAGTCGCCTATGTTATTGGTACAATTTTCCCTCCAATTAAGGATTATAACCATGCAGGATAGACTGATTAAAAGTTTTACCAAGGGCTCATGCAGATTAGATATTTTCTTCTCTGGTTCCGATGAGACCTTCTATACTCAAGAGTTTAAAGATGGGACATTACATGAAACTAAGACATATGATGATGCAACCTTTGAAACCCTTGATGAAATGGGCAGAAATTGGACCAATCGGGTCTTTTTAACAGAATAGGGATTTACAACCCTATCCGTTTATGATATAATGATATTAACAAAAGGATAAATTATGGAATTACCCAAAATTCGAAAGTTGAGATTACCCAAAATTCTTATATGTGGTCACGGTCGCCACGGTAAAGATACTGTTGCAGAAATATTAGAGCTACATTTTGGATTTAGGTATTCGTCATCGTCTAATTGGTGTTCGGAGCACGTCGTGTTCCCGAAGCTTAAGCACAAGTATAATTATGTCACCATAGAGCAATGCTATGAGGATAGAGTTAATCATAGATCCGAATGGTTTGACATTATAAGTGAATATAATTCTCCAGACAGAACTACGCTCGGTAGAGCTATTCTAGCCGAAGGCGACATTTATGTAGGTCTTCGAAATAAAGCAGAAATGTGGGCGCTTAGAAACACGCGCGTGTTTGATATATCTATTTGGATAGATGCACTCGATCGATTACCACCAGAAGATAAATCCAGTATGACTATTGAACCTTGGATGTGCGATTTCTGGATTGATAATAATGGTAGCCCTGATGAACTAACTTTTAACACGGTTTCTTGGGGGAATACATTATTAGGCCGTGATATTGAAAAAGTAAATTTGGAGATGAAATGAATATTGCATTAGATTATGATGGCACTTTTACTAAAGACCCGTATTCGTGGTGTAATGCTATGGATGTTTTAAAATTAGCAGGACATAGAGTCATTGGGGTTACTATGCGTAGGCCTAGTGAATCAACCAGTATATTGGATAGCTATTTTGCAGCATGCGATACGGTTATATACACAAGCCGGCGGGGTAAGAGAGATTTCGTAAAAGAAGCCGGTATTGTTATTGATGTGTGGATTGATGATACCCCTGAATGGGTGTTATACGATGCTATTAAAACCGACATTTATGACGAGAGCAAGGATAAAAATGGATAAAAATAGATACCCCATTAACGTATTAAAACTTTATGGGGGGTTTACATTTGATTTGAATTGTGGTATAATGCATGTATATTAAAGGAGAATTACATGTTAGAATATTATTGGAACAAATGGTTCAGCTCTGGCCGGGATTTGAAAAGTGTAAACTATTGGAATCTTAGATTCTCGGAGGATTACTCAGACGACCTTTTTAAAGAAGATTTGAAAAAAGCTTTTGAAGCAGGTTACGAAGCAGGTTACGAAGAATCATTAACCCCTAAAAGGTAAGAATATGTCATATATGATGAAAAAACTATATAAGCAAGATACGCTAGGAAAGATCCGCGAATGGCGGATCGAAATTGATGATAATGCTTATCGCACCCTCGCGGGCGTACTTGATGGTAAAATCGTTGTTTCTGGTTGGCAATATGCCGAAGCTAAGAATGAGGGTAAAGTCAATGCGACTACTCCTGCCGAACAGGCCCAGAGTGAGGTAGCTTCTAAATATCTAGATCAGGTTACTACCGGTGGATATTATGATACGATCGAATTGGCGAAAGAAGGTATTCCTGTTTTCACTCAGCCAATGCTTGCTCAGAAATACGATCAGAAGAAAATCAAATTTCCTGTTATAAGTCAGCCTAAGTTCGACGGCGTTCGATGTATTGCGACTAAAGACGGTTTATTCTCACGTAAGGGTAAACCTCTAGTATCGGTGCCACATATTCATGAAGCTCTTAAGTCTTATTTCGAAAGTTTCCCCAATCATAAGTTGGACGGCGAATTATATAACCATGAACTTAGAGATGATTTCGATAAGATTATCTCCCTAGTTCGGAAATCCAAGCCGACGGATGAAGATATTGCGGAATCTGCCAAAAAGGTGAATTATTGCGTATATGATGTTATTGAGCCTAAGGATAGAAAATTTACCGATCGTTTCTTTGATGTAGTAACTGAAATTCACGGCTTAGCCGATTCTATTCAACCTACTCAAAGTAAAAGGGTTTATAACCAAGCAGATCTAGATAAGATATATGGTGAATATCTTGAGGATGGTTATGAAGGCCAAATGGTTCGATACGATGAAAAGTATGAAGCAAAACGCTCTAAGTTTCTATTAAAAAGGAAAGAGTTTTTAGATGAAGAATTTGAGATTATCTCAGTTGATGAGGGGCTCGGAAATTGGGCTGGATATGCTAAATTCATATCAATTAAGCTTGGTGACGGGTCAACCCAGAAATCGGGACTACGAGGGGATTTCGAGACTAACTCTAAGCGGCTTGCTGAAGCGAGTGAATACGTTGGTGGACAAGCAACCGTAAGATTTCAGAATAGAACACCGGATGGCAAACTTAGATTTCCTGTTGCCGTAGCACTTTATAAAGGGAAAAGAGATCTATGACGGTTTTCGTAAACCTATTCGACCTTATTGGTCTTGGTATATTTTTGATTATCTTATTGGTATATTTTATCAGTGAGTATCGATATAAACAGAGACAACGAAGGCGTGACGAGGGCCGTGACAATTAAATACGAATTAAATGCATAAAGGGGATTTACATTCCCCTTTTTTTGTGGTATAATGCATGCATATTAAACGAAAAGGGACAAATTATGACTCTCGATATTCTTGCTTCAATTGACTGGAACCATTGGATTAGCTTCGGCGTCCTCTTATTCATTCTTTTTGTAGCTTTACCGTGGATCGGAAAGCACTTTTCGTAAATCTCTTATTAAGGAAGGAATATATAATGATCAAGATCGTTGCAGTCATTATCTTTGTTTTTTCTTCGGGTACTCAGGAGGTCGAATATAAAACCTTTTACAGTATACTAGAATGCCAAGCATGGTCTAGACAAGAGTCTTTCATGCCAGTTCCTCATAAAGATGTGATCAATAAAGAAGTTATTTGTTTGTTAGGAGAATAAAATGTCAGTTTATGAAGATTATCCACAAGCCGTATTAGTTGAAACTTGTGAGACTCTAGAAGCTCGCGTGAAAGCATTAGAAGCGGCTCTTGAGACTTTCGTAGAAGCGAAAGACTATTTCATGTTGGCTGATTGGGAGGATCGTTCTGCAGCAACAGCTTTGCGCTTATGCGAAGACGGTGAACGCGTCTTATATCCAGATAGAGTCGTAAAATCTTGGTAACATAAATACCCTTATAAACAAGGATATCCGAAATTGCGAAGAAGAATTCAAAGCTTTTGCTACGGTTGGTCTACTAGAATCTCTGAGTTTTTTGGAGGTCCTGAGGGAATGTCAATCTGTGCTAGACTCACATACATGTGGATTCATTCTTCTCGTCACCACTTACCTTTCCATCTACATGTGATAAATTGGTACTTTAGGTACCACGAAAAGGATCATTGTTGGCAGGAATATAAGAGATATATCCTACATAAAAAATCTAATAATTACGAATAAAAGGTGTGCCATTCTGTGTGGCAGGTGTGACTGTTGGCTTAGGAACAGTCATGGTAAAGACCGATTTGATTACACCCACGCCACAATCATGAAATACGGTGAAGATTAGAGCTGGAAAGTCCGGATAAGGTACAAGTTTCCACCAACCAAAATCTATATCCTTTTCAGCCTCTCGCGCATAAGGATTTCTTAATTCCCCGACATTATCATCCTCTCCGAGAGATAGAATTTCTGGTGTTAAAAGACCCTCTCGTTTCACAATTAAGTCATCAAGAAATACTATAGATTCGAAGCTCTTGGAGCCATATGTAGCTGATATAGCAATAGGTGGGCCACATTCTTCAGAGGATCTTATTTTATCGCCTTTGACATGTATATAAATAGCATTTGAATTAGGTACTCTACGCGCGTCAATTATTCTCATATTAGCAACAACGGGGTCGGTTAGTTTCGAAATCTTCGTTAATTCCGCACTGGTTTGATATATAGCATAAGGGACAGCCATTATGGTTAATGCCAAAACGCCCCCTATAAAATTTGATTTAAGTCTGTGAAAAGGTATCATTAAAATATAATTCCCAGTAGAGACTTCGCCCAGCTAATAAGCTTGTCTGAGATGTTAGTGGTTGCTATTAGCAGCAATGATAAGCCGATTATCCAGGAATAAAAATCTTTCCATATATTGGTCAATGTCATATGGCGTTCTACCATTTTTAATGAGGCATCCCAATAATAATGAGGTCTATTGCGATATTCTTTTAAAATATCTTTCAGCTCTTCGACCTCATCTTCAGTAAAATGATCGAGTACGCTACTTTTTTGATGATTTTCTACCAGTTCTTCTAATTTACTTAGGAGAACAGTGTGGCGTGCTTCGTCTGAATCTCTTGACACTACTTTACCTTTTATCAGATCTACTTCTGATACTATTTATATGTATAATTAATTTGGAAATAATGTAAAATAGGGGTTTACTCTTAGGAGTATTTATGGTATAATAATCACATAAACAAATAAAACGAGGTATAAATAAGCATAAGTACATCACTCATTTAGATATCGCATTCGGTTTATATGGTAATAAGTCGTGAAAGGGCTGCTCCTTTGGCCGGACGGGTTTCCGAATGCGATACTTAAATGAGTGATTTAAACGGATCTTCTGGTGGTTCGACTCCACCGACTTATCGGAATGCGCAGCAGCTGCAGCTGCTGCAGTAGCATAGCCAATCTCATGGCCCTAGCTAGGTTAGAGAAGTCTCTCGGAAAGAGAAGGTCCGCTTAAATCACTCATAAAGTTAATAGTTGTTTGAAGTGGACTTAAAATCGGAAGAGACGGCGGTTCGAAACCGCCCATCTCCACCACAAAGTTTCGTCGTCTACACTTTATAGAAACGAAACTTTGTGATGGGGATGACTTGGGATCGATCTACGACGTAGAGAAAACTTAGACTGTTCGGCTGACCGCGTATAGGTTAAAAACAAGAAATGCAAACGATAACTTTGCAACTGAGAATTACGCTCTAGCAGCTTAATTCCATGGGGTCCGACGGAAACCTAGCAACAGAATTCCGTCACAGTTTCGTGGGTTGGAGAAGAAGTTATCTCGTCATCCTCATAAGGTGAAGATCAGCGGTGCAAGTCCGTTACCCGCAACCACAATAGATATGCCCCTGTAAACCTATCTTAGGCATATCTATATAATAAAGTTGAATAGGGGGTTTACATTTGATTCGAATTATGGTATAATGATATCATAACAAAAGGAGAATGTAATGTATACAGTAATTATGTTAGGCACCCTTATTTCCGGCTCTATCGTTGGATTTTTTGTAATGTTGCTCTTCATCATGTTTGTAGTTAACCCTCTAGTTGATAAGTTGGATAGATAATGACTGAAACCTATAGACAAATGGTTACTCGAAAAGCCTGGACTAAATCCTTAGTAGGAGCAGCTTTTATAACCATCGCGGGCGTATATTTTTTAACGCCCGTCACAACCACCAATCTCACCCTTGAAAATGAAATCAGTCTTAAGACTGATAATCAAGGTCAGGGCGTGACGAACTGGACGATTACATGTAAATCTTCAGATATTGACGGTGTACCGTTGATATTCGATAATGATGCCGAGTCCGTTTCAGAGGCAGAAGCTAAAATGAATGCTGCAGTCGCGCGCGAATGTCAAAGACTTTGGCAGTCGTATGTTGATTATGTGACCAACCAAGTATTGGATAGTGATCGATGAATTTATTAAATTTTGGTATATATGCTGAATTAGTCGTACGAGTATGGTCATTTGACCCTGGTGGTCATATGATTGACGATCAATTGATGAAATGGCAATATATGAATATGTCTGAATGTTCTAGGACATTGAGCGAAACCGTCACAATGGAATTCGATGAGGATGGTAGATTCGGTTACCCAGATCGGGAAACCGAAGGCTATAAACAACTCGTTTCCATTACTTGTAATTACATGGAAAAGGAAGATAATTGATCATACCGAACATTAAAATAGAGCCTGCGCAGCCCCCTTCTCCACCACCTCCCGAACCAAAATCACCGGGACAGGTTTTACATGAGAATGGGGTTCTTTTCATGACTGATGTATTCAGTATGGAAAATTGCCTTCCTATCATTAAGGGTATAATGGAATACAATATGTTACCTGAGTCTAAGAGGCCTGAGGTAATCCATTTATATATTAATTCGCGAGGCGGGGAATTAGCTGCTTGTTGGCACTTAATTGATGTGCTTAAACAGTCTAAAATCCCCGTTTGGACCTATGCTTTAGGAATAGCTGCTTCATGTGGATGTTTATTGCTCATGGCTGGTGAAAAAGGACATAGATATATTACCCAGAATACAACGGTCATGACCCACGTATTTTCTGCAGGTAGTGTGGGTAAAGAACACGAGCTTCATGCGCGCGTTAAGAGTTTTGAACAGACCTCGAAAAATATGGTTGAGCATTATAAGAAATGCACAGGTAAAACCGAGGCTTATATTAGGAAACATTTGTTGCCTAAAGAAGATGTTTGGTTGAGCACTGAAGAGTGCATTAAACACGGCATTGCAGACAATATTATTGAAACATATTAGGAGAAATATGATGACAAGACAACAACGCAGACAAGAAGAAAGAACCGCGGCGAAGCTCTCAAAGGAGCACAAAACAAAGCACGGTAAAATGAGTAGTCGTTTGTCCCTATTTGGGGTCACATACGGAGGTGTAAAACCCAGATATAATAAATACCTATCAGATGGAAGTGAAAATCCTGATTCGAAACCGGAAAAGTGATTCTTCAATAAATCTGTTTTTAGCTAAAATACAACAGAAAAAGAAAGAGAAATAAAATGACTAAAATTACATCAATGCTTCTAGCATTGGGTCTTATGATTGCTCCGGCAATCGCATTCGCAGAACCAGCAGGTCAAGTTGGCCCGACTGCAGAAGACGGCCAAACTACAGAAGGCAATGAAACACAATCTGATTCAGAAACTTCTGATGGTGGTTGGGTTAACCTTCAAGATCTTCTAAAGAGAATGTCAGGTAAATAATAAAGAAGGGGGGGTAACCCTCCCCCTTTCCGTCCGTCGGTCAGGGAAAATGGTAATCCGCAGGTCTCCAAAACCTTGAGAATTCGGTTCGATTCCGAAGACCTTCGCCAATTTTAAATAAAGGACTACATTATGATTTTTAATATACTCATAGGAATTATCGCATTATCTTTTCTGATACTGGGGTATATGACCTTGGGAGCAATCTATTTCCGGTTATGGAACAAGAGCGCTAAAATTATTTGGAGGGATGATCCTCTCACATTGAAACGGGAACTTTTAACCAAAGAAAATCTGACAGCGACGATGATTCTTTGGCCGCTGATGATTGCCCTTACCCCATTCATTTATGGTTATCTTCTATTAAAAGATAAAAGACCCCGTTTAATTATTTCTCTCTTGAATAAAATTGCAGGAATAAAATGAATTAGGGGTTTACAAACTCCTTTTTTTATGGTATAATGATCACATATTAAACGAACGGCTCTCTGTATGGTTACGACGAAGCTCCTCATAAGGGCATTGGCAGAGTTCAATTCTCTGGTGAGCCACCAAAAGGAAATATATGTTAAAGAAAATCATTTGTTATTTCAAAGGGCATAAATGGAAAGTCTCTGAAAAAGATGAATTTCTTTATGTATGTGAAAGATGTAACAAAATGGTAGATACAGGATTCTAATGAATAGAGATAATCAAGATATCTTCTAAGTAACAACTTAGGAGAATAAAAATGAAAGCTATATGGAAAAAATATACATATTGCAAATATCTATATAAGTTTAGAAATAACTATTCAGTAAGTTCTTATTGGGGGTTCATAGACGCCGATAATATTTGTCAATACGAGGTACTTGAAAAAACCAAAAGACATATCTATTGGGAAGCAAACCACTATTGCCGTTCAATAAGAACTGCTCCAGAAAAGAAGCAGAACAAATTTGATATCTTGTATCGTAGAGAAATCAAAGCTGAATATGGTAAAGGGTTTCAAATCAGAAGAAAAGACAAACTGCCCGATCCATGGGACGATTATTGGTCTGGTTCCACGAAGTCTTGGAAGAAATTGAAAAAGAAGAAAAAACAGTGGATGTAGGGTTTACATTCATGGTTTAATATGATATAATAATTATATTAAACGAAAAGGACTTATATTATGAAACGCAGATCACTATTAAAATTTCTTGGACTTGTACCTGTAATGGGGGCTTCAGCTCTATCGGCTTCTAAGGTCGAGGCAAAAGAATTTGAATTGCCTAAAATGACGAATTATGGCATTGATAATATCAAAGAAATCAACTTGAAGGAGCTCCGTCGTAGAGTTGATCAGCTATATGATAAGCTTATGCCTGAAACCACATACCGTCCGGATCCTGGCTTTAAGGCCCAACTGGCGAAAACGATTATGAGAGATATTTGTTTCCCTGCTAAACATGATCGCATTCAGCATATTCGATTGGTAATTGACGAATCAGATTATAATGGTAGATCTGCTTTATTCCAAACAGTTCCTTCCCAGGTTGCTTATATGGCTTCTGAGATTGTGGTTCGCGATCATAGAAATATTGATACCATTTTAAAATCTCGCTTCCGTCCGGTGGATGAAGCATAAATAACTATACGCGGGTATGGTATAAAGGTAACACTTCTGATTTCCAATCAGACGCTGAGAGTTCGAGTCTCTCTACCCGCTCCAAAATTAATTCAAATTAAATGCACAAAGAGGGTTTACAACCCTCTTTTTTTATGGTATAATGAATCATAATTTAAACCAAGGAGAATATCTTATGACTACTCAACCTCGCACAACTAACTATATCGGCACATTTGATCACATTTCTTTGGCAGGTGCTAAAGAAATAGAGTCTGCACGTACAGCGATTAGAACCCTTAACAAAAAGCTTCGCGAAGAGCATAGCGCAAATCAATGTAATGCGAAAGCATATTATGCGCGCACCGGTAAAAAAAGCTATTATCCAAAACTAGTTCAATATTATGTTAAACTTCAAGGTCGTGGCCCACGTGTAGAAGCCGCTCGTCACGACGGCGCTGGAAAATATGCTTATTTTTCTTCTCTTCCTCTTCGTCATGCTACTCATGTCGATGCTTACGTTTACACCCGATAATATAGCAGAAAAACCAATTTGATCAGGCCCGGGTTGTTCGCGACCTGGGTCGAGATATTGAAAAATTGAGGCGACCATGAATATATTTTACATCAACGAATCCCCGGCCTTGGCAGCTCAAGAACTGTGCAACATTCATGTCAATAAAATGGCATTGGAAACCGCACAAATGCTTTCTACTGCTCATAGGCTTTCGGGCCGAACTGTCAAATGTACCTCCAGCAAACTATTTAGAGAATTTGCTAAGCCTGGTGACGAAGCTCGCGAGCTTAAAAAGCCTAAAGAGTTTAGTATTTGCACAGATCTTGGTGAATACCAAAATCCTTTCGATTTAACTATTCACCTAACGATCTATCGTGAAACCCATCAAAATCACCCGTCTACCAAATGGGTAAGATCTTCAAGTGGGGCTTATAAATGGGCTTGGATGTTGTTCAAAGAGCTTTGTAGGGAATATCATTATCGGACTGGCAAGGTCACTACAATGGCTAAACTGATCGAAACCCTTGCACCAATTCCGGAAAATCTGAACGAAGAAGATTGGACAGATCCGCCACTTTGTATGCCGGATGAATATAAATCTGAAGATCATGTAGAAGCATATAGGAAATATTACATTTCTAAGCAAGATAGCATGAAGGTGCCTATGGTATGGACTGGCGGAAGCCAAAAGCCTGAGTGGTTCGCATGATGGAGGCAGGTCTAATTAATTCAATAAAAAGAATATTATAGGGGTTTACTTTACCTTTAAAATGTGTTATAATACACATATTAACAGAACATAAAAAGGAAATTTATTATGTCACATGAAGTAGAAACAATGGCCTTTCAAGGCGCCCTTCCTTGGCACGGCCTAGGCGTTAAGGTCAGCAACGATCTTACCCCAGCCCAAATGAGAAAAGAAGCAGGCGTTGATTGGGAAGTCGCTGAAGCGGAATCTTTCATTGAATATAATGGCAAAAAGATTAATACCGGTATGAAGTCGCTCGTTCGCGACTCAGATTCTCGTATCCTTACCAATGTTGGTAAAAATTGGTACCCATGCAAAAACGAAGATGCTTTTAATTTCTTCAATGAGTATATTATGGCTGGTGATATGGAAATGCACACAGCAGGTTCACTTAATGATGGGGGTATCGTATGGGCCCTTGCAAAAGTAAAAGAGTCATTTGATGTGATCGGTGAAGATCGCGTGGACTCATATATGCTCTTTTCAAATCCCCACACTTATGGTAAATCAATCGATGTTCGCTTTACCCCAATTCGTGTGGTTTGCGCTAACACTTTAGCTCTTTCTCTTCAATCTGCAAAATCTAAAAATAGTGTTAAAATGAGCCACCGTATGGCTTTTGACCCTGATGTTGTTAAACAGCAAATGGGTATTGCACATGATAAGTTTGCAATGTATAAACAGAACGCTCAGTTCCTTGCTAAAAAGCGTGTAACAGCTTCTGATTTGATCGAATTCTATAATTCAGTATTCCCATCAACATCGCGTAAAGATGATGTTAAAGTGGTTAAGACTGTTGATGATCTTTCAAAGAATGCTAAATTGGCAAATGAAAATCTTCTTACCCAGCCTGGAGCAGAGATTGCAGAAGGATCTTGGTGGCAGGCGTTTAACTCAGTAAGCTATGTGACTGATCATCTTTATGGTCAGAATAAGAACAACCGCTTAAATTCTCAATGGTTCGGTCAGAACCAAGCACGTAAGGTTGTTGCTATTAACAAAGCATTAGAATTGGCCAATAAATCAAAAGAGTTGGAGACAGCATGAACAATACCCAAATAATTAACAATCCATGGATTTTTGAAAGAGTCGAGATTGTAAAACTCGAGAAGCGGCATGACGCAAAGTGGGTTGTTGATATTGAATATGATAAGAGGATCTTATCTGTTTTTTATCAACACGAAACCACGAAAGAACGCCCCGATCCTTATATAGGGTTTACTGTAGGTCGTACTGAACCAATTACTTTTACTATTGCTACAAAGCCCGCGCCGACAAAGCGCACAGTAAAGATGCATAATCTCCCATTCATTGAGGAGATGGAGATAATCGGAGTTGAGGCTGATAATACTGATATTATATTCTCAAAGGCAAGGAACGATAGAGCAATTTCACTTGATAATTCTGTTTGGATTGAAGGTGGCCCGACTAATAATACCTCAAGCAAATATCCTAATGTCCCACTGGTAGATATTCGTATTAAGAATGGTAGTTTGATAATTGAGTAAAATACCACCATATAAACGCCGCACGGGTCGTAGCATGGAATAGAGCGCACGTCCGACGTGGGTCGCACTACACCAAACAGTAGAGAACGTTCTATGGAGCGCCTACTTTCGCGCCGTGTTTGGCCCAACATTGGACCCCACACATGACGGCTCACACTCCGTAGTCAGAAGGCTTCTAGAAGGGTGTGACGGGGTGTGACAATTAAATACGAATTAAATGCATAAAAGGGGTTTACATGAGGCCTTTTTTACGGTATAATGAATCATAATTTAAACAAAGGAGAATATCTTATGAAAACCGTTACTTTGACCGCTCTTGAAACTGAAATGCTCATCTCATTCATTCGCGAAGGTCAATCCGTTACTAATGCTATGACAGCAGGTGAAATGGAAGAAGACAATATGACTTGGATGAATGTTAACGATTTGGTTGAACAGCTCGAATGGAGCGTTTACAAAGTTGGTGGTGTAATGGGTACGCTTACAAATAAAGGCGTTATCGAAAATTCTGGTTCCTCTGCACGTGGTGCTAAACAACCAGATTTCACCGTTGCTTCCGCGTTCATTAAAATGGGCTTCGACCTTATGGAAAAAGCAAATGTTGATGCCGCTGCTGACCCAATGCCAATTGCCGCTTAGGAGGGGTAATGAAAACCATTAGAGAGCTCGAATTAGAAGTTGAGATTAAAATCGCACAGATGAAACTTGAGGATGAAAAGGATCCTCAGTATTATTTTGATGGTAGATATGATAAAGACTTGAAAGAGCTCTCTGAATTGAAAAAAAGGGTAGCATATGCTATCGAGTCAGAAGAAATGGCTCAAAGATATGAATTGGAATGGATGAATGAAAACAGTTGAAGAATTGAAAAAATTGGTCGATCAATGGAAAGCAGTTGAAAGTTTAAGCTTAATTGACTATAGCACAGCTAAAACCCTTGTCACTTGTGACCTAGCAAAACATGCGATGGATCGCGCGACCGAGAAGGTGAAGTTTTACTCTACCTTACTTTTGGCCGCTGAAGAAAAAGCCGACGAGGCTCGTAAGCTAATCCCTTATGCAGAGGCGTTCAATGTAGAATTCGATAAAGTTAATTCACTTTTTTATGATGGAGGAAAGTAATGATTAGAGATAGAGTAGAACCGAAGGAGATTGTAATTGATCTTACAGGCCCAGCTGGTAATGCGTTTGCCCTAATTGGGCAAGCAACAAAGTTTGCTAGGGATTTAGGTCTTGATGAGAAACAAATCGCAAAAGAGATGACTTCTGGCGATTATGAAAACCTAGTCGAAGTTTTTGATAAATACTTTGGAGACTTCGTTATCCTCGAACGTTAGGGTGTGACGGGGGCTGTGACAATTAAATACGAATTAAATGAATAAAGGGGATTTACTTCCCCTTTTTTTTACGGTATAATGCATGCATATTAAACGAAAAGGAAAATCTTATGAAAATCTCTGATGTAAACGTATCCCGTAATATTGCTCAACAGCTAGCTGAACTTCTTTCGCTCGAGCAACTAGAAGCCCGTTTGATCAAAATCGAGGAATTGGCGGCTAGAAATAAAGCCACTCCTCCTCGGTACGATGTTCCTGCTATGCGTAGAGGCCGTTGGGATACGATTACCTCTACGGAGTATTTCACTAATATCCAGCGTATTTCGTGGGCAACAACTAAAGTAGCTATTCAAATGAAAAAAGGAGCTTAATTATGGAAATATATGCTTATGCGCTTCTAATCTTTGTGCTCTCTTTCCTCTTCAACCGCTACGGTCTTATATTCATTATGTATATTTACGACTTATTTCATAAAAAATAAAATAAAACGAAGTTATTTAGGGGAGGGGGGATTTACATCCTCCCTTTTTTTGTGATATAGATGAGGGGTATCAAAAGATACATTTATTATAAATAGCACAATAGGAGATTTAAATGGATAATATAGATTGGAAATTCGTAAAGAGGGCTGAAAAGGTCACTTCATTCAATCTTGATGCGAAGGATTTTACAGTCCAGAAAAATAAGGAAAGTATTCAGCATATTTTCAATAAACACTTCTTTCCAAAATTCGATTTATCAAAGACACTTGATCGCGTAGATGCTACGCAACTTAATAGGCTTATATCAGAACTCCGCTCGGAGAATCCTGCTATGCTTCAAGCCATGCATTTCTATAACTTAAAGGGCGTTGGACCAGGCGAGGTGCTTATCTACTTCTTAGTCAAGAATGGATTTCTTGGCGGCGGATCTTCGTCCGGTGTAGATTTCATTACTCCAGGTAAGGGTTACGAAATCAAAGCCGTTGAGGTAAATCAAGCAGGTTATGCAACCAACTTTAAGGTTGGTGGAACATTCGACCTATCGCCTATACTTAGAAGAGCAACAGAATTAAAGAAACTCGCCGGCGCCGGGGGTGAGGGTGTTAATCTGTCTGCCATCAAACTGATAAAGCAAAAAATCCCAGGAGAATGGGAAAAGGTTGATAAAGCATTTGTCGAACTTACTTACGATAAGTATTTCCAACATCACCATGTCATATTCATGAATAACAGGAAGAATGCTCAACTTGGTGCTATTGAGGCCATTAAGCAAGTTAAGCGTGAAGACATAGTATTAGAGCGTATCACCTCAGGTACAGCAAAGCCTGCAGTCAAAATTTAACTAAATAGGGGGGTTTACAATCCCCCTAAACTACGGTATAATAAGAAGACAACTCCAGGAAGGATAGATATACTCCTGGCACATTGAGAGAACCTATGGACACCTTTAAGACAATAGAATCCTATAAAGACAGTTATTCAGTATCACAAGTCATGACAGAGACAGGGTATAGTAGAAATAAAATAGTAGATCTGTTAAAGACAGAAGGTATCTATGAAGGTCTTAAAGGCCCTAATTATAGTATTAAAATGAGAGAAAGAATGCAAAATCAATCTCAACCTATAAACAAAGGTCAGAGAGCTCTTATTGAAAGTAATACTATAAGTTACGATAGAATACCATTCGATAATGAGCTATTGAGCTATAAGAAAAAGGTTGAGAAACTATCTAGAAAAAATGCTCTAGAGCTTAAATCCACCACACATTGCGAATATACAGGTATAGCCTTTGCCGACAATTTTAAGGAAAAGGTCAATCCTAACGATCCTAGAAAAAGGTCTATTGATCATAAGACTAGCGTAATCCATTGTTTCCTTGAGGGAAAATCGGTAGAGGAATGTAGTCAAGTGTCTAATCTAGCATACGTGTTAAGATATGTCAATTCTATAAAAGGTAATATGAATCTGAAGGATTTTGAGCCCCTTAGAAAAGTACTGAAAGAGAAATTAAATGAAGACCTTTAAGACCTATATCTCTGAAGAAAAAAACACTCACATGAGGCACCTCGATGACCTAGTTATCTATGGTGGTGTCAATGGTGCGCGACAAGCTATATTTGCTCTTCGTGATCTAAGAGATATGTTATCCTCGAAAAAGAAGGGAACAATTTCCATAAAGTGGGACGGCGCGCCGAGTTTATTCGCTGGCACAGATCCTTCTGATGGTAAATTCTTTGTTGCCAAGAAGGGCATATTTAATAAGAATCCGAAGGTCTATAAGACCAATGCTGATGTGGATGCAGACACTACTGGTGATCTTGCCACTAAGCTTAAATTAGCACTACAATATCTTCCTGCTATTGGTATCAAAGGTGTCATTCAAGGAGATTTCTTATTCTCTGCTAATGACATTAAACAATCCAACATTGCTGGAGAACCTTATACCACCTTCCATCCTAATACAATCGTATATGCAGTACCTCGCCGCGATAAAGAAGCGGTTAAGAAAATCAAAGATGCTAAGATCGGTATCGTCTGGCATACCACTTATCATGGCAATTCATTTGAAGAAATGAAGGCCTCGTACGGAGTGGATGTGAAGGCCCTAAGACAAAATAAAAATGTATTCCAAGTGGATGCTATGCTACGAGATATGAGCAAATTCACAATGACAGAGCGGGAAACCAAAGAGGTTAATGATCTATTATCTCAAGCAGGTAAGATCTTCAACCAGATCTCAGGCAATGCTCTTCGCCAATTAGAAGCACATGACATACTTTCTACCCATATTGAGACCTTCAACAACTCGTTCGTGCGTGATGGCACTGTGGTTAAAGATACCGCAAGACATGTTGAACACCTAATCAAATGGATCGAGACACGATATAAAAAGGAAATGGATAAGAGAAGTACCGATAAAGGCAAAGCTGCACAGCAAAGTAAGCTCGATGCTATCCTAGATTTCTTCTCACACGCTAATAAAAAGGCTTTAAAGCTCATATTTGACCTCCAAAAAGTCCTAATTCTAGCGAAGTTAAAACTCATAAATACATTCAATAGGCTGAAAAGCATAGGAACTTTTGTTAAAACGGCTGATGGGTATAAGGTTACGGGCCATGAAGGTTATGTAGCTATCGATCAGCTAGGCGGTGGAGCGGTTAAGGTTATTGACAGAATGGAATTCTCGTTCAACAACTTCTCTAAAGATACAATCCGCGGTTGGGAGAAGACTTAACAACTTTGAATGCTCAGTTAGATAGTCAAGGAAGAAACTAATGGAAAAAAAGACAGAACTAGATTTCGAAGATATGTTAAATGACGGTGAAGACCGTGATGAAGATCAAAGTTATTTTGCTTGGAGAGCAAAGCGCCGTAGAAACGGTGCAATGGATGAAGAAACCCTTGACGAGCTTTCTAGAGGGACTCTTCAAAGTTACGTAAAAAAAGCTATAACTAGAAATAATGGCGTTGCATATCTTGCTAAAGATGACAACAAAAATTACTCTCAAGGTAAAGGTGGCTCTAGAACTAGAGCTTTGCAAAAAATGGCAGATGATCACAACAAAAGATTTGATAAACATTATAAACGAGCAGACGGAAAAGCTTGGAACAGAAATGGTGTAAAAGTACCAGCATCTGAATATGCTAAAGAAGAAACTTTACACGAGATGATCAAAAAGGGTGATACTGTAATTGCTCAAAAAGGTCCCCATACTGGTGTTAAGCACGAGGTCATTCACGATCACGGTGATGGACATTTCAATGTAAGACCTTTGATTTCTAATCCTAAAAAAATCAAATATGCGATGGGAGCAGCAAAGGCCAAAGGGTCTGATCTGAAATTATGTGAAGACTATATGTCAGAAGATACCGCAAAGGCTATCGAAGATCATAAGGCTCAAATGAAAAATAACGAAATGTCAAGCAGTCGTTATTTCACAAGTGGTGCTCAGCGACGCGATCAAAAAGAATTAGAGCGTCTTAAAGATAAACATAAGGCAGCTCAAGGTGTGAAAGAAGAAACCCTAGATGAGCTAAGCAAGAAAACTTTAGGTAGATATATACCTAAAGCAGCCGATAGTCAGGCACATAATTATGCTCAAATGCACGTTATGGACCAAGATGATGATTATGACCAGGGTGAAATGAACGATGCCGAAAAACGCGTAGCTAATAGAGATAAGGGTATTAAACGCGCGGTTAAGAAATTAACTAAAGAAGAAACCCTAGACGAGATTTCAAAAAGAACCACTAGAAGATATATCGCATTAGCTAAATCTAATGTTGCTATTAAAAACGACCAAGCTCAAGATCTGCAGAATCGAAACGATAATAGCACGAAAAAAGGTAGCGCTAGACAAGCAGTTATAAATAAATATCATGGTAAAAATATGCGAAGATTTGATAGTATAAGTCAGGCTGCGAAAAGACTCACTGGTCCAGGTTCAGAGAAATTGGATAGAAGAAATAAAAAAGATAAAAACATTGGTAAAATATACCATAACGAAGCTAAGTCTGCTGATCGTAAACCAGAGAAATACAGAGCCGCAGATGGATCGATAAAAATCAGAATGGTTCCTGTTGATAAAAATGTTGAAAAGGACGTAAGAGAAAACATGCAATCATTCAAATCCTATATGACTGAATTAAGCAAGGAAACTTTAGACAGCTATGTTGGAAAGGCTCAAGACCGGTATTTCAAAGATAAGCGTCCTGAGAGTAACCCCGACAAGAAAAAACAAATGAAATCATGGAAACTTGGGTTCAAAAAACGCACCGCCAAGGAAAAAGAGGAAAGATCAGCCCTTCTAAAAGGTGCCAAAAAAGGCAACCACCACGAGTTTATCGATGAATTAGGTTCAGGTGGATTTTCAAAAAGCGATCATGATACAGCTGCTAAATTCGGCCTGAAAGTTAAAAGAAAAGCCGGTGATGGCGATACCGGAGCCCACGTTGTTGGGCATAAAGATAATGTTAAAAAATATGTATCACATATTTGGGGCGGAGAAGATAAAGCTAAAAAAATTCACGGGCACCTTTGGAAGTAGAATAAAATGAAAAAAGTTTCGAAAAAACAACATAATGCTGCTGCAGCTGCCAACCACTCAAGAGGTATCTAATATGGACGAAGCTTCAAGCTACGATAAACATCCTGGTGTAGTTCAGGCAAGGAAACGCTATGCTAATAAGATAGCAATGGTCAAAAGAAAAGCTGCTGCTAAGCATGCCGAAAGATCATCCAATACTACTTCTAAGGCACAACATAATGCTGCAGCAGCTGCTATAGCTACTCAAAAGGGAGAATATGACGGCGGCAAAAAAGACGGAGCGATTAATCGTATGGCTCTTATGAAGCAAAAAGATCTTAAGAGCATTGTCAAAAAGAAGGTTGATGAAGCATTTAGTAAAGGCACACGACCTAAGAAGGTTCAACCTAAGCCACAAAATCTAGATGGAATGTGGGATAAGGGACCGATTCATCCCAACCTTTTTAATATTTTAGGTCATCACGGAAAAGATGCAACTCATATGTTCTCATCCGATAAAGGCTTTAGTGTAAAATTTAAAACACCTAAAAAAGCCCATGAACTTGAGGCTAAGATGAAAGCGGGTGGAGCACACCATTTCGTGCATGCTCATGATGACGAAGACCCTAATAATAAAATTTTCCACTTTAGAGAGTCGGTAGAATATGAGGGTGAAACTCTTGATGAGATTTCACGTGAAGCTCTAAAGGACTATAGATCAAAAGCAAGAACTGATGATACCGATGCATCTATCAAAGATATGAAAAATGCTGAATATAAGAGATTCTGGAAGAAAGATGCAGACGATGCTGACGAAGTTAAAAATCGCATGAAAAAGCGTCGTAGAGGTATAGATCTGGTCAAGAAGAAATTGGGTGAAGCAACTGATAAATATGGTAGAGTTGAACAGCCAAAAGAAGAACCTAGAAAAGATCATGTTTATTGGCCAATCAAAGTACCTACCGGAGGCGGTAAAGGTATTATAAGACATATCGGTATGCACAAAGATGCATCAAGAAAAGATGCAATGAAAAGAGCAATGGAAACCGTTGCTAATCTTACCGCAGATCATGCCCATAAATTAATGGCCATGAAACCTGTTGCCAATAAGCCTCCAACATATAGGAACGTTAAAGAAGAAACACTTGATGAATCGACGGGAATAACTAATGCTCATCATGATGCAGTAATACGGTCTCTTAAGCAACAAGCTGCTGCACATAAAGGTCAGGATAAAGAGGACTTTGAAGGTGCTCACAAATGGCTCTCAAAGAACAGAAGCCAAAGTGAACTTAAAAATGTTATGAACGATGGATTGACCCGTGGGGATACTTATACTAGAGAAATCTATGGGGAAATAGCTAAAAAACATTTCGGAATGGACGGTGCTGAAAAACATTTTAAGGTTAAATTTCATCGACATAAACAGCCGGATCATAATAAGGTAAACGAAGAAACTCTTGACGAGCTAAGCAGAAAGACCTTAAAAAATTATAAGGATAAGGCTGACGATCAGATTTATCATTCTATGGATTATGATAATGAAACTGATGATCAGAAGTCTAGAAGATATAAAAGAGAAGCTGGCTATCGTCTCGCACATAACAAGCTAAGAAAAAAAGATCGTGCAGAAAAAAAAGCCTTAACAAAAGAAGAAACCACGACTGGCGTTAATGAAGCCCTAACGCTAACACAACGCCGTAAAATGGCTATAAGCTTCCGTAAGAACAAGTCTAAGATCAAAATTGGTAGAGAACGTGCTAAGAAGCGTACGGCTAGTAAGGATGTGCTCATGAAGCGCGCGCGTAAGCACGCTCGCAATATGCTGATTAAAAAGATGACTAAGGGCAACAAAAAAGACCTAGACTTCTCACGTAGAGAAGCAATTGAAAAAAGACTAGGTAAGATGAAGAGTAAAATCGATCAGATTGCTAGAAAAATGTTTCCGGCACTACGTAAGAAAGAAATGTCAAGAGATCGCAGCGGCTAATGATAACCTCCTTTAAATCATATTTACTTGAAGAGGAAAAAACAGTTTTCTTCACATGGGGGAGACTGAATCCTCCTACTATTGGTCATGGCTTGTTACTTGACACGTTGGCGAAGAAGGCCGGCCGGAATCCATATAAAGTTTATCTTACACAGAGTAACGATAAGAAAAAGAATCCACTCACTTATAAGGATAAGGTTAAATTTGCTAGGAAGATGTTTCCTAAGCATTCACGATCTATTGTTTATGACACCAAAATGAAGACCGTTTTTGATGTGGCAGTTGCCCTATATAATGAAGGCAATAAGAACATTACAATGGTGGTTGGAAGTGATAGAGTTAAACAGTTCAAAGATCTTTTGGATAAATACAATGGAGAAAAGAAAGCACACGGCTTTTATGATTTCAACCGTATTACTGTAATATCTGCGGGTGCTAGAGATCCTGACGCTGATGATCTTTCTGGTGCATCTGCTTCAAAGCAAAGAGCTTCTGCAGCTGCTAACGATTTTACAACCTTCGCCCAAGGCACACCAAAAAATGTCTCGAATGCAGAATGTAAAGCATTATTCAATGCAGTTAGAAGCGGTATGGGTCTTAAAGAGACTAGAGAGTTCAAGCGGTTCCTAGACCTAGGCAATACGTGCGAACTAAGAGAAAAATATATAGCTGGTAGATTATTTAATGTAGGTGATAAGGTTATAGTAAACGAGTCTGAAGAATCAGGCGAAATAAGTTTTCTAGGCAGTAATTATATCATCTTGGAAACCTCGTCTGGACAAAAAATAAGAAAATGGATTAAAGACATAAGTCCGGAGACAGAATATGACATTTAAACTATCACAAAATTCACTGAAAAGATTAGAAGGTGTTAATCCTCGTCTGATATCAGTTGTAAAAAGAGCCATTGAGATTACTGAAATCGACTTTGGGGTTATCGAGGGCGTACGCACGAAGAAACGCCAAGCACAGTTAGTTGCTGCCGGTAAATCACAAACAATGAATTCTAAGCATATTGAAGGTAAAGCGGTTGATCTAGTTGCCGTTGTTAATGGCAAGATTACGTGGGATCTTTCATATTATGATAATATTGCTGATGCCATGAAACAAGCTGCAAAGGAATTAGGTATTAAAATTCGTTGGGGCGCAGCATGGACAGTAAACGACCTAGGTAATTGGGACGGAGACGGTCAATCAGCTATGGATTCATACGTATCAACAAGAAGAAAACAAGGTCGCAGACCTTTCATCGATGGTGTTCATTTCGAACTCTCATAGGCAAATAAGGAAATAAAATGACAAATATCTACCAGAGCCTTTGGGAGAAGGCTAAAAAATCTAAATTAGACAAGGTCGACAAAGACGAGCTTGATGGTGACTTCGATGATCGTGAAGATAAAGATATCGACAACGATGGCGACGAAGATAAGTCCGACAAGTATCTTCATGGCAAGCGAAAGAAAGTTTCGATAGCCATAAATGCTAAAAAGGGTAAAAGCGAAAATCCTGATGACTCTGAGAAAGAGATTGAAGAATCTGTGTTAGAATCAATTGCTGATGCATGCGAAGAAATGGGCATTGATATCGAAGATCTATCTGAAGAGCAGATCGACGAGCTTTCTAGAAATACTTTAAAATCATATGCTAAAAAAGCTAATAGTGATATGCACAAAAACTTTTCTAATGCTCGCGGTGAACAACAAAAACATGATAATGCTTTATACAGAGATGATGCTGAAGAAGCTAATAAAACAGCTGACGGTGAAAGGAAGTATAGAAAGAAGGCCTGGAGTAGAGCAAAAAACATACAAAAAGCAAAGATTAAAACCTACGGTAAACAGTATATGGTGGGTGAAGAAACCCTTGATGAGCTAAGCAAGAAAACATTAGGTTCTTATGTTACTAAGGCTTCTGGAGATCGTGCTAACAATGCCTTCAATCTTGCAACAATGGATAAAGGTGATAAGAGAACTAATGCCTGGGGCAAAGATTTCAAGAGAACCGTTGGTATTAAAAAGGCCGTTAAGAAATTAATAACTAAAGAAGAAACCCTTGATGAGCTAAGCAAGAAAACCCTTCAAAAATATGTGGATAAGTCTCATAAGAAGTCTGAAAAGGCAATTAACTCTTATTCAAATGCAGCCAATCGTAGACACGATTTTGCTCCTGATACTCCTGCTATGACTAAAAACTTTAACCTCCATATGAAAAGAAGTGATGGTACGGAACTTGCTAAAAAGAAACTTGGTCAACATAATGTTTCAGGGCAGAATTATGGTACAGTTACAGATAGAAAGAAGCCTTCCGTAAAAAATGAAGAAACTCTCGTCGAGAAGCTCCTAGATCATTCTCACCTAGAGCATGATACCTATCCGGGTACAGCAGCCGATCCGAATTCAACATTCAACAAGATTCACGATGCTGCTCATGCAGAGATCAAAAAGCATGTTGAAAAAAGCGGTGATAAAGGTCTAAAGATAGGTGATCATAGTAAGTTTATGAGTTCCTCGAAACCTCATGCTATTATTCACAACCAAATGGTTAAGCACGGTATTAAGCCAGATTTCGAAACACATGGTAAGATCAGTCGTTCTATTGGCAAAAAACTAGCTTCTTCAGTGTCTGAAGCAACTCTGAAACTTACTAACGAAGAAATCGAGCTAACTTCTACTCAAAAACTAAATGCAGCGGTCTTAAGATCTCTTACTGAAAAGAAAGCAGACAAAATTGCTCAGCCTGACGATAATGCAAATCCTGGCGATAAAATGCAAAAAATGATGGATGTGGAAGTGATCGATATGGTTCCAGCAAGCGTAAATTCTGTTCTCGCAGCAGGTCGCGCGGGCCCAGGTAAGAAAACGGTTAAAGAAGAGACCCTAGACGAAAACAGTAGAGCAGATCACTATAAAGGCGCTACTCAAGGTCAAACTTGGAGGGATAATGCTTCACAGGCAGAAAAGGATTTCTACGATATGCATATGAAAGGCGCTAAATGGGATGACACTGAAGAGAAAGGTCATATTGACGCTCTTAAAGCAGGTCGCGCTGGTCCCGGTAAAAAAGCTCGTAAGGGTGACAATACCAATTCTGAAAAGATGAAAAAGACGACCGCATCTGAAGCATTCGAGAGACATATCAATGATCATGTATCGGCGCTTACAGAGAAATATCTAAATGAGAATAAAGATAAAGTTACCGCAGACTTTGGGTATTGGCATGATGGCAAAGATGGACCTAAAGATGTTGAGGGCTATGTTAAAAACGTCGGTACTGGAGGTCACCCTTCATTAACATCTAAGATCACCAAAGCTAATACTAATCAGGGTAGAGAACATGACTGCACAGTTACTGGTCATGTTAAACACGTAATGAAATTCATTAATGATCATCATCAAGAAAACTACTCATTAGACCACGCGGGTCATAAACAATTCAACAAAGACTATTCATAAGGATAACACAATGTTAGAGAAAGCAAAATGGATGAAAGACGCAGTACCAACAGCAAAAGGATGGGTAGATCGCCGCACAGGGGAACTACTCCTAGCTAGAAAATACTCAGAGGCTGAGATCCGTGAATGGGATCTTGCTAACGGTGGGAAGATTTTAGGCAAAACGCTGGAAAAAGACGAGACGCCTGTTAAAAAGGCTAAGTCTACTAAGCGCAAAGCAGCTAAAAAAGATGTGCCTGTAGTAGAAGAAGGCGACGATTTAGAGGATATTTTCTCTCATGTCTCAGATTTCACTGATCAAGAATAGATAGATACTAGCGATAATTAAAACATATTCGTTAGGAAGAAGTCCTTGAAAAAAATAAGCGAGATTAAAGATGATGAAGAATTTCTTTTCTTTGCAGCAACACATTATTACAGACCCAGGTCAACTGCAGTTGACGATTTTTATGATGACATTCATAGGATTAAGTACATAAAGCGCTTAGTTAATCGCTTCATGGAGACAGGTAATCTTAGTGAGAGACTTCTATTAAACCATATAATAGTGGTGGGGAATTCGTTTACGATACCCGCCGCTATTAAAATTTTTGAGTATAAGCTGAATGAGAAAAGCTGGAGGGTATTAAAGCCCTTCTTGGTTCATTTGAAATATATTGAAGAATCAGCATATCCGAATATCAAATCTAATATAGTGGTTGAAAGACAACTCAAGAGCATCTTTAGGCCCGAAGGGAATTAAAATGGGTGTATATAGACATAAAGGCTGGAAAATTGAGGAAGTAGGTCGTTATGGCGATACTCCTAAAGTCAAGCAATGGAATATAACCCCGCCAAAAGAATCCAATGCTACCGACACTGCTAACACCTTAGGGGATGCAAAACGTATGATAGATCGATGGACTAAAGATATGAAAGAAGAAGGCGGCGCTGGTGACTTTGGCACCGACAAGCTTCGTAAGAGATATCAAAAAGATACCCCCGGTCAGCCTGTTACGGAAAACGACGATAAGAAATTACCTTTTCATAAAGAAGTTCATAAAGCTTACCTTGCTCACCTCGCGGCGGAGAAAAGAAGCTCGGATGAAGAACAAAGTGATGATAGGCCATATAAAGGCAAATTGAAAGCTGCTGTCACTAATAGACGTAGGACACTTATGAAAAAATTTGAAAAACATCACAATATAACCGGCGGCCAATCTAGGATTGATGCATTGACTAAAATACAGAATTTTCATGAAGAATTTGGTGTTGGTACACCGACTATGAATACCGGATCTATTCCTGCAACAGGTCCCCTAAAATTAAAGAAAACTGCATTATTTCATGATGTGACCGATAAACGCAGAAAGAAGGATAAGCCTCCGATGATTCTTAAGCGATTCCAAAAGTACTTTAAAGAATCACAAGAGCTAGATGAGATCAGTCAAGAGACTGCGCAATCTTATCGTAAAAAAGCTACCCAAGATTTATACTTTAACCATTTGCCGCATGTAGCTACACCGGACGAAAAAGCTAAACATGATAAGAAGAATATAGCTCGCGCGAAGGGCTTGGAAATGGTCAAGAAGAAGTTAAGGGATTAAAATGTTCGGACTAAGCTCATTCAGATTATATGCCGCAATCTTTGCATTAGTAGCCCTTGTGGCTCTGGTTGCAGGAGGTTATATATATGTGACCAAGATGCAGACTAAGATTACAACACTAGAAGTTGAATCTAGACTAGCTCAGGAAGCTCTTAAAACATCCAATGAGACAATTGATGCAATTGAAAAAGCAGCAGCTGAGAACAGAAAAAATATTACCGAACTTAGAGAAGGGCTAGATAAGGCCACGGACGACCAAGAAGAATTAAGAAAAGTATTAGCAAATAATGACCTGAAAAAACTGGCCAATAGAAAGCCCGGTCTGATAGAGAGGAAGATAAATGATGCAACTGCTAAAGAGTTTCGTGATTTTGAGCGTATTACTGGTCGCTAGTGCATGCTCGACAACGCCTAAGACGATAATCCAGACTAAGATAATTACAAAAACAATACCTGCTATCGAGCGACCGCGTCCGGTAGTTATGAATGATGTTAAATTTTACGTGGTGACTGAAGATACCCTTGACGATTTCATTGCAGAGTTTAAGAAGGCTAATGCGGGTGAACTTGTTTTTGTTGCAACTAACGTTAAAGGGTATGAGAACATATCCCTCAACCTTGCGGATATAAAGAGATATCTAAAACAACAGAATGAGATCATTGTTTATTATGAAAAAAATGCTACTAAATAATACCTAGGGGTTTACAACTCCCCTGAAATGTTGTATAATAATCATCTATAAAAGTAACGCCAGACATTTCCGGAGAGATAATGCTATTCGAAGAACAGATTTCACGCAAACCTGACCAGTACCCATGGACCAAGCAATTTATAGAAGCCATATGGAAAGGCTTTTGGACCCCCGACGAATTCAATTTTAGAAGTGATTACTCTCAATTCAAATCTGATCTTACAAAAGAAGAGCAACAAATTATCATCCGGACGATGTCTGCGATAGGTCAGATTGAGATTGCGGTTAAAACCTTCTGGGCCGAAATAGGTAACCATATGCCGCATCCTTCTATCAAGGATTTGGGCTATGCAATGGCGAACTCTGAAGTTATTCATAATATGGCCTACGAGAAGATTCTTGATGTGCTCCATATGACTCACATCTTTGAAGAGAATCTCAATGAGCAGGTTATTAAGGGAAGAGTCGAATATCTTCGTAAATATAATCAACGAGTTTATGAGGATGATAAAAAACAATACATCTACGCTATTATTCTATTTACGCTATTCGTTGAGAACGTGAGCTTATTCTCTCAGTTTTATATCATCATGCATATGAATAGAAATAAGTCTGTGATGAAGGATTGCGCTCAACAGGTACAATATACCAGAAACGAAGAGCTTCTTCATGCTCAGGTAGGTATTAAACTTATTCAAACATTGCGATCCGAATATCCGGAAATGTTTGATGACGAATTACAGCAAAGAATTGAACATGAGTGTGTCGAATCCCTTAAAGCTGAAAGTCGTGTTATCGACTGGATTATGGGCGATTATCATGTAGAAGGATTGGATGCTAATATTCTAAAGGCGTTCATTGCTAAAAGAATGGCAGATTCAATCTCAGATATCGGATTCGATAATAGTTCTATCTATTATGATAAAGATGCCGTTCATAAAACTTATTGGTTCGACGAAGAATTACTTGGCGCTAATATGACAGACTTCTTTCAGAAAAGACCCGTCGAGTATGCAAAAGGACAAGGGGTCGGGGTAGACGATTTGTTTTAGGAGAAAGAAATGAACAGAATAACAAGAATGATGATCAAATCAAAAGCAAAAGAAATGATCACACCAGGACCAGATACAGAAAGAGATCTTAAAGATCTGTTTTGTATTCTAAGAGAGGTCTGGGACCTCGAATTCGAGGACAGTATTGATTTTCAAGAAAAATGTCTCAATGAGATATGGAACGCATCAGCAGTGATGTATAGACTTAAGAAAAAAGGGAAATAAGAATGGGCTTTAACTGGGCAAACGAAGACTCTAGGATCTTTCTCTCGCGAGGATATATTGATGGTAATATGACTGTCGAAGAGCGCGTACGAGAGATAGCAAAGACCGCCGGAGAAATCTTGGATATGGACGGATTTGCAGATAAGTTCTATGATTATATGAGTAAAGGTTATTATTCCTTATCTTCACCAGTATGGAGCAATTTTGGTACCAAGAAGGGTTTACCTATCTCCTGTAATGGAGTCTATATTGATGACTCGATCGAATCTATCTTGGATAAGAACTCTGAGATAGGTATGCAGACGAAGTTGGGCGCAGGTACTTCTGCTTATCTTGGAGGGATTAGACCCCGAGGATCGGCAATCAAATCTGGCGGCAAAGCTGATGGGCCCGTCCATTATGCAAATGTTACTGAAACGATGGTGGACATTATCTCACAGGGCAACGTTCGCCGGGGCTCTTGTGCTGTCTATCTTCCAATTGATCATCCCGACATTATGGAATTTCTAGAATGTCGAGAAGAAGGCTCACATATTAAAAACCTGTCTATGGGCGTATGCGTATCAGACGAGTTCATGCGGAAGATGATTGATGGCGATCATGACGCGCGCATGGTGTGGGCGAGGGTGCTCCGAAAACGAAAAGAATCAGGATATCCTTATATCTTCTGGACCGACACGGTCAACAATAATAAACCCCAAGCTCTTAAAGATTTAAATCTCCCTATCTGGGCATCTAATCTTTGTAGTGAAATTTGTTTACCTTCTACTGTAGATCTATCATTCGTATGCGATCTAGCATCCATGAACCTTTTGACATATGATGAATGGAGTCAAACGGATGCGGTTGAGGTCATGACCTTCTTCCTTGATGCAGTCATGGAAGAATATATCGAAAAAATTAAAGACATACCACACATGAAACCCGCGCGAGCCTTCTCTTTGAAATGGAGAGCTATCGGGATCGGACAACTAGGTTGGCATTCGTATTTACAGTCTAAAATGATTCCTTTTGAATCGTTTGATGCTCATATGGAAGCGGTCAAAATATCAAAATTTATTGATGATAGATCGCTCTTGGCATCGAAAGAATTAGCTGTAGAATATGGTGAGCCTGAAGGACTTCTCGGATATGGCGTCCGGAACCTTACACGAACAGCTATTGCGCCAACCACCTCCTCTTCATTCATTCTAGGACAGGTTTCCCCGTCTATTGAACCTCTTGCATCCAATTACTTTACTAAGGATCTTGCAAAGGGCAAATTCACTTGGAGAAACCCTTATCTAGGTAAGATTATTAATGAGTACGCCGGCTCCCATGAAAAGGCCGAAGAGATTTGGAGAAGTGTCCTAGTCAGTGGCGGTAGCGTTCAGCACCTTACCTGGCTAACACAAAAACAGAAAGATGTATTCAAAACATTTTCAGAAATCTCACCGTTATCTGTCGTTCAACAGGCAGCAGGAAGACAGAAATATATCGATCAATCCCAGTCTTTGAATCTTATGATTGCACCAGAGGTTCCTATTAAGGATATCAATGCTCTTATGATCGAGGCTTGGAAGCTTGGTGTTAAGACCCTGTATTACCAACGCAGTTCAAATCCTGCTCAAGAATTGGTGCGAGATATTATGCATTGTCAAAGTTGTGAAAGTTGAGATTTACAATTATTAAAGTGCCACTGAGTTTATAATGAGGACATCTAGCGACCTATATTTTATACTTTTTTCTAATTAGGAGAATCTAATGACTGACCCACTACCACTATTTGTTGATGAAGCCTGTGAATTATTAGAGCAAATGCCATTATTCTATCATAAGTACTCTCAAAGAGAACTAGCAGTAAAATTGCAGAATAATTATATAAGAGTAGGACTTAAGATGGGTCAAGAAGGCACCGCAGTTTAATGTTCACAATAGAACATGAAGAGGATTTCACTATTATCACCATCCTAGATGATGAAGATAAATGTGACGAACTTGAGGTAGAAATTGGCACTGATGTAGTCAATCTCAGACAGTGGCATGTTAAATCTATTGAAGATCATGAAATCCCCGAATGGGAAATATATGATCAAATTACTATTACTCCGCGTCAGTTCTTGAAACTCATGGAAGCCTTTAATCTAAAAGAAGGTGTATATCAATTGGAGAATCCTGCGATTTGACATGGTATTATAAAGGCGAGCCATATGAGCCTAAAGAAGGTGAATTAGACGATTGGATGGGGTTCGTATACATAATCACCGACAAATCCACGAAGAAGATGTATCTAGGCAAAAAGCTTTTTTGGTCCAGGAAAACATCGCCTCCTCTTAAGGGTAAGAAGCTCAAGCGTAGGAAGATCGTAGAATCTGATTGGATGAAATATTATGGTTCGTCCGACCTAGTCAAACAACTTCTACTAGAGCACGGTGAAGAGAACTTTCATAGAGAGATAATATACTTTGGTAAAGCTAAAGGTGAATTAGGTTATGTTGAAGCGCGTGAACAATTTGCACGTAATGTTCTCCTGGATGACAATTGGATGAATGGTATTATCAACTGCCGGATTCATAGATCGCACATTAAGCGAGTGAAAGAACAGTATGAAGCAGAGAAAACTATTTCTAACTAAGTTTATAAGACCTAATAGCATAGGATGTGAGATAGGTGTCTGGAAGGGGGCTCTTACTGAACATTTCCTAAAAAATCTCCGTATTAAAAAATATTATCTTATAGACCCGTACGAATTTGGGCCACAATATCCTACCATTTGGTGGGGTGGAAAAATTGCAAAATCCCAAAACGATATGGACCAAATCCGCAAAGAGGCGATGTCACTTATTGATGCTATAGATGTAAAATGTGAAAGAGTATGGATAAGAAAATCTTCAGAAGATGCCGTATCTGAAATAGAAGACGAATCCTTAGATTGGGTTTATATAGACGGCAACCACGAATATGAATTTGTAAACCACGATCTTAACGCATATATCAAAAAGGTGAAGACCGGTGGTCTTATTATGTGTGATGATTTAGGATGGGTTAATGATGCCGGGAAAGAACCTGTAACCGATGCTGTCTTTGATTGGTTGCTAGTTAATAAGGCAAAGGTGACTGTTATGGATATGGAACAAAGACAAATAGTGATGAAAAAACTATAATAAAAATTCAAATTAAGTGCACAGGGGGATTTACATTCCCCCTTTTTTGTGATATAATGGTATTATATTTAAACAAAAGAGGCACAATATGACAAACGATATGGTAACATTCATCTTCTTAATTTCAGCTTCAACATTCACATTCTGTGTATTAGCAGCTTTCGTAGGCGCTTATCATTTACAACTTCATAAGCTTCGGCTAGAGGATATCGATCGTACCCCGATCATTAATGTGAAAAAAATGACTAAAAATTATATGCAGGAAAATATTAACCAATGAACTATTGGGTTGTCTCCGAATTAACTCGTGTCAGAACCAGAGACCCTGCTTGGGATGGGGGTTGGTTTCAGTGCACAGCGTCTTTTACAGGCCATGAAGAATGTAAACCTGATACGAAGCCGCCGGACCTTGCCGCGGCTCTTGCCGGGAAGATAAATAGGGTTTTATCATGAACCCAAATGCAATAAAGATCGTAACACATGACGGAACATGGGTCGCAACATGGGGCGCAATACGGGACGCAACAGGGAACGCAATACCTGACGCAACATATGACGCAACGGAGCGCGCAACAGAGGGCGCAACATATGACGCAACAGGGAACGCAGTACAGGTCGCAACAGGGGACGCAGTACAGGTCGCAGTCGATAGGATAATGAAATGATAATTATAGATTTTAGTGGTATCGCAATACCCCCAATAGTAATGGGTGCGGTAGCAGACGAGGATGAAAATCTGCTCCGCCATTTCATCTTGAATAGCATACGCATGTATAGAAATAAATATCGTGTAAAATTTGGTGAGATTGTAATTGTAGCAGACGGCGGTGGAAACTGGCGGAAAAAGCTATATCCTGAATATAAGGCCAAGCGCGAGACCACTCGTCAAGAGCAGAAGATTGATTGGGACTTGGCATTTAAGAGTATTGGTAGCGTTCTGAATGGTCTTAAAACTAGTTTTCCTTATAAAGTTATCCATCAATGGGGATGTGAAGCAGATGACTCTATTGCTGAATTAGTCCACATGACTCAGGAATTTGGTAGACATGAGGATATCAAAATTATCTCTGCCGATAAAGATTTCATTCAGCTTCAAAAATATAGCAATGTATCACAATATTCACCTATTACTAAGAAAGATGTGACAGAGGCAGATCCGATTTGGTATCGTAAAGACCACTTTTTACGCGGGTGTAAGGGCGATGGTGTGCCTAATGTTTTATCCGATGACCAACAAATAAAAGATGGCCGAAAGGCTACTATTCTGACTGCCAAGAAAAAGGCTATTCTAATGGAAGATCCTAAGGCCCTTGGAGAAGAGGTATTCAGAAATTATTGCCGGAATAAAACTATGATAGATTTGACAGAAGAACGACATTGCCCTAAATCTATACGCGAAGAAATCATAAATACCTTTGAATCACAGGACCCGAGCGATCGTGGTAATATGGTTCTACCTTATCTAATCGACAACAACTGTCGATTATTAATAGAAAATGTACAGGAATTTACACAATAGGAAATTAATATGGCAATAAAGAAATACGTATTTGAAGTGATCGAAGAAGCTGCTGCAGCACAGAAGACTGAAGACAAAGTAGCTATACTGAAGAAATTCGAAAATTGGGCATTGAAGGATGTTCTCAAGGGGACTTTTGACCCTAAAATTCAATGGGAATTACCTGGCGGTAAAGCCCCGTTCACCGCGTCAGATCCTCATAATCATCCCTCTGATTTGGGCCGCGAGCATAAGAAATTCAAATATTTTGCAAAGGGTAATATCAGTAAAAATCTGACGCCCACAAAAAGAGAATCAATTTTCTTAGGTATTCTGGAAGGTGTCCACCCTAAAGACGCCGAGCTATTGGTCAATATGATCAACAAGAAGAAAATCACAGGTTTAACTCCAAAAGTTATTAATACAGCCTTTCCAAATCTAATCTAGAATTGTCCTCTGTCCTAGGACGGGGACAGTAGTTGTAATGCGTAGGTGAGAATATTAACAAGGTAGCATAAGACTACCATAACAAGGAGAAAAACCTTTATGTCTCATACGGTAAACATCCAGATCGAACGCCTATATCAGGACTTAGATAATATTGAAGACCACATCGATCGTTTAGAACGACAGGGGAATATTTCATTATCTGACAAGGTTCGACAAAAAGGAGACTACCTACGTAAATACATAGAAAGGATTTCTTAACTAAACGGGTGGGGGCTTCGGCTCTCACCTTATTTAAAGGATTTAATAATGCCAACTTATACAGTTGAAAATACCAAAACTGGCGAAGTAGATACGCGCATCTGTTCATTTGATACGCTTCAAGCCGAGCTTAAAGGAAATCCCGATCTAATACATGTCATACAGGGGAATGCGTTTATTTCGAACCGTGATGGCGATCAGCTAAGAAAAGCTGGTAATGGATGGAAAGATTTATTAGGCAGAATCAAAAAACATTCTGGCAAAAATAATACAATTAGGAATTAATATGAGTAAAAAGAAACGGTCTGATCAATACCGCGAGGCTTTGACCCCATCCCCTCGAAAAGCAAGAAACAACTCAGCACAGGTATATCCAGATGAAGTTGTAGAGTTCTCGCCATATACCCCAAATCAAGAATTAGCACATAATGCTTGGCTCGAGGGTCAAAATCTTATCTTAACCGGTAGCGCCGGTACAGGTAAAACCTTTATGGCCCTTCATTTCGCTCTTACTGAAATGTTAGCCAATCCCCAAAAATATCATCACGTTCTTATCATTAGATCACTTGTTCCTACTCGTGACTCAGGTGCACTACCTGGAACTAAGGAGGAAAAGGAAGAGCCTTATACCCGAATTTATAAAAGCCTCTGTGATCAGATATTTGAAACCAAGAATGCTTATCCTAAACTAGAATCAGCTAATAAGTTGAGATTTGATACCACATCCTATATTAGGGGAGAAACCTTTGATAACTGTATCATCGTTGTAGATGAGATGCAAAATATGAATTTTCATGAATTGGATTCGGTCATCACGCGCGTGGGCGAAGACTGTAGAATTATCTTTGCGGGCGATTATAGACAGTCCGATTTCAGGTATAACGATGAGAAAAAAGGTATTAAGAAATTCATACAAATCATTGAGCAAATGCGCTTCTATGATGTTGTGAAATTTGAATGGAAAGACATTGTCAGATCTGACCAGGTACGTGACTATATTATGACAAAAGAATATATCGAAGATGAAAGAGAGGAAAAATTCAATGACTAAATTTGCTCGTTTTGACCCGAAAAACAAGAAAAGAAATAAGAAGAAAATTCTGGGTATGTTTAAGGACAAAAAGATCAAACTGGTAATATCTGACCTGAAGAAGCTTCGCGAAGAATCCCAAGTACTAGAAACTCATAAATAGTACAAATATCACTCTGGAGACACCAATGAAGTCCTTTAAATCACTAAGATCCGATATCACCGAAAATAGCTTTTACGACATAAGCACCGGACAAGCAGATAAAGCTAAATTCGTTACCAATGAAAATCAGGTAATGACTGCTTTCTTCTATGCTTTTCTCGGCTGGGTGTCATTATTAGAAGTCGCTAAGAATAAAGATCGAGTGGTTAAATACTTCCGTGACGATCAAAAGCTAAGACTCGCAACCATCACAGATACCAATAACGATGTATCACTGATCATCAAAATCATGTCAGATCAGGGCATGTTTATCAATACTACCGTTCCCAATGAGATAACCAGATTCCTTGTTAAAGCAAAAGCTGGACAAATTAAGAATGTGGATTTGGATGTTCTTAAGAAGTGGGTAGATGCTATTAAACCGCAAATGTGGATGAAAGCACAACCTAAACTTAGAAAAATGTGGGCTCAGTTAACTGATGGCACTCACACTATGGGCGAGTTCGCGTATGAACTAAGACAGAATGCAAAGCGTACCTCTTGGAAATCTTCCGAGTTTAATATGCTTTCAAAAGGTATTCAGATCGATCGATCAGCTGGTGCAACCGGTAAAGCAGCTCCAACCGCAGCTCCAACCGCAGCAGCTGCTACCCCAGCTGCAGCTCCAACCGCAGCCGCAGCTCCAACCGCAGCAGCTGCTACCCCAGCCGCAGCTCCAACCGTGCGGGGTTTACCTCCTAAATTGAATAAAAAACGGGAATGGCCGGGTACTGATGTTATAATGGACTACATTGAGAAGGGCGCTTCTGGACAAGATATTCTCGATATCTATAAGAGTAATTATGTGCAAAGAACCCAGCTAACAGTCAAGATTGTTACAGAATTAAGGCTTAAAATCTCAGCCCATATCTCTAGTAACAAGAGACATATAATGTATCATGCACCGGCAAATCGGATAAAAGTATATACCGAGGTCGTTAAGATTGTCGGTAGCACCCAATTGCAAGAGCGAGATTGGTGGTATATATCTCAAGGGTCTGAAAGGCCGAGAAGCACTCTGGAGGCTATTCAGTTTTATGCTAATATGGCAAAAGCCGGCGTGCAAGATCTTCTGCCCGGAAAGGTAGCGGCGGGAACGAATTGGCAATATTGGCCGCCGCGAATGGTGAATGTAATCGCCCGCGATATTGATTTGCAATTCGATAAAGATTATCCCAATCCCGACTCTGCTGGGTCTATTGCTGCAATTAAGGCTATTGGCGAACATTTAAAACCGTGGTTTGAACCTGCAATCTACGGTCCGTTTAAAACCGGAAGCAAATCGATCGGACAGTCCGGCGGCTTAATAATGGGTATGATTACGGGTAAGAAAGACTTCTTGATCGACGCCCTCAACGCCGGGAGATATATAAAAACCGTTGATGGAAAGTATTATTTAGATAATTTAGAAGCGATCAAAAAAAGAGCGTACGGCTTTCCCTCTTTTGAAATAGCGATCGCAAAAGCTTATTTAGATCTAGAAGAAATTTCAGAAGAAGCGCAAATCCACGCAGATCTGATAGCTCCGAATATAACTTTGAAACAGGCCCATTGGGCAACAGATTGGGCAACAGATATAAACTTCTTTTCATCTATCGATCTAAAAGGGTTTGCAGACGATTTAGATCGCATGGAATTAGGTAGGTTGATCGAGCGTTTTCGCACCCTGGGTAAGCAGAATTTAGTAGGATCGGGTATCGATATTTTAGATGCGTTCGGTCAGGCAATTGTTAGAAAGGTGAATTCGGGTAAAGACATATATACGAATTTTAAGCAAGCTAAATTCTGGGAGCCTTCTGATCAAAATAGCTGGAACGACTCCGGAAAGAATAAGGTAGGTACCTCTTATACCGGACAGAACAAAACAGTTGTAGTGTCAATGGTCAAGGGCATACTGGATTCTTGGAAGAGACAGGAATTGCCTTTCTGGGAGGAAGACCGAGGTAAAAATACTGCTGCTTATTGGAGAGATGCTGAAAAGGTAGTCTTAGGTAAAAGTGACGATGCCTGGTGGGCTAATTATATGTATAATGCATATAAAACCCTATTGGGTATTTCAGACGAATCCACCATTAGACAAGCACAAGATTTCCTAGAAATGAAGCACTATGATGCAGAAAAATTCGGGTTTACGGATAAACAAATTGAAGAGTTGGCAAGTATTATTCTCGCTAATGCAATTGCAGGTAAGAATGAAAAGTTTGTCCAGTATAGTTGGGGTGCAGATGCACCATATAGCGTTTTTGGACCTATGCTTCCTTATAGTAAACAGAGCACCACGAATAAGAAGTTAATGGATAAACTGATCGAGATGGGGAAACTCCGTGGTTCAAACGCCATGATGCACCATTTGGATTTGCCATATTTTATGGAGCTCGATAAAAAGGGTATCGAAGACCTTGCAAGGATTTGGTGGGATAATTCGCCGAATCGATCAACACTGCCGGCCGATTGGGACCCGGATCCTAAGAAAGCTATTCCTGTTCCATATGAAGCTATTCATAAAATGATGGCAGGGTTTGCAGGCACTACCTACATCGGAGAAGCTGAGAAAACAAAGATCATTGATCGATTCTTGAAACTGTTCAAGGATAAAATTGATACTCCTGCTTTATACAATCTTGTGAAAACTGCGCCGTATGACTCTAGGCATGCCTCAATTACCAATTTTAACTCGCTAGCGCTTTCTGATAATATATCCGAAGGTCAATTTAAAGCAATCCTGAATGCGCCTAAAACTGTTCTAAGCAGAGCAGACTTTGCTGCGGATGTGATGACGAAATTAAAGCCTGTAGAAGATGAAGACGGCGAAGATATCCCGATGACAGAAAGACAGATGAAGCTGATAGAGCATCTTTTTGAGAAGATGGACGACCCTGCCCATATTAATAAACTTAGAAGAGAATATCAAGAATTTATGACCGAGGGTCAAATCACTTGGATGAAGATGGTGGGGAGTAATAGAAATAGGGCAGAAAAACTTTATTTGAAAGCTTCTAAGTCTATGAGAAAAAGACTAGCGGGCGCTTACCTTAACAACCAAGAATTTGCTTCTACAGCGGCTGCTGCATTAACTGCTCCGGCGAGCCCTATTAAACCATATACAACCTTAGACAAAAAACGCGTACGAGATATTTTGAAATACAATAACGTGGTTAGTGAAGACTCTAAATTGAGTGATAAAATTTTGCACAATTTCAATACTATGGATATGCACGTGCGCAAGTCCGGTGTTAAAAAGCCACTTGAAGATCTTCAAATTACAGAGAACGATTTGAAGCCTGATGAGCTAAACGCACTAACTGCTAATTTGCATACTACCAGAAGATCTAACAACCACGGGAGAAACGGTCTCAAGATCCTTAGGTCATTTAATGTTAACATCCCTCTTCAGGAAAAATCCCAAACGGACTGGATTAACGCAAATCCGAACCAAGAAATTATCAACCCAATGTTTCACGGAACAGGTTCAATCGCAGCATCAATGATCTTGCGATACGGCTTCCGAGTCATTAGTGCAGGTGATTCCTCGATCACAGGTCGGATGTTAGGTAACGGCGTTTACGGGGCTATTCATATGGACAAATCCCAACAATATGTAGGGGATAATGGATACGGTAGATCTGTTGGCACCAAAGGATATATCTTTGTATGTAATGCAGCGCTAGGACAAAAAGGTAAAGATTATAGAGCCTCAGGAGTAGGTGGCAGCGGTTATCAAACTCAATCGCCAGAATGGTGTGTCTTTACCCCGAATTCGCAATTCAAAATTGTGAAAGCTTATGAAGTCGAACTTGTTGAAGAAACGACTATAAATTCTATTGTTGCCGATGTTAGAAGAAAAGGCAAAGGGGTTAATGAAGGAAAATTGAAGAACTTTAGAAAGTTCTTAGGAGAGGAAATTAAAAAAGAAACTATGAAAAACGTGACAAATTACATTTTCATTAATGGTTATATTCCCGTTAATGAACATGATACTGTAGACTTCGAGGACTTTACTCCTCCAAATACTAATGTAAGTCTAGAGCCTTCAGCTTACGGGCCATCAGTGGTAGTAACTGGAACTAAAGAAAGTGCGACTCATATATTCACTAGTGCGGCAGATTTTAGACAAAATCATCCGAAGGAATTTGAAGAATATGTTACACACCTCAAAGAGGACTAATATTTAAATACAATTAATTTGAATTAGGGGGTTTACATACCCCCTTTTTTGCGATATAATAGTCCTATAAAAAGGAGATATATTATGAAATACGACAATGTGATACTTACCGATTGTGACGGGGTCCTTATGAATTGGGAATATGCCTTCACGGTCTGGATGAAACAAAGAGGGTATACCCTTAAAACCGATGTTTCTGATTATGATATGGGGCTAAGATATGATATGTCCCCAAATAGTATAAGGACATTAATCAAATTATTCAATCAATCGGCTGCAATAGGATTTCTTCCTCCGCACAGAGACGCTATGTATTATGTGGATTTACTCCATCGTAAACATGGATATGTATTTCATATGATCACATCACTATCAAAGGATATTAATGCTCAAAATCTTCGGATTCAGAATACCAAAAAACTATTTGGTGAAACGGCTTTTGAACGGTTTCTCTTCCTTGATACTGGTGCAGATAAAACTGAGGTATTAGCTAATTATAAAGACTCCGGTTGTTATTGGATAGAAGATATCCCTACAAATGTAGAGATCGGGCAAAAAATGGGTCTTGAAGGTATTATGATGGAACATGGTCATAATATGGATTATCTATCTCATGATGAAGATATCCCGATCTTTAAGAATTGGGAAGAAATTTACAATCATATTATCGGAGACTAATATATGATAAGAAAAGAAGAAAATCTGTTCAAGGTTATTTCACTTAGAACCGAGTGGGAGAACCTTGTCCAGAATTTTGCTGGTGTAAGTAATGAAGGTACTATGACTAATGTCCGGAAATTCCTTAAAAGGCCGGTGACACATCATAGATTTAATAGCCCCCGATATCAAAAAGCCTTGGCACTCGCGAGAGAAATGGTAGCACTATGCAAAAATTAATATATCAAGTGAAATTAGGTAATTCTAAGTTGTATGATACTTGTTGCAAATCCGTAAGGGATTATGCTAATAAGATCGGCGCGACCTATATAAGACAAACAGAACCTATCCTAAACATCAAGCCCGATCCAGGTAATACCAATCGATCATTAGAATGTCAGATGCGCGAAGTACCTCTTCCTATTTTTGAAAAGGAAAATGCTTTCGATTATCGCGATCGTTTTGATCAAATCTGTGTCATTGATGCTGATGTTTATATCCGGCCTAATGCAGAATATGATATCTTTGAAGATTTTGGTACCGAGCATGCATTCGGTGCTGTGGTAGAGAGAGAAATGCCTATCACTCAAATCTATATGGATAAAATCAAGAATTATTCCAGAATGCAATACGGGCAATGGCCAGATCTATTCCCAATTGACTTTGCTACCGGGAGTGAGTTTATGAATATGGGCGTCATGATTTTCAATAGTAAGTTGCTTGATTCCTATTTAGGGACCGAGAGTGCTAAAGAGTTCCTCGGGCGTTCTGACTTTAAAAAGTTTGTCGACGGTGTTGGTCCCTTCAAATGGAGCACGGATCAGACACTCTTGAATTGGTGGATTAAAGATACTGGAATGTCTTATAAGAAGATGCATTGGAAATATAATGGTCTTTATACCGCTAATACCAAGATAAACGAATGTCAATTTGTCCACTTCTTCCTTAAGGATAAACTACCTAATCGTGGAGAGAATGTCGATCAGCTATTGAAAGACATTATGTCATGAGTTTTAAAAATAATAGGATATTAGATTAGAATAGGGGTTTACAATTGATTAGTATTATGATATAATAGTATTATAAAGGAGAACATCATGTATATTATTATCAAAAATAAGTCATCCATTCATAAAACTTCTGAATGGAATTCGTCATGGGGATTCTCAGGTATTGCTTATAGATTTAAAGACCAATATGAGAATAAAGAAGAAGCTGATGTTCTTCAAAGATGTTTAGAAGCTTGGTCCCCGGGCTGGAGGGTGGTTCCAGTATAATGATGCATTGGGCAATAAAAATTCGCGAGATTGCATGGGATACGTATCCGAAATATGATATTATCAAGACAATATCGGATGAAGTGTATAATAGTACCGAGCGCCCGGTCAAAAATATGTCATCTGCATCTACGATAATCTCGTCCCTCCAGAGCGCAGTTAATAGGATTTTATCATGACAAAAAATAGTGATTCACCTTGGAGAAATTTTCCTCCCCCTGAAGAAGAAGTCGAAATTCTAAAAGAGATGATGGAAGATATAAAAAAGAAAAATAAAGAATTTTTGAAATATTGTGATGAAGTTCTCGGTCTTCGATCCCAGAATATGATGAGTTATAAACTTGGAGAGGATAGTGATAAACCTAAAGATATTTAAAGATATAAATGTTCTATATGTTCATTGTGAAACCCCCGCCGAAGGTGCTATATATAACTATGGAGCACCAGATCATAAGGCTTATATGGATTTCTTTAAATCGAAGTGATTTACACATTCAAAAATTGTAAAAGGCCATATAAAACGTGATGATGTAGTTTTGCAACACGATATAGTTTTTCAAAGAATCTGTTAGAGGATTAATCATGACTACTTTATGGAATAGAATGCTTATAGATATTGAAAGAGAATTGGATGAACATCCAAAGGATTTCTTAAGACAACCCATAATATCCAAAACGACTTGCCCGTATATGCCTAGATTGGCAGCTTTATATCATGCAGGGTTTGATGCGGCGGATGTAGAAAAGGTAAAGGATCCTCAGTTCGGCAATCCTAAGATTTCTTACAATGGATTCACCTTAAGCACTTTGCAGCAATATTATTATTTAGATCTAATCCTTAAAAGAGACGATAATTTAAGTGAATGGAACCTGATCACTGATATAGGCGGTGGATATGGTAATATGTGTAGAATAGCCCATCGTCTAGGATTTCAGGGGAAATATGAAATTTATGATTTTCCTATTATGCACAAGTTGCAAAGAGCCTATTTTGAAAATCATCCAGGATATTATTTCGAGACTGGATTTAATAGCTGGAAAGTACACCAAGAATTGCTACAGAATATACAACCATGTGACACAAAAAAGTCAATCATGATCGCTACTCACTCTTTGAATGAAATGCCATTAAAAGATAGAGAGAAGGTAATATCCGGTCTAGGACATGATAGATTTATATTCGTTTATAATACACAATTTGACGGTATTAATAATATTAAGTGGTTTGCAGATCTCGCCAAGCAATTAGATGATAGATATGACATAGTTGACATTGGCTGTGTGACGAATACAAGAGCTAGAGTTATGTTAGGGACTAAAAAATGAAGGTTTTCATAACAGGTGTTGCCGGGTTTATCGGTTATCATACTGCCCTGAAGTTTAAAGCTGCAGGACACGATGTGTTTGGAGTAGATAATTTTAACAATTATTATGACCCTGCCCTCAAGTCTAGCAGAGAGAAAATATTGGCGAAAGAAGGAGTAAAAGTCGACGAGTGTGACATTGCTATAACACCTGTAGGATTTGATTTTGTGATAAATGAGATTAAACCCGATCTTGTCATACATTTAGCAGCTCGTGCGGGCGTGCGTCACTCCATGGACAATGCAGACGAATATATATTAGATAACATTATAGGCACACAAAATCTTATCACCTCTTGTGAAAAACATGGAGTTGATAATGTAATTTATGCTTCAACTTCGTGCGTAATGAACGGTCATCCGTTACCGTGGCGTGAGTTCGAATCTCTTTATCCATCCAAATCGCCTTATGGCTGGACGAAAGCCTGTAATGAACAACAGTTCTCTTCTAGCAGGATTCCTAATGTAACGGGTCTCAGATTCTTTACAGTATACGGGCCGTTTGGGAGGCCTGATATGGCCCTGTTCGAATTCACTGAAAGAATCTCAAAGGGTGAACCAATTACGGTATTCAATAATGGTGACATGAAGCGTGATTTCACATACGTTGATGATATTGTGAACGGCATTGAATTAGTGTCAAAAAATCTTAAGCCGGGTTCAGATCTATATTGCATCGGGAACGGTGAGCAAGTCAATCTCATGGATTTCGTTAAAGAAATCGAGATTAATTTGGATAAAAAAGCCACTATTGAATTTGCTCCAATGCATCCTGCTGATACAAAAGAAACTTGGTCAGATACCACTAAGATTCAAAGCATTGGTTATGAGTCGATAACCCCGATCGAAACAGGTGTCAAAAACTTTATAGAATGGTGGAAAAGCTATAATGGGTAATATTATCCTGCAACATTATGACGGTGAACTTGGTGAACTAGAAAAGCTATCTGTCAAAAATATTGAACAATATGCATGGAAACGCGGCGCTAAATATAGGCTGATAACAGGTAGACCGTTTGATGCTAGACTGACACCGCCCTGTCAAAAGGTTCAGATGCTAAATGAAGAGTTCGACGGGTTCGATCAAGTTTTGATGCTAGATATCGATATGTTCGTACCAAGAGGTATGGAGGTCAATATCTTTGAGCAACAAGGTGTTGGGCTATACAATCCTATCCAGCAAATGCTTCATGCAAAAATGGTTAAAAATTATCCGCTTTTAGCTTCTTCTTCAAATCCTTATTGGGGTGGAGCTATATATAAGATGGATCTAGAATTACGAAAAGCACTACGTAAGGAATTAACTGATAGAGCCTGGATGGAGAATTTCAATCAGCCTTATCATTTTGAAGACGAAGGTATCATGCACGTTCTTGCAACCAGAGCAAATATTAACCCAGAAGGAGCATATCTAGACCCTAGATGGTGCTATGATAATTATCTACCAGATCCGGCGGGAGCTTATATGATTCATGTTAGGACTAAGATAACACCTACAGGACCTAAGCAAGAAAAGATCAAAAATTATTACGATTTAGTTGAAAAAGGAATCTTATGAAAAATCTGATATATCAATATTGGGATGGGGATGACACCTCAGGCAATCGCGCGGGCGTTAAGGCTATGAAGAAATACGCTGATAAGATTGGTGCTGATTATCTTTATGAGCATAATGCACTTTGGCGCAGTTCAGCAATAGGAAAATATAAACCATATTTTGGTTGCTTCAAGCCACTTTTTACCGAAGAAATCTATGAGAAATATGACAATGTAATGTTTGCTGATACCGATGTTTTTCCAAAGGCGATGCTTACTGAGAATATATTTGACACCTTTAATAGTGATCTATCGATTGCTCAAGAACCATGGCAACCCGCTAATAGAGCAATAACTACCGGACAGATCTCTGGTCAAAATGACGAGAAATGGGCCGATCGTATAAACTCCTCCTGGGGGCCTGAAAGGCCGTACCCAAGGGATGAATCGGGTCATTTGAAAGTTTATAATTCCGGTGTGGTGTTATGGTCTAATGTCGGTATGAGGATCGCGCGCGAGCGCTTTATTCCATTCAACGAGTATCAAAAGGTGATGCAAGGTCTTCCTGCATTCTATTCGTGTGACCAACCATATCTTCATGCAATGCTACAAGTGTGTGAATTTGATTGGTCAGAGCTTGATACGAAATGGAACACCTGCGTTCATTATATCGGAAATGCTAATGAAGTTCCTAGACCTGTAAATATGGCAGGGCATCATGATGCAAATTTCGTCCATATACAACTGAGAGCTGCTGATCATTTCTCAGAAGAAAAACTGTTCAAAATTACAAACGAATCTTTTCCTAAATGGAGTCTTTATGATTAATGCAGAATTAGGGCATTGTAAAACCCTCCCAGAATTTTATAAATCTATACGTGAACAACAAGAAGGCGAGCATGGGGCAGACTATTGTGCTCAACACGATGCTTTGATACATATGTTTACCAATGGCGGATGTAAAACCTATCGTGAACTTGGTACTCACCAAGGGGGTACTGCTGCCGCGGTGATGCTTCAAAATCCTGAATATATGGATTTGATTGATATTGACATGCATCGCTATAATAAATTCCTTGCTCCCATCGCGCGCGAGTATGCAAAGGAACATGATATCAAATTAAGTCTAAAGGAGGTCAGTTCTGCTTCATTAGCAGCTATAGGTCCCCTGGTTGATGTGATGCTTATTGATTCGGTTCATAGGTGGGTTTATACTAAAGAAGAATTGAAATACCACGCTTCGTCCGTTAAAAAATATATCGTCTTTCATGATACTACAACTTGCCTAGATATTTGTCAAGGTATCAACGAGTATTGCAAAACTGAGCCATTTAAGATTCTAGATAGATTTCTGCCTAATGTTGGGTATACAGTTATAAAGAGGAAATGATGCAAAGCCTATATGAAATGTTTGTTTTCGCGGTAGCAATTGCCGCGGTATATTATTCTCTAAAATGGTTGAGGGGTAAAAATGATCTATAAAGCTATTGTTCTAAAGGATCATGTGACTTCGTTTTTAGGATTTGATGCGCTTGCAGCGAGCACTTCAGAATATATTGAACCGTTTGATGCTATTACCCCAGATGAAGTTAAGGGTTACATGAAGCGTTTTGGCCTTACGTGGAGATATCCTAATCGGAACAGAAGAACAGATATAGCCACGGGTCTTAGACTTTCTCCATATCCTACAAAAGACCCAGCAAAGCGTATCGCATGTGCATTATCACATTATATGTTATGGAGGGAATGTTCGGACTCAGGAGAGCCTATGGTTATTCTAGAGCATGATGCGATCTTCCTTCGTGAAATCGATTTCGATATTAGTACTACTTCTTTCCAGATCATAGGCCTAAACGATCCACGTGGTGCTACCAGACTTTCTCAGAAGTTCCATGAAGAGGTGCAAAAGAAGCGTCCTGATAAATTCACACCTGCGCCATGGATTGATGACCCAATGGTACCTCAGGGTATTGCAGGAAATTCAGCTTATATAATTACTCCAGAGGGTGCAGATCGTATGATTGCGTTGGTTAATGAGCATGGATTATGGCCGAACGATGCTATTATGTGCAAACAATTAGTGTCTCGATTAGCAGTCACAACACAATATTACACAAAAGTACAGGGTTTGCAAAGTACTACCTCCAATTAGGGGTTTACATTTGTGCACGTTTATGATATAATACTATAACAAAGGAAACATTATGAAAATGTTATATAACAGACCGCTATTTGGTAAAGAATGCACCTGCAGAAAGACTTCGCCAGTTAAATGAAATCTCTTATCATAACAATTGAGGGAATGGAACAAAGTGAAGCTGCAGCGAATAGCTGTATTAAGCGTGCAAAGCAATTTGATGTTAATGTAGAAATACAGAAGGCGGTAACTCCGGAAGATAATCCCGGGCAACTTTTTGGCGATTTGGGTATAAGGTCTAATCATTTCTATACCGACGAGGTCTATTCCAGGCGCGAGAACGCAATGGCAGCATTTCTATCCCACAGATCTTGTTGGGAAGTAGCTGCCAATAGCGGTAAATCTGTATTGGTATTAGAGCATGATGCTTATTTTCTTGGGCCTATTCCTTCTGAGGTAGAGCATATTGATGCAGTTGTCAATTTAGGTAAACCTTCTTATGGTAAATATATCCGACCTATTTCATTAGGTATCGGTCCGCTTACTTCTAAGAGATACTTCCCGGGCGCCCACGCGTACGCGATTGGCCCAGGTGCTGCAAAGAAGGCGTTAGAAATGTCTATAGACCACGCTGCACCTACCGATCTATTTTTTCATGTTGACCTTTTTGGTGATCTTCTTAAGGAATATTATCCGTGGCCTATTGAAGCCCGTGACAGTTTTACGACCATTCAGAAAGATATGGGATGTTATGCAAAGCATAGATATAATGAAGGATATGAAATATTATGAAGACGGCATTTATAACAGGATGTGATTCAAGGACCGAATGGCAACTTCCGTGGTTTATTAAGAACTTCCGGAAGCATATGCCTGCTGAAGAATTGATTGTATATGATTTTGGACTGAAGGGTAATCGATTAGCAGGTGTCGATTATGTTACACTTGATTCTTTACAACCAGGATGGTTTAAAAAGCCATCAGCGATGCTTAATGCGAGTATTAAATATGATGCCGTCTGCTGGTTAGATACCGACTGTGAGGTTCGAGATTCAATTGCTGATATCTGGGATTCGATCCCGCCAGGAAAAATAGGTCTTGTAGAGGATATGCCGTGGAGCACTAGGCGAGGCGGCACACATTATAATACTGGTGTAGTTGCCTTCCGTCAGACCCCGCCCATCATAACTACGTGGATTCAGGAGATTAATCTTCGATCAACTTTACGTGGTGACCAAGAGGTTTTACACGAGTTCTTGAAATCAGTACCAATGAACAGATTAGTGCACGTGCACGAACTACCTAATAAGTATAATGCTCTTAGGCTTCAGATTCAAGACGATACCCTTCCAAGGGAAATTAGGGTGATGCACTGGACAGGCGCATTAGGCAACGATGAAATTTTAAAACAAATTAGAGAGGGCTAATGGAATATCATTTAATAGGTAATGGTAAATCAGCTGGATTATATGACTTCAACTCGAAGGGCA
>Ga0115547_1000136_pt1 | contig 49969 bp, 90 predicted proteins | sample COGITO_mtgs_1004_3_FD_87185 | JGI IMG/M metagenome (GOLD analysis project Ga0115547, IMG submission 87185) | Pelagic marine microbial communities from North Sea - COGITO_mtgs_100420 | ecosystem: Environmental > Aquatic > Marine > Epipelagic | place: Germany:Helgoland, sampling site Kabeltonne...
TAAGGGCTTTGAGACTGATGATAACGGTCAGCCTGTATTAAAAACAACTAAGGGCGACCAAAAGCTGTTTAAACCTCGCATATCAAAACTAGAACCAAAGAAATAACGCTCCTGTAGCTCAGTGGTCAGAGCTGCCCGCTCATAACGGGTCAGGTCGTAGGTTCGAATCCTACCGGGAGCACCAGATAAATAACCGCGTAGTTAATACTGCGCGGTTTTTTCTTACGTCGGAAAAATCGCATAAATAGATGCATCAGAGGATATACTATGGCCAAGAAAGATCTTAACGATTACATCACCACAGTGAAAACACTCAAGCCCAGCGCGGAAGTAAAATTTCGTAGCCAGGACGAAAGTGGTGAAGTAACTGAAAGCGTTGCAAGCCGCGAATATATCGCAAAGCACGCCAAAACAGAAGTTGATGCTGTCAGTCAAATCAAAGGCTTGACTGACCGCCTTAATAAAGTAACAGAAAAAGCTGCCGCAAAAGCTGTTGCAGAACAGGAAGCACAAAACGACCTGGATGAACTAGAGGCAGAAGTTGAAGATGAAGAAATGCTCGACGAGAGCATGGTTGTCTTTGACAAAGCAAACAAAGAAGGCGACGGGGCGACGAGCCCAATGACTCGTGTACCCAACGCACAACACGAAGCACCTAATACAGAACAGATGAGCGAAACAGCGATGCTGGTTAAATTGGTTGCTACATTGATTGATAAAATTGATGCTATGCAAAACTTTAATCCAGTTATTCACGTTCCTGCTCCAGTCATCCATGTCACGTTGCCAGAGACTAAACGCACAGTTACAAAGGCAATTGAGCGTGATGAAAACAACCTGATTAAGACAGTTCATGAAAGCATTGAAGAAGCGCCAACTGGCGAGCCCCTAATTGAAGTTAAACAAGCGGCACCGAAGCCAAAGCGCAAAACAACAAAACCAAAGGATAGCGAATGACATTACTCGTCGCAAACGCAAGCGAAGTTATCATTATGGAAAACTTCCTCAACAAAACAGCGCCACAAGATTTGCGCCTCAAACTCTACAGTTCAGACACTACACCTGCTGAAACTGACACTCAAGCAACATACACCGAGACAACTGGTGGCGGCTATGCTGACACTGCACTGGTGGCGGCAAATTGGACGGTTACACCTGGTAACCCAACTACTGCTTCATATCCAGAAATTACATTCTCATTTACTGGTGCGGCTGGTAACGTATATGGTTATTATGTTGTACAAGAGATAAGCGGTGCACTTATGTGGGCAGAGCGTTTCACTAACGCGCCACTCAACATTCAAAACAACGGCGATGAAATTCGCATCACACTACAAATTACATTGGAGTAAGTATGATCACAGTAATAGGCGCCTGGGAAGAAAACTGGATGGATGCTGAGCGCACTGAACGTAGGCTTTGGAAGCAGACACTGCAATCATATCAAGTCGACAATTGGTTTATGACCCCACCACAATATGGTGAGTTCACTTCCCCTCTACAATATAAAACAGTGCAGGAAGCACTTGATGCCTCAACAGGCAAGCGCATATTCTTGACACCTGAAGCTACCGTAAATGAATACGGACTTACCACAATCAGTCTAGCAGACTACGTTCATCCTGAGGATGCAGTTTATATATTCTGCAATGCTATCAGCAATAACCATTCAGTTATCCGTGATGAAGACGACGTTGTGACAATTTTTACGCCCCAAAAGACAGACTGGTTTGCACCAGTTGCTGTGGGTGCAGTGCTATATGATAGGTTTACAAAGAGTAGCTAATGGCAGTAGACAACCGAACCACATTGAATGACTGCTCTGCTACAACAGGCTGGACTGGTGACGATACCGTTTCCGTGGTTAACGCTACGGGCGAATTTTATGAAGGCGGTTCAGGATTGAGCTGGCAGGCTGCAAACGCACAAGAACACATGTATACCACATCAATTGGTGGAACACGCAACCTTTCAAACGCACAAGTTTGGATGCTGATCAAGGACAACTTGGTTCAAACTCGAACAAACGGTGGTGTTGATGTTGTTATTGGCGATGGCACCAACCGAATCGGATATCAAGTTGGTGGATATGACTCAGTGGGCCTACCAATTAGCTTCTTCTTCAACTCATATCGTTTGGATGTAAGCAACAAACCAAGCTTTGACGTATATGCTGGCGCCGAAGCCAGCCTTAACGAAGCAGCCATTACCTCGGTTGGTTACGGTACTGAACACCTAGCTAAGGCTAACGGTGCTATTGACAACGTGATTATGGACCGATTCAGCTTTATTGTGAACGGCAACCCTGCTATGACAATTAATGCCGGCACAGTGGGAACACCTGAAACGTTTGCTGATGTGGTCACTGATGACGTTACAAATGGCTGGGGCATGATAGCTAATCCAACTGGTAAATTGTATAACCTACTAGCAGCGACTGAGTGGGGTGATGGCACGACACTCAATAGCTATTTTGAAGACTCTAACTTCCAGTTGTTCTTGCTAGGATCATTTATTGGTGCAGGTAATAACGATTGTTCTATTGTGGGCAACGCAACTGGCACTAACAGCCTAGTTTGGACTAGTGGTTCAATCATTGCTATTGATAATGCTGCAAACTGGGACTTTTCCGATACGAACTTCGACATCATTGACTTGACATCTGTTGGTTTTACTGACTGCGGAACATTTACGTTCCAAGCACAAGATGTAGGCAATAAGCAACTTACAACTTGCACATTCAACAACTGCGGACAGATTGACTTTGATACCATGGACGTTTTTGGTTCAGCTATTAACGGTACAACAAACGCAAACGGTGCAGTATTGCTAAACGCAAGTGCCAACTCAGATAATCAAGATGATTTGGTCTTTACAAGCGATGGCACAGGTCATGCAATTGAAATCACAGCGGCTGGCACATATACATTTAACAACTGGACCTTTAGTGGTTATAACACTGCTAGCCCTGGATCAAACCCAACACCAAGCACTGGTTCAACTGATGCAGTGGTATTCAATAACTCAGGTGGTGCAGTAACCATCAACGTTACAGGTGGCGATACACCAACAGTTCGTAATGCAGCAAGCTCAACCACAGTTGTCAATAACAACGTTACAGTCACAATTACAGTGCAGGACGGTGCAACCACAGCAATCGTTGGAGCGGTTGTTGGGGTATACAATTCAACAACTGGTGCAGAGTTAGTAAACGATGAAACCGATATCAGTGGAGTTGTTTCGTTCTCAACCGCTGCTGGTCAACCAGTTTATGTGCGAGTACTAAAGAGTACAACAGGCAGCACACGATATGTGCCAGTTGAAACTGTTGCTGGTACCGGAACAGGTCTTGATTTAACAGTTACATTGCTAGAAGATGAGATTGTGGACGCATAATGACAACAGCAACAGTATTAACAGATTGGACAGTTTACTTCAACGATAACCCTACTGTTGACGGCGGTAGCCATCAGATCCGTTGGACTGGCACAACTGGCGTGACTGATTTGCAGGACTTGGTTTCCGAAGTGCAGGACTTGTGGGATAACGTTACAGGTGGTGCAGGTGACTACGTTGAGTTTGGTGTTCCATTCCGTAGTATTACACCAGTTCGTTTTTCAATTGGCCAGATCTTCTCAAATGAACCTGATGCATGGTTTATTGATCCAGAAAGCATTAAGCACCTAACTGGTGCTGGATTGCAGACTCAAGGCTGGGCATACTCAACTGGTGTGCGTAAAGGTATATTCCGTGTCCCAATGTCAAGCTTGGGCACAATTGTCGCAGGTGATGTAGGATTTACAGCAAGCAACGGCACAGTGACTGGTGTATTGCTACACGTTGACACAAACAACAATGACCTCTACATCCGCCCAACTGACAGCACAGCAACACACGACTGGAGCTCAGTATCAAGCGGCACAGTTAGCGTAAACGGACATAGTGGGACACAAGGCAGCGCAGGACTAACAGGCAACAATATTTGGACAAACATCTTTAGCTTGGGTACACTTGTTAGTGGTACACAACTATATGTGGGACAAAATCAAACTATTTTAGACAATAGTGAGGACAGTGGCGCTGGACTATGGTTTGGAACAGGGCAAATTGACATACTTGTACAAACAACACAAGAAAGCGTATTGATTGACGAGGGCTTCCTCACAGTATATGCACGTAAACAGAACGAACTATACGATAACTTTGTTGTTGATGCAAGCGCAGGTGGACGTGCACCGGTCCCACTTGCTACACAGGCCGACTTGAACAACACAACAGCGGGTGTTATCCCTGCAAACGGTATTGTTGTTAGCTATGCAGGGCCTTATGTAGCAGACGTAAACGCAGACACAACAAACGAAGATTACAGTATTCAAATTAACTGCAACAGCAACCCACTTGCTGACGTGTATGAATACCTCAAGTATATTACACGACGCGGTTCACTTACACCAACGCTTAACGGCTTAACACCGGATCAGTACATTGGTATTGGTGTGCGATTGGATTATGCAAGTGAGACTGGTACAGTTAATATTGGTGATGAAGTTACAGGTAGCACAAGCGGTGCAACTGGCTACATTACAAACAAAAACACTGGTGGCACTTATGCAACACTTAACAATGTACAGGGTACATTTGTTGCAACTGAAAACGTTGCAATTGGCGGCAACAGTCTCAATAACATAACTGTTACAACTGTTACATCACCAAAGCAAAGCCCACTTGGTACGTTTGCTGGTGGTAGATTCTTTGGTGCACCGGGTGTATATTTGACTAACGTGCCGGGCGCAGATCTTAACAACTATGAAGTAATTGCTGATGATGGGGTTGTTTACGCTGAACCTATCCAAGTTACATTTACATTGACAGGTATCCAAACTGACAGCGAAGTGCGCATTTACAATGCTGACTTAACTACAACTCGTGCAACTGAAATTACAGGTACCGAGACAAGTGAATCAACATTGCGTAGTGCAATTCTTATCAACGGTGGCAGTGGATATACCGTTAACGACAAGCTAACACTTGTTGGTGGAACGTTCTCAACGGCAGCAATCCTCAACGTTGATACTGTTGACGCCGGAGTGATTACAAGCGTGAGCATTGATAACCCGGGTGCTGGATACACAGTGGATCCGTCAGCACCAGTTAGTGTAACAGGCGGCACTGGTACACTTGCTACCTTTAGTGGTACATTCCGCGGCGACTTTAGTTATACCTACACATATACAACTGATATCAACATTACAATTGTTATTTTCAGCTTAAATGCTAAGGATATTAGATTGCTTGGACTATCATTGACAAATACAAATCAAAGTATTCCTGTACAACAAATTGTGGAACGAAACTATCTCGTAGGCTCAGTATAAAAGCTTGATTGGATAAATACTTCTAGCAGATGGAATTCACTAGGAGGAATATTCGACCATGGCAATTATTACAGACCCAGACCTAATTGGTCGTTACGACGTTATATTTGGTTCAGACGCAACCCACCAAAAAGTGTCAATTTACCCAGTTGGCGATACACAACGCGGAGCAACGCTTGTTAACGCATACGTATCCTCTACTAGTGCTATTGCTAGCACAGATGGAACAGGATGGACAGGCATTACTGTCGAAGATGTTGCAGCAATTATTTCAGGACCTAACGCAGGCCACTACTTTGTAGACGCAGCGCCAACAACAACCACAGCAACACTTGTTGACATCGACCTCGGTTTTGCAGGCGCAGCAACAACTTCACTAACCCCAGCAAGCCAAGCAATTAACTTTACTACTGACACTGCCGCAAGCGCAGTTATTACACTTACAGCACACGGTTATATTACTGGTGATCCAGTTGTGTTGGTACTAGGCACAAACTTAGTTGATACAGCACTTACAGCAGGCAACGTTTACTACGTTGTTTGGCTTAGTGCAAACACAATTAGCCTTGCAACATCATATGCAAACGCTGTTGCAGCTACCCCAACTGTTATTACAATGAACAACGACGGTACTTCAACAGACTCAACACTTGAAAATCGTATTATTGTTGGCGTGTTCAACAACGGCGCAGCCGCAGCGGTTGCAGCTACCACACCACTAGGCGAATTTATTAACGGTAATGAAACTACTGGTACTGATGACGGTGACGTTAAAGACGGAATTACACTACAGGCAATTTACTCCTTTGGTAAGGATGAATGGCGTGTAGACAGTTTGGTTACTGACTTAACACCTGACTACAACGATGACCTAATTCGTACAGAGTATCCACTTGAAGCTATTACGAGTGAGCAGTTCGAAGTTGGCGGCGGTACAGCACACGATAACTGGAACTGGTTTAACGATTACACTCGTAAGAAAGTTAGAACTGGTGGATGGGCTGAGAAGACTCGTAACCAAGTTGGTGCGCAGGACCTTGCACGTTGGACAGGTGTTGTTACACTTGGTTCATTGGACATTGACTCACAAGTTTATTACCAACAGACTTCACCAACAACAGCAAAGAACGACTTTACCTTTACTGGTATTGTTAACGAATCAGTTCAGATTCTACAAGATGATAACCAAGACGGCACACTAGATGCTGACTTTAGAACATACCTAAAGTTGTTTGTTCGTAAGAAGCGTAGAACATATGCACAGTCAGAGATTGCTGACATCGGTGTTACGTCACTAGCGACAATTGTTAATCGATTCCCGCTTACTGCGACAATCGACACTGCTATTACACTAACTGACGCTGCACTATCCGGTTCAGCGCCATATGCGTTCTCAGCAGATCCAAACGGCACAAGTGCTGAACTTGAGACTGGCACAGACGGCGACAAAGCAGCTGGTCTAATATTCAATAGTGCAACAGCAACGTTTACAACGAACGGTGTTGCAGTTGGTGATACTCTACGTATTATTACAGACCCAACATCAGCTACAAGCGACGTAGGTTACTACACAATTACTATAGTTAACTCCGAAACACAACTTACAGTTTCACAGGTTGAGTATGTAGACGCAAACGGTGACTTTGTTTTTGCAACTGACTGGCAGAGTGTAGATGACAGCTTGGATATCACATACGATGTTTATTCAAGCGTTATTGTTCCATTGGACACAGCTGATACTGGTATTATTAACGTAACACCAGCAACTGTTCCAGCAGGTACACTAGGTTCTATTGCACAGACAACAGCAACTTGGGCAAGCGACGGCGTTGCAGCAGGTGACATACTAGTTATTACTGGTGGTGTTACTGATACAAACGACGTTGGTGTTTACAAGATTGTTGACGCTAACTATGACGCTAACGCGGCGGCACCAGCTGAGACTTTGATTTATGTTAATACAGTTGACGAGCAATGGCCTGGATCACTAGACGCAGCCGTAACTTACGAAATCCGTGAGCCCGGCATGTTCCTACAGTTTAAGGACCAACTTGTCGACGCAATGGGCACCGTAACCAACTACAACTTTAACAACGGTACAAAGACAATCACTATAACTGCTGATATTTGGCCAGCTAGTGTGTCAGCAGGTACGATGATTGTTATCAGCGGATCAGCTAACGACGGTGAGAATGATGGACGTTACACAGTTCTAACACGTGACTCCGACACAGTTATCACATTGCTATCAACTGATACACTTGTAACAAACGCAACTGACACAGTAGCAACTGTTGAAGTGCGCGAAGGCTTTAAGCGTACAATTGGTACAACCACATACGCTTATCGTTGGAGACTATATGGTAACGGCGGTACACTAGCACAGGCTTACCAGTATATTCAAAACCAACTACGCTCAACTGGCGACATTGACTTTGGAATTGGAAACGCGGTTGGTAACATTACTGACCCACTAATGTCTTTTGCTACGCCGACAGGAACTGGTATTGACTTGTTTATTGATGATCTAAGCACAATTGACATCAACAACGCAACATTCCAAGACCACAGTACAGCAAGCAGAAACTTTCCGTTCACTGCATCTGGTAGCCTTGTATTCAACGCTAACCTTACAGGTGACGCAGATTCCAAATACTGGTTGTTCTTTACAGACGACAGTGCAGGTGACAACATTGGACGTAACTACGGTACGCAAAGCGCGATTATCGTTGAAGATGCGGACAGCACTGCCATCCTAGGAGACATTGTTGGATCAGGTAACCACACTGGACAGACAGTTGCTCCAGTAGACGGTAACATTAGCATTCCGTTTACATACGACTATGATGTTAACGTTCAACGTGGTAATGCATCAGCAGCAAATGACGCTCCAGTCATCCTAGTTGCTATTGGTTTAAGTAACGCACAGTTCGTTATCGCGGCTGGTACAATTACGCGAGCAACTGGTATTACAATTTCAGCTGTTGCGGCGTTGGAAAGAAACTACCTAGTTGGTTCAGTCTAATAACTGACTACATAATGAAGCTAAATAACACTGCGGGGAAACCCGCAGTGTTTATCTTTTGACATATATGAGGAATTTACATGACAGAAATGGATCCAGAAAAGCTATTGCGTCTCGCCCAAGGCGTCGATAAAATAGAGCTAACTGAAGAACAAATAATTAACAATGCACGTGAACGTTGGACAGTGCTGCCAACAGACCGTAAGGAAAAGATTCTACACCGTCGCAAAATGCGTGCGGCTATGTTTAAAATCCTAAAGTATGATGCGCGTAACATGCCACACATGATGACACCCGAACTATATGCACTCAAAGCAATATTTGACGAGCAGCTAGATCCAAACTTAGCAATGGTTTGGGAAAGGTTCACATTCACATGGGACGTACACCCAACGGGCAATCCGGTAGTTGTTCGTAAGGAAGCTTGGGTAAGAGAAGGCGGCGGATTTGATCCAGATATTGGTGTCCACTTTCCATCAGCATTTACAGAGCAGGAAATCGACTAATGAAAATTTTATACGGCGAAGGTGACTTTTTAGAATCACGTCACCAAATCATTGCATATCCAGCAAGCACAGGCGGCGATGCCCGGCTTGGAATTGAGACTGAGGTAATGAAACGACACCCAGATGTTCGACAGAGTGTGTTTAATATGTTTGCGGAAAATGATCAGTATGAAGTTATTCCGCCACGTCTTGGTGATGTTATCTGGACACACACGTCTGGTAACAAGTGGATCGCACACATGATTATTTTTGATAACAACGATTATGTGAATTACGATGCACTTGTGCTATGTATGAAGTCAATCAAGAAAAAAGCAATCGAACTTGGCCAAGACCAAATGGGTATCCCACTTCGTTGGTATCCAGACAATGTTATGATGATGAACTGGATTCGCACATACGAAACAATAGAAGACACACTAAGTGAAGAAGGCGAAGATGATGTTGTTGGTAACTTCCAAATCTTAGCATATGATCCTGACTCAAAGTATGTCCGTCGGGTTGTTGAATCATTACCAGGAACAAAACGTGCTTTTTATTCTGACGTAAAGATACAATTTCGTAACCTTTGAAACCAAGTGCTAGACTCTATTTCTGGGTCTAGCGCATTTAATGCAGCACGCCAATTCTGGAAATCAATTTGATTAAAGATCTCTACTTGCTTACGATATGGATAACGGTTTATCAACCACTTTTCTACCTCGATTTGATAGTCTTGTTTACGCTTAGAACTTACATGTTTATTAAGATGTCCCTTAATTCGAGTCGCACTTTGATGCTGCACAAACAACTCATTCAAAATGTCAGAAACAAGATGATCACTGTGGTCCATTGCTACATAGTTCATATATGGCATAGCGTCTGGGTGCAATGCACTGATTGGAAGCAGGTGCCTGTCCATGAAGGACATCTGATAGAAAGATGTTTTACGAGCAGTAGCAAAACTTCGCTCATTTGCAAGCCACGCATTTTCAGCCATTCCCTTTACAAATCTACGCCAAGGGTTTTGGATGATGCAGAATATGTGTAAATGTTTTGGGACAAGCTCAAACTTTGCATATTGTTGCCATTTATTGATACCGACAATGTTACTCATAGTCGAACTCATATTTTTTGGCACATCGGCCCAGACGAGCTCGCTATTTGGATCACGATAATACATAAACATATTTACCAGGATAAATACTAAAAAGCTGAAACAGAATAGGATTTTACATGCCAGGCAATAGAAAATTTACTCGTATTCCACCAGAGAGTACCGGTGATAGAATTCGTGTCTCCGCACACACTAATATCTTCTATACAGGAAAAGTAGATGATATTTCACCAGGTAATCAATTGTTACTTGCGACTTCCGGATTGACAGGAACAATTGCCCGCGTCCGTGAGGATACGGTTTCAACTGGTATGATTTCCGTCAACTGGTCCGAGATTAGCGATGACAATGACGCAACTACACCAGTTACTGGTGAGAATATTACACTTGCCCCTGCAAGTGGCGGTGCCTATGTTACTGTTGCAACTGTTGCCACATCAACACCATTTGACACATACACAAATGTTAACACACTTGTTAGCTACGACAACCATTACAGGGGCCAAAAAGTTTCACCACAAGGCGAAGCATATGTACGATTTGGTGATGGTGCAGCGCGTGTTGGTGCTGACGGTAAACTTGAAGTTGAAACAGCTAACGTGCTTGCGGAATATCCATTTACATACACAGCATTAAGTGAAGAATTTGCGGACCTCTCTGCAGGATCCGCAACAGTAACACATGAAAACACAAGCGGCGCATTATTATTGACTACAACGACAGGCGCAACTGATCTTGCAAAATATCGCTCACATCTGTATCACCACTATGTTCCGGGCGTCCCAGTTATCGCCGAGCAGACTGTTGTGCTTAGTGATACTGGTAAAGCTAACCAAACGTCACGTTGGGGCATGTTTGATGACAATGATGGATTGTTTTATGAAGTTGTAAACGGTGTTATTAGCCTCGTGCGCAGAACGTCCACCTCCGGCTCAGCAGTTGAGACTCAAATTTTACGCGATGACTGGAATGGCGATCAACTTACAGGTATGGGAGATCAAACCAATCCAAGTGGTGTCTTGCTTGATCTAACAAAATTGAATGTATGGTGGATTGACTATACGTGGCACGGTGCTGGCATTGCGCGTTTTGGTATATTTGCTGGTGGACAACGAATTACTTGCCACGCTGAAAGCTTTGCAAACACAGATACAGTAGCATATATGCGACGAGCAAGTTTACCTATTAGCTGGGAAATTGAAAACACTGGAGTTACAGCAAGTACAAGTGAGATGCGATGCTGGTCCGCAAGCGTAGCAATTGGTGGACCAACAGAGCCCCTGCAAGAGGCAAAAACATGGACAAATTCATCAGCAGGTCCAATTATTTTAAGTGGGGCAACTGAAACAGCATTTTTTAGTTACCGTCCAAAAGCCATATTTAATGGTATCGAAAATCACTGTGTCGCAGCGGCTCAACGCTTTAATGCGATGGCGTATGATAGCGTAACTGGCGATAATGGGCGTGTAAGGATTAGGGTTTATGTTGCCGCTACATTAGCTGCACCAACTTGGACTTCAAAGGGCGATGAAAGTTGCTTAGAAATTGACACAGTAGGAACACTATCAAGTCCCGGAATATTAATCTCAGAGTTTTATCTTTATGGTGATAGAACATGGGATTTTGCTGATATTATTACAATAGCATATAGAAATGTAATACGTAGGGCAGACGGTACAATACCCGAATACACGTTTACAGCGCAGCGTGAATTTGGAACTAACGATATGGCGTTTGATTTTCAAATACGCTGGAAAGAAATAATAGGATAACACATGGCAGGCGAACGTAGATATACAAGAATTCCACCAGAGAGCACCGGCGACCGTATCCAAATGAAATACAGTGTTGAGGTTGGTTATAATAACCGTACAGTAGTATTTGTAGTTGGAGAGGAATACATTTTCCTAACAAGCGGCTTTGATGGACGGTTAACACGGATTCGACAAGATACAGCCACAACAGGTTCACTTGTTTTTACTCCAAATATTAATAGTGAAGACAACAACATCGTCCCAGTTGCTGGTGAAACAATTCAACTTGAGGGCGGCGGCAACGTCGCTGAAGTTAGTTCAGTTAATGTGCTTGATTTATATACCCCAGTCAATAAGCTGGTTGGTTGGACTGATAGTTACAATGGTTTAGAGATTGATAGAGACGGGTCAGCACAAGTTAGATTTGCTGAAGGTCCTGCTTCACTTGACGGCTTTGGTAAGTTGCGTGTTAGTAACTCAGTATCGCAAGGCGACTATTCATTCCCACAAGACCTACAGTCAAAACTCTGGTCACTTACAACAGCTAGTTCGGGCACTGTTACGCACAGTGCTGCTGGCAAGTATGCTTTGTTTTCAACAACCTCGGCGGCTGGTGATATTGCGCAATATAGAACAGATCAATATCACCACTATGTTCCGGGCGTCTCACAAACAACATTAATGACCATTATGTCAGGCGATGCTGGTAAAGCTGGGGTGTTACGTGAATGGGGATATTTTGATGATGAAAACGGAATGGGCTTTAGACTGGATGGCACACAACTTAGTGTTTTTGTGCGAAGTTCCGTTAGTGGTGCTACAACTGAAACAGTAATTAATCAAACTGATTGGGCCGATGATACGTTTGATGGCAGTGGTGATTTGAACAACCCATCCGGTGACACAATTGATTTAACTGCGATTAACATCTACTGGATGGATATACAATGGCTAGGTGGTGGCCGAATTAGATTTGGTATATATGAGCGCGGTTTGCGCCGCCAAGTGCACGAATACTATCACGCAAACTTATTTCCATATGCAAACATGCAAAAAGGCTCACTGCCAGTTACAGTGAGACAGGAAAACACAGGAGCCCCAGGTTCTACAAGTGAATTGAAGTTGGTTTGTTGTGGTGTTCTTGCTGAAGGTCTCGGAGATCTTAAAGAACATGGCGGCTTCTTTAGTGCAGAATTGGCTGGGCAAACGTCAGGCGCAGGCGAGACGTACATTGGCGGTGTACGTCCTATTGCAACTTTTCCAAGCGGCGACATAAATCATAACACATATTTCCCATACAAATTGCGATTGGGAGCATGGGACACAACCGCAAATGCTGCATCGATGGTTAAGATCTCTATATATGGTGGATCCACAATTACGACACCAACATGGGTACAAAAGCCGGGTACAGAATGGGAAGTTGATACAGCAGGAACTTTTACTTCTCCGGGCTTATTGGTTGGTGAATTTTTTGTAAATGGTGTTGACACCCAAGATTTATCGGACGCATTTGCTAATGTGCAAACTGCCGTGCGCAACAAAGCAGACGGCACACAAGCCTCGTTTTATTTTACAGCAACCCGGCTATTTGGTGTAAATGATGTAGAAATAGCAATCAGTGCAGGAATTAGGGGACTTCATAACTAATGCCAAGCTTAATCTTCAACTATGGTGATTGGGACTTTTGGGAACTTTATAACCCATCTAATACCGACTATGGTAATCAAGCTGTCACGTTTGATGGCCCTAATAAGTTGATTTTGATTAACTACGGCATTACTGATCTTGATTTCCGGACTGACATTTATTCAAACTGGAAAGAGTGGATGGGCGCAAGAGTTAATGCTCAGTTTTTAGAAGCTGTTAGTGTTGTTGGTGGTGACCCTCTACCAGGCTCGCGTATCTTGGGAAGTACCTTCTTCCTTGAGAATGGCTGGAAGATTAGAAGCTGGGAAGGTGATCACATCCTTACAATTACTGGTAACGTGTTCTCGCGTGATGGTGAAGATCCTGTTCTCCCGCCGCTTGGTGACTTCAAAGTTACAGTTAACTTTAACACATCTACACTTGTTGAGGGTGGACGTCAGGTTGGTGCAGAACTTGGCATTGACAGCGTCATCCAAATTGATGAAGTTTGGAAGATACACGGATTGGATATTAGCAACCCACTCAACGTTACAGGCACATCACGTAACGCAGACTATATTCAGCAAACCATTACTGACAATGGCGGCGGAGACGTGACCGTAACACGAACGGACACCTAAGTCATGGCCAGTAAAAAGGGCACCTCCAGAGAGATTATCACCCAGGGCTTATCTAGTCCAGACGGATTAGGTATTGCAACCCAAGGTTTCATTGAACCGATTCTCGGAGATTTGATTTTTGGTGGCTCAGCTGGTGTAGTAATTCAAGGATCAATTGGCGGACTAGTAACAGGCGGTAGTGCCCTTGTTATTCGCGGATACCTTGTTGCTACTGACGGTGGACTTATAACTGGTGGCGTAGGCAACATTGAGTTTACCTCTAGTATTACTGGATCTGGTGGACTTATATTTGGTGGCGCAGCAGATGTCACAACCAGTATTATACCAACAGTTGGCGGCAATGTTAGCCTAGGCGGTACTGCACAAGTTAACGTACTCTGGAATATCTTCCCACAAGGCGGCATCATTACAGGTGGTGATGGTGTTGAAAATATTACTTACAACGTTCTTGGTGCAGGCGGACTTGTTGTTGACGGCGATGGTAACATTAATGTTACATTTACAACTGGTGATGGAACTGATGGTGGTCTTAATACTGGTGGCGAAGCTGGTGTTGATAGTAACGTTGGTCCTAAGATATTTGGTCGCGGTGGTGCACGTATTCCACCTCGCCGCCGCCAGCCAACTACTGTATTCGAACCGCCGATTTACAATCCAGACCATCACCTACAGCCCATGGATTATCTCAAGAAGATCCAGGACGCTCTCGAGCAGGCTGCAAAGGAAAAGCAGGAACTTTACAAATACCTCAGTAAAGGCACCCTCATGGTGCAAGGTCGTGCGCAAGTCATCGCCGTGTTCAGAGATCAACCAGATGGACATATGGTAGTTGCTAATAACCCGCCACTTGTACCTATTACACTAGAACTACCTAGCGTATTCAGTAAGGGTGCAACAGCACGTGAAATATCAGAGCTAGAAGATCACCTATTCTTAAACGACATCATGGGTCTTGGCAATTACAAGATCAAGACTGGTGTTAAAGCCCGTTATGTTCAACACTCTAAGAAAACAACAAGTGGCGCTGCTAAGGTAAGCTTTGTTAGTGGCAACAGCGGCGTCAAAATGGTAACACGTGATGACAAGGTACGACAGAATGACGACGAGGCTATTATACTTGATATGTTGCCGCGCAGCCGTCAGGACCAGGAAGAAGAAGAACTGCGTCTTCTAGGAATCATTGATTGACACTGCGGTTGTGTCATGTTATAACTATTGGTATGATAAAACAAATAATTAGATTCCCTATGAAAGTAGGGAAGAACTAGGCCGCTTAAAAGAAATTGTAGGCTGCCTGGGTTCGAGCAGTGTAGTCTATTAAGCAATGGAGGTGGGGCCTATACAAAATTCCACGCCTGCTCGGAAAGCCGAGGTATCCCCTCATCACCAGGGCGTAATACTGGTGAAACACTAAAGGTCAAGGATTAGAAAAGCTATAGGAGACATGAACACTGCCTTAGCTGGTGCCCTGCCCATCCTATAGGGTATAGTAAAAATGGCATCAACGCCTTGTGATCACGCCACCTATTTAAAGAGCGGTGGGGGAAGTATAGGCATGGTAACATGCAGAGTCAACCCTTTAGGTCTTATAGGACGTTAATCTGTTCCAATAAGCTGTCAGGGCGTAACGCTGACGCCGGCGCAGCAACCGGCACCAACAAAAGGATTGTACGATGGACGATGACGGTAAAGAAGAAATAGAATTGGATCTCGAGCAAGAAACGATTGACTATTTGGTCGAACGTGCTAAACTGGAAAATAAGACAGTAGACGAGATTGTTGAGGATATACTTCGCAAGGCTATGTCGCTGTATAAAGAATAACGCCCCTGGAGCATGACGGTTATGCATCGGCTTCTAAACCCGCGTATCTCGGTTCAAATCCGAGTAGGGGCACCAAAACAAAGAGTGTAACATGACAAAGATAGTTCGTGGTCCAGTTGAGTCCAAGCAAAGCTATCGCAATCGTGTCAAAAAAGAGCAAATGATGCAAGACGTGATCGCAGCAGAAACACTTGAAGATTTAAAAATTGTGCTGTTAGATTGGATTGATGATAACTCCATTAGACGGCACATACCAGCAGCATGGGACAGAAAATGACACATAAACCTGACAATTGGGTAGTTATTAAGTTTGAAGGTAAGACGCCACACTACAAAATCCTAGGAGGATGGAGTGGCGGGTACCTTGACGGTGATAGCTGGCGAATGAACAGCGGCATTGTTCGTGTTGAAGAAGATGAAGAAGACAAAAATCGTCTAAACTTCTATGGGGCAAGCGGGTCCTGTTATTCATGCCATAAGGAGTCATACACGCTTCGCATGAATAACGCCTTTGTTTGGGCGAAGCTAAATGAGCAGCATGGCGATAAAGTAACACTCATGGATGAAGATACAGACTGGTCCAAAATGGACTGGCTAATTTCATAAATAGGAGCATGCCGTCATAGCTCAGTTGGTAGAGCGCGTCACTTGTAATGACGATGTCCCGAGTTCGAATCTTGGTGACGGCACCACAAACATCATGGCAGACATTAAACACACAAACCGTGGATTCGCAATTGTTGAATTTACAGACACGCATAATAATAAATGCAGTCTGCAAAAGTCTAGTTCAGCAATGTATGATGCTGTTTGGTTGGGTATTGGTGATCCTGAGATCAATGTTATGGTTGACGGAGGCTGGAAAGCACTTGCTATTCCAGAAGGCGCAGTTGTCAACTCACGTATGCACTTAACACAAAAGCAGGTGCGCGAACTGTTGCCACTGCTACAACATTTTGTTGAACACGGCGATCTGCCAAATCAAGGATAAATAATGTTTATATGTATAAGTTGTATTTATAGTATGGGTATTTAAAGTTAGAAGATCTTACACCCGAGATCGGAAACGCCGTTAATAGCAATAAGCTGTTGACGGCTTTTCCTTGTGTTGATTACAAAAAGATCGGTGGAGATATTTGACGTAGTCCATCACTGAACATATCAAAGTTTTCAGCAAGCCTACCAAATATCTCACTGCCAGTCGCACTCGCCGCTGCACTATAGCTTCCACTGCCAATATCAATATAATAGCTTTCGGGCATGCCGCGATAGCCAGGAAAGATACCTGCCATCACGAGACAGCTATCGCCTAGTTCTTTTGCTGCGGTGGTTGTAGTGATGCTCATGTAACGGAGACCAAAAGGCTCAACAAAGAAATCTGTCTTTTCGACGTGATCAGCTAACAAGACACTTACATACACTTTGATCTGAGGGTAAACTCGGAACGTATGTATTTCGTCTAATACTGCTGAAAATTTTTCAACATAAACGTCTTTCATATGTATATTTAGCTTGACAAGTAAGACACTTTGCCTTATAGTGGTATCGTAAGCAAAAGGAATATAACATGGCAAAGTTTAATGATGAAGTTTTGATCCGTTGGGAAACGATGATCATAAACTATTTGGGCGATAATGGTTACAACATTGAGGCAATTGAGGACGTCAAGCTGGGTGTCGATGCCTGGGATATTGCACACAATTCTGGCATTATGAAGGAAGCATATACCGATCCGACGGTTTTCGATGCTCACATTCAGACTGCCCTAGAGCGACTGTTCCCTAACTGCGTCTTCCGTGACAGGAAAGTTTACTAAAATATGATTAACACGCCTGACACACAGAGAAAATTTCTCCAGTCATATGGGCCAATTGCGGATTTTGATTCGTTATTTGTGGCGTTGCGGAGGCACCTTGAAAAAGAAGCCCTGCAACTGCCAGGCAGTAATCGTCTCCTAGGTGTGTACTGGATTTTGGAGCGCACAAACGTACCATATCTTGGCAAGAGCATCGAGCACCGCCAACTTCACATTCAACGTAAAAGCTACAACAAAAACAAAGACCTGGGATACAGCGGCAAAATTTGGTTCCGCTTAGATCGTGATCTTGTCGGCAGTCCCAGTCATATGTTTGCAGGCAGTATGATTCATATTGGTACAGGTGGATACAGTACATTTGGAGGTAAATGGCAAAATTTAGGACTAGAGTTGCAAAAAATGGAGCAAGGTATTCCGGTCAATCTCCGTCGTGAATTAGCAGCATATTGTTTCCAATGTCATTTCTACGTAAGCGACTTTCCTGACCTTGATCAACTTGCTATCATGAAAAAACTTAGTGATCAAGAACTGCCTCAGAGAATTAATAACAGCTGGGTAGTTCATGGGTTAACAGAACAGGACGACGAATACAAAACTTATCTAAAGTCTCTGAAGGAGAGCACAAATGAGTGATTTAATTGGTAAAAATGTAAAATGCTTCAATATGCCTGAGTCAAGCTTTTATGACGCTATTTCTGGCACAGTTGAAGAGGTTACGAATGGATGGGCCACAGTCCGTGCAACACAAGTAATGGATCGTTGGAATATTTTGTGGCAGGATCATCCCTCAAGCTGCCTAACATCCGCCCGCGTTGAAGATTTAGAATTGTCTTGACATTGGGCACAGTTTAAAGTAAAGTGGTATTATGGATATAAATGAAAACCCAGCCGTAGTAGTCTTAGTTGGCCTTCCAGCCAGCGGAAAGACTCTAGGCCGCACAGAAGCCGCAGCGCGTGAAGCCGCAACCGCAGCAAGCCATCACTATAGCACTGATGACATTGTAGACCGTCGGGCCAAAGAGCTGGGCGTTAACTATGACGAAATTTGGTCAGACTACGTCAAGGAAGCTACTGCTGAAGCTGATGCACTCGTAACTGAGGCTATCAAGGGTAAGCGCGGCGTCTTGTGGGATCAGACTAATATGAGTGTTAAGAAGCGCCGCAAGATTCTTAACCGCTTCCCAGATGATTATCGTATGGAATGCATCTGCATCCTACCGCCGTTCATTGCTGCACATCAGATTGAACTTGAGCGTCGACTTGCAAGCCGTCCTGGCAAGAACATTCCAGCCTTTGTAATGGCAAACATGCTTAAGAGCTTTGAATTGCCTACCCTGGACGAAGGGTTTACCCGTGTCATGTATTTTGACATTTATGGTAACATGATTGACCCCAACAAAGCTGTTGAGCTTTTTGGCAAGGATAAATGACCTTTATTGTAAACGATAATTGTATTTCCTGCAAATATACCGACTGCGTCGAGGTATGTCCTGTGGACTGCTTCTACGAGGGCGAGAACATGTTAGTAATCCATCCTGACGAATGCATCGACTGTGGCGTCTGCGAGCCAGAATGTCCAGCTGATGCAATCCTTCCGGACACTGCGCCTGACACAGAAAAATGGGTTGAATTTAACCGTACGTATTCCGAGTTGTGGCCGGTGATCATCAGCAAAAAGGACCCGCTGCCTGGCGCAGACGAAATGGATGGCGTGCCAGGTAAGATGGATCTGTTCTCTGATAAGCCTGGTGAGGGCGGCTAAAAATATTATGTTTTTGCTTGACAAGCAAGGCGCTTTGCTGTATATTCATAGAGTAAGCAAAGGAGATAAGACATGGAAAAAGATCGCAAAGAAATTACAGAAATGTTGACCGGGCTGCGGGACCTTGATGGCACCATGTTGTGTGATGTTGGTCGTGAAATGGCTGATTATGAAAGCATGATTGTTGACCGCGGCGGCATTGCTGGCAGCGGCTTTATTGATTTCGAAAGCTATGGTTACGCCTTGGGCGTTGAAATTACAATCAAGTACAAGCGCCTTGAAACTGACGTAGAATACAAAAGGCGCCTTAAGTCTGAATCAGTGATCCGTGAAAAGAAAAAGGCTTTAAAGGTCAAGAAGGACGAAAAAGACCGCAAGGAATTTGAGCGCCTCAAGAAGAAGTTTGGCGACAAAGTATGAGTTATCACGGTATTGGTAAAGAGGCATGGGACGCCCTGCCCAAAATATTTGACGCACCTGAGGTAGCAGAAACGCTAGTGGGTGGCGAAAGGTTTTGGGCATATACTTACCTGTTTCCGCACAGTACCGCTACAGATGTTGTATGCACAATGGAAGCTGGCATCAGTTACAGCAATATGACCGGACTGTTTACCAAGTATGTCCAAGCGAAAGAGGATCAATGATGGGACGCAATGCAGACGGGAATGTTTTTGTTTTTAGCTTCAGCCAGGAAGGCTTTGAGGCAATTGTCAATCTCACTGCGATTGATGAAAAATATGTAATGGCAAAAATGGCAGATAAAGAACTTCCGCAAACTGTTGACAGTATTCTCAACATGATGACTCTACGCGCCAGATTCAATGAGGCACGGGGCATGGAAGTTTGGTTGTTGAAGCTGGACGACGCCTTCACTGAAGAAGAGCTAATTGCAATGGCTGATGATGATCCGCAGCACGTAGCAGAACTTGCACGTATGGGCGAAAATCTCTGGGGCAAAAAGCAGACTGGCAGAAAGGTTATTGTGTAAGTATGTCAACAAATGGACTGTTTTGTATTTGGTTTGATGATAACTTTGCTGCTCATGCCGCCTATGAGGAATTGACGCGCAAGGGAATCATTCAAGATAATACCCACGTTACTTACCTTAAAGACATCTATGCTAGCGACCGCGGTTGGGGGTTTAGTGATCATGAGGTTGGATTGCTAGCAAAGCTGACAGTAGGCTGATGAAAATAATTCACCTTTTTTGCAGATAATGATTGACATCCAAGGCACTTTGCTATAGATTATAAGAGTAAGCAAAGAGGATATACAAAATGACAAATTTTACAGAACTCACCAGCCGCTACGTTGAACTGACACGTTCGCGCCCTGATCGCCGTTGGAAAGAATCCACGCTAGCCGAAAAAGTTGCTGAAGTTGAAGCACAAAACGCAGAAGATGCACGCCAACGCGCCGAGCGCGAAGCTGAAAAGGCGGCTGCTGAAGCAACCCGTGAAGCGCGTGTTGCTGCACGTGGCGCATTTGAAACATATCATGAACGCGCACCACGCGGCGGCGAACGCGACGAATATCGGTTAGGTAATGTTACATATTGGGCTTCGCGTGTTATTGCAAAGCACGAAGAAGTTACAGCCGAGCTGACAGCAGCATTTTTGAGCAACCCACTGCAAGCAATGAGCTGGGGCGGCAAGTATTTTGATTACGCCGGAGAACTTCAAGTTGCCTACCGCGTGATGCATATGTTTGAATATGGTACAACACCAGCAGGCATTTTGGACACTGCAATGGGCCAGGTTGTCCGCGCTGCAAAAAGTCCTGCCCGTAGCACTAGCCCAACGTCCAACCTAGCTGAAGTTGCAGAAAACACTGCATGGGCAAAGGTTGTAGACTTCCTGAATGGTGGCAGCAACTATTAATATCCTTGCTTACAACTAGGATAGATTAAAGTGCCTAAGGGCACTTTTTTCTTGACTACCCTGACAAAGTAAAGTATATTGGTTACATGACAACACTTAGACAACATATCCTAGACAGGCACGTAGACCTGGACTTGCACACAGTTTGGATGGACGAAGCGGAGCGTGTAGCTACGTTTCCGCTATGGACCCACACTGGTGTGTTGGCCGGATATCAAGCTTATCGTCCTGACGCTGACAAGGTGCAGAAGAACGACGAAAAGGGGCGTTACTACACTTATCGTGGCAAAAAGCTAATCCAGAAGCACGTTAAACACGTTGCAGTGTGGGGGCTAGAAAGCTGGTATTTGTCTACTGTACTGTTTATCACAGAAGGCATCTTCGACGCTGCACGGCTTACACAGCTCGGCTACAGCGCGATTGCAGTGCTTTCTAACGATCCAAACACTAGCACATTGAATTGGTTGAGTTTTGTGTGCACACAGCGCCCTACAGTAGCCGTTTGTGACCCAGGTGCTGCTGGACGTAAGCTGGCAAAGACAGCGCACAAGGCGCACACAGTAAGCGTAGCAGGCTCTGAGGGCGCAGATCTAGGTGATGCGAGTCCTGAATATGTTAGGAAGCTAGTAGAATGGTATCGCTAACACCAAACCAATTGAAAACACTGCGCAAAATGGTGCTAGGTACAACTGAAAAGCTTGACGGGCGAATCGTTAATGCATTGCAGCGCAGGCATCTAGTCAAAAACAATCATGCAACCACCTCTGGCTGGCATGCTGTTGGTGAGATGCGCTACACGCCTGAGATCAAAATCCCGTGCGATTGGGAGGTAGACACGTGGAAAGATTGTGTTCTTAGTGTGGTGGAGGTTCCTGAATTTCCTCCACAATATAATAATGATAGAACGCCGCGTTGGACCCACGCAAAAGAGCGCGAATATCAGTTCAATATCCATGAGATCATGAAGTTCTATCAAGAGGTTCGTATCGCACAATCACAATGGGTTAATGCGAAATGGGACGAAGGTATGGACCATGAATACAAAAATGAACTAAAATATGGCTGGTCAGGCAACAATGTGCCATGGCGCGATCGCATTGTTTTGAATGGTGAAGAAGAAGCTCTTGCTAACGTATCAATAGAACGTAATCTTTATTACACAGGCGAACTATTTTTCAGGTGGGCAGATGCTCTGTACAAGACACACGTTATAGAGCCGAATCGGCTGGGGGTCATCAGTTACAAATTCAGTTTACAGGACAACGAAGACGAACACCGTAAGTTTTGGTCTAATTACACCGAGCGTGAAAATACTTGGATTACTGCTTATGTAGCAGTTGACTAATCAGTCACTATCGGCTATAATAAAAGTGTAACAATGGAGTTCAATATGAAAATTATTAAGCCCGCGCCATGTAACGAAAACTGGAGTGTAGAAATATACTGCACAGGTTTTGGTAACAACCACACCGGCTGTGGCGCACTTCTTGAAGTTAATCGAGAAGATTTGCGATACTATCCAGGCAGTCATTCAGATTCTAAGGTACATATTGACCCTGCGGTGACAATGAAATGTATTTCGTGCTCTGCCCTTACTGATATTGGTGTGCAGCATTATCCGCCTAATCATAAGCGCCTAAAACGATACACCCATAGGTGGTCAGAGGATATTGGCAAATGATACTCGCAGAAAAACTCTATGTTGAAAAAGTCCGTAAGGAAGTCGAATACTGGCACAAAGCAAATGACTATCCTGGATACAATTATGTTCTAGCTATTACTGAGTGGGAACTAAATAAAAATGGATTGACTATGTATAGCAGCAAGGAACAACAATAGATGATGCTACTCGATAAGACAATACTCGTTGCATTATTTGCAACAGCCGCAACAGTGGCGATTGCCCACACAGACGTTAATGACCCGCATGTCAAAGCGCGGATGGCAGGCATGATGACAATGGCTAGCGAGCTAAAGACACTTGGTCAAATGGCAAAAGGCGAAGTGGCATTTGACGAAACTTCCGCCACCACAGCACTTGCAGCTCTTCAAGCAGAAACTGATCGCATTGTGGCGTTGTTTGAAACGCAGGCAAACGATCCAAAGTCAGAAGCAAGCCCGGCTATTTGGGACGACCGTGAAGGGTTTGCTCAACGGGCTGCAGAAATGGCCACTGTTCTAAATGACATTAGCGTTTCATCTTCTGAGGAAACAATGGCTGCAATGCGCATTATAGGCCCTGCCTGTTTAGCTTGTCACAAAGATTATCGCATCAGCAATTAATCGTAAATCTCAAAGAAAACGGTTGACAAACCAAGACACTTCGCTTATAGTAGTATTGTAAGCAAAAGGAAAATATTGTGACCCCGATTCATCTTATTATACAAGAACTGAACTTGGAAAATGGCAGCAACTACAAAATGGACGTGCTGCGCAAACACGCCGACAATGAATTGTTGCAGCGTGTTCTCAAGATGACATATGACAAGGTTGCGTTCACATATGGCATTACGATGAAGAATGTCACACTTAGACCATCAAATCCTAATCCTACTGGTGATTTGGAATGGGCATTGACTGTCCTGGAAAAAGAGTTTGCGAATCGCAACACAACAGGCAATGATGCGCTTTACATGTTGGACGACGTTCTTTGGAATCTGAGTGACGATAACAGAGATATTGTAGCCAAAGTTCTCACTCGTGACCTGCGGATTAACATGGGCCGTAGCAACATCAACAAAGTGTTTAAAGGGCTCATTGTCAAGCCCGTCTACATGCGTTGCGGGTTGTTCAGCGAAAAGACGCGGGGCAAAATTAATCCTGAAGATAGCTTTGTGCAGTTGAAGGCTGACGGCACTTACCGCGAGTTTACAGTTGAAAACAATGAAGTTATTTGCAACAGCCGCAGCGGTGAAAGCTACGATTATCCGTTGATTAATGCGCATCTTAAATATCTAGAAGATGGACATTATATCGGTGAATTGACAGTGCGCCTTGCAGACGGAACAATTTGTGATCGTGCAACAGGTAACGGACTTATCAAAAGCATGGACTTGCCTGCGGGCGCTGAGATTGTGCTAGATCTTTGGGACTATGTAACGCTGGAAGAATACACCAACGCTGCAAACAAAATCAAAGGCACCACACCATACCACCGACGTTTCGAAACACTTGTTGACTACATTGGTGAAGACTGCCCATATATTCGCGTTATTGAAACACACATCGTCTACACTGTTGCCGAAGCGTTGCAACACTGCGCCGCATGGATGGAGCAAGGGCTCGAAGGTGCTATTTGGAAAGACCATAACGCTATCTTCCGCGACGGCACAAGCCCACAGCAACTAAAGCTCAAGCTAGAGATTGATGCTGATGTGCGCATTACAGGGTTTAAGCCCGGTACAGTTGGCACAAAGCGCGAAGGTAAAATTGGTAGCATTGAGTTTGCAACAGATGACGGCAACGTTAAAGGCTTTGCAAGTGGGTTTACTGATGCTGAACTGGACGACATGGATGCGCGGCGCGAGGAACTGATGGGACAAGTAATGACTGTAACATGCAGCGACATTACACGTGGCCGCAGCAACGAGTATTATGCACTAAGCCACCCGCGTTTTGTGGAACTACGCGACGACAAGACTGACACAGACACGCTGGAGCGCATCTTTGAAACTAAAGACATGGCAATGGCTGTAGGAGGCTAATATGTGGCTGTTTGGACTCGTTATTATGATTGTTAACTGGAGCAATCCAGTTGTCGTTTGGTGGTGGATTGGCTTTCTTATAGTTTGCTTTGATTTACTTTAATAGGTGATAACATGCTTGAATTTATTTTTCGTATTAACCATTGGAAACCTAGCGACAAGGTCGAGCAAAAAAACTACGTCGCGTGGGACAAGCGCCTAAGTAAGAATTGGGCAACAGAGCTGCAAATCTCGCGTATGCCATTACGATCCATCTTTGAGCTACATGTGGATACAAGTTGGACTGGCGGAGACCATGCAGGGCCTCGCGTTAATTTAACACTCCTGTGGTTCTTCTTCAACTTCCAAGTTTACAACATCAATCATTGGAACTGGGATGAAGGCCGCTTCTACACGAAAGAAGAGGCTATTGCAGAATGGGAAGAAGACCAAAGGTGGCGCGAAGAAAACGACATTGAACAAGACCCAGAAGACAAATATGCATTGTGGAAAGAAAAAGAATACAAACTTTGGAAAGACACAGTGTATCCAACCCTCAAACTGTAAGGAAGAAAAATGTGGTTCTTTGGCTTCGCTCTCATGCTATTCACTAGTCCATCATCAGGCGCATGGTGGGTTGGACTATTGTTGTTTATTATTGGCCTTTAGGCTGGAAAGGAAAGAAGATGATTCTAACTATTACAATTGTTATCACCTTTATAGGAGCCACCCTGGCTAGCCATAATGCTGACAATAAGGGCTTCTTATTTTGGCTTGGTATAGTAGTAAGTATTTTTGGTGGCGCTGCACTTCTTTCGCTTACCACCATGCAAATGATACCCTTCTTACTGGCAATGCTATTGGTATAATAAGTGGTTGACATCATTGGATTTTTTTGTTACTCTGTATAGATATACAAAGGAATACCAATGAGATTTTTATTAATCATTTCCACATTACTGCTCATTGCAGGATGTAGCTCTGTGCCAAAGATTGACGATGACCCAAAGATTGACGATAAACCAAAGTTTGGTGAGGGAGCAAGGATCGGGTCAGGCGACATTGCAGACGCGCTTACCACATACGAGATTCTTGTAAACCCTGCATATGTTGAGTTAAATCCCCTAATACCTACAAGTGATCCACTTCTCGGCGTGGTTGTTTTAATTGCCATGAAGTATGGTGGTAAGGCTATACTTATCGAAAGCGGATATGAGCCGGAATTTGCAAATCGTGCTGTAGACACTGTGGGATGGGTTGCAGCGTGTCATAATCTCGCGATCTTCGCTAGCGGAGGACACCCACTTGGATTGCTCCTTGGCGCAGGATGTGGTGCACTCTATTGGAACTACTCAACCGAACATATTTTGGAAAAAGAGGTTGACAACCCATAACGCTTCGCTTATACTGAGGGTGTAAGCAAAGGAGATATACATGCGTAATGAAAATTGGACCCTCAGCCTAGACGCTAGCGAGCTGCCAGTTTACTTCAAAAAGGGCACCTCACTGTTTATGACCTATACTTGGGGTTATGACACGGAAGGCGAAATGACTGCGCCAACTGATGTAGGCGTTATGTTTGACGAGGACGTAAACATCGTTACCGGCATTGAAATGCTGATGAACGAATATGCGTCAACTGTACATACTCCTCGCTTTTATTATGTAGAAGCAATTTGCGCAGCACCCGGAATTGGGTATGAACTGCACTGGGGATCTTAGGAGATACAAATGTCTATTTTTAATTCAAACGACGTTCAACTTGCCACTGCAGATAAATTGGCAACAATTGACGCGGGCCGTCGGGCACAAGAGTTCCTGGACCAGCACTACGGTGGTCAAGACGGCGGCGCATGTGGTTTTGCTTGGGTTACATATTACCCTGAGCACAAAGGCAACACCAAGCTAGGCAAACTGGAACGCAAGCTGATCGAATCGATTGGCTTCCGCAAAGACTACACCGGCAAGGCGTGGCAAAAGTGGAACCCTTCCAATTCACATTGCCAAAACATTGACGCAAAGTTTACCGGTGCGCAGGCATATGCTGAAACGCTGTTCACAATGGCTGGCGTTAAAGTTAACCCAGGCTATCGGATGGACTGATGGATTTACTAAAAGATCGAGACCCAGCACAGGAGCGTATGGACCTTATTAAGGACCTACGCGACCTTGTTCTGTCGTTTAATGGTTCTATTGAAGACAGCCCGCATTATATGCAGCTAGCACGTCTGTTGGTCAGCGAGGCAATGTTAGGTCGCTTCCCCCGCTAAATACTGGTATGAGAGCCAGAGACATACTTGAAGCAAATGTAACACCTGATGCCGAGTTCTTAGATGAGCTCGGCTTTGGCGTGGACGATGCCCTTGACGAATATCAAGAGTACCTAGCAAGCAACGATGACCTGGATAACATTGCCCAGCTTGAGGATCTACTTAACGCAAGTGTAGATGAAGAGCTGCGGGTAGACTTTACCACCAACTACAATCCTACAAAGAGTGACTGGTGGATGAGTGCTGAAGCTACGACAGGCGAAACAGATGATGGCGAGCGTGTAACAGACTTCAATATAATCCTATATGCTCGTAACTTGATTGGAGTGTATGGTCCCAAGACATTCAAGAAGATGTTAATGCGTCTTATGAGCCACGAGCTCGTACACAAAGGGCAACACAGCCGCATCCCTGATATGAACAAGATGTCAAGCGGTTATCAGAAGGCTGCAAACGCTACGACACACAGAGATTGGGAACGAACATATCTACGTGATCCACATGAATTAATGGCGTATGGCGAAACGTTGGCCCAAGAGATTCAGGACACAGAAGACCCAGATGCAGTAATCCGCAATCCTGATGCTTTCATGCCAGATTTGCCCACGTATGCACGTTTTCGTAACATATTTCCCAAAGATACGCCACAAATCAAAGCACTATTAAAATACACATATCGCTACCTTAAGGCTTGACATACCAAGACACTTTGCTATACTGTAAGAGTAAGCAAAGGAGATATGATATGACTGAAGAGATGAAAAAGTTGGTAGAAAAGTCCATGTACACGACTGCCAATTTTTATGCTCAACGGGGCGAAATGACCGCATGTGTAGCAGTACACGATGCATTCCTTTGTCTAATGGATGCTGTTGAAAAGGGCTTTGTGTCCGACAGCACAACCGTTTCGGAGGTAAAAGAATGGTAGTCGAATTTGAAAAGTTTTTGCTAGCACCCCTTGTTGCTGCTGGTGTAACGGTTACTGAAACTATGCGTTTTGTTAACTGGAACGATGCTTGTGACTGGGCTGGTAAGTGCACAATGAGCACAAAGGTGCCTTTTGTGATACTGGAAATGCGCGGTCCTAATGGTGAAGTGGAGAAGTTCTAATATGCACTATGACTTTCCAATAATTCATCACATTGATGATGTGTTGCCAGCTATCGAAGGCCGCGACGAGTTTGTCGTTGCAGAGCGCGATGGCTTCAAAGTAGTCAACTACAATGTTGGTTACGAGGACACTTTCACGATTGACGTCCAGGAGACGATGAAGAACCACGGGTTCTTCATTCCCAAGGGTCTTATGCGTCGTGAGTGCCGTGGACTTATCTTCTATCCAGATGGTCGTATTATGTCGCGCCCGTTCCACAAGTTCTTCAATGTTGGCGAGCGTGAGGAAACTCTGTTGCACAACATTGACATGTCGCGTGATCACGCGATTGTGGAAAAGATGGACGGCAGCATGATTCGTCCGATGATGGTAAATGGCAAGCTTCGGCTTGGAACCAAAATGGGCGTTACTGACACTTCAATAGCTGCTGAGAATTATTTGCACACTCGTCCAGACTGGGCGGAGTTGTCTGTGTGGATGGAAGGTGCAGTCAAGATGGGGGTAACTCCACTGTTTGAATTCATTGCACCAGACAATCGGATTGTTATTGAATACAACGATCCAGACCTTGTGTTGCTTGCAATTCGTCACAACGAATCGGGCAACTATTTGGTCGAACAGAATTCAACTCCTGCTAGCCTTACTCGTGTGCCTTCTTACGGTGCAGTTGATGGTTCGTTTGAGGACTATATTGCACGGCAGCGTGGTAAGGAAGGTCGTGAAGGCGACATCATCCGCTTTGCTGATGGACACATGCTCAAGATCAAGAACGACTGGTATGTGCGTATCCACAAGGTAAAGGACAAGATCCGTAGCGACCGCCACGTTCTTGCTCTCTTGTTAGAGAACGATTTGGACGACGTCTATCCACACTTGGATGAGAACGACTTTAACCGTATTAAGAAGTATGAAGCTGACTTCCATGTTGCGTTACACCGCAAGGTTGTTGACATTGAATTCAAGGCACGTGATGCTTGGCTTGCTGCTAACTTTAACAAGAAGGAATTGGCTACTAAGATTTTGCCTAAGTCCTACATTGCTAGGGATGATTGGCCGATTGTGTTTAGGTATGCAGACGGCATAGATGACTTCTATGAACTTGTAATGGGTCGAGTTCGCAAAGGACTTGGCAATACTGCCAAGTATAACGAATTGGCTCACTGGCTGGGCCTTAACGAAGATGACGAAGAAAACAGTTGACAAAGCAAGACACTTCGCTTATACTAAATGAGTAAGCAAAGGAGAATAACATGTTTAATGTAGATGAAGAAGTTCGCATTGTAGGTGAACCTTTAGGTTCACCTAATGAATTTGCTAGAGTTGATATGATTGGTGGCGAAGGTCGACATGGGTTATATTGGGTTGCGAATATCAACATGCCATATTATGGCACCATCTGTGGATGGATGCGCGAAGACCAACTTGCAAAAAGGGTATAATCAATAATGCTAGTAGTATTTGATCTCGACGGAACAATTGCTGATGTTACGCATCGTATGCACTTCATCCGCCCAAATCCCGCCGTAGACCCTGTAACGGGTAAGAAGGTTAAGCGTCGCTTTGACCGGTTCCACGCCGCATGTGTTGATGACGGTGTAGTTGAGCCTGTTGCTTACCTGTACCGGCAGTTTGTTGCTAACCCTGACGTTACTGTTGTCGTCCTAAGCGGGCGTGATGTTGCAACGCTGGACGAGACTGTGCAGTGGTTTGCTCGCAATGATCTACCTATGCCAGATGATATGATCCTCAAGAGCGGCGATCAGCACACCCCGGACGTTGAGCAGAAGCGTACTATCGCTGATCAAATTGAGCAGCGGTACGGCGAGCCGATTGCAATGGTTTTTGAGGACCGGCAGCGTGTTGTTGAAATGTGGAAGGCACGTGGCACATTTGTAATGGACGTGTTACAAAATCCTGAGGACTAATTGATGGAAATTATGATTACGGCCATCGCAATTGCGTTGGCCGGCATTTACGCACTTATATGGGCCTACATTTTATTTGGGCATTTTCGTGAACAGCGGGATGCAGTTAAAAACTTTATAGCAGCCTGGGAAAATGATACCTATGATGTACATGGTGTTAACAGTGACACCTATTCTGAAATCATAGGTGTAGTAGCTCAACTTCGTATTAGTTTTCCTGCTGGTAAATCCCAGCAATATGTATACATTAATCCAGAATCTGGTTGTTTGATAAGTACCATTAAATGGGGTAGTGATGAATCATCAAGCATCACACCAAATTGGTGGGTGCGCCGGTCCCTTGAAGAATATACAACACAGATTGCTACAATGTTCAAACTAGAGAGTGAGTTAGCTGTGCCTGATGATAAGATTCCGGATATGAATACTTTTACGAACTTTTCACAGGCGCGATGGAAGACGCCATAATGGCAAAGAGCCTGCAAACACGTAACTCAGAAAAGCTTCGACCCCTTATTGAAAAGGCTATTCATGACGGCGAGGTCTTTATCATTGAGAAATGGGGAGTTGACTCGGGAAGCATTTACGAAGTGCGCATCGGATCAGATCAGGACTGGTTTTATGATGGGCCTGATTTTTTCATCCCCATATTGATTCATGTAAATGACGCAGGAGTCATTAAATGGAAATTCGCAGAGACGAGCATCCATGCCCTGGATAAACCTAATACACAGTGGTTAGGAGCAGAACTCGAGGAACTATTGGTGATGTACAAGTTAGGTGGTATTCGGCGACCGTCACAGGAAGGCCCACACCTGCGTGGCCCGGATGGCGTTTATGTATGATACGATCATCATACTCATCAACGTTTTTAACTTTTATTTCTTATTGATTAGACCAGCATATTTCATTAATCAAATTGCGGGTCTGCTGCGCAATAACGCAAACAAGATTATCTTCCTGGAAGAATACGCTCTCCAAGACCCAAGGAGAATTAACCATATCATATGCCAACTTTGGATTGATGAGTGTCATTTTTACGAGTGGAAGATGACTGAGAATGGTGAAATTCTCAAGCATACTACACGTGAATTAAAACAAGCTGGGAGGTTTAAGCATAGGGAACGGATGAATTTCTATGGTCCTAACCCTCCTAATAGGAAAAACGGTGATAGCTTGTTGCGTTACAAGCTGCTAGGAACGTACAGCACAAGAGGACTGATGGGTTGGGTGATACGTCGCTATGTTACTGAGGCATTTGTTATGGCCAAGATGGCAGGATTTAAACAGTATAACTTCAAAGATTATATTGACTTTAACTAACATTTTGGTTGTCCTTTAGCTTGACACGTACTAAGGACCATGTTACATTGGTTGTGTAACGAAAAGGTAAACAGATGACTGTAATTACACAAGAACGCGATCCAGCTTTTCCACTCATGCATCAAGGCAGCCGGTTGTACCTGCTTGCCCGTACTGACATCTATCAGATGAATCCTGGCAAGGGTTGGGCGCATGGCGGACATGCTGCAACACAGTTTGTTTTTGATGTGCTTGATATTGCCAAGTCGGTTGGCTCCCCAAAAAGTATGACAGGATTGCAAAATCTTATGAATGGGTGGAGACAGCAAGGCGGCGGTGGGTTTGGTACAAAGATTGCACTTGCACTGACTAAAGCTGAAATCATCGAAACAGTTGCAACAATGCGCGACGAATTCAAGCTACAAGCTAACACAGTTGTTGACCCAACTTACCCGTTTACAAACTGGCAGGGTGACTTTTACACTGCGAAGGAACTAACAGGCGGTTATGTATTTGTACCGCTTGACGCACCAGCTGAGGTGCTAGATTACCTGCGCCAATTCAAGCTACACCCATAGAAGAAGAAATAATGAGAGAAGCACAAATCACACCAGCCGTGAAAAAATATATTGAAGTGCAGTATGACGAAGAGACGCAGGACTATTTGCGTCGCTACTGCATTGACAACGGATTTGATCTTAGTATACGGTTCAATGGAAGGCCACAGCCTATTATGGCTTTTGACTTTCATAGCACTGTTTGGTTTACTTCAAATGAAGCCGTGATAAGTAATGGCACAACAGCCGTAACTGTTGACGACATTACGCCAAAAGGCTTTGCTTTGTTTGGTGACCAGCAAAACATTCTAGTGTTGGAGATTGACAGTGAACAAATTAGATCTATCCGATCCACCATTGGTGAACAGTATGGCCTTGAAGACGAATGGCCAGACTTCCGCCCCCACATCACTCTATCATATCTTTACACGGATAACGATCTACCCCAAGTAGACCTTCCGGATGGTGATATGATCATAGTAGATAAACTTCACATCAAAAATCAGAAAAAATAACAAAATGAATAAATTACTACTCATCGGCGACATTCACGGAAAGTTGGATGATTACCAGACACATTCTATTGCTGATTTTGACGGCCCAACTGTACAAATTGGTGATTTTGGCATCGGCTTTTATGGTGACTACTGGCATGACCGTGTAAATGAATTTCATGCTGACGGACGTCACCGCTTTATCCGTGGTAACCACGACAAGCCCTCAAAGTGTAAAAACGACATGGTTGGGTATATTGCTGATGGCACTATCGAAAACGATGTGATGTTTATTGGCGGCGCCTGGAGTATTGATAATCCTGACGCTCCTCCAGGCTGGTATCGGCGTACACCTGAGGTTGATTGGTGGGCTGATGAAGAATGTTCTACTGCGGAGTTTTATCGGTTTGCTGAAATATATGATGTTATGCGCCCGCGTGTAATGGTCACACATGATTGTCCTTGGACAGTGTCGAAAGAAATGTTCTTTGATAGTGGCTTACTCAGAGGTATACACTACCCAACAAAGACAGGTCAGTTTTTTGACACACTAATGGACATTCATCAACCTGACGAATGGTATTTTGGTCATTGGCATACGACTATGCAGCACAAATATGGGCGTACCATGTTTCAATGCATTGGCGAACTTGACACTGTGGTAATAGATGTATGAGTAAATATATCTATTCTCCACATCGACGGTACATCAATAACTGTAATCCGCCTGACAACGCGCAGAGTGGAACTGTTTGGTTTGATAGTGGGTTGCAGTGTCTCGTGGTATATGATGGTGACACCTGGATTGAATTTGGAGACCATCAGCCGTTCATGACGCCGGATGCAGAGGAAGCTATTGACCGTGTCCTTGACATGCTTAGGGGGCGATCACGAATCAATGATTTAGCAGATAAATATCCACTAGTAGAAGATGCACTAGGACAACTTGAGGTTGCTCTTAAATTGTGTCAGAATTTGGATAATGGATAATCAATCACTCACAACGCAAGCACTAGGCAAGTCTATTATGTTAGCACTAATGATCATACCCACTGCCGTTTCTATCTTTGTTGCACTTGAAGTCAAAGACGCCAATACCATTGTTAACCAAGCTTTCAATAGTGAACCACAAATTGTGTGTTTCGATCCAGACGTATGTGCTATCGAAGTAAAAGGCAAATGGTATCGTATAAGCGGTGTTATTAGTATGGAACAAACTGTCCCAGAAGAATATCGTTTAGATGAACTAGTTGAAGAAGCGACAAAAGATCGCGCAGAACAAATAATAACAACTGTAGATGAAGAGGTAAAAAATAATGGAAAATAAACTTAGCTATGAAGATCTCCAGCGTAGGTATACACAACTCGCTGAAGCAATGGGTGCGGACCTTAGTGTCGCCTCCCATGAAGATTGTCTACAGGTTGCAGTGATACTTAACAAAGTTAAAACAGCTATTGTCCATGAACGTGCTGAAGAAACTGGCGCCTATTTCATTACTGGTGAAGGTGGTGAAAAAGATGATGTTGGGTTGCCTGAATATATTATGATTTGCCCAAGCTTTGGCTTCGCGGGCTTTGCAACGTATCGCAAAGATCGAAATTATAGTGAGCCTGGGTATTGACATTTCTCCTTGTATGCCGTATAAGTAAGAATAACAAAAACTGGGATCACAATGTCTAAAGAAGAATTTCAGATTATGAGTGCCCGTGAGCATGTAAGAAAGCGCACGGGCATGTATCTTGGCAGCACTGCCAAAGAAGATGTGGCGCGTTTTGTGCTAGGCGAATGGAAAACCGTCAGCTATGTTCCTGCGCTGCTTAAAATGGTCGATGAAATACTGGACAACAGTATCGACGAAGCCATCCGTACTCAATTCAAATACGCAAACGAGGTTAGTGTAAATGTACAGAAAAATCGAGTCACAGTTACCGACAATGGTCGAGGCATTCCACTTGATGAAATCACAGACACAGAAACAGGCGAAAAGCTTATACGTCCTGTGGCAGCATGGACGAGAGTTCGTGCGGGCACTAGCTTTGACGATGACCGCGTTACTATTGGCGCAAATGGTGTTGGCGCTGCTTGTGTAAACTTTATGAGTGTTGAATTTATTGGTGAGACATGGAGTAAGGGCCAACAGGTTCGCGTGACGTGCACACACGGTGCTAACTTTACTCAAGTTGAAGAAGTAAAAAGGACGACACACGATTCTGGAACGCAAGTAAGTTTTAGACCTGACTTCAGCCTATTGGGCGTCAAAAATCTAGATGAAGGTGATCATTATGACCTTATTCATGATCGCCTTAACAGTTTGCAGATTGCTTTCCCTGAGATCAAATTCAAACTGAACGGTAAGCTAGTCAAAGCTCGCAACGTTACACAATACAGCAAACTCTATGCTGGTGAAGATGGTAGCAGTGTTACTATGTCACGTGACGATGTTGTATTCATTATTGCCCACAGCAAGGACGGCTTCCGCCAAAACGGTTATATCAACGGCGTGAACACACGACTTGGTGGTGCGTATAACGACTATGTAATCAACGGCGTTACTGACGATATGGTGCGTATGATTAAACGCAAATATAAGGTTGAAGTTAGCCGTAGCACTATCAAGAGCGGGCTGACCTTTGTTCTCTTTGCCCGTAACTTCATGAACCCACAGTATGACGCACAGACAAAAGAACGGCTGACAAGCTCACAGAGCGATGTACGTCGACACTATGAGTCGTCAGACCCATTGACATTCGAGCAAATTGCTAAGAAAGTAATGGCATGTGATGACATCATCGAGCCTATTGTCGAGGCTCAGGTAGCTCGGAAGGCTGCCGCGGACAAGCGGGCTGCTACACTCGCTCAGAAAAAACTTCGCCGCGTAAAGGTACAGAAGCACGTTGCAGCAAGCACGAAACAAAGCACACTGTTCCTTTGCGAGGGTGACTCAGCTATGGGCTTCTTGCTCAAAGTTCGTGATCCTAAGGTAGTTGGTGGTTTTCCGCTCCGCGGCGTCGTTATGAATACATTCGATAAAAAGCCTGCAGACGTTCTCAAGAACAAAGAGCTGAGCGAGCTCGTCGCAGTGTTGGGTCTCGACATAAATGACCCCGACAGTATTGATAACATGGACTATGAAAAGGTAGCAACACTTGCTGATGCTGATCACGATGGAAATCACATTAGCGGGCTGTTGTTATCTTTCTTCTACAAGTTTTGGCCGCGTCTGTTTACAGAAGGTCGCATTGCTATTACTCGAACTCCTATCATGATCTCTACCAAAGGCAAGGACCTTAAGTGGTTCTACAGCTATAACGAGGCACGTGAGTTCAAGAACAAGAACACGGGTTGGCATCACCGTTACATCAAGGGACTTGCGTCCTTGACTGAAAAAGAATACGATGTCATTATCAACCAGCCGCGCTTTGACGTTATCGAAATTGATAATGAAAAATGGTTCACAGTAATGTTCGGGAAAGATTCGGAACCGCGGAAACAATGGTTGAAAGCAGAAACACCGGAAATGATCAAATGAGCCCTGAAGCATCCACAATCAAGAAAGCCACACTTGCACGATATGAATACCTAGTAGAAGACAAGATCACCAAATATGATCCCATCCTCCGTACTGCCCAACGCCAGCCTGATAGCTATTGGGAAGAACAAGCACAGAGACAACAAGCATACAAGTAATGGGTTACAATCGTAAGTTTGACTTAGATATGCACGACATTGCTTTGATTGAAGCTGCATTAAATGCACAGTTAGCAACGGCAGACGATGCAGAGAAGCGCAAGATAGCTGCATTGTTAGCACATATCCACCACCAGAAAATATGGTACAGACCCAAAAAAGGTCCATATATTAGTGGATAAGGCTTGACAAGCATGGCACTTTGCTTTATATTGGTATTGTAAGCAAAGAGGAAATAAAACATGTCAACGCACTACATTGAAATCCAAAATCACTGTGATAGCGAAATTGACGAGGCAAACGGCCGCGTAAGCAAACTGTATCCTGTACTGGCATTGCTACGCGAAACCAAAACAGGTGCTGTAGTCGATATTCTGCATTGCACTTGCCCGAGCATCGCACGAAGAGCATGGGGTGTTAGCGATGTACGCGACCGCCGCGCAGTTGGAGAGGAAGTATAATGTCACGTTTTGATCACATTAATCTCGAGGCGCTTGTTGTCAATATGCACGGCACAGTCAAGTTGCTGGACGGTTACCAGCTTTCTTACGGTGCCGCAGGCAAAGCCCTGTTTGGTGACGTTGAGCAATATAGCGATGAAGGTATTGCTATCTTCCGCGAGTTCACTGCGGAGAAGGGCATCACTTACTACGCTGCTCCCCGCGAAGACTTCTTCATGTTCGAAGCCTGGGAAAAGGCAGAGCAGGAAGGCAACACTTACCTGCTTGCAGAGGACCTGTCATGATGTTTAGTGAAATGCCCCCCAGAGTGCTAACTGCGCAGCGCGAGTGGCACACTATTAATCCACTCAGCAAAATGCCGCACAATGACCATTGGGTCGTCCGTGATGCTAACGGTACTTGGATTGATGCTGATCAATACCGTAATGATCTGAAAGACAGGTATCCTGAATTAGTAATAATTGGAAGCTGACATGCGATCGAAAACATACAAACAAGCTGTATTTCATGCCGGAGAAGCCTATTTCCATAATTACATGGGCAACATGTTTGCTCACCCAGATGAAAATGATGTGGGGATGGTTGCTTTTATCTACAACAAAGAATTTAACGAAGTATATGATGCGGTAAAAGACATTGCGCACACCAAGATTCGCAAGCTGCAAGGCATTACCGGAAGGGTAAAAAACTAAGTGACAAATAAACAATATAAACTAAGCGAAGTCGCACTAAATGAAATGTTGGACTTCGCACAATACACTGTAGCCAGCCGAGCAATCCCTAACATGATTGACGGCATGAAGCCAGTGCAACGTTTCTATCTCTATTCCAGTCTGCAAAACTCACGGCGTGACTTTAAGAAGGTCAGTGCCGTCTCTGGTGTCGTGAGTGACTACGGTTACAATCACGGCGAAGTAAGTGCTGCTGGTGCTGGTCAGCTTATGGCTGCAACATGGCGCAATAACATCTGCCTTGTAGAAGGACGTGGTAGCTTTGGCACACGTCAGGTCCAAGCTGCTGGTGCGTCCCGTTATGTTTACACCAAAGTAAGCTCAAACTTCGACAAATACATCAAGGATATTGACCTCAGTCCTGAGCATGAGGATCCAGAGATTTCTCCACCAGCTTTCTACTTGCCAGTGTTGCCCCTTGTACTACTCAACGGCGCGTCAGGCATTGCGACAGGCTTTGCGACAAACATTCTACCGCGTGATGAAGCTGATATTAAAGCATACATCCGCACATTGTTAGAAGGCAAGACCCCGCGTCGTGAAATTAACATCAAGTTTCCAGACTTCCGTGGCACTACACATTATGACAGTGTAGCAGACAGATATGTTTGTACAGGTACTTTCCGTAAGGCAGGCAAGACAAAACTGTTCATCGAAGAAATCCCGTACGGCTATGATCGTGAAAGCTACATTAAAGTCCTGGATGACTTGGAAGATGATGGTATGATTGTTAGCTATGATGATCAAACCGATAGCCGAGGCTTCCGCTTTGAGGTCATTCTAAAGCAAAATACGTCAGCCAAATGGAAAGACGCTGAGATCCTTCGCAAGTTTAAGCTGGCTAAGAACCACAGTGAAAACCTCAACGTAATTGGTCCTGACGATGTACTGCGCGAGTATGACGACCCGCGTGACCTTATCCGTGACTTTGTTGACTTCCGCCTAGGTGTGTTGCAAAAGCGTATTGATCTTGCAATTAAACTGAACGTTGAACTCTTGCGTTGGCTAAAAGTCAAGATTGAGTTCATTGAAGGTGTATTGGATGACAAAATCCTGTTCAAGAACCAGTCGCGCAAGCAAGTTGGTGAGCAGGTGTTGAAAAATTCAACTGCACTAGATACAGACATCAGCCGTTTGCTTGCACTCAACTTTATGAGCCTTACTAAAGAGCAAGTTGTAGCACTGCGCAAGGAAATTGCTGAGGCAAAGAAGACACTTGTATATTGGAAGAAAGCGACACCAAATTCACAGTATATAGAAGACTTGGATGCATTAGATGGCTAACAGTGGTTCTCGGCGACAAAAGAGGTTTAGTAAATCGACACCAGTTCGATTTCAACCTGTAATCTGGATTGATGGTCCACATATGTATGCTAGCTGTAACGCGCTTCCGAATATCGGACCTAAGAAATTTTCGGAACTGCAGGAACTACAGTTTGCTAAATTGGTGCATGTGGAGTTACGTGATAAGTGGAATATTAATTCTCAAAATCTCACAATGGACTTTGACTGTAAGCAATGCGCATTCCGCATCAATTTTAATGATGATGAAGAATTTATAATGGTGAAACTTTTACATGGGTAAACAAAAAGTGTTAATGGTCGGAGGTGCGTCAGTGAAAAGGCGAATAACAGATACAGGAAACATAAACACCAAAAAGACTGCCTTTCGCGACACGTGGCCAAATGGTAGACCATATAAGCATGGCGCTATGGAGTTCTTTTTTCATTTCAAACCACACACCCGGCTCATGGCAGAAGAACAAATTGTAGAATTTATGAAAGATAAAGGCTATGAACGAGGTGTGGATTATCATATACCAGGCTGGAATTACCCTTCTTATGATAATGGGATTGAGTTTTGGAAGGACAGTATCATTATCACATTCAATGACGATGAAACATTTGTTATGGCAAAACTAAGCTGGGGGCTTGAAACAGATGAGTCCTAATACTTACTTGACACTGCACTGCAAATAGTGTAATGTAATACAAAGGAAATATAATGACAACATGGGGTATGATAGACTTGGAGACGATGGCGACTTCGCCTGATGCGCAAGTCCTAACAATTGGCTGCATAAAGTTTGATCCCTTCAATGAAGCACCAATGCATAGTGAATTATATATGCGTGTGGACATTGAAGAGCAAGACAAGCTTGGCAGAGTAATTGATGATGGCACACTAACTTGGTGGGGCCGACAAACCGCTGCGGCACAGAACGAAGCATTTAGTGACGATGATCGTGTAGATGTCCGCACTATGCTTCGCGCTCTTAAGAAATGGTATGTTGGCTGTAATGGTATCTGGCAACAGGGCTTTATGGACACAACTATCATGGAACATATGTACAATCAAATGGGCGAGCCTGTTCCGTGGCCACATTGGGACGTTGGTGACAGCCGTCAATTCCTCAAGCGTATGCCTTACGATTTGCGCAAAGATGAAAGCTATCTAGAGCACCATGCTCTAGAGGATGCAAAAGCACAGGCCAATGCACTGCGCAAAGTGTTCAAGCACTTTAATATGAAGAAATGATGACGCCATCAACCACTGACGGCGGAGTAGAGGTGAGATTTTCGATGGCTGGACCTTGTTGTGATATGAAAGTCTGGCATGCTAGCTTCTGGCATGCCAGCGAAAATAACGGGCGGCTGCTTACTCCAGTCCGATTAGGATACCGAACTATCTTTAGTAAAAATGCTGAATCAATGTTGCGTTTTCAAGTTTCCGGCGATTTTAATGTTACTGAAAGTAGCCGGAACCATACTGTGTTCACCTTTAATACATTAGAAGCTTACACGTATGCCAAACTAATATATGCTGGAAGCGATTTCCGCCAAATGGTCGAAGACTATGTTAACAACATAAACAAGGCAATAAATCATGCTGGTACTGATTGAGGCACATCCAAATAATAACATAGTGAGTTTGTTCTTTGATAAGTCAATCACTGTGGGCCGCGAGTCCTGGTCTGGACCGTTTACTAGCCCTGAAGTGCACAATGTATTATACGATATAGGTGTCACACCAGAGCGATATATCATTGAAGATGCCTTTTCGGGTTGGGCAGAAAGTATTCATAGCTTTGCCTGGGCTGTGTTAACCTTTAAACATGATGAAGATCTTGTTATGGCTAAACTTGCGTTTGATCAAGTTGGACCAACGCAAAACGATGTAAGAGAAAAAATGAACATAAAACGAAAAGGAATAAAGACATGACATTAGTACCAATGGTAGTCGAACGGACGGCTGGTGGAGAGCGAGCATACGACATTTTCAGCCGCCTGCTGAAGGAGCGTATTATTATGCTCAATGGGCCAGTTGAAGACAACATGGCTAACGTGATTGTAAGCCAATTGCTTTTCCTAGAAGCGGAAGACAAGGATCGTGACATCACTATGTATATTAACAGTCCGGGGGGATCGGTTACAGCAGGACTTAGTATCTATAACACAATGCAATACATCAAGAACAATGTATCCACTGTGGTTGTAGGACAAGCTGCTAGCATGGGAAGTTTTCTTGCACAAGCGGGTGCTCCAGGTAAACGATATGTTCTTACAGAATCACGCACAATGATACACCGTGTTTCAAGTGGCACACGAGGAACAAGCGGTGCAGTTTATATCCAAGACTTGGAGATGGAAGATGCACAACGCCATTTGAAGGAAAGCCACAGGCTGAATGACCGGCTGACTGAACTTTATGTGCAGCACAACAGCAAGAACAAGAAGCTAAAGGAAGTCAAAGAAACAATGAAGCACGACACGTTCTTTAGTGCACAAGAAGCAATTGATTGGGGATTGGCAGATGAGCTCCTCACCACAAGAGCCTAAGCGTTTTTATGACGGCTTCACCTTTTGGGATTGGCTAACAATTTATGTCTGTTCCGATTTAGGCTCCGCAGGTTTTATGCTTTTCCTAAGTGGCGGAAGCGGCATATGGTATATACTTGCTGCATGGTGCCTTTGGTGGATTAACATCTATAACGTTAAAAGAGAGATTGAGGCAGGATTAAGATGACAGATGAAGAATTGAAGCAGATGAAAGCTAAAACGAATATTGAACTGAAGCGGCTGTTGGACAATTCAATACGCGAACTGTATAACAGGGGCTTTAAAGTGGAACTTACACAAATCCTGCACAGCCCTGCACCAAAGTCTTGTGTCAGCAAGACAATTACTTTATAAATACCTACAGTGGACTTGCTCGCCCCACTCAAAATACTCCGCGCATAATGGAGAAGAGAATGACACAAAATTTAATAGGATTAGATGAAGCTCTAACACAACGCTTGGGCAATCTACCAATTACATACAAATACGTTAGCACCAAGGAATACATCGACGAGTTTCCATGTGCGTACAGGCAGTGGAAAGCAGATTCACACTGCAACATGAACCACGGATATAGCTTCAGCATGAAGTTCTACTTTGGCACAAATGAATTGGACGCCCGCAATTGGTGTGCAGACTACGGCGGGTTAAAAGAGCTAAAGGGTGTACTAAAGGACCAGTTTGATCACACAACGCTGGTTGCTGAAGATGACCCAGAGCTTGAGTTTTATGAAGAGATGCAACGTCGCAAGCTAGCAAAGCTGACTATCCTACCCGCTTTGGGCTGTGAGGCGCTCGCAGACATGCTCTACAAGTATGTCAACGGCGTTTATATCCCAGACATGTGGGGCGAAAGTGAAGCGAAACGCTTGTGGTGCTTTAAAGTAGAGGTCCGCGAGACACAAAGCAACATGGCTTATCGTGAAGGCCATCGTGAGTGGAACGAGGACTTGCTTGACTAAAGACTTTTACATAACACGCCATGTCATGGTTAAAGATGATGACAGGGAAATCAATGTTTTCGATTTCATCTTGAAGAATGAAGAACTTCGTCATTGCACCCTCTCTGTATTAAACGATAAGATTATGTTTGACTTAAAATCTAATTTATCACATGGTAATTTAGCAGAAAATGTAATTGTAAGGAAGACCTACTGGAATGCAATTACGCTAGCAGTAAATGATCCAGAAATAGCTACAATGATAAAGATGGTATATTCTGAATGACAGAAAAATATTGGTTACTTGAACGTTGGACTAACGGAACATGGTATGAGGTTGCTAAATTTGTTGAGCCTACCCAAGCATTAGCTGTAATTGAACCCTTACAAAAAGAATTTAAATGGCAATACAAGGTATCAGAAGTATCAGTATGATAAAGTTGACACACAGTTGAATGATGATTTAGAACTGATGATGGAGTCTACTTGGCTCGAATCCACTGGGACTGGATATGATCGTGTAGTCGTGCTTAACTTCTTCACAAGTGACTTGTACGATAATAGTCATGACGTAATGCTGCGGACTATGGGAACGACGCTAAGAAAAAGGGTGTCTGACAAGTTGGAAGAAGAGATAGGTATAAAACACAAGGAAGATTATATATTTGCAATATATGACAATCCAAAAATGAAAGATGGCAGCTGGATGACTTCGCCTGTTCTAGGTGAGCAACGGACTGTTATCAGAATACGAGATGAGGAGCATTTTACAATGTTTAAGTTACATTATAATGGTTAGTGAACAAGATCTAATAAATAGTTTTAAGGATGTCTACGATCCCGAAGTAAGTACCAATATATACGATCTAGGTTTGATTTATAATATTGATATTTCAAAAGAAGGCAAGGTGGACATACTGATGACTTTGACTAGTCCGTTTTGCCCTGCAGGGGATGAGATTGTCAGCGATATTGTAGCTGCGGCGTTTGCTGTAGGAGCGACGGACGTTGAGGTTAACATAACATTCCAACCGGAGTGGGGCCCTGACAAAATATCCGACGAAGGAAAATTGGAACTGGGCCTGTTTTAAACGGGATAGATACCAGTGGAAATACTTGAGAAACTTGAACGAGCATTTATGGTTATTGGGGATAGAGTGATTATGGTAGGCGGCGGAGCAAAGACACTAGATGATTATGACATTAAGGAAGAAAATGTTACAACAGAACTAGTTGTTAAACCACGACCAGCACATGAAGGCGATCCAATAGAAAACAGAAATAGCTTGAACAACATGACTAAGCAAGCAATTTGTGAACTAAGCGTAGAACGGTTTGGAGTTGATCTCAACTTCCGAACTGAGAAGAAACAGTTAATTACTGAATTTCTTGATCTACAAAATGAAGAGTACCAGGAGAACTAATGACCGATTTCACATTGCCTGTTAAACAGGCAGTTTCATTGAGTGATGCAGCTATCAAACATTTTGACAGCATCGCATCAGGAAAGGTCGTAAAGTTTGGTGTTGAAGGCGGTGGGTGCGCAGGTTTCCAATATTATTGGAAAATCTTTGACGACCGATCTGAACTATACGCAGACGACGACATAACTGATTATGACACATTCTCTTTCGCTGTTGACGGCGCAAGTTTAATGATGTTGATAGGATCGTCAGTCGAATATCTAACCGACATTACAGGCAGCCACATTGAGATTATCAATCCACTTGCAACAGCAGGTTGCGGCTGTGGTGTTTCAGTTAAATTCTAAAATAATGGTTGCTTTCCAATGAGTTATAATGTATAATGAATTATAATCAAAGGAACAAAATATGACAGCAGACCTATCACTTTACGGACATTTTGTAGACACAGTTACAAGCGACGTAAGCAAGAACCTCGACCTTTACGTTAAACGGCTACATGAACTAGAAAACTTGGGGATTAACCCTGTTCTGTTCAACACTGCCGTAACTGGACTAGCAGGCGAAGCAGGCGAATTTGCAGAGCTTAATAAAAAGTTGAACTGGCACGGAAAGCCATTTACTGAAGAACTACACACGCATCTTGCGAAAGAGCTAGGCGACATTATCTTTTATTGGATGATGGCATGTCACGCACTCAAGCTTGATCCAAACAACGTTATCAAGCAGAATGTTGACAAGCTGCAAGCTCGTTACCCAGAAGGTAAATTTAGTGTCGAACGCGCAGAAAACCGCTCAGAAGGCGATATATAAGTACATATCATAATGGTAAAGAAAAACGCAAAAACAACACCTATTCAAGAACTGGATACAAGACTGCAATCGTTACTTAAAAAGCGGTTGCAGGCTTATCAGGCTGGCGCAAGCTGGCAGATCTGTGAGCAGATCGATCGAATGATAGCAGAGACTGAGTTGGATTTATACACTGAAAATGAACTTGAGCGTAACCGCACCAAGGACGATGATGGAGAACAGTGGATCGTATGAAAACTAATGCATTGCACCAAGTCATTGTAAGTGAAAATGACATGGTTGATGTCCTTTATCGTGGTGATGAGATCAACAACCTAGTTGTTGATCAACCACAGTGGATAGAACGATTCAATTATAACTGCAATGAATACGGTCTTGATGGTATAGCAGACTGGGCTGAGGAGAGTGATCTTGATCCTGACACATTTATACATCAAAATCTAGATGATTGGCACATGCCACAAGAATACCAGGATCTCAACCTGGATAATTATCTGCTAAGTAAATGCAATACAGATGCACAAAGGCAACGAGTAGAGAAAGAATTGATTGAATTTAGAGCAAGAGATATGATGACTGTTCTATGTTGGATGAAATACTTTGTTGATACTCTGCGCAAGCACGATATGGTATGGGGCGTTGGACGTGGATCTAGTGTAGCTAGCTATGTATTATTCCTATTAGATGTACATCGTGTAGACTCACTAGAATATGACCTGGATATTAAGGAATTCCTAAAATGAACGAACGTGAAAAAGAAGAGCTAGAGAACCAACAAGCTGTTGACGAGTACCTCAAAAATGGCGGCAAGGTTACAACCCTTGAGGCAGGGCTACGGTCAGACCCAGAGTTGCTCATATCACCGTGGAATAAAAGAAAGGCGGCGGCAAAGAAATGAAACAAGTTAGAACAGCAAGAGGTCGTGTTATTGACATGGCTGCACTTGCTAAAGTAAATGAAAAAGAACGTGCTGTATCACCCGGCAACATAACTATGAACGCCCGTGGTGATCGCATTGACAAGAGTGGCAACGTGATTCAAACAGTACAGGCGAAGGCAAGAGCGCAGCATAACACAACCAGTGCACCAGAGAAGCGCAAGTTGAGTGAAGCACCAAGCGCACAAAAACCTGCGCCAAAGAAGAAAGTTACAAAGAAAGAGCCGGACCCTATTGATTCCAATATAGTCCGTGAAGAAGAAAAAACACGTGAAGACGGAACCCGCTACATTGAAGTCGAATACGATGACGGTAGCATGGATGTAAGAGAGATCAAATGATGCGAGAATTTAAACCATTAGGTGATAAAATTATTGGAATGATGTGCGATCCGATTGGTTCGGAACGCTCTACTAAAGCAGGACTTATAATTCGTGCAAAGAACCTGGATGAAGATTCAATCCGTCCACGCTGGTTTGAAGTAACACATGTTGGTCCTGAACAAGACGAAGTTAAAACAGGCGATTATGTGTTAGTACCACATGGACGTTGGAGCCGAGGCATTGACCTTAAAGGCACGATGAAGGAAGAGGATAAGTTCTTCCTTTTAGACAATGAAGAACTATTAATGATAAGCGATGTCCTTGACTTATCTTAAAGATAATGACATTGCCCCCTTTCATAAACTCTTGGATCAATAAAACACTTGACTGGTGCAAGACTAAACGTGTATTCTGGAAAGTATATTTTTGGTGGAGCATACGTGAAGCACGTAAGCGCAGGCTAGCAACAGAAGCTCGCCATGCTGCACTACCCAAAATGACACATGATGAATATTGGGAACACGAACATATGAAAAATAAAGGTGAATAATGGCTAAAGAGATGTGGGTTGAAAAGTATCGCCCAAAAACCGTAACGGACTATGTTTTCAAGGATCCTAAGCAACGCAAGCAAGTAATGAGTTGGATTGCTGATAAAAGTATCCCGCACTTGCTATTCCATGGTGGCGCTGGTACTGGTAAGACAACACTTGCTAAGGTGTTGGCACATGAGTTAGGCGTCCAGGAAGCTGACTTTATGTACATTAACGCTAGTCGTGATAACGGCGTTGACTTTATCCGTGACCGCATCACACGCTTCTGTAGCAGTATGCCTTGGGGCGACTTTAAGATTGTGCTACTTGACGAGGCTGACTATTTGTCTCCAAACGCACAGGCTGTCTTGCGTGGTGTGATGGAACAATATGCAGACGAGGTCCGCTTTATTCTTACCTGTAACTATGTACACAAGATTATGCCCGCGGTAAAAAGCCGTAGTCAAGAATTCCACATCAGCAATCAGGATCAAACAGACTTCACATCGCGTGTTGCAGAGATTCTTATTACTGAAGGTGTTGATGTAGACTTAGAAACAATTGACCTCTATGTACGCGCAACCTATCCGGACTTGCGTAAAACAATCAACTCAGTACAGCAAAATGTAACAGACGGAAAACTGTCCCCACCAGACGAAGGTGATGAACTTGCTAGTGACTGGCGACTTAAAATGGTTAGTTTGTTCCGTGACGGTAAAATACGTCAGGCACGAGAACTAATTTGCAAGAGCGCTAGTCCAGAAGACTTTGAGGATATGTTTAAATTCTTGTATCGTAACCTAGACTTTTTTGGTGGTACTGACGAAGATCAAGACGCTGCGGTTGTTATCATTCGTAACGGCATGTTTAAACACACACAGATTGCAGATCCTGAGATTAACTTTTCTGCAACAATGATTGAATTGGAGAACATCTGATGGCTTTTGGAACGTCTATATCCCATGGCGAAGTTCAGGATCGAGTTGGTAAAACACGCGAGAAGCTTGAAAAGGAAGGTATCATTGTAAGGGACGCCAGGATTAGGTCACGTCCAATGATGGTAGCAAATTATGAAGACGGCAGGGATTTTTATGCTGGTTCCGACCTGGCGCTAGATGCTAGATCCATATCAGGATATGACGTTTCTTGGACCTTAGAACTGAATCAACACAGTGTTGAAACATTCTTACACTCAGGTGAACGTTTATACGATGCATGTCAAAGGTACGATATTCTTCAATTGGAATTTACATCAGTCAATGAAGAGCTAAAGGGGCATCTAAGGAACAAATATCGTCTGCGCGAGACACTTAGAACTAATCCAGGAATTGCGGCGCAGTGGGATGAATTTATGGTTATGCTTAAAATGGCAGGGTTTGACGGCGATATTGCGTAAATAACGTATGGGGGAAACTTGCCTAATACGTTATTCAGTCCGGGTACCATTTCCAGACGAAGACAAATACTGTTTTGTTCTTGACAAAGCAGGTAAAGTGCACTATTATGATGACAGGAAGAATGCTGAGAAAATAGCTCAGCAATTTTATGAAGCTGTCATAATGGAGTCAAAATATTATGGGTTCTAGCGCAATAGTTTGGGTTCTTGTCCTAATTGGATATAACTCGCTCAGTCACAAAGTAACAACTCATAAAGAAATGAGTTACCATATTTCACCCTCTGATTGCATCCAGGAGAAAACTTATCAAAACGATCGTGGACGCAAAGAGACCTTTAACCGCAAATACATCTGTATGCCCGTCTATGACGCACAAATGCGAGCTAGGGTACAAGCTGCACACGGCAATGCTGGCGGAAACGGCTACCGCAGTGGCGGACGGATTGTTATCGAAATTAAATAGTAAATGATTTTTACAGCCTCCCGAGAATTTCCAACCAATATGCTGCCTGTCAGTTTTATGCCGACGGCAGTTGGTATGCTGTTTCGCTGCTCGCAAACATTGCAGGAACTTGGGCTACTGGGTCCGCTATCCTCACAGAGGATAGATGATCAAGAAGGCGAGCATTTTGAAGCGATGGTATATGATTTAAACAAAGAACATAAAGAAATATATCACAATGACATGAGTGTAATATTTCCGGGCTGGCCAAGCAATGTTGTAGAGGAATGGGCAGTTGACTATAACAATAGTTTCATGTTAAAATTTGATGTGTTTTACAGGCCTCCTACTATGAACAGTTCGTTATATGTCAAAGCGTTTGGTATTAGTAATGTAGATTGGCCAGAATATCAAGACACATACAAACAAGCAATTACAATGGAAAAGTTAAGGAGCAACATATAATGGATAAACAAAAAATCCTTGAAGAACTTCATGAAGGCGTTACACTTGTAAGCTTTAAAAAGGTAAATGGTGAACGGCGTGACATGCGTTGCACATTGAATGAGGCGATGCTGCCTCCTAAACCTGAACCAGATCCAGATGCTCCCCTCAAAATGCCTCGTCCTCCCAACCCAGACGTACAGAGTGTATGGGACGTTGACGCCAAGGGCTGGCGCAGTTTCCGTTGGGCAAATGTAATTACCGAGGAAGAAAACAATGCCTAAATATCAATATAATCAAATTGAAGATGTAACGCCAGACCACCGAGCGTTAGTTGAAAGTGCAGTTGGCTTGCCAATTGAAGAAATTGATATTGTACATATTAATGAATTTCTAAATGAGTTCATTGATGCGTGTAACGATATGCTTAATTTAATGATTGAGGGCGAAAAGTAACCTTTGGAAAAACTTATTGTAACAGATGTAGACGGCGTGCTGCTCAATTGGGAAGAACACTTCCACGAGTATATGCGTAGTCACGGTCACCAAAAAGCACATGAAAACCCCAGCTATTGGCAGGAAACTTATTATCCGCATTTGAGTGAAGTACGAGCCCGTGAGATGGTTTATCACTTTAATACAAGTGCGTGGATGATGGGCTTGCCAGCACTACGTGATGCTCGTAGTGGTGTTGCACGGCTAGTAGAGGCAGGCTATGAGTTTGTTGCAGTTACAGCAATGGGAGAAGATCCGTTCAGTTTGCTAGCTCGTACATACAATCTTGATCAACTATTTGGGGCAGGCGTTTTTCGTGAGGTCATTGCAACGAATATGTATGATCCTGACAGTAAAGTGTCAACACTGAATCGATGGGCGGATCAAAATATTCCCTGGATTGAAGACAAGCCTACTAATGCTACACTTGGGGCGCGGCTGGGCTACAATACTTTTATCATAGACCATCTTTATAATGCTGAATTTGATGAAGGGGATGACATTAAACGTGTGAACAGTTGGTCTGACATCTGCGAAGTTATTTTAAGTGAGAACTATTAATCTTCGTCTCCGTAGATTGCTAGCACCTCTTTTACAGCGGGATGACGCTCGACATCACATTGATTAAATTCAACTGAGCCGATGCGTGTAGAGCGGTCTGATAGACGAGCAATAATGTCTCTCAGTCCGTTTGATTCGAATCCCCTGTCGTGCTGAGTAATATCGCCTGTTACAACGATACGACTATTGTCGCCAATACGAGTTAGCAACATCTTCATTTGATTAGGCGTTGCGTTTTGCATCTCGTCAGCTAGGATCCATGCGTTTTTGAACGTGCGACCGCGCATGTAA
>Ga0115547_1000144_pt1 | contig 48811 bp, 60 predicted proteins | sample COGITO_mtgs_1004_3_FD_87185 | JGI IMG/M metagenome (GOLD analysis project Ga0115547, IMG submission 87185) | Pelagic marine microbial communities from North Sea - COGITO_mtgs_100420 | ecosystem: Environmental > Aquatic > Marine > Epipelagic | place: Germany:Helgoland, sampling site Kabeltonne...
ATTATTTGCAAAGCAAATTAATATATTTTATACTAGTATATGTCAGACAAAACGGCAGAATTGTTTCCAAAGTTAATTTCAAGTATTAATGGTGCACCAATAATAGTAGCGATAGGTACGGTTATGGCCGGACTAGTAATGTACAAAACAACCAAGGAACCAATAAACGACCCTAAATTAACTTCAGCATTAAAAGCAGATATTCCAGATAAATAAATAATTGTGTTTTAAATAACTTAAAGATTTGTAACAAATATATTGTAAACAAGTAATACAATGGACTTCTTTAATTATAAAAAGGATGAACTAGAATCTTCAAGTGGCAATACTCAGAAAGAATATGATGTTGTTTCGGAAGATAATAGCGACGAATCAACGAGGGAAAGCGTCTCACCCGAGCCATACGACCAGTCCGTTAATGACAAATATGACGAGGATGAAATCGAATATGATGACAGCGAGAGCGACAGTGAAGTATCTAATAACGAAGTATCTGATATTATTGTAATGACTAAGGAGCTAGAGATCCTAAAACTAAAGGAATCTATTCAAGTTTATAAGAATAGAATTGTTATGAATGACATGGAACATTTTAATAAAATGAGCAATCTAATTAATTTTACTAACCCCCAACTAGTTAAAATGTCTATCTTTTACAATATTAACAAAACTGTATTTATTACTAAGGAGACTGAGGATTTAGAAAACTATTATTATTATAACACTATGTTAAAAGCTGGTGTTGCTGGAATGTCTATCCTTGGTGGGTATCTTGGGATCTTGATTGCAAATTATTGTAAATACTAACCTTGTCCGATTGATTGTGAAATTTTTAAAATGGAGAATTAATTCTTCTTTTTAAATATTTGTTAATGTTAATGAATCATTCTTACACAACCGATTACTATCAGCAAGATTATTATGATGACATAAACCTGATTATATCTAATAATGGATATACAACAGATATATATAATTATATTGTTAACGTTTTGGATTCTGTTAAAAATAAAAAAATTAAGGTTTCCAAACCATTGTTAAATGAATTAAAGGATGATAAAAAAAAATTAAAGAAACATTTACCAAAGAAAAAGAGTTGGATTAAAAGGTTAACTAGAAGAAATAATTTTGGAAATAATACAATTAGTAGATTGGATGATTTTCAAAACGATTTTGGAGAATCTAAATTTAAATTGAGTGATTATGATTACGAATAATTTATTTCTTTTTTCTTATAGCTTTAGGTAGATTTCTATACCCTTTCTTAAGAGGTGGTTCCGAATCAGATGAAGTATAACTCGAATCAGAATACTCGCTCCCCGAATCAGAATAACCATAATCCAACTCTTCAAGATCTGACTCTGAAACCTCTTCAAGAACACCCTCTCTAAAAGTTCTGTTTTCTAAATTCATTGGTTCGTTACAAACTGGGAATAGTTTTTTGAGAATTTCCATATCTTCTACTTTAAACTTATCCGGAAGTACCAGATTAAATCTAACATACAAATCTCCTTTACCCTCTTGTTTAAATTTGGGCATTCCCTCACCAACAACTTTTCTGATTCCGTCATTTACGTGAAGTGGGTTACCATCCGTTTTGAGTTTAATGATAGAATCATCTAAGTGTCTTACAGTCATTTCTATATCTTTACCACAAGATGCAGCAAATGCTTCATAAAGACTAATATCTTTCATAATAAAAAGATTGTCGGCCTCACGTTCGAATCTTGAGTGAGCATTTTCATATAAAGTTATAACAATATCTCCGCTTTCATAACCCTGTGCCTCATCAGCTTCCTTATTGTATCGGATAACCTGTCCATCTCTCATACCTTTTTCAATTGGAATAATAATTTTCTTTTTCTCCTCAACCTGAGTAACTTTACCATTCTTATCTTTCTTTAGTCTTTTCCTTCTAACAGCCAACTTCTTTTTGGTGCCGTTGTGAAAATCTTCAAGGTTTACACTAATCTCAATATCTATATCCTTAGTTCGGGGACTAAATAGGTCTGCTTCGTCATCTTCATCCAACTCTTCAAAATTCTTTTTTGGTGACGGCTCCTTGAATTTATAATTTTCTACTTTATTTTCTATTTTTTGTGTTTCTTGTCCGGGTAACTTAATTTTAGAATTTGTTAAAGGGGTGTAAGCTGGAGTCGCTGGTGTTTCTGCACCGACTGGTGCTTGTCCCATCTGTCCCATCTGTTCCATAATACTACTTAGGGGATTATTGGGGTCCATCATATTTTGCATTAGGCTACTTGTCATCTGATTTAAATCAACTTCTCCATTCCCCATCATACTCATTACAGATTCTGTTACGTGTTTTACCATTCCTGGCATGTCTAATTTCTCATCACTATTTGGGGACGGCATCTCCTTAGCGATTTTCTCTGCCATCTTGAAAATGTCTGGAACTTGGGTCGAAGGTACATCTTTACTGCTCTTGGTAGACTTAGGCATTGTTTAAATATATTAATCAATATTTATTGGTATATTTTACGCAGTAAAATTAATAAATATGTATTTGGGTTTAAACTTTCTTGTTTATTTGTAATTTTGTTGTAGCTTAATTCTTAAAAAATGATCACGTCTTAGTCTATTTATTATTTTTTCACTTGTTTTAATTTTAATATGGAAATGAGAATGAGTTTGCCATTCACCACTATTATAGGATGTTTGGTAATCTACTATATTCCACTCTTCACAAAATAATTTAATACCTTTGAAAATATTAATAACTTCTTGATCTGGAATATCGTATATAGTCCCATAATGTTTAATAGGAGTTAGAAGGATTAACGGACGTTTGTGTAAATCATAATGAAATACAACACCATGTACAGTATCTGTTTTTATAATATGTTTTAACACTTTTCCTCTTGGTTTACATGTATAACAATAATTACCGGTTCTCTTTTTATTCTGGTTAGCCCCTTCGGATCGGGTGCAAATAGACTGTACTTGACTTGTCTTCGTAACTTCGTTGCGTACAGGTTCTTTTGTTGGTTCCTTATTTACTAAAACTTCTGCTTGTTTCACAATATCTGAATACGAATCAACTTGTTTTAGTCCTTCAGGTTTTTTTGAAAAATTTAAAGGTATAGATTTAGTTGAAATATTTTGCCCATTGACTGTGTCATTAATAGAATTAACATCTACGTCAAAAAAATTATCTGCTGGTAGATCTGCCCAATTCATATTATACTTATTCTTAATAATAATAATAAATAAGAAATTTAAACGTTTAAACTTTCTTCTTATCTTTTATTCCTCTTTTTTTAATAACAATAGAATTCTTTTTCTTGTCTTCTATTTTAAGTGGGGTTGGTTCTTCGTTATCATACTTTTCATTATAATGTTTTTCAGCATATGCCCATATTTGGGGACACCCTATACGATATATACGGTCTGGTTTAGCTTTATACCAAAATACACAATCTTCTATCTTATTAGACCTACTTGTATTATCCAACACCAAACATTCGAAATTCTCAGTACATGCCATAAAGGTTTGTTGAAATGACTGTAATGTTGGAAACATACCGAAAAAGTATTTCCATAATTTCTTCTGATTGTCTATAATGTTTTCCCTTAAAATAAACAAATAGTCTACGTTAGCTCTTAAATCGGGCGGTAAATCCATGCAATACTGCATACTCAACATAAACAGAATCTTCCAATGTCTACCATTCATGAAAATTTGCCTCATATTTTTATCCTTGGTCAAACCCTTATCATACATACAATCGTCAATTAATAAAAATGAATGAGGGTTTTGGGTTTTATCTTTCATAACCCGTTTTTGTCGAGCAATTAATGTAGCAACCAACTCCTTCTTGAACCCATTATGAATAAAAAGATCAGGAAAATATTTACCATAAAAACCATTACCTTCCTCCGTACCTGACATTATCAATCCATAAGGTACCGTTCTTTGCTCGTACATTATGTCTGATATAAGCGTCGACTTGCCAGTTCCGCGTTTTCCGATAAATATAGATGTACTTGGGTTTCCTGCAAGTCTGCGTGCTTCCATGGTTTTAGGATCAAACCTATTTATTCTAAGACTGGTTGAGGTCATTATCTAACCAGTATTATTATAAATTTTAAATGTATTTAACGCGAATTTTAATTAATTTGTTGGGGTAAAATCATTAAGTAAGTATTTAGTTTTGTTACAAGTAGATACAATTTTGTAAAATTTCCCAATATTTAATTTTTCAATTTCTAATCCAGTAACTAAACAATTTTTATTGTGTTTATAAATTTCAGCCTGTTTTCTTTTTACTAAACATGGAATCTCGTTGATTCCTTCTCCGCTTATATGCATTCGATAATAAGTACCTATTGCTCCAGTTTGACAACCCTTTTTGCATTCTTTCATATTACACATAAATCCTAGAGATCTTGCTATAAACTGTATATCTGCACTTAATTGTTTATTCTTTTGGGTTATTTCGTATACTGTCTTATTTCTTGGGTCTAAATGACCATCACTATCTAATAACCCTGCTAATATTTTTAAACGATTTTTTTTATTATTAAATTTATATATAGGTGGTATATGTTTGTTATTTTTCATATTTAATATTACCATAGTATCCCATACAAAATTTTTTGATTTATCGACACTTTTTATTTTATAACGATAATGATTATGTTTTCTAATACCATCTTCGTATTTTAAATAACATTTATATTGACAAAGATTTGTTGTTAAATATTTAATTATTGTAGAATCTTGGTTAGTTATAGCAGGACTACCTGAATTTCCATCACCTAACCATAATCCAATAAGATATGGTTCTATTGGTAAATTTTGTTCTAAAAACTCTATCTTAGTTTTTAATCCTTTTAAATTAGCTTTCCTATTAGTCTTAGAAAGGGATAAATAATCCTTTATTGCAATATCTATAAAATCACCTTGTTCATACGCTTTTCCCAAAATATGTAACTTATTACCAACTCTGTTAGTTTTAACAACCTTTAAACTTAGTACGTGATTCTCATTAACTATATAATCTTCTCCCTTAGTTTGCTTAACCTTATACATAACCGATTCACCTTCTGAAATATTTAAAACTCTTCTAGGCTTTGAATCATCACCCATCAATAAATCACCAATTTTGATATTCTGTATTTTTTTAATAGTGCCATCATACGCAATAATATTTGTTTGGCCGTCCATCTTTATATTCTATAGTAAGGGCTATCTTTAAATTATACCAGTTCCGCGTTTTCCGATAAATATAGATGTACTTGGGTTTCCTGCAAGTCTGCGTGCTTCCATGGTTTTAGGATCAAACCTATTTATTCTAAGACTGGTTGAAGTCATTGTTCTAACCAGTGTTATTATAAAAATTGAATGTAACTAACGCAATGCCTTTAGCATTATTGAAATTGCGTACTAGACTTGTCTTCGTAAGTACACAATTCAATTATAGAACCCTCCTGTTAATCTTTCATTATTTTTTGGTTTATATGTTTCGTAAGCATATACAACACCAACACTTATTATTAAACTTGGAATCACAGAATACAACTGATATTTATAATCTACATCTTCTTCTTTCATATCCTTAGTGATTAGTGTATATGATAAATAGTATACTACTGCAAAAACTACAATACCTAGTACTATCATAGTTGGTGTAACATTATTAATATCAATATTCATACTTTAACTGGTTGTTACATTTTTAATAACTTTTTTAACCGAGTTATAACCACCCATATACTCTTTTCCTACAAATATAGCAGGAACACTATTTAACTCTTTCCCAGCAAATTTAGATGCATTGTCAACTGCTTGGTTTATTGAATCTGAATAACGTTTAGTAACACGGACTCCTTTTTTTTCTAAATATTTTACAGCTCTTTTACACCAACCACACTTATCTGAACCATACACAATAACTTTAGTATTATATTTTTTACGACTACGTCTAAGATTACGACTAATTGTTTTTGGTTTATGGGCAATTAGATGTTTAGTTATATCAACGTGATCACAATTACCTTTAATACTGTAAAAATAAAACGTAGGAGTTTTATCTAATATTATGGGACTTTCATCGTTAGTTTTAGGATCAAACATCTTATGTTCATTTAAAAATGAAAGTCTGTCATTGGCATTCAAATTTTTAGAAATATATAATTGGTATTTTCCATTAACCAATACTTTGTTTGGGGCAAAGGACATATGAAACCAATTCTTTTTCCATTTATTTAAATTTTTGTTTGTACAATCATTTCCTATAACAATATCTTTGATATATGATTCAAATGTTTTGAATTTTTTCAGAGAAGCATTTAAACTTAATGTTTCTCCGTATTTATTAACCATATAAAATCCAGTGTCTCTTTCATAATTAGAAACATATTTGGAAAAACTTGAACTTTTTCCTTTCTTTCCTTCATAAACAGGAACACCCCCACATTGTAAATCTCCACAACCTTTTATCTTTTTACCAGTATTGAATATGTTGGAAATACGAAAACTGTTTACAAATTTTATAAAATCTATTGGATACAACTTCTCATTCTCATTATGATTTACGTCGTGTGATCTAAAACGATGACTTGATCTATAATATATTTCAATATACAATACTACCAAACCTCTTATTGTGTCACTCAATATATCTACTAAGAATTCACCAGCTTCCTTAGTTTTTAACCAAATCTTCAATTCTGATTTTACAGCATCGATATATAATTTAAGTTTTTTATCGGTTGTTATTCCTTTGGATTTAAGGAATGTTTGTGTTTCTGAATCAGTATCTTTCCTTCTGAAATGTTTAGCAAATTCACTAACTAAATAAGATACAACGTTTCTACCCTTTCTGGTTTTAACCATTTTATCCAACACTGATTCTGTTTGGTGTTCTATATGCATAAACGAACTTAGAATACAAGGATTAATTTGTAACGAATACACACCTTCTATTGCCAAAACTAAATGAACCACAGAACCTTTCATACCAAACAAAAACGTTTCACGAATATCTTCTCCACTAGGCCAACCCCAGACAGTACCTTCTCCTGTATAACATGATATTGGGTGAGTATGAAAATTTGCTATACCTTCTGGAGCCTGGACACTGTCACTAGCACCGTTCATTGTATGGATTTTTTTTACAGAAGTAATTTTTTTAACTAATCCTTGTTTGTTTATTGGGAATGTAAATTTCCCTCCAATTTCAATTTGTTTGTATAATAGTGGATATAATTTATCTAAAGATTTAGGATTTATAGTCCATTTTTTCATTTTTTCATTAGATTGAATAGTACAACTCATTTATATTAACAAACATATTTAATTTTTGAATTTAAATACGTTTTTTCAAAACGTTTTTAGTACGTTTTCAGTTGCAATAGGTGTATTTGTTTGGTTTTATACATCAAAGTTCGTTAATAGACCCTTCGGTCTTTGACAACACTAATTGCTTATAACTGCCCAAATATTTACGTTTGAATTAACAAATTTCAATGTACCAAACGTTTAGAATAGTTAATTGAATTAAAGAAATAAAAAACAATATTATTAAACAATCAAAACGTTGTAGAACCAAACTTACATACAATAAAAATGAGCATCGACAGACTTGCTGACCCTGAGACGGGCCCTAAGAGTAAACAACTGTTGGATTCAGAAATTTTAGCAACACTTAAATCTAAGTTCCTTAGTTATTGGCCGTCCCGCAAGAATGATTTCTTCCCAGCACCCCAACCAGTATCTCTTCAGCGTCGTGACATTTTTAGATTCAAAAAATTTGGTTATCTAGCATGTGTAAAATCGGACGGAATGAGGTTTGTTATGGTGTGTACCATTATTAATGGGAAGAATAAATGTTTCATGGTTAACCGTGCTTTTAGATATTATGAGGTTGAGCAGTGTTTTGATCAAAGTATTTACAAAGGAACTATGTTTGATGGAGAACTTGTTCGTACTGGTCCCAATAGAGATGAATGGACTTTTATTATTCACGACTGTATTGTATTTTGTGGAGAAGACGTAACCCAAAAGACATTTACTGAAAGATACGATCGTGTAAGTACAGCTATTGAGACATTTTGGGATTTGGTTGAAAACAAAGAGAGATCGGAAATCGATTCGTTTCCTATAGACGTTAAAAAGTTTTATAAATTCGAAGATCTCGACAAACTTGTTGATGATATGAACAATGGTTCAATCAACCACAATACGGATGGGTTGATTTTTACCCCAATTACACTTGGAGTTGGAATGCATACCCAATACACACTATTTAAGTGGAAACCTCGCGATCGCCATACATTCGATTTTAAGATTGTAGATAAAGGAGATACTCTTATTGCCAAGGTGAACGAGAAGGGAGAACTAACTGATTTTGCAGGGATTGAGAAAAATACAGAGGTTGGAAAAATGTTTTTTAACAAATTAAAAACTCTAAAAGAGTATGAAAATGGCAGTATTGTTGAGTGTAATTACAATGAGGTGACTGAATGTTTTGAGCCTGTTCTGGTCAGAACTGATAAAACACACCCGAATGGAATCTTTACCGTGGACAAAACACTCCTAAATATCAGAGAAAATATTACTATGAGTGAGCTTGTTAAATTGTCAAATAGACAATAAATTATTTACGAATCAATTAACCCTTCGGGGTTTATTTATTTATTTTCTAGCGTAATTGAATTTGCTTTGCAAATAATGCTAAAGGCATTGTGTAAGCATTGGTTTACGTTTGAAAATAAATATATCAACTTTAAAGATTCCTTGAATCCTTGAATCCAGACCAAAGGTCTGAAAGACTGGAGAGCTTTCTTCTAAATTTAAAATATTTGTTTATATTAATGAACGACCAAATTCTTATTGCTATAATAATACTTTTATTGGTCTTAATATTAATAATGTCGTCGTGTTCTGAACCATTTGGGAATGGAAATATTAAAAATAATTGTGATATTATGGTGATTGCTCCATCTACTACTACCGGACCTAGATTACCCAGTACTTCTAAGAAATACATTCTATTCCAATTGGATTGCGGAGGTCTTAACAACATTAGGATGCAGTACGAAATATTAACTGTAATTGCGTGGTTGTCCAATAGAACATTAGTCCTTCATCCCAAAACAACTTGGTATCTGTTGGGAAGTAAACAGTTGTATGCTGAAGATATATTTGATTTTGATTGTTGGGCTTCACAAATCCCAATTTTAACAACCAAAGAATGGTTGAAAACAATGGGTAAACCAGACACAAGCGATTATAAACAATTTTTTAGAAATTTGGAAGATGGTGATTACGGTAAAGTAGATGAACCCCAATGGTCCCCTGGAAAAACCAAGTTTAAACCAGAATTCCTTGAAAACCAAAGCGATATTTGGTATTTCTACTGTGATCGTTTAAAAAATAAACAAGAAGTTGAAACTTTTAGAAATCTGGATCATCGTATGTTTGGTAACACTGAATGTTACTTTGATTACTTACCTGAACAAAAGATGAGGAAGATGAGAAGACTTATTTGGGATGCAATCAAATATCGTGAACATTTTTATACGTTAACTCAAAAAATTATGAAAGATTTGAAACTTGAGCCAGGTAGTTATAATGCACTTCATTTGCGTAATTGGGAGGGTTCTAAACCCCAATATATGCTGAGAAGTCAAGAAGAAATTATTGATAATTTAATGGACTTGGATAGATCAAAACCAATTTTATTCCTAAGTCATGATGTTATGAAGAATATGCCTGGGGGAATTAGAGAAAAGGTTAAAAAGTTTTTAAACAGTTACAAGTTAATTAGACCACCCCAAAACAACGAACAATATGAACAGTCAGTTATTGATATGTTGTTAGCAGTTTCTGCATATAGGTTTTATGGAAGCCCTTCGAGTACTTATTCGACAGGTATTATGCAAATGAGAGGAAATATGAGTCGCTTTTGTGACAAGATAGACGATAAAACATATTTCATGGATAAGAAAAATTATGACAAGTGTGCACCCAATGGATGGAATTTTCACACCATGACTTCCGACCGTTGGAAGAATATGGAAACATACAAAAACGTTTAATAATTTAAGAATACGAAATATTAAACTATTAAAGATGGGTGAACAAGCATATATCGATCTAGTCCGTAAGGTTATTAACGATGGAGAAAAAAGAGAAACCCGTAATTCAACCACATACTCTTTATTTGGAGAAAGCTTGGAATATGATCTAAACAATGATTCTCCCAACACTTATGGGATTTGGGTAATACCTTTAATGGTTACCAAAAAAATGAGCTTTAAAAATATCTTTGAAGAGTTGATGTTTTTTCTACGAGGAGAAACCGATACAAAAAAATTAGAGGCTAAGAGCGTAAAAATTTGGAAAGGGAACACCTGTAAGGATTTTTTGGAATCTCGAGATTTGGATTACAAGGAAGGTGATATGGGGCCTATGTATGGATTCCAGTGGAACCATTTTGGTGCTGAATACAAGGGGTGTGATCACGATTATACGAACGAAGGATTTAATCAGATTGATGATTGTATTAATCTTATTAAAAACGATCCAACTAGTCGTCGAATCCTATTTACTGCTCTAAATCCCGGAGTTGCTGATAAAATGGTACTTCACCCTTGTCACGTACTGTTCCAATTCTATGTTCGTACTGATCGTTGGGGTATTAAATATTTGGACGGTCAGTTGTATCAGCGTAGTGCTGATTTGATGTTGGGAGTACCATACAATATTGTTAGTTACTCTCTTTTAATTATTATGATGGCTAATTATTGTAGTCTATTTCCTGGTAAACTTAAGATGGTGTTTGGTGACGTTCATATTTATGATAGCCATATGGAAGGTGCTATTGAACAGATTCGTAGAAAACCTATAACGCAAGCATTAATAACTGTTAAACCCGATTGTCATAAACCAATTAGGGATTACGTTTTCGATGATTTCATTTTGAAATACGACGCAGAACCTAATATCAAGATGAAAATGGTTGCATAATAGTGATTTAAAGATTAAAATTAGTTAATAACTAAAATGGTTTATTCAATGATTACTCAAATGTTTAGTGGCGAATATTATAGTGCAATAGTCATGTTGGCTGCAACATTTGCTTTGCAAATAATGCTAAAGGCATTGGTGTGGGTATTTATGACAGATAGAGATTTAACTGACATTAAATACAAATTAAAGGAATTGCAAACAGAAAATACCATACTTAAACTTAGAATTAATGACGTCGAGAGTGCAACGTATCAAATAAGCGAAACGTCTGATAGTGATAGTGATAACGAAACGTCCGAAGAGTCTTGTCATGAAGAATATGATAGTGATAATAAATACGATGAAGACAGTATTGATTATCTGCGTGAAGATGTAACTAAATTGTTTAATATCATAACCAATATGGCTCTGTATACACAGAAAAATGTTGTTGGTCCACACAATGTAGAAGAGTTTTTAGATATCTTGGCTAATAGTAACAAAAAAGAATTTGCTATTATTATGGAAGAAGAATTTGAAAAATATATGAACAACCAGTGTTATTATAAAAATTTAATGGGATACAAATCAGAATATCCAGATCAAATTAATAAACAAAGAATGTGGTTAACAACTGATATTAAAGAGATTATTTATGCAACCATAAAATCTAAATTTGAACCAATTACACATACCATTCCAGAAGATTCTATGGATTCAGTAGATTGAATTTAATATTCTTTCTTGTCGTCTTTCTTGTCGTCTTTCTTAGGGTTTTTATCCTTTTTAGGTTTTTTATCCTTTTTCTCTTCTTTCTTAACAAAACAACTTTTTATCTTACTCTTAAAGGTATAACACATACCACACGCCATTACTACACCACACACAACACCGGCCACAACTGGATCAACTTCACTAACAGAAATCATTACGTTTTCTAACATTTCTATACTTAGTACCAATATTTTAATTTGGGATTAAATATAAAAATAATTAAATTTTAATTAAATTGTCTAGTTAAAGTGTTTACATTTTGTTAATTTTAGCTAATTCTGTAATTGGTATAACGATATTTTGTTTACTGTCATCATAATATGCGTCAAATTTTTTATAACCTTTATCTCCTAAATAGTAATCTTTTAAAAAATCTGTTTGAGCTTTCAAAACAAAATATACTTCTTCATTTTTGTTTAAATAACCTTTTATCAAGTCTTCTATTAATCTTTGTCTCAGAAACATACCTAAACCTTTAACTTCTGGATCGTATCTGGAACACACATAACCAGATTTATATACAATAATATTCCCCTTTAATTCTTTATCTACTTCGCTAAAATATTCAACTTCTTTGTTGTTACTATCTAATGCGCAATGATAAATAACATTATCAGAAAATTTTTCAACATTTTCCTCTTTTTCATTAACCATAAAAGGTATCCTTAACCCTTTAGTTTTAAATTCCATATCAATACCCCCAATTTTTCCATCACACACATTTTTTTCTAATTTTTTTAAAAAATAATTACGTTCAAGTAATAATTTATAATCTTCCTCAAAAATAATATTATAATAATTGTATGTTTTACCACCGAATTCAATTACTTCTTTTGGTGATTTGAGTTCTAAAGGTTTCATGCTTTTATAATTTTCTCTTACACTCCAAGGTATACTCATTTATTTATAATAACTGATATTTTAAATTACATCTGTTTAATTATAGAAATAAAATCCTTTACAGGTTGTTCAATATTCAATATATCTTTATGTTCTGCGCGGTTATAAAATCTATAAACAATAGGTTCACGTTGCTGTGAAGTCCACGACAATGGATACTGTAACGCAAAGTGTGGAACTGTACCATCACCATTAAACTCTTCGGGGTAATCATAATTGTTTGCAAATGCTTGATTCATTTGATAATATGGGTGGTTTTTAGCAGGATTGTCCGTTAAACTATTAGTATATTTATACGATGATTCGGTCATAAGATTTGTACCACTAAAAGTATAAACAGGTACTTCGGGTGCTCTTAAACTAGCCATTTGAATAGGTAATACAACATTTGTATAAATATCTAATGCTTCTTTACTTACCATACTTAGTAATTCAGGAATTCGGTTTGCCGAATAACTAATATTATTTAAATGAACTAATGGAATATCGTTGTACAGGCCAGGAACTGGTAACATCCACTGCAATCCTGTAAAATTTCGTGTAACATTTCTAAGCAACTCTTTTTCCATTTTGTTAGTTACATCAACACCAGACAACACAGTCCGGAGTGCTTTGGGACATCCACCAAATGCTCCTGAAAAACTTGCAAACGAATTAATGTAAGTATCCTTCCATTCTTTGGATTGATTGACTAGGAAGAAATTTGCTAAATTTGAACCTAAACTATGTCCCACTAATATAACCGGTTTACCATTTAACCTAACACTTCTTTCTATTAGTTGTTTTAAACTGTTTACGTATTGTTCTAATTCATCAACACTACAAATTTTTCTAAAATCATATGCAGCTCCAAATAGGTTATCTCCTTCTCTGTATCCCATAGCCTTTACGGCACTTAACCATGTATTCAGATAACTGTTTGGTTGAAATGTAGTTGAACCAAAATCTTTTACAACGGTTGTTACACCTTCTGAATTAACAACTGTATTGTTCTTTGGATCGTATTCAACCCTTATGTTATCTTCCCAACAATACTGGCTTACTTTTTTGTTTAAATCTGCTTCAGGAAACCATAAATCAGTCCAATTATTCTGTATCTGTCTACAACTCCATTTTTCAGATTCCTGAAATTCAGATCCTTTTACAGATTTTATATTTTTGGAATTACTTTTATTCCATTTTGCAATTATATCTGTAGTACCAAGACCAGGAACAAATATAATAGGACTTAATCTATTATTAAATGTAATTCCTTTATCCAAATTTGGATTAAAATAAGTATATTTTAGATGTTGGATTACATCAAATAATCCAAAATCTTTATCTAATTGTTGTTTATACATATTTAAAAAAATAGGATGAATACTTTCAGGCATTTCGAATCCAAACCCATTAGTAAAATCCTCTTGTTTTTTGATTCCTATAAAATCAATTAACTTGTTGAAGAAACTTACGATTTCTGATGATTGTTCTGTCATTTAATCTATTAATATGTGTATCTATTTTATTATTGAATTAAAACCAAGATAAAATATTTAAATATAGTAATAGATTAAAATGGGAAAGACTAGTAACTCAAAAACGTCTACAAGTATTCTTATAGGAGTGGCAATATTCTTATCTCTTGTGTTAATGTCTATGGTTTGCAAAGATACAGAATGGTTTGCAAATCTCAAAGAAAAGGTTGGATACCCAAGACCTCAAGGAAATTTACCAAATTTTAAATATGGAACGAAACCAAAAGTTCAGAAAAAAGAAAGGAGTCAATGGAATTCAGTTCTTAAAAGAAACCCTAATATTAAGGAAGGATTTAGAGTACCACAATCTAAAACTATTTTAGTTTAAGATGCTTTGCATCCAGTGTCGAAGACACTGATTTTAAAAAATTTAAGTTTAAAAAATTAAATTAAAAAATATTATACAATTAAATGACAAAACAATTATCAGAACAATTGCTTTTAGCATCTAAAAAATTAAATAAAAGTAAAGATATGTTGGAACAATTCAAAAAAGATTATCCAACCGCTTCTTCAGATATACAATATTTAGAAAACCAGATATCAAAACTAGAGGAGAAATATGAAAATTTAACTAAAAACAAAGACAAAGATTGGGATACAATTCAAGAAAATTACATTAAATATTGTAAAACATTTAGTCCTGCATATCTAAGTGGGTGTGTATGGTATCAAATTTTAGGAGACGACTTTAAAACTGGATACCTAAACTGGAAAATGAATGAATTTTATTCCGACAACAAAGAAATACTATGTGGTGGACTTAGTGTTGCATTTCTTTCTGGAATTTAATAAGTTCAGATCTAGAAATAATAAAAATATTGTATAAATAATATATGAAAGGACTAGATGATTCTGACATAATTTTTGCGATTATTAATTCTTCGACGTTGTTGGGAGGAAATAATGATAATGATAATGATGATGATGATGAAGAGTGGACACCAATTAAAAAAACAGAAGTAGTTAAACCCAAAGTTAATAAAAAAAGAGCTATAGATATTATTATATCTAAACCAAGGCCTGTTAAAAATTTAAATGATTTAATTTCTGTATTGGAAGAAACAGCATCTTGTCAAACATCCAAACGTAAAAGAAAGAAGAGTATAGAGGAAGCTGCCGAACAAAGAAATGATGTACTCAAACTTGTAGACTCATTGATTGAACTAAGAGACCTAATTGGTATGGAGAAAGTTAAAGATGAACTAGTAAATCAAATCTTATTATTTATGCAAAAAATGAATGATCCATCTATGTTTTTACACACAGTATTAACAGGTAATCCAGGTTGCGGAAAAACTACTTTGTGTAATATTCTTGCAAAAATTTATAAAAATATGGGATTCCTAAGCACAGATAAAGTTGTAGTAGCTGACCGTTCTAAATTAATTGGTCAATGGCTGGGAGAAACGTCTATTAAAACCAAACAAGTTTTGGAAAGTGCCAAGGGTGGTATACTTTTAATAGATGAAGCTTATTCTTTAGGAAGTCCCGAGGGGCGTGACTCGTTTAGTAAGGAATGCATAGATTGTATTAATCAATATTTATCTGAACATGCAGAAGATTTTGTTTGTATTATAGCTGGATACAAAGACGATTTAGATAAATGTTTCTTCAAACAAAACCAAGGGTTAGAACGTAGATTTCCATGGAGATATCATATAGATCAATACAAACCCAACGAATTATATGACATTCTTAATCTTCAAGTTTCTAGAGATAAATGGAAATTGAAGGTTAAAAAGGAAGAGATCATAGATCTATTAACCAAGAACAAAAATATGTTTAATAACAACGGGGGAGATACAAAGAATTTATTAGACAAATGTAAAATATGTCACGCACAGAGAGTTTTTGGAAGTAGAAAAGCTAAGAAGAATTTAAATTTAGAAGATATAAAAAATGGGTTTGAAATATATACTAAATTCAGAAAGAAAGAAATACTTCCTCCACCTATGGGTATGTATTGTTAATAAATGTGTGATTATTCCGTTACTTCTCTAACTAATATGTCTTTGTTAAATAACATAAGTTTATCTACTCTTGGATAAGCACCAAATACGTTTGTACACATAAGGTGACCTGAAGTAATTTCTACCAAGTTAGAAATATCATTGTCTTTGCGGACAATTGTTTCACAATCATTGTCTTTGCGGACAATGTAACATTTATTATCAAAAATCTGTATTTTAAGAGATGGCATAGAATTTATAGTAACTACTGTATTTCCTTTACCGTTATAATTGCTGTCGTATACAGTGTAACCAAAAGCTAAATTATATTCCATTAGGGTTAAAGATTCTAACTCAGAACCACTTGAATCGTTTTCATACATAACCCAATAAGCATTTAATGGTGTTTGTTCATCTTCTGTTTTAGAATACACAACAACATTAGAGTTTAAATTTTTTGATATTACAAATATTGTATTGGGATCTAGATCTTGTACCTTTTTAAATAAAACGTTCATTATTTTAAAACAACATATATTTTAAAACAAATTAAAACTATTTAAAGTGAATAATAGTTGTTAGCATAAAGATAAAAATGGAAAACATTTCATGGAATGAATATTTTATGGAATCAGCTATATTGGCTGCCAAAAGAAGTAAAGACCCGTGTACTAAAGTAGGAGCCGTTTTGGTAAACAAAGATAATAGAATTATTGGATCAGGTTATAATGGATTCCCTAATGGAATACCAGACCATTGTTTACCATGGACAAAAGGTTCCAAAAATTTTGAAGAAAATAAATATGCTTATGTTGTACACGCAGAAGCAAATTGTATACTTAATTCTATCACAGCAGATATGTCTGACTGTACTATGTACGTAACTCTATTTCCATGTAGTTCTTGTTTAAAATTAATAATCCAAAAAGGGATCAAAAAATTTATATTTAAAAAATACCCAAACACTAATACATTGGAAAAAACTGGGGATTATTTAGCTACTAAGAAGATGTTGAGTCTAACTGGGATCACGTATCATAAATATGACCCAGAGCTTTAAATACAGTAATTTAAAAAACTAATAACATCCTTTAATTGGGGTTTTGTATTTGTATAATCTTCAAAAGATAAATTATGTTTATTATTAACATAGTCGATATATTGGACTTCCAAAAATTTCTTGATAACATATAGGTTAATAAGGGTTTTTGAATATTTAATATCAATTCTATTAGTTATTCCAATAAATTTTATATCCAAAGACCCGTAAGTCATAAGATTCAATTTAAAATTTATTTTTTGCCCTCTATTTACGAGCATTATATAATATATGCAATTATTTGCATCTATATATTCATTAGCTGTATAAATTCCGTCATCGTATTTAACAATTAACTCATTTCTAAACAAAGATCTAATACCCATATTGGTAACACAACTGTTTGTTTATTATATATTTTATGTTTAATTAATCTTTAAACAATTTAAACATTGTTGCATTGCCTAATTTCAGAACAATAGAATTTGCTTTATTCTATTCGTCTGTTATCAGTTCTATTTTTGCTCCTATTATATTAGATGTTGATTAACCTTTACTCTTCCTAGTTTTGCGACTCTTACGTTTCTTTATAGTTTTGCGACTCTTACGTCTCTTTATAGCTTTGCGACTCTTACGTCTCTTTATAGTTTTGCGACTCTTACGTCTCTTTATAGTTTTGCGACTCTTACGTTTTCCAAACTTTTTATATCCCCAACCTTTTTCAGTAGTAACTCCTCCTGGAGTCATAGATCTAGACATTCCGAAAGAACAAGCTCTTTTGTTTGTTTTCATAAAAACACCAGATCCCGCATATCCTGGATATCCATAATATGCAGAATTTGAGTTTACCGGTAAACTTTGATTAGGGCTACCAAATGGCCCCCCTAAATTTGATGGAGTCAGGTTTCTTACAGAGCCATAACCCCATGGACTTATTTGACCCGTTGGCTTCATTAATATGATACAATATTTTAAATTATAAATAATTCAGAAAATTTACTGTCCTGGTACCAATTCACCATTACAATTGTAGAATGCTGGGCAACTAGGGTCTGGTCTAAACTCAAGTTTCGAAACATCGTTATTATTATACAATGATTCGTCAAACAATACACTATTCCAGTCACATTCTGCACCACCGACTGGACCACTGTTACAGGCCCACGAAATAACTTCATTCCCAATAGGAGTTGATGACATAACCATTTTACTATATAATGTACACATCCCAGAATCAATATCCCATTTATAACCAACACACTTAGATTCTGTCATACAACTAAGTTCACAATTTGTTGCATTTGAATTAGATACATTCGTTATTCCAGACCAAGATACATAATCATTAAGATCTGTCTGAGTAATTGTGTCTATAATATCACTAGATGTGTCATTTACCTTAAAACTACTTGTGTTCCACACACTTTGAAACAAATTAGTATAATTATCTCCAAACGTTATGTCACAGTTGTCAACTCCAGTACACTCTGAGGGACATATTCTCTTTTTATTATAAATAGAAAAAGCTTCACCTGATAAATCAACAAAACAAAGTTTACTCAGGTTTTCACTACAGGGTAATGGTACCGGAGCACTAGTAGGTGCGAACGTAGGTGCTGCAGTAGGTGCTGCCGTTGGTGCAAAGGTAGGTGCTGCCGTTGGTGCGAACGTAGGTGCAAAGGTGGGTGCTGCCGTTGGTGCAAAGGTAGGTGCGAACGTAGGTGCTGCCGTAGGTGCAAAGGTAGGTGCTGCCGTAGGTGCAAAGGTGGGTGCTGCCGTAGGTGCAAAGGTGGGTGCTGCCGTAGGTGCAAAGGTAGGTGCTGCCGTAGGTGCAAACGTAGGTGCTGCCGTAGGTGCGAACGTAGGTGCTGCCGTAGGTGCAAAGGTAGGTGCTGCCGTAGGTGCGAACGTAGGTGCAAACGTAGGTGCTGCCGTAGGTGCAAACGTAGGTGCTGCCGTAGGTGCGAACGTAGGTGCTGCCGTAGGTGCAAACGTAGGTGCTGCCGTAGGTGCATTTGTTGGTGCAAACGTAGGTGCAAAGGTGGGTGCAAAGGTGGGTGCTGCCGTAGGTGCAAAGGTAGGTGCTGCCGTAGGTGCGAACGTAGGTGCTGCCGTTGGTGCAAAGGTGGGTGCTGCCGTAGGTGCAAAGGTGGGTGCTGCCGTAGGTGCAAAGGTGGGTGCTGCCGTAGGTGCAAACGTAGGTGCTGCCGTAGGTGCATTTGTTGGTGCAAACGTAGGTGCAAAGGTAGGTGCAAAGGTGGGTGCTGCCGTAGGTGCGAACGTAGGTGCTGCCGTAGGTGCAAAGGTAGGTGCTGCCGTAGGTGCAAAGGTAGGTGCTGCCGTAGGTGCATTTGTTGGTGCAAACGTAGGTGCAAACGTAGGTGCTGCCGTAGGTGCATTTGTTGGTGCGAACGTAGGTGCTGCCGTAGGTGCTGCCGTAGGTGCGAACGTAGGTGCTGCCGTAGGTGCGAACGTAGGTGCTGCCGTAGGTGCTGCCGTAGGTGCATTTGTTGGTGCTGCCGTAGGTGCTGCCGTAGGTGCTGCCGTAGGAGCATTTGTAGGTGCAAACGTAGGAGCATTTGTAGGTGCAAACGTAGGTGCATTTGTAGGTGCAAACGTAGGAGCATTTGTAGGTGCAAACGTAGGAGCATTTGTAGGTGCACTAGTGGGGGCTGCCGTAGGTGCACATGCCCATTGACCGAAACCTTCTTTTATTTGGTTTTTAGATTTCATATATTCACTATCAAATGACAATTCTTCTGTTTTAAAGAACTCTCTGGGTGCCATTTAACAATAGAAGAGAAAATAATATTAGAAAATAGTATAAAGATTAAAATTGTTATATAATTAATAAATGATAAAGATGATTTCCAAAACAGACGCTAAAATGGATGATTTGACTACGAAAATGGCTAAAGTGTCTACCGGTCCTAAGGATCGGACAAAACCTTCTAGCTATACTCCAGATCCAAATTTCCACAAAGCTATTATTGAACTAAAACCATATTTTGATAAATACAAAGATGTTGAAAATTTAGAAGTTGAGTTTAGGATTGGTTATTTGGAAGAAGACGATGATAAACATTATTTTAATTCTTATGTATCCAAAGAATTTTTTACAAAAATAATGAATGTTCTTCAGACTAACAAATCATGGGTATCAGAAGATAGAGAAGTTACTAAGGATTATTTTGATGATGGTATGAGGTTAAGTGTTGGGTGTGATGGTAAAAAAACATGTATAAAGAAAATGAAACTGTGTGTAATAGATTTTACATTTGATGGAACACCTTTTGATATTAGGGTATGTTTCTCTAAAGAAATACCTATCCTAGCATCTTTGTTCAACCCCAAAAACCCCAAGAAAATTTATAACCGCGAAAAAGACCGAATGAGTTATAAATACAAAACATGGACTTATGATATTACAAGTGTTAAAACAGTTGAAAATACAGTAGAGGAAACTGTATTTGAAATTGAATTAGAGGCTGATGTAAAAAATTCATTAGACAAAATGAGTACTAGTTATTTTATACACAGCAGTTTACTTAAGATTAAAGATATTGTTGGGATGTGTGAAAAAGTAACGGACGATTGTGTACTAGAATTGTACAAGGTTAAAGAATTTGATAATATCTAAAAAATAAAACAAACAAAGTGAGAAGAAAAGAAATAATAGATATTGAGTACCAATTTGTATCTCCATAATCTTTACTATCAATCTGATTAACGGGATCACACACTTTTACTCCATTACATCTTATTGTTGAATCTGTAATACAATCGTAAAAATTAAAATTATCTTTATATACAGCAAAACTATATATTACAAAACTAAGTGCTACACCAGAACCAATTTCAGACCAGGTAGAGTCTGGATATCTTGTAAAAAAGGCTAACAACCAACCGATTACCCAATGTTTTAAATTAAATCTTCCTTTTTTAGAATCATTCAATTCTGATGTTATAAAGAGAATAGTTATTAATATACAAATAACTAAAAATCCACTTATGTACGGACGAGTCATATTGTATTTTTTAGACATTCTTACGTGCATAGCAAACATAATGAATACAAATCCTATCAAACTAAAATTTATTATACGTTCTTGAGGACCCCATTCAGAAAATTCATTTAAATCATGAACATTGTATTTACCAATAATTACCTGTATAGCTACAGGTACAAGTAACATAAGTGTAACAGTTCCTGTGTTAGGGTAAGTATTGCTATAATTTCCAAATACAAATACTAAAGTTGTCAAACATATTAACTGAAACAAAGACTCAACATTTTCTCTCCATGATTTTTTCTGGTAATCATTTAAATAGTATTTATTTGAAACACCCTGACATATAGAAAATGATAACATTATATTAAATGTAAAAAATAACCAACTGGGTAAATCAAATGTTAATTTCATTGGTTTATTAATATCCAATATTTTAATATCACATATGAAATATTAGATAATCATAAAAAAATTGATCGAATTACAATCAGATAATTAATCATTCATTCCTTTTAACTATACGATACTCTTGTGGAAGTTCTAAAACTGGGAACCCAAGAAGACAATCTTTAGAATTATTGTATTTTACATACTGTTTGTATAACTCTTCTCTTTTTTTAGAGAGAGATTCAAAGATAATTTTGTGTTCTTTTCTAAATAGCCGTAAATCTTTTTTTAATTGTTTAGCAACCTTTTCCTCCGTTCTGTGTTTATTGGCCAACTCCTTTAATATTATTGGAGAATTTTTTCTTAATGAAATTTTTCTTAAATATAGTAATTTTTGTTTTTTGTCCATAAAATTTAAAGTATTTGTATGTTCTGATCGACATAGGGGGCAATTAAAAACTCCTTGTTTACACCATGATAAAAAACAATCAGTATGAAATTTATGACCACATTCTTTTATTTTATATACACCATTTTCATAATCCTCATTATTTAAATCTTCTAAACATATAGGACAATTTACACAACTCATTAAGTATTTGTTTATTTATACATTTATATACTTAAACTGTTTTATAAATAACTAATATAAATTATTTAAAGAATAAACATTGTTAATAACTAAAGAATATATGATGAATGCTAAAGGCATTAAATATAATATAGATTATATACTATCTACAAAAGGACTTTATAGAGAAAATCCGTTCATTGAACCGATAACTGTTAAAAAATCTTCCAAAAATAGATGGTCAAAATACGAAATTCCTTTTTTCGAACCTATTGTCAGGGGTGAAAACGCATGGGTTGTGAAAGTATGTACAGACGAAAATGAAAAAATAATAAAGGAAGTTACTGGAATACTTAATAAATTAAGCAAGGATAATTTCGAAACTCTTTCAGAAAAACTATATGATATAGAACTAACAAATAAACCGTTAGTTCAGAATGTAATAGAAGTAATATTCCAGAAAGCTATTAACGAACCGTATTTTGGTGAAGTGTATGCAAATTTGTGTAAAAAATTAAGTAATAAAAGTTACTGTGATGATAGTATTAATTTTAAACGAGAAATACTTACACAATGTCAAAAAGAGTTTGAAAAAGAAAAAACAGACAGTATCGATGTAAAGGTTATCCACGATCTAAAAATAAAGTGTCTCGGTAATATTAAATTTGTTGGAGAATTATTTATGAAAGGTATGATTTCTAATGTAATTATCTTTCAATGTATTCATAAACTTGTAACAGATATTAGGGGAAATGATAAATCTAAGAATGAATATATTGAATGTATTTGTAAACTTGTTACAACAATTGGTGAATATTTAGATAAAAGCGAACATCAAGAAAAACTAGTAGTTTATCTAGATATAATGAGCGAAGAAAGTGAAAATAAAGCCAATGATTTTAGATCTCGTTTTATGATAAAAGATGTATTAGATCTTAGAAAAAATAATTGGGTTGAGAGAATTCCCAAGGAAGTTTTAAAAACTAAAAGGGAAGTTAAGAATGATTACGAGAAAAAGAATAACAAATCAAAAGTATTCAATGTTCGAAGAAATTTTAAATAGTTTTTTGTTCAAATTTTAAAATATTTTAGTATTAATAGATATATGGAGAATATACCAATTTTCCCAGAACAAGAAATCCCTGTAAAAACTGAAACCCCAAGAACGATAGATAACAACGATATTGAAAAAAACGTCTCACTCGGTATAGCTATAGTATCAACCATAGCAATAGGGTTTTACATATTTTTGTATATTAGTGGCGTGAAAATACCAAAGTTAGGTTTTATAAAAAAATTAAAATCTTCAATAATCGTCCCAATATTGTTTGTAACTATAGCTGCATGGACTAGTTATGGTATAGAATCTAGTTTAGACTTGAATGACCAAGAAAGTAAAAATAATCTATATGATCACAGAGTTAATGAAAAATTTGTATACAGTTTTACAGGTTTAATTGTGGCTTTACTTTCTTTAGCTAGTTATACACGTACTGATAAAGCAGACTCTGTAGTAGGATATTTTGGAGGTATTTTTGTAACTGTTGCAATAATAGGTGTTTTAACATATTTTAGTAATTATTTCTGTAAAGATGTATTTGGAGAGACATTAACAGCAGACAAATATTCAGCATCTATAATTATTTTTGTATACTTTTTGTTTTTTATGTTAATGACAGGACTTGTTAATGGTAAAAACAAAGGTTTGTTTGGGTTCTTAACATTATTGTGTTTTATAGGATCAGTAGCATTTATTGTCTTTGCAGTACAGGGTGACACAACTTATTATAATGTGTTTGAATTAGATTCAAACGGTGCAAATATACCAAGTGATTATTATAAATGTACCCCATTATATAGATCCGAACAAACTATAGAATGGAAAACAGATGAAGTTAAGATTAACTTTGATGTAAACTTAAATTATTTAAATTCAGATAAAACTATTGTTGTATGTGGGGATGAAGATAACATTTCTTGGAAAATAGTATATCTAAAAGATACAGAATCATTTAGATTAGATTACAAAGATGTCCCAAGTTTAACTATACCTATTACTAAAGATATTATAGAACTACCGTTATCTTCTACCGAAACAACAGCACCAATACCTTCTACCGAAACAAGAGCACCGTTATCTATAGAAGAAAGATTGTCGAGTGTTAATATAACTATGCAGGTTAGAACATACAAAGATTTAAATAAAAATTCCGGTACAATATTATTTTACCATGATAATATTAATGATCAAAGTTTAGATACACAGTCAGTGTATATGGAAAATATGTTACCCCCGACTAGCTGGAATACGTTATTGGGAACACCAAATTATGATTTGGTTAAGAATTTCTTATATTGTGATAAATTAAACGAAGTGGATTTTAAATCTATGAACTCAACTGTTAAATTTGTGTTTATGCTACTATTCACCATATTAGGTTTAATTTTTGTTTTATCTATTATTCATCCCAAAGTTAGAGTAGGATTATTTGGTTCAGAATTTCCTAAAATATTTAATGTTCCAGGAAATTATGCTAAGGTTATGCAATAATGTTTAGATAACTATATTTTCTTTTTTGACTTACGTGATCGTTTAGACTTACGTTTAGACTTACGCAACCGTTTACGTGATTTACGTGACCGTTTACGTGATTTACGTTTTCCAAAACTATTAGGTTTGTCTCGGGATAATACATAGTAATATTTTCCTGTTACCCATGTGTCTATATTATCATATCTCTTATAACCTATTAATGTTTGGATATCATCTTTATATGGAGCTTTTAAACAACCATTATACCTCCCCTTCCAGTTTATATAGTCATTGGAATGAATAATTTTACTTTCATCCATTATTTTTTCGTCAGGAGGTGTCATAGAATTTCCGGGCACAATTATAGTATCCACATCTTTAGTTAATTTATTACAATTATTTGGATCTTTAGGGTTATTCTCTTTTCTTATCCAAACCATTAATATTAACAAAGATTTAAAATTTTTATTAAAGCTTCTCGACGCAATCTTTGATTGCTTACTTATTATGGATAAATTGTATATTATTATAATGATCCCTTTTACGCTGCTTTCTTAATTTTTTAGAATACAACTTGGCTTCTCTTTCTTTTTCTAAATTTTCCAACTCTTTTGCTTTCAAATATTCAGAATCTATAGCTTCATCCAACCGATCCCTTTCGGCTATTCTATTTTTCATCTCTTTGTTAATATCAGTAGTTTTATTATACTTGTTGAATAATATAGTATTATTACTAACAGATTCTCCCCATGTTTCGTGATCACTATGTACATGAGACAAATCAGAACCTCCTAGACTATTTTTAGAACCATTGTTACCGAAACTAAAGTCTTCTATATTAGTTAATCCGAGTTCATAACAATTATTATTGGTAGGTAAACTCGTGGGGTTAAATTTAACTATTTTGTTGGGTTTTCTTCTTCTGTTTTTGTTTACTTTATTAATATCATAATCCTTGGTCAATAAAGCTTCAACCTCTTTAGAATCAGAAGGTCTGTTAAAATCATTGTACCCTTTATCTAATGGATCACCAAAACCATCTAGTTCTTCTTTCTTTTTATTAGATTCATACATAATATTAAAATGTTTAACACTTTTACAAGTTTTGAAATTTGTATTATCTAACTTATCATCATTATCGTTAGTATATTCTAAATTATAGTCTGGCATATCCTTGAAATTATAAGATTTAATAATAGTTTTATAAGCTTTTCTTATTTTTTGAAATGCTTCTTGACACTGTTCATCAGTCCAACCTAAACCATTACTCTTTGCTTTATCTGGATGTACTAACAGTACCATACGTTTGTATGCTCCGCTTATAGTGTATTTGTCACTTGTTGGTTCTATTCCAAGTATATCAAAAGGAGATAACTCATTTTCTGAATGTTTTTCCATTGTTTATTATCACAAACAATTTAATTTAAGAATACGAACTATATAAATATTAGAATAAGTAAAGATGGTGACTCCTTCAACCTGGGAAGATGAAGATTCTTCTTGGGTGTTTGAAAATGTTAAATGTAAAGGGGTAACCACGAGTGAGGTAGAAGAAGAAATAGTTGTTCTAAAACCTAAAATAAATATAGTAGATCCTGAATTTGATTTTTGTCCAGAAGTTGATTATGCGTCTGTATATTGTACTGGAACTTCTGGAGTTGGGAAAAAGTCTAAGGCTGCAGTAAGTTGTACAATTCTAAACCATATGGGGGTTATAGTTGATGATGGTTCTAAATATATTGGGGATGGAGTAACTTTGGAACAATTGAGTATTGAATCTATACTTTTTGGCTTAGAAAAAGCTAAATACAATCACTTTAATAAAGTATGTATCTATACTGATTATAAAGTACCTTCTGTTAAACAGGTTAGTTCTTATGTTTATACTGATTTAAAACACGAATGGTCGTTTAAATTGATAATTGATAAATTCGAGGAATATACTGTAATTAATATTCCTAGGAAACTCAATATTGTTACAATTCGATTGGCAGAAAAAGCTATAACATCACAAAAAAAATCACAAAAAAATGCCGCCGCGGCTAACAGGGGTAAGACTAAAAACGAACAATTGTTTAAAAACAGATTCAAAAAATAAATTTCTTAGAAAGCTTAAAGGTCTGGTGCTGATTGAGATAATGAATCCATCTTTAATTGAATTCTCATAAGAAATTGATCTGGTGATACTCTATATTTTCTACCTTTAACTAATTCGTATTTTACATCTGTACAGATATCTCCGTATCTTGCCGAATAATCCATATGTTTCTGATATTTTCTATCAAAACCAAAGAATGAGTGTACTGCACTTAAACATCCAGAAATAAGAAATCCAACCATATTAGCATACTGGATTCCTTCATAACCCGCTAACGTAGCACTAATGGGTGCCATAACAATTGGAACTAATACAGCTGGAAGACCAACACCAATATGTTTACATTTATGTGTCTTTCCTGCTGCACAGTGTCCAGAACTATTTACTGCCGCATTATCTGCCCATTCTCTAGCCAATGCTTCTGTTGCATCATTCCACTCTTCCTCACCTATGCTTCTTTTTACAGAATTTGTGTCTACGTTTATATCTACAACCGATTCTTCTGCCATTATTAATCTTTAATTAATGAATTAATTTAATTAATTAAACTAACTTAAATTTGTAAAAATAAAATGTTTGGTATAAGTATATAATGTCTAACATCCCCGTCCCCCCTACAATTCCTTCAGATGCTAATCTGTCCAGTCTTCAGTTCAACAAAGTTGATGTTACTAAAGGTACAGTAACACAGGCCACCAGTACAACAACTGGTGTAACCGTAAATGCCGCGGCAGGAGTAATCACTATGGTTGCTTCCACATTGGCAGCAAATGCCACAGAAGCATTTATTGTAACCAACTCTAGTTGCTCAGCATCTAGTGTTGTTCTGGTAAACAGCCTTTTATACACCGGTACTGATTCTACTGCTGTAATCACCGTCAATGTAGTTGATATCGCAGAAGGTGTATTCAGTGTTCAGGTAGGTAACGGAAGTGCTGCCGCACTTGATGGCGTCCTTACTGTAGGATTCCTTATAGTTTAAACCTATTGTCTTTCAGACGTACAAATAAACTAATATTGTTAAAGCAATGCCTTTAGCATTATTGAAATTGTTTACACAATTCAATTGAGTTTTAATTAATAATTTAATAATTTTTAATTAATTCACAAAAAAAATGTTTAATACTACTATTAATAATATGAGTTACGACAGCACCCTCGCACCACCACCAGGACCATTAATCCCATTCGATGCCAATTTAACCAGTCTTCAGTTCAGCAAAACCGAAGTTACCAAGGGAACGGTAACACAGGCTACCAGTACAACAACTGGTGTAACCGTAAATGCCGCGGCAGGAGTAATCACCATGGTTGCTTCCACATTGGCAGCAGATGCTACAGAAACCTTTATCGTAACTAACTCTAGTTGCTCAGCATCTAGCGTTGTTCTAGCAAACAGTCTTTTATACACCGGTACTGATTCTACTGCTGTAATGACCGTCAATGTCGTTGATATCGCAGAAGGTGTATTCAGTGTTCAGGTAGGTAACGGAAGTGCTGCCCCACTTGATGGCATCATTACTGTAGGATTCCTTATCGTGTAAATTGTTTACACAATTAAATATATGTCCCAATAAGATATAATGTATCTGGAGTTAAAAACTCTTTTTTCATAATCTCTTCTTTGATCTTGATCTTGAATCCTAATTCCCCAATTATCATCCTGTGTTAATAAAACAATTAAAAGATACATTTTTATTATAAGATTAAAATGGATGATAATTTAATAACAAACAGAGAACCCCTTAATTTGGATACATTTCCATGTAAATACATTGAGACAGAAAATGGACAAGCATGTCACATGGAATTAGAATGGATTGATCCAGAGAAATTACCCACTGTTTCTATTCTTACTCCAACCTATAACCGAAAACTTTTTCAATCATTTATGATTAAGAATTGGGAACGTATCGACTATCCTCGTAATAAACTAGAGTGGATTATTGTTGACGATTCTGATGAAGATAAGAAAATGGACCCATCCCTTTTTAACAAACCAGGAATTAGATACATCAGAGTTAAAACTAAAATAAACCTAGGAAAGAAAAGAAATTTTTTGGCTTCATTGGCTAACAATGAAATGTTGGTTCATATGGATGACGATGATTACTATCCTCCCGAAAATGTTATATCTAGAGTTAAAACAATCGTGTTATCTGAAGGAAAAGATTGTGTAGGTTGTGTTAAAACACTTTGTTATGACCTTATCCATGACCAAACATTCGAAGCTTATGATCCTAGTAATAATCCTGTATCTGACGAACCAAGTACAATTTCTGAATCATCGTTGGCATATACAAAGGAATTTTGGAAAACTCAAAAATATACTGACACTGATACTTCGGCGGAATGTTTATCATTCATTAAAGATAGAAAAGATAAGATCATAGCAATTCCTTACATATTTGTTGTAACACAATTAAGTCATTCAGATAATACTATTAAACGTTGGATGCTTCGCAGTACTAAACATACAGTACAGTTTACTGATAATTTGAATATGATGGATAGTATGTTAATTCAAGATTTAAGAGCTAAAATTATTATGGAATTTCCGTTATGGAAGGATTCTATATCTTTTGTACAAAGAAACTTCAAATTAAATAAGAAACAGTTAATTAAAAAATTGGAAAAGAAACCAAAGTTGCAAACTAACCCATTTATAATTAATCATATACGCACATTACAAAGTAAAACAGATTGTAATAAAGATATAGTATATTATTGTGGACCAGGTAAATATCTAAACTTTTCAAATAATTGGAACGGGAACACACCTGGTTTGGGTGGTTCTGAAGAAGCTGTAGTTAATCTAAGTGAACAATTTGTAAAACTTGGTTATACAGTAACCGTTTACAATACGTGTGAAACAGAATCAACAATTAATGGTGTTAAATATAGACAATATTGGAAATGGTCACCACTAGATAAACAAACTTTAACAATTGTGTGGAGAGATCCTAGTATACTAGACTATTCGATTAACAGCGAAACTGTTGTGTTAGATCTTCACGATGTTATAGACCCAGATTGGTTAACACCCGAAAGATTAAATAACGCAACCAATATTTACTGTAAAAGTGAATTTCATAAAGAGTTGTTGAAACAAAAAAATAACAAGATTAGAGTATTGGCTAACGGTATTGATTCTAAAGCAATTAGGAAATATAAAGGAACTAAAGCAATTAGGAAATCTAATATAATTAGCTGCACAAGTTCCCCAGATAGATGTATTAGAGCATTATTAAAGGCACTTCCTATTATAAGAGCTGAAAATGGTTTGGAAAATACAATGATTTATTGGGCATACGGATTCAAGTCAGGTATTACCAAGGGTGGAATGGAAGCTCACAATGATCCAGAAGTACAAGAGTGGGTAAAAGAAACTAAATCATTAATTCAGAAAACAGAAGGATTTGTAGATCTTGGACGTATTTCGCATTCCGAGGTAGTCAAATTGCTAAAAACTAGTAGTATATATGCATACGGAACTTACTTTCCAGAAATTGATTGTATATCTATGACCAAGGCTATGGCAAGTGGTGCTGTTCCAATCATTACTCCAACTGGGGCTTTGACTGACAAATTAAAATATTTTGAATTTTTAGAAATTGATAATGGCCCAACAGTTATTCCTAGGATGAATTACGATTCTTTGGATTATTCAATTTCTGGAACAGATTTTGACAAATGGGTCGAATCGTTAATAAACCAGTTAAGGACCAATGTTGACGAAACAGAAAGAGATAAAATGGCTAAACCAGTGTTAAATGATTACGACTGGGTTAATATTTCTAAATTGTTTTTGGAATAAAATATTTTATATTATTAATGTTTAAAAGTAAACCAACGTTTGAAAAACTTAAAAAAGAAAAAGATGCTATTGGTCTCAAAATTGATAAAGAAATTACGAAATACATGGAATTAATAATGCCTTACCAAAACAAAACTACCGCAATTATGAAGTTCAGATCAGATTTAGATACATTAGAAGATAAATATGAAGCAACAGAAGAAAAAATATTTGAATTGATGAAAATAGTTAATACTGTATTAAAAAGTTGGAAGTATAATAATCTTGTTGATCAACACATGACAACAATTGCTATGTTAGAAGAGAAAGCTGCAGTAGAAGAAGCTGAGTTTTTTGAAACACTTGATAGATTAGAAATATTAGATAATGCACACGATGATCTAAGATTTACAATGAGAGCTCAATTAGATAAGATAAAGAAACTTGTTATGCAAAAACGAAAAATAAATAAACAGATGGATAGTTTAATTTCAGTTTAAGCTTTTCAAGCCAATAGTTTAATAATTTCATAAGCCTTCTTGATATCATCTTCCTGAATACCAGGATTCTTAGTACCCACATGAATAGTTGAAAATCCATCCTTATCGGCAAAATCTATATTAAACTTATTATCATCGAATAGAATTACTCGTTTGGAGTCACTAATATTATATTTTTTTTTAACTGTTTGTAAATGTTGTACTTTTACTCCAGCTGCATCTTCAAAATTACTTGTTGCTGCATTTGGATTAAAATAGTAATCAGATTGATCAAAGTTGGGAGCTGTAAGACCTAATCCTTCTAAATCTAAATCGTTAGGGTTGTCTATAATTCTAGTTGTGTTTATAGCTAATCTAGCCCCCATATCTTTACACATTTTTATACAACGTTCTGGAACTCCAGTTGTGATTGTATTATCAATATCAAATACGCAAACTAATTCTTCTTTGGGCTTGGGGGGAATTACAACTTCTGGTTCTGGTTTTTCAATATAAATATATTGAGGTACAGGAACTTCAACATATTCTATTATTCTTTCAGGTTCTGGAGTAAAATAATCTTTTATTTTTTCATAAGGGAATACAACCAGTACGACCAATATTCCTATAATCCATGGCACCCAAGCTTCGTAATTAAATTGTGAAACAATTTCCTTAGATCTAACCATTATATACTTACTAATCGAAACCAAATTATTTTTAAACCTTAAGCGCAGTATTAAAATCTGACTTTAATAGTAGATTATATGGCTAAGCGTAGTGTAAAACGTAAAAGTGTAAAACGTAAAAGTGTAAAACGTAAAAGTGTAAAATGTAAAAGTGTAAAGCGAAGAAGCAGAAAAAGAGTAAGTAAGAGACGGAGCAAGAGAAAAAGGGTAAGTAGGAAACGTAAATTCGGTGGCAAGGCTACAGATTGTTTTACAAAATTAAAGAATTCGTGGAATGAATATACACAAAAATATAAAATACCAAATACTGAAAAATTTGATGTTTTTAGTTTTAAAGAAGTATGGGTTGATGGGCAAGTACAACCTGGTGTTATTGACAAGGAAGCTATGAAGGTTATCAATGATCCAGATACTGATCTAGAAAGGATAGAAATGTTGTTGAATATTATGGTATTAAATTGGGAATGTATGATTTTAAGAAGAAAGTCTGACATAAAATATAAAAGATTAAATCAAGTTAAAAAAGTTGGAAAAACTCTTAGTAATTCACTTAAAAGGACTAAATCTAAACCTAAGTTGGATGAAGTTATATCTGAAGTTGATGGAGATATTCAAGATATTCAAGATAGTTTATTACTTACACAAAAACAAGCATTAATAACTGAATTATTGTTAAAACAACCACAACCTCGTACCATACCACCTAGACCAAAATTAAATAAACCACCCCCACTACCACCTAGACCAAATACAAAATTATCACGACAATTGGGTGTTAGAACACTCAATTCATTACCAGGCATGGATTCTGAGTTAACTCAAGAAGAATGGGAATTACTTTAAATTTCTATAAAATTACATTCTATAAAAAATATTAGTAAATGTATATAGGATGAAAGGAATTTATGATAACATGGGATTTGAAAACCCATATTGGCCTAGACCTCCTGGAAATACCGTAGTTAAAAAAAACATTAATTGTTGGAGTTTTGGATCAAATGGATATGCAAATAAAATTTATGATAACATGGGGATAGGGAATCCAAATTGGCCTAGACCTCCTGGAAATACTGTAGTTAAAAAAAATATCAACTGTTGGAGTTTTGGATCAGATAAATTAAAAAACATAAAATTAAAAGACCTAGGTAAAAGAATTATCGAACTTGTTAAAAAACGTAAGGTTGGTAAATTAAATATAGGAGAACAATTAGAATTAAGTGGATTGGAACTTGAAATATACAAACGTATTCAAAAAGGAGATGATGATTACGACATATTAATACTAATGCAACAAACAATGGCAAATATAAGGAGTCCTGAAATTTTAGAGGGTTGGATAAAAAAGTCTAGAAAATTTGGAAAAAGTAAAAAAAAGCGTAAGAGTCGCAAAAAATCAAGAAAATCAAGAAAAACCCGTAAGAGTCGCAAATCCAGAAAAAAACGTAAGAGTCGTAAAAAATAATTCAAATACAATTTTAATTTAATTAATTAATTAAATTTAATTAAATGGGTTTAATCTCAGAATTTTTTTCTTTTTAATGGGTATCAGCAATGGGAGGAGGTTTTAATGTATAGAACCGAAAAGCACTTTGCCTTAGGAATCGAGATATTCTAAGGATAAACAATAAGACACACTCGAAGTTTTAGCAATTTTAAGAAATTAAAATTGGTCTGGTCCTAAAACTGTGTCAAGTGCTAGTATTTTAATTCAGACAGATCCGAAGGATCCGAACCCACAGGGTTTGACTGAATTAGAATGCGAGATAACTGGATGCGGGAAAGCCCTTAGAGCTTTTACTACTACCTTTTATAAGAAATTATAAATAGGAACCGGGGTAATGACCTAGGGTATAGTAACAACGTAAAAGATTGGGTAATCCGCAGCTGAATTTCTTCATCATGTTATGATAGTGATAAGAAGTCGGTTCAGAGATCGCTAAGTTATCGGTGGAAAATGATATGTGTCAACATTGATTCTGCTTAAGGTACGATCCACTCCCCTTTCGAAAGATTGGGGTATCAAGGAATGCAGTTAGTCAACTAAGCGGCTAACAACAGTCAGCTGCCATAGTGCCCTATCCTCTAGGGTGATCCACTATGGGTAAACAGTGTTACTGGCTAGTATCAAGCGCAAGCAAGATGCAACACATTCAAATTGCGGGAACTCCGTGAAGCTTTAACTACCGCGCATGCATAGCAATATAGCATGGCAGCACCAGGGTAATGACCTCGGGGATTTTAAATCATCAAAAATACTATTACTTTAGTAATGATGGTCTAATATGGTAAAAACGTTAAAGTATATGGTAATCCGCAGCGAAGTTTCAATTTATTCGACTATGGAATCAATTTGGAAATTAACACGTAAAGATGTAACAATCTTGGGAAAACTGGGACCGATATCAGAATCTGATAAAATTAGGATAGTTGACAAAACTATTTATACTGATTTAGATTCTTGTTGGTTCTGGAATGGAACAAAACAATATAATGGGAAAGGACATAAACATGGTTGTATTTGGTACAACCGTAAATATGTACAGATTCATAGATTAATGTTTCATAATTTTATTCAAGATGTACCTATTTTTGAAAGAAAAAAGGATTCTTTACAAGTTAATCACAAATGTGATACCGATGGTCAATGTATCAATCCACATCATATGTATTTGGGAACACCAAAGGAAAACACAAAAGATTGTATTGAACTAGGGAATAAGAATAAAGCAGCAAGTGGTGAAAAAAACCCCAATGCTACTTTATCTAATGAAATAGTTCAAGAAATAAAAAATCTTAAAGGCAATACAGATAAATCACAAAAATCAATTGCTTTAGAATATGGTGTTAACCAATCACAAATATCCAGATGGTGGAATAATAAAACAAGATAAATAATAAATTGAAAAACGTTCAGAGACTAAATGTTTGTGGGCTTGAGGGTCTTATTAACCCAATGATAGCTTAAGATATAGTCCGGCCCTTTTGGAAACTTAAGGGATTTAAAAAATAAAAACGAACCTTCGGGTTCACCAAAAAAAATTCTTGTGTAACAAGCGCTTATGGTGCACAGGATGTATATCTTACGGGAAATCCCCAAATTACATTTTTCAAGGTGGTATACCGCCGCCACACTAACTTTTCGATTGAGTCGATCGAGCAGGTATTCTCCGGTACCGCAGATTTTGGCAGAAAAGTTACTTGTACTATCTCCCGTAACGGAGATCTTATCAACCACATCTACCTTCAGGTACAGTTCCCCGCTCTCTCCGTCGGGTCTGTATTCACTGGTACCCTACCCAACAACGTTGCGTGGACTAACTCCCTTGGTCACGCACTCATCCGCCAGGTGCAGGTTGAGATTGGTGGTCAGCGCATTGACCAGCACTACGGTGTGTGGCTCGAGATCTGGGATGAGCTTACCCAGACTTCCGAGAAGCAGAATGGTTACAACCACATGATTGGTAAGTACGCGACTAACGTCGGCCTTGTTGGCAACGCCGCAAGCCCCCGTATCTACTACGTACCTCTTCAGTTCTGGTTCTGTAAGAACCCCGGTCTTTCGCTTCCTCTTATCGCTCTTCAGTACCACGAAGTCAAGATCATCCTTGAGTTCCGTACCGCTGCTGAGCTTGTCGTTGGCCTCACCGCCGCCGGCGATCGCGATAACGCATCGAATACTACGACTATCGTCGATTCCGCTGGTGTAAGCCTTCAAACTGCAGCCCTGTGGGTTGACTACATCTACCTCGACACCGAAGAAAGACGTAGATTCGCTCAGATGTCGCACGAATACCTTATCGATCAGCTTCAGTTCACTGGTGCTGAATCTCTTCAGCTTGACCAGGTTGCTAACAAGATTCGCCTCAATTTCAATCACCCCGTCAAGGAGCTTGTGTGGGTTCTGCAGATGTCCCAGAATTTTACCATCGGTACCGCGTACAATGATTGGTTTAACTTCTCCGCTGCCCTTCCGGGTACGCCTACTCCTTCGAACGCTGTCGATCTTATGGCCGACGCCAAGATCCTGCTCAACGGCCACGATCGCTTCCAGGTTCGCCCCCAGACCTACTTCCGTCTGGTTCAGCCTTACCAGCATCACACCCGTATCCCCGACAAGCACATCTACGTGTACGCCTTCGGCCTTCGTCCCGAGGAGCACCAACCTTCCGGTACGTGCAATTTCTCGCGTATCGACAACGCACAGCTCGTTTTCGATCTTACCAACATCGCCAATCTTGCTAACGTAAGCTCGGGAGATACTGGCCAGATCAGCATCTACGCTACCAACTACAATGTCCTTCGTATTATGTCTGGTATGGGCGGTTTAGCATATAGTAATTAGAGCAATTTTATATATTTGTTCTATGTTGCTATATTTTATATTAAATACCCAAAAGTATTTAAAGACTTTAACTATAATAATTGTATAGTAGAAAATGAAACTTATACAAGAACACAAAGGACACTTGGTGAAAGCCGGTTCGACCGCAGGTCAATATGCCAACCCGTATAAGATATGGGATGACGGAAAAGATTATGTAGTTGAGATGTTTGATACTAATAGCAGATCGTTCTTTTTTGATTATACCGATATTAAAAAAGTTTTGTTGTTTAAAACCGACAAAGGTAATAAAGTATCTTGGTATGTTCAGAGAACAGGAACTACTAGTGATGGTAAAAGGGATTTATTTTATGTGACCTGTAGAAATAATCAGAAAATGATTTATTTACACGCATTTTTAATGAATCACACGGGTAAAGGAAAGGGTCAACCTAGTGTTGATCATATAGACCGTAACCCTTTGAATAACCGACGTAGTAATCTTAGGGTTGCTACACAGGTTGTTCAAAACCAAAACACTATTAAAAGATCACGTAAAAAGACTGCTAGACCTCTACCAGATGGTATTGTCCAAGAAGACCTACCTAAATATATTGTTTATTATGTTGAAAAACAAAATAACGTTATAGGTTATCGTGATTATTTTAAGATTGAAAAACATCCAGTCCAAAATAAGGGATTGGAGAAAAATAAATGGACTACATCAAAGTCTATGAAACTTTCTTCAAGACAGAAATTAGAACAAGCAATTATAAAGTTAAAAGAATTTGATTCTTTGGACCAAAAAAAATAAAAAAAATCAAAAAAATGTTATTATTCGAACACTAATAACCTAAAAAAGAATGAACGTATGAGTCATTCATTGCTGTGTTCCCGCTGAAAAGCCCTTGAGGCTTAAGGTCGATAAAATCTACTAATCTTGGGTGTCAGAACTTGAGATGACCGAAAGGTCGAGTAATCTTTTAACAAAACTCGTAGATTCAAATCGTTGCCGAATGGTGCGTACCTTTCCTGTTTGTAAAAAACTTTGGGAATTTCTTACAAAGGCCGGAGAACCCTAGTAAGTTATTAAAAAATGTAAAAAGGATTTTGTCCTTAACCCATAATAATTCTAAAAAACTTAAATCGCTTTGCGATTACTTTAGGTTTCTTATAATTATTTGCAAAGCAAATTACAATTTCAAGTACTGTTTCTTAGTACCCATTTTTCGAGAAATGATTTTTCCCTGATTTTCCAACGAATTAAAATGCTTTCGGTCAATCACTGTGTGATTATTGGAAAAATTTTTAAAATCAGTCCAACTAACATTACTTAGTTTGTCCATAATTAATTGTTCGGGACTCTTGTTCAAATTAGCAAGAAACTCTGTTACGTCAAATTGCTTTGCAAATAATGCTAAAGGCATTTCCTTTGGTGAAATGGTTGAGTTTGTTTTGAGTTTTTTACGAATAGGTTCAACTTCTTTGGGTTGGATAATAGGTTGGATAATAGGTGTCAAAGTCTGACTAATTAGTTGTTTTTCCTGCATACAAATTATTTTGGATTTTAGTTCAGAAATTTCCTGTTTTAGTTTATTGTTTTCTAGGGAAAATTTACGGTTGTTAACAGTTAGTGTGTCACAATTGGTTTTTAATTTCATTGAGGTTGAGTTTGAACGTTTTACTATAACACATACAGCAGAATATGCCCTCTTTAAATCTCCTTTGATATTAAAGTGAGGAGTAGTAGAAAGGATTCTGTCAACAACTGTTTTATTGTCAACAAACGTTTTATTATCAACCTTGTTAGTAGATTCCATAATTACTGTACTTGACTTTGTCTTCGTAACTTCGTTGCGTACAGTCTCTTTGAGCCCGTTCCGATTGTCTTCTTCTTATAATTTATATATAATTCTTTTTTTTAAATTAAATGCCTTTAGCATTATTTGCAAAGAAAATTACAATAATAATTATTATTATCGGAATTAAATTTATCTAATATTTTTGAAGGTAAAATGTTTACCATTGTTCATCTTCAGATATGGGTATGTAATCGTTAGAGGTTGTTGGGGTGTAAGGGCAACCAAACTCGGACATCAAAACAGCTGGAGGAACAATATCTGGAAGGAACGAAATTGGCGAAGAGTTCAACGATCTAGACATCTGTTCTGGTCTAGGACTGTTCATATTTGGTGCATACGTCTTGGGTTCTGTTACCTGTGGGTGTACATTGTAAATATCCATCCTTTCAAATGCATCTTTTTTGTCTTGGAGAGGTCTCTTCAAAACTATAGTTTCTCCAGTTTCGTCGTGATTTATTTCTGACTTTGTATTTTTAAACTCTATAAACCACGCATCACCTTCTTTAACTGCCTTATCGGATTTTACGTATTCATCTTCTTCGTTAACAACACTGTTAGGCGGTGGCGGTGGTGGTGGGTAAATGTTGGTTATATCAAATTTAGGTAAAGTCTCTTTGAGCCCGGTCCGAAGGAGCGGTACAGTCTCTTTGAGCCCGGTCCGAAGGAGCGGTACAGTCTCTTTGAGCCCGGTCCGAAGGAGCGGTACAGGTTTAATTAAAGGTTTAATAATATCTGTATTTTCTGTATATGCACCACTGTTTTTGACTGGAACGAATGCTGTTTGGTTGTCCAGACGACTATTGATGTCAGCCACCTTGGTCTGGATAAGATTGGAAAAGTATTTTGATTGTTCGCACACTCTGCCTTCTAGATCAACACACATCAGATCTAGTTGGTCAGTAGTTTCTGAAAAATGTTTTGACTGGTTACACAATTTACCTTCTAATTCAACACACATTAATTCAAATTTATCATTAGTTTCGCGAACCTCTATTTCATTGTCGTCAATATATTCACACATCCTTTGGAATTTATCTCTCAGGTATTCCAGATTCGAAGCATTATCACCAATCTTAACATCGTTGTCGTAAATGAGATCTTGGGTTTTCTTTAATATGTCATATTTGTTATACAAATCTCTTTCAGAATCCCTAATTTCATTAATGTTACTGTACAGATCTCTTTCAGACCCTCTTAGTTCACTAATGTCTTGGTTTGTAGTTTTTTCAAAGTTAACAAATTTGTTGTTGTTGATACAAATATTGCTATAATTACTATTAGTTGAAATTTCCATTCTATTAAGACGAGATTCAATAGACTCGTGATATTCTTGGTCTCTTTTATATACAGGATATTCCAGAGCATGTAATTGAGATTTTAATTCAGAAGCTTCCTCCATTAAATAATTAAACTTAATAAGTCTGTCATCATTTTCGTGATTTTTGTCATTTTCGGAACTATTTTCACTTTCGTCACCACTTAGCATTGCAAATTTTGAATCACTACGATCGTTGTCGAATTGAGTTTCAAGTTCCTTAATTTCTGTTTCGATATTGGTTAGTTTGTTTGATACATATTCCTTGTATTTCTGATCCTCTTTCTCCTTATTTATAAAATATCCTTCATTCTGAATTTGGTTGTAGTTTTTGGTAACTACGTCAGTGATTGTGGTAATTAGGTGATTCTTAGTTTCACAATTTTCTTCCTTTTTCAAAAGTTCGGTAAAATCTTTTAATATATTTGTAAGTTCGTACATCTTGTTATTCAGTTATTATATTAATAATAGGTTAATTGAACGAATTAATTGAATTGTGTAAACAATTCTAAAGGAATTCGATTTACCAAAAATAACTAAGAATACCACTTGATTCTTCAATAACTGGTTCTTCAATAACCGGTTCTTCAATAACCGGTTCCGTTTCTTCAATAGATTCTTTAATCCTTTTATTAGTTTCATTTTGAGTTAAATAAACACCACCAAAGAATAAAAGTATAGAAGTTGGAAGAGACATTCCCATATACTGGGTTAATTGAGTGAAGAGTAGATATTTAGCTAATGGGTCTGCGTTAACAACAGAGTTACTTGCTATTTCTACATATTGCAAAACATTCAAACTCTTTAGATTCGTTTTGATATTGTCCATTGTATTATTAACTATAAATTATATTTTTATATACTATTATTTCCTTTAATTATTTTATTAACTCTATCCATCTCTTCATCATATGTCATACCGTGAGTTTTCCACAACCAATTTCGATATGCATAACAATTTTTTAAATTACCAACCTTCATTTGGAAACACGAGTCTTTTGGATTCATCTCTTTTATTTTCTGATTCATCTCTTCTATAGGATTTATTCTCGTTTCTATTTTTAATTCAGACAACGAATCAATGATTTTCTTTTCATTTACACTTTCTTTTACACTTTCTTTTACACTTTCTTTTACACTTTCTTTTACACACAAATTATCAAAAGATTCAGAAATATTTTCAATCGTTGTGTGATTATTGGAGTATTCAAATCCCTGTTGGTCTACTAACAATTGGATTAGATCATCTTTGTTATATTTTGTATAACCTTTAATTCCGTAGAATTTAGCTAACTTTGTATACACTACTTTTTTGTTCTGTTCTAAATTAGCAATACCAATGATCTCTTCATCACCAAGTTTAAAAGTGAATAGACCAAGGCCACATTCATCGTAATATTTAATACTTTTGAAACGAATCATAATCGCAAAGCGATAAAGTATTTAATATTATTATGTTTTTATTTGTTAAATTAATTAATAATGCTAAAGGCATTCAAGAATTTTAGGAACGTTAAGTTCCAAATCTCCAACCAAGTCTCCAATATTAACAATCTCGATTTCATAAGAATCGATGGCTTTATGAAATAGGTTGTTGGGGGTTAGATCTAGTTGTTCAGAAAATCCAGACTCTTCTTTAACATTCTCTTTTCCTTCCATTAATGAAGATATATATTCTTTGTATTCCAGTGCTGAACCCTTTCTTACTTTGTTTGCAACCCCCTTTACATTACAGTCTCTCAGGAAGGATTTCCTGTAATTGAGGTGTGCTTTGGAAGGAATTTTGGAAAATTCAATTTGGTCCCACTTGTTATTTGTCATCAATGATTCTACAACATTAATCCTAGCCCTAAGACGTACCAACATTTTTCTATATTCCTTCGGACTTAAAGACATGTGGTTGGCTAATTTGGATGCAAACAATAATTTTTTACTATTGTAATAGGTTTTCTCACTTGGAGCCCATTTACCAATAAGTGAAATCCCTGCTTCGGGGTCAAGGTTCAATAATTTAACGTCGTTTTGGAGTTTATAAGTGAATAACCCAAGCTCGAAATCAATCGCTGTTTTGTATTTAATGGAATACTCCATAATAAAGAGTAGGTCTTTCCAACAACCAAAATGTTCACATAGCTTTATGATGAGTTCTTGATAAACCAAAGGTTTGGAAACCTTCAAACAAAAAAGAAGAACCCGAGGGATCAATTTTTCTCCTTTACCCTTGATGTCCCTAAGATTCATCAAAGTTTTTAGAATGATTACTGGATTTTCGGCCCAGGCCTCCTGGAACAATGGAATGTAAACACTGGGTTCACAACCCCTAACAACCTTTGTAAAGAAATCCAAACAAGCCCCATTTTCACCACGTTCAAGGTCGATTTCTGTGGTGTTCATTGCACATGTTGGAGCCTGGGTATTCATCTTGGTATTAATTGTCTTCTTTGAATAATTAAGGAACTGAATCTTTAATTCAATTATAATTTTAATTTTTCAGATTTTCCGAAACAATCTACGGTCCAATTAGTACTGGGTTTTAAAAGGTCTATCTCGTTTTTAGAATAAGGTTTGTACAGCTTCAACTTGTAATCTTTCAAACTTTGCATATTTCGTTGAACTATATCATAAGTCTTTCCTTTATCTTTACCAGACATAACCCTACGGGATTCTATACATATTGGTTTAAAATTTCTAGAAAATGCTACTATCTTGGGTCGCCAGTTAGTCCAATGTAGTGTTGCATACATTGGTGGGATTTGGTTGGATTTTAATGGCATTACTGCTTGATCATCGAGTCTTGTTTCTAATGGATATAATGATTCCTTTGATTTTGTAACCCTCCAACCTAAAAATAAACGATACATGTCTTGTTTTGATTTTTTACCCAATACTTCATGAATTAGATGCTCATAAAAAACCATAATATGTCCTGGAGGTATAACAACTTTGAATTTATTTTTGGTATAATTATCTTTATCTTTTTTGTTTTTAATTGCAGCAAACCCACTATGACCCCGAACACCTTTATGAGTTCCTGGAACACAACTAAAGTGTTGGTCAGTGTCGTCAAAATTCCACCACCCACCAAAAATTTTATCCGAATCCAATGCCAACGCAGCTTCATCTCTATGCCAAGATTCTGATGTTGCACTAATACCTTTGGGGCGGAATAACATTCTATCTACAACTTGTTCCAATTTCCATTGTTTTTTATTTCCTAATTTATTGGTATATTCGCTAAAAAACGGAAGTACTGATCTTAGAGCACACATTCTCATTTTTCTAACAAATGGATTGTGAAATGAAGCTGGGTTGCACAATGCACTAAACCCTCCCATCACATAAGGATTGGGGACTCCGTCTAATTTCTTGTTTGGTATGTATTCTGGAAACTTTTCCATTTCGGTTAACATCTGTTTTCTTATTTTTGATAAATTTTTTGGATTTAGCCAAGGAACTGGCAAAACAACATAACCATTCTTTTCTAATGAATCTACTTGTTGCGTTGCATCCATTCCACCCATTTCAACTTTACTTTTGCTTTTAACTTTGGGTACTCTTAATTTTGACCTTCTTCGGACGCTTCTTCTTCGGACGCTTCTTCTTCGGACGCTTCTTCTTCGGACGCTTCTTCTTCGGACGCTTCTTCTTCGGACGCTTCGCTTTCCAGACAAAGATTTACCAATTGGTCCTGACTTTTTAACGAATCTGCCTGATTTAGGATTACATATATATTCTTTATTGTTCTTATATATACTTTTATTACTACACTCTTTCCTAACCATTCTTAATAATATAAAACATATTTAAAAACATTTAATAAAGAAATATTATCAAAATTATTCGAAATATGTCGGAAAGTGGAGTAGCTTCAAGCGCGAGTTCTGGATGTTGTGGGTTTCTGTCATTCATTCTTTTGGTTGCAGGTGGGGTTATGTACGGAGTTTGTCAAAACGCCTCAGTGAATGGTAATTGTGGGGGTAACCAGGAAATACCCGATGCTGGGCTTATTATGATGTATGTAGGTGGTGCTATGCTTGGGGTGAGTATTCTACTTTGTTGTTGCTTTACAGGGGTTGTTTGTGTTGGTGCTGCTTGTTCTAAAGTTTAAATTTTCAAATTATTAATGACCTTAAAAGAGTGTTACTAAATTGAATAAGTTAAAATTTAAGAATTAAGATATAAGTATAAGATAAGATGGCGTCCAATATATGCAAAGGTTTGAGTAGTGATACGGGTAAGAAGTGTAATCGCAAAATTGGTTCTGAAGAGCAATATTGTTGGCAACATGATTCACAGCATACAGTTAAGCGTAAAGATATCCAATACAAGACACCTATTCAACACAAAATCGACAACACCAAAACAGATATTATCGCCACTAATGAAATGTTGGAATATTATTCCCAAGAATTATTGAATGCTGTTAAATTAGAGGACGTTATTAACCTCAGTATGGAAACCTCTAAAATCCAATCAAAATTGGATGGACATAAAGCTGATTTAAAAAAGTTTTATGAGGAACAAAAGAATAGGCCTCGTGGCGAAAAAAAGATTAAAGTAAAGGGTGTTGTTAAAAAGGTTATGGAGGGTGTTTCACCAAGGGAAAGGAATGACGAAGAGATTAGAAAATCGTCCGAAAGATCTCTTAGAAGTTTTATTTCTACTCAAAAAACCTTTGAATACAAGAAAAACAAGAACAAGAAGATATAGTTTTACAATTATGATATTTAAGCCTTTGGGCTAATACAAAGTCATTTTAATAATTTTTTAAATTTTTTCTTAAAATTAATATCTGATCCAACGTAAACAAACATTACAATAAATAATAGTAATACTGCTGTTAATACAAGCTTTTGGTTTGTGTTCATATCTAAACTTACGGGTTCCTCTGATGATTCCATTACTTATCAATACAAAATATATTAATTTGCTTTTCAAATAATGCTAAATGCATTTACTAATTAATTTAAATATTTCATTACTTCTTTAACATCTAATAATATAATACTAATATCGTCTTGGTATTCTCCATTAACTAATTCAATTGCTTTATTTACAACTGATTTAATTAATTCAGAAGGACTTTTCAATTTTCCATTTTCACAAATGACCGATTTAAAATTTCTTAGACTATTCCTTAACATTTGTTTATCTGTTATACTTGGGTAACCATTACTCATATTACGTGATTCATATTTTTCAGTAAAGGGGTCGGTAATACCATCACTAGTAATCATTAAGTATTTAATTGATTTTAGTTGATTTTTGTTAACAACTGTTATACTGGGGTTACTAACGAATACATTATCCTCTAATTTCTTAATTTCGAAATCACCCATCCCTCTTGAGGCCTGTATAATCCCATGAACTCTTTGATCTGCCCATACGTTTGGTTTACTAGATACTCGAAGTATTCTATTTCTCTCTCTAATATTAAAGAAATCGTGTTCTGTACTTAATTGGTTTATTTTACAACTAGATTCTTTACTTCCGGGATTTCTTAAACTATAAGCTGGTGAATCACCAACATTTGCAATTATAGCTTGATTTTTGGAAACATACAAAACTGTTGCTGTTGCTCCAGAAACAAGATTTCTTAATTTAATGTAATCAAATTCATTAAACGAATCGTTTAATAATTTAGTACTAATTGGTTGTTTTTTTAACTTTCTCGCAATAAACGGCAATAATCCATTATCTGAAAGATAAACGGACGATGATTTGCCACTATGTCCATCAAATAAACCCAGCAATACAAATTTACCTCTAGGATCGATATATTTAGACACTCTATCTTCATAAACATGGTCTCCACCTTTATTTTTTAATATTTCTTCTCCAACTATATCTAACGCATTGTATATACAATCTTTTATTGATTTTGGTTTTCTTACCCCTTTTTTAGAACGAAATTTCTTTCTATTAATTCTTTTTTTTATTTTTTTTACATAACTTCTTCTATTAATCGCTTTGCGATCTTCCATTCTTTAGTTTATACAAATAGATTATTATTGATCGTAAAACGATCGACTATGCATATGTTCTAAATCTATGCATGGAACATAATCTATTACACGTACTTCTCTCTCTTTTATATTTCTTAACACTACGTCTGTATAATCAAATTTTACATTTTCTTTGTTTGTTATTGACCATATATCATTAATATCGGGGGTTTGTAAACACCATCCATTTTTTATATTAGTCATAGGATTATATGTATAACCAACACCTCGTGTATACAGATTGTATGTTATATTTGATACACAATAGATCATAGAAATACTACATTCATCATTAGAATATTCTAATTTACTGTCTTTTTGTTCTCCTCTAATAATTCCTAAATTTGTATTTTTAAAACTAATTCCGTTAGATACATTTTTAAATATTTGGTTATACGCATCCTTATATTTCCTCCGGAAATCCGGTCCCTGGGACCGGGTCTGAAAGACAATCGGATTACGAAGACAAGTCGAGTACAATCTATTATTAAATGTTGGTAATTTGTGTGAGATCTTTAACATGTTTATTAAATACATTTATATTATTATTGCTATAATTCTAAACTAACTTAAAAAATTAAACTAATTAAATATTAAACTATAACGATGGACGACGAACTAAGGGGAGACGTAGAATCTTTTAAAAAAGATGTATCTCAATTTAGTCTTATTGATAGTCAGATAAAGGAGGCTGAATCTAAGATTAAACCCTATCGTGAACGTATCGTAGAACTCAAGAAAGAAAAAACTGAACTCAAAACAGAAATATGTATCTATATGGATTCAAATGAAATAGGTGAATGTAAACTACCAAATAATGGATCTATTGTATTCCAAAAAAGAAAAACAGTTATACCTGTTAATCAAAAGTCTATTCGGGAAGATCTTAACCGTTTCTTTTGTGTAGGTCCTGGAAAAAATTCAGATTTTTATAACAAAACAGATATTCAGAAAGCTAATGAACTATACAACTACATTTATACAAACAGAGAATATAAAATTTCAAATGTTTTGACTAAGAAATAATACAACAATATTTGTTTCTGTTATATCTATCCTCTAACAAACAATTCTCTAATGAACAAATTCTTTTGTCTAACTTATTATTATTGTTAGTAACCCCATTGTGATTATTTTTATCTTTTTCTTTATTAAATTTATTAAGGATTAAGCTAAACATATCTGTACCATCATCACCAAATTGGTTATTTTTGGCACTTGTTTCTATATACATCATATTGTTAGTTTTGGCCCAATCATTAGCCTCTGAATATTCAATCTTTCTTTGTAAATCTTTTTTATTCCCTACAAGTACAAACAAGGTGTCTGTATTTTCTCTTTCAACATCTTCCTTCCATTTATCCAATCTTAGAAATGTATCTCTTCTAGATAAATCAAACACTAATAATGTAATCGCTGCTTCTCTATAATAAGATCTTGTTATAGATTTAAAACTCTCTTGGCCAGCTGTGTCCCATAAATGCATTTTCCACCTAATATTATTTACATTTCTTCTTACTGCAAAAAAATCAACACCAATAGTCATATTATATTCATAATCAAAACCTTGATCTGAAAGAACAGAAGAAACACTAGATTTACCAACATTTGGATTACCAACAACAATAATTTTAGCTAAATAATCATAATTCTTTAACACCATTATTCTAATATTTAATAATATTTTTAATATCGTTTATATAAATTTATTATATTCTGGTTTATCAGAAAATGAAAAACCAATTAACTATTAAAAGTTACAAACACCCAGATATTAAGTATAATTTTATTAAAAAGTTAGGTGATGGAAGTGCTAGTAAAATATATATTTCCGAAAATAAGGAAACAAAAGAAAAAGTTATTATTAAATGTATTAGCAAAAAAGAAGAATGGAAAGCAGAGTATAATGTTTTAAAATGTATACAATCTTTAGATAGTCCAAATTTGTTAAAACTATTGGATCTATATGAAACATATAGGTTTGTGTACATAGTTACAGAATTTTATGACGGAAAAGATTTATTTGACCATATAGATCTTAATGTTCCTTATCCAGAAAATTTTGCAAAAATGATGATTAAAGAGATGGCATTACGTATAAAAGAATGTCATGATAATGATATAGCACATCTTGATATAAAATGTGAAAATTATATGGTAAGAAAAATGACACCCACCCCAGATTTTGTATTAATTGATTTTGGTCATGCTGAAAAAATTGACCACGAAACAAAAAAAGGATATTCAAAGTATGGAACTTCTTTTTATCTATGTCCGGAAGGTTATGACAAAATCTTTTCTAAAAAGAGTGATATATGGAGTTTGGGGGTCTGTGCTCATTTAATAATATCTGGAGATTATCCTTTTGATGGACATTCTTCAGATTATTTTAGATCTGGATATTTAAGTATAGATAACAAACTCTCCAAGGATGCACAAGAATTTATAATTAATTGTATGAAGTTCAGCCCAGAAGATAGATATTCTATAGAACAAGTAATTGATTCTCCTTTTTTGCGGTAACTATTTTTTATAAAAATATTTAATATGGTTATTATGGATAAACAAACCGACAACGTATTAACAGAGGAAGATAAAATAAAGGTTTTGGAAAAAACAGCACTTATTAAACTGGATACCATATTTAAGATTTTGAAATGTCTTGATGTAGCTACAAGTAGAGGTGCATTTAAAGGAAACGAATTAAGTTTCGTTGGTTCTGTTCACGATACATTAAGTACTGGATTAAATGCAGCTTTTCAGGAAGAACTCAAATCTAAAAATAAAAAGGTTAAAAAGTCTAAAATAGCTGATACTTCGGATAGGATGGAAACTATCAAGGAATCTTAAATTTTTATAAAATTAAAATATTTTATATTATTAAAGGATGGGATACAAAGGTTCGCTTTCAAAACGAACTGGGTCTATGGGTCCAAAAGGAGAAGCTTTATGGCCAAAATTAAATTCTACGACAGGAGAAATATATTCAATGGGAGCTGCACCGTTAATATATAATACTACTACTGGTATTTACAACACAGCTTATGACGCAAACGCAGCAGTAAGTAGTGCTTCATTTAAAAATTTTAAATTTGGGAAAAAAAGCAAACGTCGCAGCAAACGTCGCAGCAAACGTAAGTCAAAACGCAAGTCTCGTAAAACTCGCAAGTCTCGCAAGTCTCGTAAAACTCGCAAGTCTCGTAGTTTTGGTAAATATACTATGACTAAGAGAAGATCGGTAAAAACTAAATGGAAGAACCCTTCACGCGATAGTAGAAAAAGAATGATGAAAAAGTGTGGTACAAAATGTTTTCTTAAACCCGAAACTTTGGGATTTCCTATTTGTAAACCCAATTGCAAAGTAAGTAAGTATGGTCTAGAGGCAGCTTATAAAAGAGCTAGACAATGGGGTTATGATGATGTTGCTAAAAAGGCTAAATCTATGATGAAGTCTAAAAGAAGTCGTTAATATTCGCTTTTTATTCAAAATTAATTAATTGTATTATAATAAATGTCGTCGCCGTCAGACAATGGTATGTCGATTACTAGAACATTTATTAGAATATCAAAAATTATTAG